>Ga0105044_10006906_pt1 | contig 15633 bp, 14 predicted proteins | sample MAT01_FD_78092 | JGI IMG/M metagenome (GOLD analysis project Ga0105044, IMG submission 78092) | Freshwater microbial communities from Lake Fryxell liftoff mats and glacier meltwater in Antarctica - MAT-01 | ecosystem: Environmental > Aquatic > Freshwater > Ice > Liftoff microbial mat | place... | reverse complement strand
CCGCAATTGCGGATTATTTTTTATTTAATGTTGCTCTTTTAAAATCTATAGAAGTAACGCCAAGTATTTCACTGAAAAAGCTGCCACTGCAAACACCTTTTAGGGAAACGGGGTCACCGGGTTTAATGTTTTTTACTTTATCAAACTGGTCCTTTTCCAAAGAAATATTTATAAAATAACCCGTAGTGTCAGCAAACTTAACATTGCTGGTAGAATCATCCCTGATATCAACTGTCGAAACATTACCATTTACGACCAGCATTTTCTCCCGGTATTTTTTATTGCTAGCCGTATCGTTCGAAAAAAATTCTTTAATCAAAGCATCTGCACCAAGGGTATAATCAGCCTTTACGTTAATCGTGTCTTTATGTGTTGCTGTCATTAATTTTTTTTCAATAAGCTTGAAGCTTGCAAAGACAAAAACCGGACCTATAATAATCCAAGTCACTTTTTTTAACAAAGAAGCATTTGGCGAAGCTGACAGTATCAGGCCAATGGCAGCTATTAGTTGCAGCCAGATGCCAATCGTCATTGCCTTTAGTACATTGCCAGTACCGAAATCTGTAAGCAGAATATAGAGAGTCATTAATGAAAGCGACAGAGCTCCTGTAATAAAAGGCAGTAAGCCGGTTCTCTTGTTGGTGGTGGTTAAAAAAACAATAACAGCGGCTAAAACCGGAATAAGTGCAAAAGCAAAGAATGTAAAGCTAAGTTTGGGGAAAGGGTTTTCCAGGCCAAGCGTTGTTTCCGAAGTTTTAAAGAAATCTCCGGATACCATGGCATATCCGCTTACATGGCTGCCATCCCACACCATCCACGGTAAAAAGAAAGTTACAATAAGCACTACACCGAAAAGAAGGTGAAGCCATTTTGTTGTCCCGGTTTTGTTGGTAGAGTTTCCCATTTTTATTTACTAATAACGGCTATTTCAACTTTGTGGTTGCGAAAGCCAAAAACAAATATAATGATGTTTAAACATTGATTAGATATTTTCCTGTAAATTATTTGTGAAAAAATGAAAAACCCTCCCGTCTTGCCTTTGGCAGAACAGAAGGGTTTACTTACTAACCCATCTTTAAAATGTTGATTATAAATATTTTAGGCTGACTGCATTTCTTTAATTTTCTCCCTGATCTTTGTCTCAATTTCATTTGCCATTTCAGGATTATCCACCATTAGTTGTTTTACAGAATCACGGCCTTGCCCCAGTTTGTCGCCATTGTAGCTATACCAGGATCCGCTTTTTTGTACAATGCCCAGTTCTGTACCCATATCCACTATTTCCCCTGTTTTGGAAATACCTTCTCCAAAAATGATGTCAAACTCAGCTGCACGGAACGGTGGAGCCATTTTATTCTTGACCACTTTTACTTTTACGTGGTTGCCGATAGCTTCATCGCCATCTTTTACCTGTGTCATGCGTCGGATATCAAGACGAACAGAGGCGTAGAATTTTAATGCATTACCACCAGTAGTTACTTCGGGGTTGCCAAACATAACACCAATTTTTTCACGCAACTGGTTTATGAAAATACAGGTAGTATTTGTTTTGCTGATAGTGGCGGTAAGTTTTCTTAAGGCCTGGCTCATCAATCTTGCATGCAATCCCATTTTACTGTCACCCATTTCTCCTTCCAGTTCACTTTTTGGTACCAGTGCCGCCACAGAGTCTATTACCACTACATCTAATGCGCCGGAAAGAATTAAACGGTCAGCTATTTCAAGGGCTTGTTCACCATAATCGGGTTGGGATATTAAAAGATTGTCAACATCAACACCCAATTTTTTTGCATAAGCACTGTCAAAAGCATGTTCGGCATCTATAAAGGCACACATACCGCCTTTCTTTTGTGCTTCGGCTATTACATGGGTAGCGATGGTTGTTTTACCAGAAGATTCAGGGCCGTATATTTCAACTACCCGGCCTCTTGGTAAGCCACCGATGCCGAGGGCTACATCCAGCCCGATAGAGCCGGTAGAAATTACTTCCTGGGTTGATTCTGCTTTATCGCCCAGCATCATTACGCTTCCTTTGCCGTAATCTTTCTCCAGCTTATCCATTGTAAGCTTGAGGGCCTTTAGTTTCTCACTATTGTTTACTGTAGTTTCGGTTGTTTTGTCTGTCTTTGCCATGGGTTAAATTTATGTTTTTTCGTATTGTAAGCCGAAATATTCCGACCGAACTTCAAAACTAAATGATTTAGTAATTCAAAACTAATATTTTGGGGATTTTTTTTGAAATTATCAGAATACCGGGCAAGAGGTATTTGCCGAACAGGGTTATTTTGCTATTTTTTCGGAAGGATTAGCTGCTTTGTTGGGTAGGGGTTGGTAGAATTAAGAAAACGATTGCTGTGAACTGGAATCTGTAATGATAATATCTGATAACTTAATTGTAAGAATGCGATGAAAAAAATACTATGCCTGCTTTTGTTAATTATCCTATCCATTACTTTTCAGGCCCAGCCTGTTGCTATTGTAGTACAAACCGGTCATAACCATTATGTAAAAGCTGTAACGTTTAGTAAAGACGGAAAATATATTGCCAGTGCTTGTAATGATGGAGCAGTAAAACTTTGGGATGCAAAGCTGGGGCTTGAGATTTTCACCTTTTATGATTTGGATAAATATGCTGCAAGTGTTGCGTTTAGTCCCGATGGTAAATACCTGCTAAGCACGGGCAGCGATGAATATGTGGTACGGGAAATACGAACCGGAAAAAAAATTGCCATCATCCATTCGGAGGATGATGAAGAGGAAGAGGATGCGGCGAACGGAATATTTTCAGGCGATAGCAAATATTGTTTTGCCATAGATGATAATAGAACTATGCGGTGGGAAGTGGGAGAATGTGTTAATCCTTTAAAATATGATGAGAACGCCCAAATTGATAAAGATTCAGTAGCCTTTCTTAACCCTCCTGCCACCAAATTTTATTACGAAGGACACACCGCATATATTAAGTGTCTCTTTGTTTTACCGGGTAATAAATACCTGCTGTCTTCAGCAGCGGATAGCACAATAAGAATATGGGATATTGTTAGCGGCAAACAGGTAAGGGTGATAAAAAATAACTTTGATTTAGACGAAGTGATTCTTTCTGCAGATGGTAAACGGGTCATTGCAGCAGGCCGTGGCACGGCAAATAAAACTATTTTGAGTACCTGGGATATTGCCACCGGCAACCAACTTTTTTCTGCACCAGTTAAAACCCCTTACCTGCAATGCCTGAGCGTTAGCCCTGATGGAAAGTGGCTGACAGCCGGTAACCTTATGAATTACATTTTTATTTACAGCCTTCCGTCGTTTAAATTAGTAAAAACAATTGCGGGGCATACACAAACAGTAAATAGCGTTGCCTTTAGTAATGACAGCAAATTTATTCTTTCAGTGAGTGATGATCATGATATGAAGCTCTGGGAAGCTGCGACCGGTCGTTTGGTGAAAAACTTTAAAAAGACGATTGCAAGAATTTATAATCTTACTTATGAAAAAAAACACCGCTTAATAAGTACAGTTTCAGAAAAAGGCAAGCAACATGAAACAATTACCTGGGAAATAGATCATGGCATCGGAATTAAAAACCGCTATTTAACTAACGACCATTATAATAACGAATTTTTATCAATGGATACAGCCGGTAAGCTATTACTATTAACGGATGATTCCACAGCAAGTTTTTATGAAACCAGTACAGGAAAAAAAATTAGCAGCGTTTCTATTCCTTTTATTTCTACGGCATTATTGTCGCCAAAAGGTGATTATGTTTTTTTTCAAACCCGGGAAAACGATTCTTTGTACACTTTACATACAGGCAGTGAAAGGCCTGAATTTTTTTCGGCATATCCCAATTCGGATACCAATGCTTTATTTAAAGATATTGATCATATTGATTTTGCCCCTGGTGGAAATATGGTAGCAGCAGGTGGGCGTGCTGATATTTATTTATGGAACACAGTAACTAAAGAATACATCAGGAATTTTAATTACCTGGATGGAGACAGCAGCAGAAGGAAGGAGGGAAAATATTATTTAGAGTTGCCCTGGGATGTCCCCAATGCAAAAATCAACGATTTAAAATTCAGCCCGGATGGAAAGTTGCTGGCAGTAGCATGCAATGTGGCCGATCCTATTATAATAGGGGGGCTTATAATTGTGTGGGAAGTGGCAACTGGGAAATTGCTTCATTGGGTGCAGGCGCATCGCTATCCCATCAATTCAATCAATTGGTCTCCGGATGGCCAATATCTTATTAGCGGCAGTAACGATACATGGGTAAAAGTGTGGAAATATACGCAGCTAAAAAATGAGAACCCTGAATATGAATACAAAAATGAAGTTACGGTATCGCATACTTCCTTTACACCCGATAATAAATGGATAATTATCGCCGGAATAGATGGCAAAATAATCATTAAGAATGCGGCAACCCACCAAACCATTGCTACATTGATTGGACTCAATGGCAGCGATTATTTTGCTGTTACCGACGAGCAGTTTTATGCAGCCTCTAAAAAAGGGGTTCAATTGATTGCATTCCGTCAGGGTAACAAAGTATTTCCGGCAGAGCAATTTGACATAAAATATAACCGTCCTGATAAGGTACTGGAAGCATTAGAAAGTGGTGATTCAAATCTTATTAATTCATATCGCCAGGCCTATTACAAGCGGATAAAAAAGTTGGGTATAGATACCAGCTCTTTCAGGGAAGGTTTTACTCCTCCCGAATTTGATTTTACCAATAGGGATAATATCAGTTATCTGCAAAGTCAGCCGGTAATAAAACTGCGGCTGGGTGGTATTGACAGTATTTTTAAATTGGATAGGTTTAATATTTGGGTAAATGAAGTTCCTCTGTACGGTCAAAGAGGGATCAATTTCAGAAACCGCCACCAGAATAATTTTGACACCAGTATAGCTATACGACTTTCACAGGGAGAAAACCAGATTGAAACTTCCATTACCAATATAAACGGCACAGAAAGCTATCGTATGCCGTTAACTGTAAATTATACTCCTGCAATAAAGCAAAAAGAATCAGTTCGTTTTATAGGAATTGGTATAGACGAGTTTGCTGACAGTAAATATAATTTGCAATACAGCGCCAAAGACATCAGGGATTTAGCTGTCAGGCTGAAAGAAAAATACGGGACAGATGTTATTATTGATACGTTGTTTAATGAAAACGTTACAGTCAACAATGTAAAAGCACTCAAACAGAAATTGCAACAAACAACAGAGAATGATAAAGTAATTGTTGCCTATTCAGGTCACGGAATGTTGAGTAAAGAGTTCGACTATTATCTTTCTACATATTCTGTCAATTTTGAAACGCCAGAACAAAATGGTTTGCCGTATGATGAGTTGGAAAATTTATTAGACAGCATACCTGCCCGAAAAAAACTGATGCTGATAGATGCCTGTCATAGTGGCGAAGTGGATAAGGAAGACCTTATGACCCTTAATGCTACTTCTGATTCATTAATAAAAGGATTAAAACCAGTTGGCTATAAACAACAAGGACATCTTGGGTTAAAGAACAGTTTTGAACTGATGCAAAGCCTGTTTGTAAATGTAGGCAAGAGTACCGGTGCTACTATCATCTCTGCAGCAGCCGGAACACAGTTTGCCTTGGAAAGAAATGATTTGAAGAATGGTGTGTTTACTTACAGTATACTGGAAGCAATGAAAACAAATGCCACGATGAAAATAAGTGAACTGAAAACTATTGTTGGAAAACGAGTGGAAGAGTTGACGAATGGTTTGCAAAAACCAACATACAGAAATGAAACAATTGTTGTGGATTGGAATGTGTGGTAGTCTCTTTTATATTACCCAATTCGCCACCAGCATTGAAACCGCTCCTACTACCAACCCTCCATAAATCTCCGCTGCAGTATGGTCCGATACAATAAACCGGGCGGTACAAACTAAACCGGTAAGAAAAAAAACAATGGCCAGCCAGATGCCAAAATTCAGATCTTGCGTAAGGGCCATAATAATAAACAATGTAAGCACTATGCCGGCAGAAATAGCATGCAGGCTAACTTTCATTTTTATATTTACCATCAGCCCGATAATAGTGCTGATAAAAGTGGCCAAAGCAAACTGAACAGCTACACGGGGCATATCCATCACATCTCTTGTTTTGCCAAAGTTGTTCCATACATACCATATCCAGAAATACCAGATCATACAGGCGATAAAAGGAATTACCCGGTCTCTTTGCGTATGCAGGTAAATGGTATCAATAAATTTTAATCCTTTTAATAATAATACAGTAACAAGCGGAAAAAAAGTAAATGATACAACGGCCATCATTACTGTTCTTAGTTTTTGTACATTGGAAAACCCGGCAAATAAATAAGGATGAGTATATACAAGAAACCATACTACCATCACCGGTACAAAAACCGGGTGGAAGATATACGAAATAATTTTTGCTACCCATTTCAGCGAAGTAGGTTGTTCTGGAAAAGAACGGCCCCTCAATTCCTGCAACTTATTTTCTTCATTTATCATTAAACCTGAACTCATTTAACCAGTTTTATGCAAAGTAAAGGAATTGAAGAAAAGGGTGTGATTTTTGTATATTTAAAGTGAAATCTGGTAATCCTGAGATTTTCATTTCATTTTTCTTCACCAAATAACTGCTCATGAAGAAATTACTGCTTGCCTTTTTCCTGACCGGCTTTTTTCTACAGGCCTCTTCGCAAAGTATTAATAAGCCTAAAATGCAGGCAATGTATGATGTTATTAAAGATGCCGGTATCCTGCATCCTGATTTTGTAATGGCCCAGTGTATGCAGGAGACCGGTAACCTTAGTTGTAAAAATTGCTGCCTGCGCTATCACAACCTGTTTGGATTTTATGTAAAAGGGAATAAGTGTAAAAAATTTGAATCTGACAAAGAATGTATAAAATATTATAAAGACTGGCAGCAAAAGCGATATTCTAAATGGCGAAAGAAAAATCCTAAAGCAGATTATTACCACTTTCTGAAAAGTGTAGGCTACGCCACCGGCGATAAATACACCAAAGAATTAAAACCGAAAGTGGCTTGGGTGCAGAAACATTTAAAGCTGTGAGGAAAGCTGCGAGTTGTGATCCACGAGTTTCGAGTTCTCCAAATCAAAGGGTCTTTCAATATTTGAAAGACTCTTTTGCTATAAAATCTAGCAGCTCATAACTCACAACTTGTAGCTATTTCATTAAACCCCTTATATCATCAATATGAAACTGTGTGTGTGCTGCAAAAATGTTATTGATAAACAGCAGCTCGTTAATTCCTTCGGCCTTTAGCAGGGCCGCAAAATCGCCTTTATACGAACGTTGATCTACTACAATTACTTTTTCATAATTGTTGATTAAAAAAGGGGCAAAGGCATTACCATACGATTCTTTTACCAGGGCAATCTTTCTTCCGTTTTTGTGTTGTGTTTCCATTTTACAAATTGGTAAATCGCCTTGCAAAAAAACAGAATAACTATTGTCGCCGCTTACCTGCTCTGCATACATCTTTGATTTGGCCCAATAGCCAATGGAGCTGCTGCCAATAAAAAAATTGACAGAGTCGGGAAATAAATAATAGCGGACCGAATCCGGGTTGTTTTTTAAAATACTGCTCTTGGTGAGCCTGTAGAATAAACCAAGGAAACCTGGTTTAACTTTCGAAGGAATACTATCAAGAGAAACGGGGGACAAACCCGCAGCGGCACAGAAACTTCTATAAGCATAATAAGCACCGAGACTGGTCCAGTGATGATCCGTGTTGAAATAAATGTACTCCGTACGATGCTTTCTTATCTCATCTACAGGATTTATCTTTATGATGTCAGGGTGTTCAGCCGCATAAATATCATTGATGGCTTTTTTGTTGGGCTTTACCTTGTCTTTGTATTTTTCCGTTACTTCAAATTCAAAGCCATTTGGAATAACGATATTATAAACTTTCAGGCCGGGAATCTTCAGTCGGCTATACATATTGATTACCCCTGCATATTGTTTACCCATCGCCTCGCCACCGCTGAACAATTCAAATCCCCTGTTTTTAAAAATGAAAACAGCTCCTTTTCTAACACCGATCTGGCCATCGTCAGGTAAGACGTCAGGTATTGGTGGTGGTTGCGGTATTATGGTTCGAACCACAGACGCTGTATCCGTTCCGGTAAAATCTTTTTTGCTCTTACCTGAATTACATGCGGCCAGAACAACAGAAAAGATCAAAACGATATGGGTGAGTTTTGCCATTATTTTTTTAGTCCCTTTATTTTATTAATATGGAAAGGAGTATGCGCCGCAAAAATGTTATTGATAAATAATAACTCGTTAATACCCTCTGCCTTTAGCATGGCAATGAAATCGCCGGTGTAATACCGCTGGTCCACCACCACCACTTTTTCATAATTATTAATTAAGAAGCAGGCGAAAGCATTACCATATGATTCTTTTACTACGGCGATCTTTCTTCCGTTCTTATGCTGTGTTTCCATTTTTACAGTGGGCAAATCGCCTTGCAGGAAAACAGAATAACTGTTGGAACCACTGGCACCTTCGCCATACATTTTTGATTTAGACCAATAACCAAGTGTGGAATTGCCGATATAAAAATTCACAGAATCTTTGAACAGGTAATATCGTACAGAGTCCGGGTTGGTTTGCAGGCTGGGGTCACGGGTAAGCCTGTATAATGAACCGAGGAATGATGGTTTTACTTTTGAAGCAACTGTATCGAGATTGACAGGAGTTAATCCTGCTGTTTGGCAAAATGCCCGGTACGCATAATAGGCACCCAGGCTTGTCCAGTGGTGGTCGGTATTGAAATAAATATATTCACCCCGGTGTTTTCTTATCTCATCTATTGCCCAAACTTTTTTTATGTTGGAATCAAGAGAGGTATAAATATTTTCAATAGCCGGCCGGTTAGGTTTTTGAAATTTGGCATATTTTTCTGTTATTTCAAATTCCAGTGCAACCGGAATGATGAGGTTGTACACCTGGATACCGGGGCTGAGAATCCTGTTGTAAGAGTTGATAACGTCGGCATACGATTTTCCCATAGCAGCACCGCCGCCAAACATTTCAAAAGCCCTGTTTTTAAATACAAACACTCCCTTCTTTTTTTCTCCCGTTGCACCATCATCTGGTAATGGACCGTCCTGTACTGTTTCATTTTTGGCGGTATCCGTTTTTTCATTGGCTTCTGCATCGTTGTCAGGATCGTACATCTTTATTTCGCTGCTGTTAAAACCAATACGGGTTTTGAATTTATCTGAAAAACTTATCCATTTATCCCGGAGGGGAAAATTATCAGCATAAAATTCATCTATCTGTTTAAAATATTTTCCGCTCCAAAATAAACTGTCAGAATATTTTGGGAAAGGTGCCAGTTTCCGGTTTTCCATTTCTGATACCGTTGGTTTCTTCATTGCTAATGAAGCAATGCCCCCCAGTAATAAGAGACCGCAAAAAATGGCCACATTTACCGTGTGAATTTTTTTATTTGTTACCGGAACACTGTTTGTTCCCCCACTCATATTCGTTGCTTCCATTAGTTACAATTTTTTTAAAATCTGAAATAAATAAACGGGTTATAACTCTTACCTACCAATTGTGCCACACAAAGAAAAAGCAGCACTACATTAAAACCGATAATCGCCGTGTCATAAAAAGTAGTACGGCTTGTTTTTTTATCTAGCCAATTTTTTATGGTATGATAAACCGGCATACAAAGTACAAGTGCCAGCACCAGCCAGAATAAATGTGTGCTCAGTGTATTCATTACATCCATATTACCATTAGGCCCGGCACTAAAGGAGAATAGTTTTTTTACATAGGCAATCAGCATGTTGGTATCTGTAAAATAAAAAATTACCCAGCCGGGAATGATAATAACTAACGCATAGATATGCGCAATAAAGGCCGGGGCTTTTTCCAACAGCTTCAAGAGGAAAGCCCTTTCGAGTGCAATGAAGATGAAGAAGTACAATCCCCAGAAAATAAAATTCCAACTGGCGCCATGCCACATACCGGTAAGAAACCACACAATAAACAGGTTGAGGTAAACTCTTTTTTTATTTCCGCCCAGCGGGATATATACATAATCCCTGAAAATACTTCCCAGAGAGATATGCCATCTTCGCCAAAATTCGCCAATGGATTTGGAGATATAGGGATAATTAAAATTCTCCCGGAAGTGGAAGCCAAACATTCTTCCCAAACCAATGGCCATGTCTGAATAACCTGAAAAATCAAAATAAATCTGAATGGCAAACATAATTAATCCCACCCATGCTTCTAAACTTGAAAAAGAAGCAAGCTCCGCAAAGCTTAATGGGTCCCTGTTATCCCCCATATATTTAGCAACAATCTCCGCTGCTATGTTGGCGATAACTACTTTTTTAAACAAGCCGATACAAAACCGGGACACCCCCAAACTGAAATCAGTCAGGTTTTCTTTTCTACCATAAATTTCTTTTTCTACATGGGCATACCGGATAATAGGCCCGGCTACTAATGAAGAGAAGAGGGATACGTACATTAAAAAGTTTGGAAAATTTCGTTGTGCCTTTATATCACCCCGGTACACATCCACCACATAAGAAATAGTATGAAATGTATAGAAAGAAATACCAAGCGGCAATGCATAGCCCGGTGCGGTAAAGGAAGTCCCTAAAAGAGAGTTTACCTGGTCAACAATAAATTTATCGTACTTAAAAGTGGCCAGCAAGGCGAGATTAAATACTACTGTAACCGTTACCCCGATTTTTGCCCATTTGGTGCCACGGTGTTTATCTATAAAAATAGAGTTGCCCCAATCGAAGAGGGAAGAAAGTATGAGCAGAGAAATCCAGATAGGCTCACCCCAGCCATAAAAGGCCAATGAAAAAACGATAAGCACCCAGTTTCGCCATTTTGGATTTTTGGTGCTGTAATACAGCATAAGGCATAGTGGCAGAAATATAAAAAGGAAAAGCAGGCTTGCGAATACCATAAATGAGATGTTGAGAGATTTTTAGCGGTGTAAAGTACATAATTGCCCCCAAGCATTCCTACTGCAAGGAAACAAAAATTTTCATATACATGCAATACCAAAAAGAGGGTATTTGAATATATTTAACAGGAAAGCTAATCGGGGCTGGAAAGGTGTTCAAGGTCGTTGAGGTCTTTACTTCTGCCAGCAAATATTTTACATGATTGTTGTTTAACGCCTGAAGAAAATCCCTGAAATCAGGATAAAAAATGTTTCCCATCACCAATTTTTCGGTAGCTTAAGATTGTTTTATCCATTCTGGGGGCTTCTTTACCAGCATAACTATAAGCAATTGCATTCAGGTATTGATGAATACGGCAACGTTCTTGCCAGCTAAGCTGACTATGATCAATATTATCCTTATCTGCCTCAGAAAAGGATAATATTGAAAACCGGGTTCTGTCTAAGCGATAGGAATCCTGCATGTATAGGTTTGTACAAATTTAATTTTTATAAATAGAATGTAACAACTTTATATATCTCTTTAATACCTTCACCGACTAATAACTCTACTATGCAATTAACGGCAAAACTCATTCAGGTTCTCCCGCTGCAAACCGGGACCGGCAAAAATGGTCAGTGGAAAAAGCAGGATATTATTATGGAAACAGAGGGGCAGTTTCCTAAAAAGGTTTGTATCTCCATCTGGGGCGATAAAATAAATGAAAGCCAGTTACAGATTGGTTCACAACTCGCCATTTCATTTGATGTGGAAAGCAGGGAATACAATGGCAAATGGTACACCGATGTAAAAGCCTGGAAAATAGAAGCTGCCAGTGCTGCAAAAAATACTACTGCTGCTGTTGATGGGCAGGAATATTTTGATGAAGGGCAAATGGAGAATAAGGAAGATTTACCTTTTTAAAAGGAACAAGGTGCAAGGCACAGGGTACAAGAGATAATACGGAAGAAGTGAATGTCTTATTGATTCTATAATTTTTTGTGTTTTGTTCCTTGCACCTTGTTCCTTCTTCTACAGCTCCTTTCTAAGCCGTGCCACCGGCACATTCAACTGCTCCCGGTATTTGGCCACGGTACGGCGGGCAATATTGTAGCCTTTTTCCTGTAGCAACTCAGTTAGTCGTTCATCACTCAGCGGATGTTTTTTATCTTCTGCTTCTATCAGGTTGCTGAGTATTTTCTTTACTTCCCTGGTAGATACTTCTTCACCGCTGTCGGTGCTTAATGATTCACTAAAGAAGAATTTCAAACGATAGGTACCAAATTCTGTTTGTACAAACTTACTGTTAGCTACCCGGCTTACCGTTGAAATATCAAGATTGGTTTTTTCCGCAATGTCTTTTAATATCATCGGGTTCAGCTCCGTTTCATCACCAGTAAGAAAAAAACTGTACTGGTGTTCCATAATTGCATTCATGGTACTGAGCAATGTATGCTGCCGTTGTTTAATGGCATCAATAAACCACTTGGCCGAATCAATTTTTTGTTTGATAAAAAGTACCGCCTCTTTTTGCCGCTTATCTTTTTTAGCACCCCGGTCATATTCTTTCAGCATGTCCCGGTAACCTTCGCTTATGCGGAGTTCGGGGGCATTTCGGCTGTTGAGTGTCAGTTCTAATTTTCCTGCATTATTGTTGATGAAGAAATCGGGAACCACATAGTTTTCGGCTTTGTGTGCTTCGCCAACTGTGCCGCCCGGTTTAGGATTGAGCCGGATAATTTGGTGCATTACTTCCCGCAACTGATCATCGTCAATATTCAGCCCCCGCTGTATTTTTTCGTAGTGTTTTTTGGTAAACTCATCAAAGTATTTGGTAATAGCTTTAATGGCAATATCAACCGGCTTGCCATTTCCGTCAGGCTGGCGGGCCTCATCTTTCAACCGGTAGAGTTGCAGTAATAAACATTCCTGCAAATTCCGGGCAGCCACTCCCGCCGGATCGAATAACTGAATTTTCCGGATGATGGCTTCCACTTCTTCATTAGTAGCAGTAATATTTTGCCGGAAAGCAAGGTCATCTACAATAGCAGATGTTTCTCTTCTTAAATATCCATCCTCATCTATGCTGCCGATTATTTGTTCGGCAATTACCTGTTCGTTCTCTTCTAACTTCAGCAGGCCAAGCTGGTTAATCAGCAGTTCGTAGAAACTGGTTTCTGTTTTAAATGGCAACTGGCGGCCTTCGTCTTCTTCGGGGTAATTATCATCTTTTAATTTATAATCACCCACTTCATCATCGCCTTCACTCACATATTCGCTTACGTCAATGTTTTCATATTCATCATTACTGCCGTCCTGCTCTTCATATTCTTCTTCGCCGGTTTCGGTAAACTCATCTTTCATCTCATCGGCATCCTCATGTTTGTCTTCATCCAGCTCCAGAGCGGGGTTTTCTTCCATTTCCTCTTTAATCCGAACTTCCAAACTGGCCGTAGGTACCTGCAGCAGTTTCATCAGTTGAATCTGCTGGGGCGACAGTTTTTGAAGCATCCGCTGCTGTAAGCTTTGGCTAAGGGCCATAGTTCGTTTAGTTTTTATTTACACTACGAAGCTGCAAAGCGAAGTAGTGGTGGAAAGGCGGTTATTAAAAATTTCAGGCTTTGCACAAAAATAATGCCGTAAATTTAAATGCAAATTAAGTAAGTATGTGGCAACGTCTTTATTTTTTTCTTGTTGTGTTCCTGTTAATGTTTTCGGGAGATATTTTTGGGCAAACAAGAATAGTTGGGGATACTCTTTTTCTTACTGATTGGGTATGGGTAGGACATCCGAACGACAGTTTGGGCAAAAAGCAGGATTGCCTTAAATACATTATAGTAAAACCCAATGATTATATTAAGCTGCCAATTGATATGGAAAAGCTGAGAAACTTTGACTTCGAAAAACAACTCCGCTTAGATTATCAGACCAAAGACTCACCTGCAAGTAAAAAATTGCCATCGCCTTTTTTACTTTTTAAACCAACAATCACACCCTCCTCTTACACTAATAATCTTGGCTTTTTCTGCAAAAAAGAATTGCAGTTGGATAAAATAACTGCTGTACCTGTTCGCTTCCGGCTTGGATCATTGGAATATGTAAACTGGATGGAGCAAAAGCCGAACGCCGTAAAACCAAGGTAGCATCGCTAGTCAAAATCAAATATTTTACTCAGCGGAATTTCTAAGGCATCGGCAATTTTCTGTAGGGTATATGCTGTAGGGTTTGTTTTACCGTTTTCAAGCCGGTTTACATTCTGTTTTTCCATTTCTATTAAATAGCCAAAAGCTACCTGCGAAAGACCTTTTTCTCTTCGCAGGTTAACAATATGCTTCCCCAATTTTTGCTGGAATTTATTTTTCTCCATTCCTTTTTGTAAGGTGGAGGCATTAAAAATATTAAAGTAATCATATATGATTACTTTAAATTGCACCTAGTAAACCAATTCTATTAAAATTTTAAAGCAAACGTTATGAAAAAATCTTATGGGGATTTGTCATAATTCTTACCGCATCTGTTATTGTGCTTGCCTGCCAAAAGGATGCTTCTAATGAAAAGGAAAAAAATATCAGTAATGATGTGAACGATGCTAAAGAATGGTGGTATGGAGTTTTTCGTAAATCGCCAGATTATTCCGATTTTAACTGGGATAGCCCCCTAGCACCGACGGTAGGGAATTCAACAAAAAAATATCCAGATTGGAAATATGCAATAGCCTACAGGAAATATAATAACGATATTGTAGAACTGCCTTTGTTTTATATAACTAACAATGTCCTTTTACCAGGGATGAAAGATTTATATAGTACTCCTGAAGGTGATAGAATAGCAAGGTCTGTTATTCATAAACTAGTTATTACAAAGAAGAATACAGGTAAAGTTTATGTTAGAACAGTATCAATCATTCCCTCGGCAGACTACGCAAAACGAAGAAACTATGATATTAGCAATCTTCATTTAAACCAGCTACCCATAGATTTTGATGGTTATTTAAGTATAGCTGGTTGGGATTTAAGCTTGATAAATATGATTAGGGTAGAGAAAGGTAAAATGGTTAAAAAAATTAATATCGCTACCAATAAAGAAATGCAGAAAAAAATAAAAAAGCACAATTTTGCCAGCAGGCTAATTTGCCCAGAACCTGTTTGGGTACCTAATTATCAATGGGTTTGCGTTGTTGTGCCAACGGGTGATGCAGTAGCCGATCATGAAACTTGCGAAGAAAACGGGCATGAAGTAGAGAATGGGGGAGATTACGAATATCCTGATTGTTATGATGACGGTGAAGGCGAAACATTAGATGATTGTTTGCAGGGGTCAAATCCCGAAAATTGCGACTGTATAGTTTATAATATTGGTTGTGGGGATGGAGGTGGGGGAGGTGATAATGAGCCGCCTCCGATTTTTATGAATGATTGTACCGATCCTTGCCTGCATAGCAGTGTAGATTATGCAACCTCTCGTGACTGTCAGAATAAAGTGAGTACATTTCTTAATAATGTTTTTGGAATAAGTGACCATTTTGATTACCAATGGTCGAACGCAGCATTTGGAGGTACTAATAGCTCTATTGATGCGCTAACAGGCCTTACACCATCAATCTCAGATCCCCATGGTTTAAAAATTAATACTTCATTTAATACAAGCCAATTAGGCGATG
>Ga0105044_10006904_pt1 | contig 15634 bp, 12 predicted proteins | sample MAT01_FD_78092 | JGI IMG/M metagenome (GOLD analysis project Ga0105044, IMG submission 78092) | Freshwater microbial communities from Lake Fryxell liftoff mats and glacier meltwater in Antarctica - MAT-01 | ecosystem: Environmental > Aquatic > Freshwater > Ice > Liftoff microbial mat | place... | reverse complement strand
CCGCGGGCAGCTGCCGGGAATATCGAAGCGAATGGTGTTGTCGGCGGGGTCGGTATTGGCGTTGCTGATCGCCATGGCCAGCGAGCCGACGCCCGCGACGTTGGTGTTGGTCACCGTGTAAATCCCGGTCAAATCAAAGGGGCTTTCTGCCGCACCGCGGTCAACCCGCGCACCATTAACCCGGTCTTGGCGGTAAACGTCCTCCGTGCTTAAGCCGCCGGGTACGCTGGCCAAGCCCGAGTCAATCATCGGCGAGCCGGCATTGGGCACCGAAGCGGAATTAAGGTTGGGGTTGGCGGAGGTATTGTTGGCTGATGAGATCAAAGAGCCGCCGTTAGCGTGGTCTAAGCTGTCGTAGCGGCTGCTGACGATGCGCAAATTTGTTTCATTATAAATTTCATCGTCGGTATTATCGTGAAGAAAAATGCTGTTGTAGATGAAGACATCTTTAGACCCCTCATCATGAAGAAATAATCGCCCATTATTGATGGTTACGTTGACCAAGCGGGCTTCGGGATCATTTGGCGTGTTGGGCGCGTCGATCAAATAAATAACAACACCTCCGTCACGAAACAAAATATTGCTCACCCTCACGTTGTGGCAAGCTGCCACGAAGTCTGCAGAAGCATTACGAAAGATAATGCGATCTGCGGTGAACGTTAGGCCGGTCGGCCCGCAAGTGCCGTTATTATCCCTTACGTTCAGATTGGCCCCACTAAAGCCCATGCTGCGTACGTCGATCGAGCCCCGAGCGGAACGCAGAAGCACCTCGCTACGGTTGCTGGAGGTAAATTCGGACTTGCCGGTTTCCGCGCTGCAGTCGGGGTTATAGCCACCCCGCAACGACAGCAAGCCGGCGTTGGTGTCCTCCTCATAAGGCCGCGCGTCGTATTCGACATTCGCGTTCAAGGTGTAGACGCCGGAGCGCATGCGCACAATGCTGTCCTGGCCGTCTATTTCCGCATCATTGAGGGCTTGCTGCAGCTGCGCGACATTGCCCACGCAGTAGTCGATCGCGCGGGCTTCGCCTGCCAGCAGCAGCGCAATCACCGCCAGCACTGCGGTGGTGAAACGGGTGGAAATGAGCATGGACGGCTCCTTGGTGGATGGCAACAGCGCCCCAAACGGGCGCTCTTAAGAAGCAATACGTAAAAGCGGCGGTGCAACCCTTCATTGCCGGTCGCGACGTAGAGCCGCCAGATCCTTGGCGATCCGCCCCAGCCAGTAACACCCAACACCACCCACTGGCGGAACCAAATAATGGCCAAGGCACCCGTCCGCACCGATCCCTTCAAAACAACCCCGTTGGGCCTGCCGCTACTTTCCTACATTCAAAAAGACCCGTTGGCTGCCGCCTTGCGCTTTCAAAGCGATTTCGGCGACGTCGCGCGACTAAACATTTTGTTTCGCCGTATTTATTACTGCTCCGGCGCTGAAGCTGCCCGGCAAATTCTGGTGGACTATCAGGACGATTTTACCCGCGAGATTCGCTTGCTAAAAATCTTCGCGTCCGTGCAGGGCATCAATGTGGTCACTACAAAAGGGCCGGACTGGCAAGGTCAGCGTCGCATCCTATGGCCATGCATCGGGACACCGTTTCGCACCTTCGCGACGAGCTCGAACGCGCGCACGCTGGTGCCGCAACACTAGAAACCATCGCGCGCCTAACCTTTTTGAACGCGACGATCAAAGAAGTACTGCGACTGTATTGGCCCTCTACCGACGATACAAATGGCGTTGATTGCCGCGCATATTTGTTGAGAATTTCGATCTATCCATGGACGATGGCGCAGTACTGTCCAAACCTGTTGTGGATGTTGCCTTGAAGCCAGCGACACGATTGCGAGTGCGGTTTACACGAAGACAGAACACGTAGGACGTACGCCAGTAGCCCGAACCAATGCCTTTGACGCGGTTAGTTCAATGATTATTATCTAAGCCCAACTTGGTCAATGCCGTCGGCTCCGCCTGCAAAATTCTGCTGCGTTTGCCTTGCGTGCGCAGTCCAGCGCCGAGAAAACCGATACGAAAAGTAAACCACACGGCACGCAGGTGTGCTTGAGTACTAGCCCACCTTTGCTTGATCTACTTGCCGCACCATCGCGTTCAAACCGCCCTGTAGTGCCGCTGCTTCAAAACCCAATTTGTTGAGCACAAACGCGGCCGCAGACGAGCGTTCGCCGGAATTGCAATAGGTGATGTAGCGCTTCGTTTTATCAAGCTCAGACGCACATTCGCGCAATCTAGAGAGCGGCATATTGACCGCACCTTTAATGGCGCGTTCGTTGAATTCTTCAACGGTTCGCACATCAATAACGCCGGCACCACCACGAACGGCAATCGAGGCTTTACCCGGCGTCAACCATTCCACCACGGGTTGTTTGAGCAACTCGGAAAAGTCTGATTTGGCCAGGCGCATTAATTTGCCATCTTTCATCATCGTAACCGTGGCATTGCGCACATTGTTACTTAACAGCGCGTCTTCACCAAAGCTGTCGCCACGTACCAAATAAGCGATCACCGATTCACCGGCATCATTCATCTGACTAACTGCTGCCGCGCCTTCTTTCAACACATAAAAATAATCGCCATCATCGCCTTCGCGGATAATGGTTTGCGCATTTTTGACACTCATTTCGGTAAAGCGGGTAAAAAGCCGCTCAATATTCGCGACGGGTAACTTTCGCAAGGCTTTGCTTTGCAACAAGCGAAACACCCAGCGATTACCTTCCGGGTTGGTATCAAAATGCTTGACATTGCCGCTTTTGACGACTTGGTCCCAAGCGATCACTTTTTCTAAGAATCGACGATCAATTTTCGCGATGCGCGCGCGAGCGGACTGCACGGTGGCGGTAAAACGGCGCGGCTGTAAATCGCCGATCGCGTAACGCCCCTGCAAGGAGGTGCCGCCAGTCTGGCTTTTCGTGCGGCCATCGGGATAATCCCCACGCACCTCCCCTTCCAGCAAATACATCGTGCTTTCATCAGTGTCGCCAGCGGAAAACAATACCTGATCACAATCCACGTATTGTTCGGACGCCTCACGAGCAAGCGCCTCTAGGTGCTCAGGGCGCAAGGATTCCAGCGGGTACAAGTTTTTTAGTAAATTCGCGTCCACACTCATGTTTTTCCCCGTTTATTGTTGGCGCTCAGCCGATTGACCGCTGCAATACTGCGCGCGAATTTCCAAAGCTTTTGGCATCCAGCGATTTAAATCGTCAATTCTGCGCTCGTTGCTTGGATGCGTGCTTGCGAACTCAGACGGGCGCGCGCCACCAAGTGCGGCCATACGCTCCCAAAGTTTTGGCGCTTCGCGCGGATCAAAGCAAGCGGCAGCGGCAAAATACAGCCCCATCTCATCGGCTTCAGATTCATGCTCCCGCGAAAAAGGTAGCAACACGCCAAACTTGGTACCGGCCCCCAAAGCACCCATCACCGCTTGGCGCGCCTCTGGGCTCATATCACTGACTGATACACCGGCTGCCATCGAACCGATTTGCACCAATTTTTGATACGCCATGCGCTCAGCGCCGTGCCGCGCAACGGCGTGCGCGATCTCGTGGCCCATCACCACGGCTAAACCATCTGCGTTTGCGGCAACCGGAAAAATACCCGTGTAGACGGCAATTTTACCACCAGGCAGCGCAAAAGCGTTGGCTTGCTCAGACTCAATGACATTCGCTTCCCACTCGAACCCAGGATCCGCACCCGGAAACTGCTGCACAGCATGAATTAATCGCTTGGCGATACCCTGAACCATTTTTGGCGCATCGCCGGTGCTAACAATGCGCTCGTTTTGCAGAATCTCTTGATATGACTGGTAACCCAGCGCCGCTTCCTGTTCGCGGCTCAAATCAACAAGCTGCTTGCGCCCGGTAACCGGCACAACTTCGCGGTGGCTAAGGTAGTAATAACCCATGTACAAGCCGAAAAAAACCAGCGGCAAAAGCCGCAGCATACCGAAACCACCTCGGCCGCCGCTGCGCGCTTGCTGTTGCTGTTTCGGATAGTACATGCCGATCCTTTGCTAGACTTTATGTCTCAAGTGTAGCGCGCGCCCCATCGTTTTCGCACGATCAATTCTGCAATTGTGTGCGACTTCGGAGCTGCTTGGGATATTGGCGTCGATACCAAGCGCTTAAGCGTCCAAGCTTGCCGACTGGAGGTTAGCAGCCGGATTGTCGACAACAAACTTGCCGTGTTGAAAAAGCACGGACGCAATCGCTATTTTTGGATCGTGGGTGAAAAACAACCGCACATTACGCGCTGCCTTATCAGTCAAAAACGCACGCTTTTCATCAACTAACAGTTCTGGAAATCGATCGTAGCCCATGGTGACTGGCACATTTACCCAGGGCGCGCCAGGGATTAGATCGGCACAAAAAACGATGCCGCCCAAATCATTTTCCCCACAAATTTCCGCCAACATCAATCCAGGGGTATGACCGTCGCTATAGTGAAAGCGTACCGACTTGCCAAGTGCCGGCGTATGTAGGCCATAAACGAGTTCGAGCCTACCGGAGCTTTCTAGCAGTGGCTGCAGATCCGCGATAAAGGAAGCACGATCACGCGCGTGTGGCGCAAGTGCGCGCTGCCAGCAGCCATCAGAGACAACAAACGTCGCATTTGGGAATAGCAGTCGCGCAGGCATTCCTTGCTCCCACGCACCAAGCAAGCCACCGGCGTGGTCAAAGTGCAAATGGCTGAGCACAACCACGTCGATATCGGCGTCCGACAAGCCCAGGGCTGCAAGCGCATCTAGCAAACAATGATTTGCTTCCACGACGCCGAAACGCTCGCGCATTTTTGGCTCGAAAAACGCACCGATCCCGGTTTCGAAAAGCACTGTTTTGCCATTTAAGCCCCGCGCCAAAAGACAGCGACAAGCAAGCGGAACCCGATTATCTGCTTCCGGCGTAAGCCACTTTTCCCACATCGCGCGCGGCGCGTTACCAAACATCGCGCCACCATCAAGTTTTTGCGAATTTCCATCCAGCGAATCTAAAATTACGTTTGACGCGGTTTGAGCGATCATTGCCAAGCCTTTCAATGAATCAAGCCGTAATCTTCAGGCTTTGTGGACTACGAAGCTATAGAAACTTTCAGATACAAAAAACGCGCCACTTGGGCGCGTTTCGAAACTGCGGATTTTAATCGCAATTTACTTCATTGGTGCTGCAAGCTTTGGAGCGCTAGGAACGCGTCCACCCAGACTGGTCTGAGCGCCGACGCGTGAACCTGTTGCGAAGTAGTCATGCAAATCATGCGCAAACTCATCGAAGCGGGCTAGCGTTACGCGGTTCGCACGAACAAAGAAGTTATAGGCAAGTACGGCGGGAATTGCGACTGCAAGACCGATACACGTCATGATCAACGCCTCGCCCACAGGCCCAGCGACGTTTTCCAACGATGCGTTGCCGGTTGCGCCGATTTGAATCAGTGCGTTGTAAATACCCCAAACCGTCCCAAACAAACCCACAAACGGCGCGGTTGAACCCACTGTTGCCAGCAAGGTCAGGCCTTCCTCTAGTTTGCCGCTTTCACGAGCGACTGCTTGCCGCAAACTGCGGTCAATAAACTCAGAACGATTCAAGGCTTCAACTAAACGATTGCCTTCGCTCTTCGCGTGGTGCGCCGCTGCTTGTGCACATTCAAGCGCAATTTTCGAAAATGGTTCGTTCGCCGGAAAACTTTCCATCGCCCGGATTGCTTCCTGGGGATTTGTCGTCGCCCAAAACTGCGTAACAACGTTTTCCGCATTGCTGCGCACTGCCATATTTTTGATCGTATTGCGGATCGTGTAATAAAGCGTAGCCAAACCCATGACTGCGACAACGGCGAATGTCAACCAGCCAACGTAGCCTGCGTGTTCTAAGATATCCATCAAGCCCATACCTTGGGCCGCCATTCCTGAAGCTGTCATTGCCTATCCTTCGCTTTATCTTGCTTTAGAGTAAAAATCCGAATGCAAAGGTTAGTACAAAAGACGAAGTCCTGACAAGCGGCGATTTGGATTGCGCTAAAATATTTTGTAAATCTGCGAGCTTTTCTGAAATGACATTACTTAGCGTTAACGTAAATAAAGTTGCGGTGTTGCGAAATTCCCGCGGCGGGCAGCTTCCTGATGTCAAGAACGCGGCGCAAATTGCTCTGCGCGCCGGTTGTGACGGCATTACCGTGCACCCACGCCCCGATTTGCGCCATATCCATCCGAACGATTGCGTTGCAATCCGCGCGTTGCTCAACGTGCATGAGTTTTTGGGGCGCGAATTCAATATCGAAGGCAACCCGTTCGCACCCGCCAATGCGCAATATCCCGGTTTGCTGGCAATTGTTGAACAAACGCGCCCAGAGCAAGTCACGCTGGTGCCGGATGGCGATACACAAATTACATCGGACCACGGTTGGCATATTCGTGAAAATGCTGCCCGCTTAGGCCCGATGATTGCAAATATGCGGGCATTTGGGGCAAGGGTCAGCTTATTTGTCGATGCTGATATCGGCGAGTCGGAGCTGCGTATCGCGCGTGACCTAGGCGTAGAACGCATTGAAATATATACCGGCCCATACGCCCACGATCTTGAGTCGGGCAACGCAGAAGAGGCGCTTTCGCGCTGCGCCCAGACAAGCGCCATCGCCTGCGCACTGGGCCTTGGCGTCAATGCAGGGCATGATTTAAGTCAAAGCAACCTTGCTGCACTGCTAAAAGCGGCACCGGGCATTTGCGAAGTCTCCATCGGGCATGCATTGTTTAATGATGCGCTTTACGCCGGGCTGGATAACGCAGTGCGTGCCTACCTGAAAATTGTCAGCAGCGTGTGAAATGATTTGATGCACTTAGATCTTAGCGCGCGCCAAAAATTGCGGAACCTACCCGTACCAAGTTCGCACCGTGCGCAAGCGCCAATGGGAAATCGCCGCTCATTCCCATGGATAGCGTGTCCAGCCGCACGCTTGGGCTGCTTAAACCGCTAAAGTGCAGCCGTAATTGCGCATATAAAGCTGTGATCGCTGTAAAAGTAGCTTCCGCCGCGTTTGGCCGCCCGATCACCATCAGCCCACGCAGGCAAAGCGTGGGTTCAGAGGCTACCAATTCCGCGAGGTTCAGCATCGCACTCGGCGCGCAGCCGGATTTTGTCGTTTCATCATCAATATTGACTTGAATCAGCACATTGAGTGGCGGCTGGGATGAACTCCGTGCGCGTGCCAGCAGCGGTATCAACTTAGCCCGGTCCAGACTTTGCAACCAATCAAAATGCGCCGCCACTTGGGCGCACTTATTGGACTGCAATGGCCCGATTAAATGCCATTCGATCGCCAAATCACTGAGCAGCGCCTGTTTTTCAATGGCTTCTTGCACATAGTTTTCGCCAAAGGCGCGCTGGCCGGCCGCAAAGCAGGTGCGTACGCTCGCCGCGGGCATAAATTTGCTGACCGCCACCAAACGCGGCGCGGTGACTCTGCTTTCGGTTGCTTGTGCGGCGGCGTCAATCTGCGCCAAAACACGCTGCAAGTTGTGCGCGATATCAGACATTTGTTGGGATTTACGGGTAGAGACCGGATGCCACTAAGCTTAACGCAGCAGCGATTCTAGCTGCGAAAATGGAACACTATAATTTCGCGCAACGATGGGTTTGTTCCGCAGTTCGCCAGCGTATACTCTTAGCGCTTGGCGTTAATATTGACGCCTAAATTTGCCGCCAGAAACTTAAGCTGACTAAGGAAAAAGCATGGATATCGCAGAATTATTGGCCTTTTCGGTAAAAAATAAGGCGTCAGATTTGCACCTGTCCGCTGGACTGCCCCCAATGATTCGAGTTGACGGCGATGTACGACGCATTAATGTGCCACCGCTGGAACACAAGCAAGTTCACAGCTTGATTTACGACATCATGAGCGACAAACAACGTCGCGACTATGAAGAATTTTTGGAAGTCGATTTCTCGTTTGAAATTCCGGGTTTAGCGCGTTTTCGGGTCAATGCGTTTAATCAAAACCGTGGCGCTGCCGCAGTATTTCGAACCATTCCGTCTGAAATTTTATCGTTGGAAGATTTGGGCGCACCGAAGATTTTCCGTGAATTGATTGACTTCCCGCAAGGTTTGATTCTAGTCACCGGCCCAACCGGCTCCGGTAAGTCGACCACATTGGCGGCCATGGTCGATCACGTCAACAAAAACGAGTATGCGCACATTTTGACCGTGGAAGACCCAATCGAATTCGTCCACACGTCTAATAAATGTTTGATCAACCAACGCGAAGTGCACCGTGATACCCACGGTTTTAACGAAGCGCTGCGCTCCGCACTGCGGGAAGATCCAGACTATATTTTGGTCGGCGAATTGCGCGACTTGGAAACTATCCGTTTGGCGCTAACCGCGGCAGAAACCGGGCACTTAGTGTTTGGCACGCTGCACACCAGCTCAGCCGCTAAAACGATTGATCGTATTATTGACGTCTTCCCGGCGGGCGAAAAACCGATGGTGCGATCAATGCTTTCGGAGTCTTTGCGCGCCGTTATTTCGCAAAGTTTGCTGAAAAAAGTGGGCGGCGGGCGCGTTGCCGCGCACGAAATTATGACCGGCATCCCGGCGATTCGAAACTTGATTCGCGAAGACAAAGTCGCGCAAATGTATTCATCGATTCAAACCGGCGCGCAGTACGGCATGCAAACTTTGGATCAGTGCTTGATGGATTTGGTCAAGCGCGGCTTAGTCACCCGTCAACAAGCTGCGACCTACGCCAAAGAAAAGAAAAATTTTGATAGCTAGGATTCAAGAGCTAGGATTCAATATCTTGGCTTCACTATCTTGGCTTCACTAGTCAGGATTTCGGTTTCCCCGTCCCAAGTTAAATGACAATCGCTACAACCTTTTAAGGCGCACACGCATGAGCGGCATTGATTTCAATTCTTACTTAAAACTCATGGTGCACAAAAAGGCGTCGGATTTATTCATAACCACCGGCGTGCCGCCCTCGATGAAGGTCAATGGCCGTATCGGGCCGATTACTCAAAATCCGCTGACCAGCCAACAGGCGCGCGACGTGGTGTTGAGCGTTATGACGCCGAACCAGCGGGAAGAGTTTGAAAAAACGCACGAGTGTCAGTTTGCTATTTCATTACAGGGTGTCGGGCGGTTTCGGGTTTCTGCGTTTTATCAGCGCAACCACGTCGGCATGGTTTTGCGGCGTATTGAAACCAAAATCCCAAGCGTCGACGAACTTAGTCTGCCCGCAATCATCAAGACACTCGCGATGACAAAACGCGGCATGATTATCTTTGTTGGTGCCACTGGCACCGGCAAATCCACCTCACTCGCGGCGATGATTGGCTATCGCAATCAGAACTCCACTGGGCATATCGTCACAATCGAAGATCCAATCGAATTTGTACACAAGCATGAAGGCTGCATTATCACGCAGCGCGAAGTTGGCATCGATACCGACAACTTCGACAACGCGCTCAAAAATACCTTACGGCAAGCGCCTGACGTAATTCTGATTGGCGAAGTACGCACCCGGGAAACGATGGATCACGCAATCGCGTTCTCTGAAACCGGGCATTTATGCTTGTGCACGCTGCACGCAAACAATGCCAATCAGGCGATTGACCGAATTTTGCACTTTTTCCCGGAAGATCGCCGCACTCAGCTATTGATGGATTTGTCCCTCAATTTGAAAGGCATTGTTGCGCAACAATTGATACCTACCCCGGACGGCAAAGGCAGACGGGTTGCGATGGAAATTTTGTTGGGCACGCCATTGGTGTCGGATTACATCCGCCAAGGCGATATTCATAAGATTAAAGACTTGATGAAAGATTCGACCAATCTCGGCATGCGCACCTTCGATCAAAGCCTGTTCGAGCTGTATCAGGCCGGCGAAATTAGCTACGAAGATGCGCTGCGCCATGCCGATTCCGCCAATGAGGTGCGTTTGCGCATCAAACTCAGCCAAGGCGGCGATGCTCACACACTCGCCAGCGGTTTGGACGGCGTGGAGCTTGTGGAAACTTAAATGTCGGCGGCGCCAGCTTCGGCGATCTTGTCGCTTGGCTGGCGCTTCATTTGAGCTTAGTAATTTATTCGTCTTAGACGGATTGCTACGCTAATACTCTAAATCAACTCCGTCATACTCTCCGAAAATTGACATACGCCTGCGTATGGTGCGACCTGTTGGCGCACTCGCCCTTTATTTTTTGGAGTTAATCTATGCCCAGCTATGCCGCCCCACTGCGCGACATGCGCTTTGTACTCTTTGAGTTATTGCAAGCCGAAGCAGAACTAAAATCACTTCCGGCATATGAATCGCTCGATGGCGATACGATCAATGCCGTCTTTGAAGAAGCGGCGCGTTTTGCCGAAACCGTAATCCACCCACTCAACGCCGTGGGCGACCGCGAAGGCTGCACCTATCAAGGCAACGGTGTCGTCACCGCCCCAACAGGCTTCAAAGCCGCGTATCAGCAATATGTCGAATCCGGCTGGCCGTCGCTGGCCTGCGCGCCTGAATTCGGCGGTCAAGGGTTGCCAATTGTGGTGAATAATGCTGCCTACGAGATGTTCAATTCCGCGAATCAGGCATGGCTGATGTACGCGGGTTTGTCGCACAGCGCCTACGCGTGCCTCAAAGCGCACGGCAGCGCAGAATTGAAGGCGCTGTATTTGCCAAAAATCGTGTCAGGCGAATGGACCGGCACCATGTGCTTGACCGAACCGCATTGCGGCACGGATTTGGGGCTTTTACGCACGCGTGCGGACAGACAAAATGATGGTAGCTACCAGTTGACGGGTTCTAAAATATTCATCTCTGCTGGCGAACACGACCTTGCCGAAAACATCCTGCATTTAGTGCTTGCACGCCTGCCTGATGCTCCGAAAGGCACCAAAGGAATTTCCCTGTTCTTGGTGCCAAAGTTCGTACCCAATAGCGATGGCAGCCTAGGTGCGCGCAGCGGCATCAGCGCCGGCTCAATCGAACACAAGATGGGCATCCACGGCAACGCCACATGCGTGATGAATTTAGACAACGCACACGGCTGGCTCATCGGTGAGGAAAATAAAGGCTTAAACGCCATGTTTGTCATGATGAACTCGGCGCGCTTGGGCGTAGGCATGCAGTCTTTAGGGCTAGCGGAAGCCGCCTATCAAAACGCCGTTGCTTATGCGCGCAACCGCTTACAAAGCCGCGCCGCGACAGGCGCGAAACAGCCGGAGAAAGCGGCCGACCCGATTATCGTGCATCCAGACGTGCGGCGAATGCTCTTGACTGCAAAAGCCTACACCGAAGGTGGGCGCGCATTTACCACCTGGATCGCGCAACTGATTGACCGCGAGCTGTCACACCCAGATACAGCCACGCGCACCGAGGCAGGTGAGTTAGTAACCCTGCTAACTCCAGTAGTCAAAGCTTTCATTACCGATAACAGTTTTGAGACTAATAATTTAGCGCTGCAGGTTTTTGGCGGTCACGGCTACATCGAAGAATGGGGCATGAGCCAATACGTCCGCGATTCCCGCATCAATATGATTTATGAAGGCACCAACGGCATCCAAGCGCTGGATTTGCTGGCGCGCAAAGTTTTAAGCGACGGCGGCAAACGGTTACAGAAATTTGGTGCAATCATTGCTGAGTTCGCCCAAGCACAAGCCGAACGCCCAGATATGCAGGAATTCGTCGCGCCACTCATTGATCTGGGAAAAAATCTAACGCAGCTCAGCATGGAAATTGCCACCAAAGCCGCACGGGACGCGAACGAAGTGGGCGCTGCGGCAAACCACTACCTACGGATCGTCGGGCATCTAGTCTATGGCTACCTGTGGGCTCGCATGGCGCGTATCGCGCTTGATAAAGCCGGTTCTGGCGACGCGTTTTACGTCGGCAAGCTGCATACGGCGCGTTTTTACTTTCAACGCCTGCTGCCCGAAACGGCGTATCACTTTCAAGCAGCGCGCGCGGGTGCGGCTAGTTTGATGGCGATTGATGAGGTTTTGTTTTGATTGGCGCTCAGCCCCAATTGGACGCATAAATGCATGCAGCCTTTTCAACCTACGTGAGTGAAACCAGGCAAACTTAGTCAAAATCACTAGGAGGCCAATCATGCGCATTCCGCCCTGGGTATGGCTGTTGCTGGTGCTGGCATTTGTCGGCATGCTTTCGCATCGCTGGACCCCGTCAGCGCAAAATGTGCCTGATGGCGTCATCGTGGCGGCCAATCCGCCGTTACAAACCGAGTTAACGCGTGCGGCGAGCTGGCAACTACAGGGTTACTCAATCAAAGCGCTCGCCAATTTTGAAGCGCGGGCGCGCTTGCTGTCGGTGGCTTGGTATCGCATCGGCCGCGAGAGTGCGCTCAGCCCGGTGGATGTGGCGATTAGTTGGGGGCAGATGAGCGACTCACGCAATATAAATGCCTTATCTTGGTCGCACAGCAGTCGCTTTCTAACTTATCGCTATCAAAACGCACCGCCCATTGCGCAATCAGACTTGGATAAGCAGATCGCCAATCTGCACGTCGTACCGGCAAATCCGCAGGTACTAAAAAGCATTGAAGATTTGCCTGCTGGTGCTGCTGTTTTCATCAAGGGCGTGCTGATTCGCGCAGACGCGCCAGATGGCTGGTATTGGCAAAGCTCACTGACCCGCACTGACACGGGTGCCGGTGCCTGTGAGTTGATTTGGTTAACTGAAGTGCGCGTGCAGTAGAAGCTCAATCCAACAACCGCCGAATCATCAACCTTGCACTCGCCAATCCCCGAAACTCATCAATCGCCACCTGCACTAAAAGGCGCGCGCGCTCGGGCACCGCATCCTTAGCACGATCTGGGCTAAACCAGACTGCGCTCACCATCGCTGCCACACCGCCCCAGCGTACCTTGCAGCGCAAATGCCCACCGGAAAGCGTTTGCACATCGAAAATATGCGCGTCAATGGTAAACGCGGGCTCGGGAAATGCCTGCCCCCACGGCCCGCCAAAGCGAATTGCTTGGGCCAATTCGACGTCAAACTCGGCAGGGCTTAGATCGCCATCGGTATAAATCACCTCGCTCAGCATTTCCGGTAACAGTGCGGCGGCAAACACTTTGGGCGCAATCCGCTGAAATGCTTCAAGTTTATCGGTGTCGACCGACATACCCGCCGCCATCGCGTGGCCGCCGAAACGCTGCATCAACCCTGGGTTTTGCGCATCCACAAGGGCTAGGGCATCGCGCAGGTGAAATCCTGATATTGAGCGTGCTGAGCCGCGCCAACCATCGGCCGCAGGCGCAAATGCCACCGCCGGGCGGTGAAAGCGCTCCGCCAATTTGCTGGCGACCAAGCCCACGACACCCTGATGCCATTCCACGTCGGCGACGATAATAACGGCTGGCAGCTGGCCTTTTCGATCCGGCGATATCGACAATTTATCCAGTGCAGCGAATGCTTCGTGCTGCATCTGCGCCTGCAGCTCGCGCCGCTCGGTATTAAGCGCGCCCAGTTGCTCGGCTAACTGCCGTGCCCGCGTTGGGTCGTCACTAAGCAAGCACTCGATCCCTATCGACATATCCTCTAAACGCCCGGCGGCGTTGATACGCGGCCCCAGCCGAAAACCGAAATCCTGCGCGCACACGGTGGCAGTATCGGTGCCGCTGGTTGCCAACAACGCGCGCAGCCCCATGGTGCCAGCGCCCGCGCGCAAACGCCGTAAACCTTGCTCGACCAAAATTCGGTTATTGCGATCCAGCGGCACCAAATCGGCAACGGTGGCCAATGCGACCAAATCGATGAGCGTCGATAAATTTGGTTCGATACCTTTGAACGGCGCGCCGTTAAAATACCCAGATTCCCGCAGCTTGGCGCGCAGGGCTAGCAGCAGGTAAAACATCACCCCTGCGCCACATAAATTTTTCGACGCGAACGTTTCACCCGGCAAATTTGGATTCACAATCGCCGCGGCCGCAGGCAAAGTTGCGCCCGGCAAATGATGGTCAGTAATCAGCACCCGCATGCCGGCCAAATTCGCCCGCGCAACGCCGTCAATACTGCTGGTACCGTTGTCGACCGTAATTAATAGCTCCGGCATTGGATGTGCGCCCGGATCACGGGCATAGTCATCCAGCAAGGTTTCCACGACCGCCGGACTTAAACCGTAGCCATGCGTAAAGCGGTTCGGCACCCGATAGCGTACATGTTGAGCGCCCAGCATGCGCAAACCCCGCACCGCCACCGCCGTACCCGTGGCGCCGTCTGCATCAAAATCACCCACGATTACGATCTGTTGCTGTTGGTTGATTGCCTGCACTAACAGCTGCACCGCCGCCCCAAGCCCAGATAAATCGACTGGCGGCAACAAGCGATTCAACCCGGCTTCCAGCGCTGCAGGGGTATCAACCCCACGCGCCGCGTAAACCCGCTCAAGCGCGGCTGGAACCTTCAACTGCCGCAGCGCGCCGGCCTGAAATTCCGGCGGCAATGCTCGGACAACGACCTTCAAGACCTAGCGCCCTGCACTTTGGCCGCGATTCCCTGCCAAATGCGACGCAAGAAACCCAGGCGCGCACGTGCTTGAAATACCCGTCCATCGTTCAACCACAGCTTTGCCGCGGCTGGCAGCTTTTCAATCACCGCCGCTAACTCAGCGCCAAATAGCGCGCGGTAGTCGTAAATTTGAATCGCGTCAGCCGATGTCGGCGAACTTAAAGACTGCAAAATTGGGTCGTCACCGAAATAGGTCATTGATAAGGGTGCAAAATCAGAAGCAACGACCTCAGCCCCCCAAAACCACACGCTGTTTACCACCGGCTCGCCCCGCGCCGCACGCACACGATTGACCGGCAAATTCGCCAGTAGCATTTGCGCCTCATTGAGGTAGCGCTGCCAAACATTCGGCGTCGGAAGCATGCTTTTCAATTCACAACCGAGCGCTTCATCCGGGAAAGCCGCCTGCACGGCGGGTGTAGCAGCTTCACACATGAGGCTAAATTCGCCACCCAGGTGCGATATCAGCTGTGCATCTGCGCTAGCAAACAGGCCCGCCAGCGCCGCAGCTATTCCCATGCGTTCTGCAGCCGACAAATTTAAGCCCTCCCCGTGCGCCATCCAACGCGCGCCACCCATTTCGATCTGCCAATAGCAAAGTTCTAAGGCGACAAAATAGTGTCCAGGCGGCGCTGCGTGACCTGCGCCAGAGGCCAACGTCTGCGCCCGCAATTCGGCAGGCGATCGCGGTGCACCCAGTGCACGCAGCAAACCGCGTAGGCCTGGAGTGGCAGATTCATCCAATCTATTCGTTGCATTCGCCAAAGCCGGAAGCTGCAACGCGCGATTTGGTAGGAGTGCGACATGCGTCCCAGGGCTTAGCCGATTCGACACGTGCTGAAATTCAAGAGTTTTTTCGGTCATGCCCGCGCGATTCATGCCGGGGCTGGACGATTGAGTAGGTATGGTCATGGCCGGAGTATCGGCAGAAATACCTATTTGCTCAACCGCTTGCCTAAAAGCGTCCTGCATTGTTGCGTAACACCCAGCAAAGCCGAGAGTTGCCATCGGAAAACTTGGATTCAAACCAATTAAAATTGGATCAAAATGTAAATTTGGCGTGATGGAGTCGACAGTAGAGTTTCTATGGTTTAAGTTACGTTCAGCAAAACGTTTT
>Ga0105044_10006901_pt1 | contig 15640 bp, 11 predicted proteins | sample MAT01_FD_78092 | JGI IMG/M metagenome (GOLD analysis project Ga0105044, IMG submission 78092) | Freshwater microbial communities from Lake Fryxell liftoff mats and glacier meltwater in Antarctica - MAT-01 | ecosystem: Environmental > Aquatic > Freshwater > Ice > Liftoff microbial mat | place... | reverse complement strand
GTGACCTATACCCTGATCGGGTTCACTGTATTCGTTTATGTTTTACAGTTGTTGAGTGTGGCAGTCTTTGGATATGCCGCTGGTCAGGTTGACTGGCTTGAAGTATACGGCGCGCGTTTTAATGCAGCCATCCGCATGGGGGAGTTGTGGCGCTTTATTACCCCGGTATTTTTGCACGGTTCCATGCCGCATATCTTCTTCAACATGTATGCGTTGTTTTCCATTGGCTCGTTTATGGAGAAGCAGTTCGGATATGGCAGGTTTGCGTTGCTGTATTTTCTTGGCGCCTTTTCAGGAAACGTATTTTCATTCCTGTTGACCGGTGAAAATGGATACTCTGTGGGCGCATCCACGGCGGTGTTCGGATTGGTCGCGGCACAGTTGATCTTCTTTTACCAGAATCGAAAACTATTTGGCAGTTTTGCGCGCCAGGCAATCAGCAACTCAGTTTTTATTATTGCCATCAATTTATTTATCGGCTTATCGCCCGGCATTGATAATTGGGGACACGTCGGCGGCCTGCTTGGCGGCGCGATCTTCGCCTGGTTTGCCAGCCCGCGTTGGGAAGTGGTGGGCACATCCTTTGGATTGAAATTGCAGGACCAACGTGAATTTCGCGAGATCGTTTTGGGCGCAGGATTGGTGGTTATTATTTTCGGCATGTTGGCAGTCTGGGGGATGTTTTGAGAGGCAGTGATGAAATAAAAAAAACGCGGCCAATATTGTGGCCGCGTTTTTGATTCCAGAATTGATTAACTCATATGTGCGAGTCTTGGGTCAAGCGCGTCGCGCAGGCCATCACCCAGGAGATTGAATGCCAGCACTGTCAACATAATTGCCAGACCGGGAAAAAAAACAAGGTGCGGGGCAGTGAAAACCTGATTGCGTTCCGAGCCAAGCATGGCGCCCCATTCTGGTGTGGGCGGTTGCGCACCCAGTCCAAGGAATGACAGCGCCGCAGCGTCGAGAATTGCGGATGCAATACCGAGCGTGCCTTGCACGATCAACGGGGTCAATGCATTGGGCAAAATACGTTTGAAGAGAATCTCGTAGGTGTTCCCGCCAAGGGCGCGTGAGGCTGAGACATAATCCATTTCGCGAATGGAAAGCACACTGCCGCGTACCACGCGAGCATAAGCTGGGATGGAGACGATGCCGATTGCAATCAAAGCATTGATAAGCCCCGGGCCAATAACGGTGACAATTGCAATGGCTAAGAGTAATGAGGGGAAAGCCAGTAACACGTCCATGACGCGCATAATGATATTATCGACCCAACCGCCAAAATAACCACCAAGCGCACCAAGGACGGTACCAATAACGATGGCAAAAGAAACCGTGGAGAGGCCGATGATTAAGCTCAGGCGCGCGCCATACAACATGCGGCTGAATTCGTCGCGGATATTGCCGTCTGTTCCCATAATATGCTGAGGCTGGTCTTGCGGACACCCTAGCATATGAATGCAGGGAGCAGAGCGCTTCTGAATATTCTGTGAGGGTTTAACATCCAACATGGACAGAATTGGGCTGTAAGGAGCGATCCATTGAGCTGTAAGCGCGATCAATATCAAAATAGCCAGAATGATCATGCCAACAACGGATGATTTACGGCGGAAAAGTCGTCGTCTAGTGATTTGCCAGAGACTCACCGAGTCAAGGGAGAGGGCTTCAGTGTCCAGTTTGAGAGGAGATACAGTTTGGGTGGTCATGATCAGTCCCTAGTTAAGGCGGATGCGGGGATCGAGATAAGCGTAGGAGACATCCACAATCAGATTCAAAGCAACAAAGAACATTGCGATTACCACAGTAAATCCCTGCACGATGCCATAGTCACGGGCTGTGATGCCATCATACAGAATACGTCCTACTCCTGATAAATTGAAAACAGTCTCTGTCAATACCGCGCCGCCCAGGAGCCCGCCTAATGATAAACCGATCACGGTAGCCAGTGGTAATAGCGCATTGCGAAAAGCATGTTTCATGATTACGGCGCGGCGAACCAAACCTTTGGCGCGCGCTGTTCGAATGTAATCCTGCCCAAGCACTTCCAGCATGGAGGAACGTGTCATACGAGCGATCAGCGCCATGGGAATTGTGCTAAGCGCGAAAGCGGGAAGAATTAAATGAGTGACCGCATCCTTGAGCACTTCCCAATTGCCGGTGAGCAGGGCATTGAAAATATTCATTCGGCTAAAGAAATCTGAAATATTGTAGAAAAAAGAGCCTTTGGCAAGTTCCAATCCCCATGTTTCAAAAAATGGAATGGTAATGAGTCCGGGGGAAAGACGGCCCGATGGTGGCAGTTGAAATGGCGTGTCTTTTAATGCAAGTGCGAAAATATAGGCAAGCATTAAACCCAGCCAGAATACAGGCATGGATACGCCGACATTCGCCCACATCATGGTAACCACATCCACCCAGGAATTATGTCGAACTGCAGAGATCACACCCAATGGAATCCCAACGAAAATACTGACTAAAAGCGCTGCAAAACTTAATTCGACAGTGATGGGCAGACGCTCCATCAATAACTCAGTGATGGGCTTGGAATAGCGGAAGGAATTTCCAAAATCACCATGAGCGATTTCATTAACATATACCCCAAATTGAATTGGGATGGGTCTATCCAAACCATGACGATGGTTGAATTCATCACAGACCACTTTGGTGGCTTTTTCCCCCAACATGGCACGGCACGGGTCACCAGGGATCAGGCGCGCCAACGCGAAAGTGGCAAATAATATGCCAAATAATACGGGAATACTGAGAAGGAGTCTTCTAAGAATATAAGTAGTCATGACAATTTTGGGAGACCCCCGACAAGATTTTTCTTATCGGGGGTCTAATAGACATACTCGATCTTGAGCTTACTGAGGCGGAGGGGCGTTTAGGAATGTACCAAACAAACCACTCCAGTAAGAGAACGCACCCGTGTTACCGGTGTGGAGAGGATTGGCTGCATCCCATTGAATGGAGAGTGAAGATACCACGTCGTTCGCATCAAGCGCTGAACCGTCGTGGAACAACACGCCTGGGCGCAGGTGGAAAACCCACTCGGTCAGGTCGTCGTTGACTTCATATGATTCAGCCAAAGCCGGCTCCACTGCTGTGCCACCAGTTTCGTAGCTCAACAGGGACTGTGTCACCTGTTCGCAGGCACGCAGGGACTCGCCGTCGGTCTCATCAGCACAATACAGTGAGATTGGTTCGGCGTTCTGCATCCAGACGAAAGTGTCAGTACCATTGGACATAACTGAGAATTCTTCATTGCCAAGCGGGCTGGCGAATGCGCCTTCAACAGAGGCTTTGAAAGCCAAAGCAGAGCCACCATGGGCAACAGGAATCATTGGAACATGGGTGCGAATGGCGTTGTTGGCGGTGGTGTAGAAGGGTTCACGGTCAGCATCAGATGCCAACTGGGCGCCCTGGGTCAAAGCTTCGGTAATGTCATCGAACTTATCGCCAAATTGTAATGAAGCGCCAGCACCGAAGTGGTAACCAAGGAAGTTGGTTTGGTCAGGATAGTCAGCGCCCCAGCCGAGCATGTGAATGCCCTGCAATTGACCAGCGTCAGCGGCAGCGAGGAAGGCGCCAGATTCCAGCACCTCGATGTTGAGAGTGATGTTTAGGTTCTCTTTCAATTGAGCCTGAATATCCTGAGCCACAACATTCGGGTCAGGCAGGTAACCGCGCACAACATCGCGATAGTTCAAGACTGTCTCGAAGCCATCTGGATAACCGGCCTCAGTAAGCAAAGCCTTTGCAGCGGCAGCATCGAAGCCATACCATTCGTCACCAACACAACCGTTCGGGATAACGCAAGGTGTGAAGTGGGAGGCAACTTCTGAACCAGCCGGGTAGAAGTTATCTACGATGCGCTGGCGATCAATACCCATGGCGATAGCCTGGCGTACCTGCTCGTTGGCCAAAGGATTCGTGCTGTTGTCAAAGCCTTCAACCAGTGGATTGTTGTTGAAGGCGATGTACATGATGTTGAGAGCCGGGCGATTGTATAGCGCGAGGTTTGAATCACCTTCGACTGTAGCAAAATCGTCAGGACCAACGTTGTCGATGCCGTCAACGGTACCAGATTGGAGTTCAAGCAAGCGCTGGGCAGATTCAGTACCCCAACGGAAAACGAGGGTGTCTGCGCCAATGTTCTCCCCCCAATAATTGGGGTTCTTCTTTAAGACCAATTGGTTGCCGCGTTCCCATGATTCGATCATGTACGGGCCGGTGCCGATGGGTTTCTCAAGCAAATCGCCGTTGCCGCCAGTGGATTCGAGATATTCAGAGGGCTGGACAGCAAAAGATGTAAAGGCGATTTTCGATGGGAAGGCAGGATCAGGCACACAGAGTGTGATCTTGACGGTCAATTCATCCACTGCTTCAATGGATTTGAATTCACCACCGTAATCGCAATCAGGCGATTCGACCATCATGCCTTCATAGGCGGCAGGCGCTTCTGTAGCAACAGGAGCCTCAGTAACAACTGCAGGGGCCTCGGTCGCCACAGGCGCTTCGGTTGCTGGAGTGCCGCATGCAGCAAGCATAAGGCTCGCAAGCACTACCAGCGAAAGTAAAACAGAAAGGTTTTTTTTCACGTTCTCCTCCATAGAGAATTTTGATTTGAGATTAATTTGATGGATGTAGGGAAAAGGGGATCGGCACTCTCAGGGCAAGGCACCTCCTTTCAAAATTGTAATGAAATTATACACTACCACACAGGTAGTGGGTGACCAATTCCATTTAACCCTACTTTGGAGGGATCTTTGGGCCACAGCCCGGCGATCTTCTCCCCACACTTTGGACATTTTCCTGCGCTTGTAATCTTATAGTCGCGGATGACGTACCCGCTTCGCTTCACAAGCTGAATACTGCATTGTGGGCAATGAGTATCTTCATACTCCCCGACATTCCCCGCTAAATTCCCTGCATATACATATCTCAAGCCAGCCTCACGCCCGATCTCTGCCGCGCGTAATAAAGTCCTGGAATCTGTATTATCAGGATCGGTCATTTTATAATCCTTATGAAAAGCAGTTACATGCCACGGAATATCCAGCGATAATCCTGCAAGAAAACGGGCTGCGTCCCATAGCTCTTCATTTGAATCGTTAAAACCTGGAATGACCAAAGTCACCACTTCCACCCATAGCCCCATTTCACGCGCGCGTTTGATCCCATCTAAAGTGTGCTGCAACACCCCGCCTAACTTACGATAATTTTTGTCGGTCATACATTTCAAATCAACTTTATATGCATCCAGATATGGCCGCAGATATTCCATCACCTCAGGTGTATTGTTTCCATTGGACACGTACGCTCACATCAACCCCGCTTGCTTTGCTTCCTTGAAAATCTCCACTGCCCATTCGCTTGTAATCAATGGTTCATTGTATGAAGAGGCCACCACCGAAGCATTGGTCCTTCTCGCATGTTCCACCATTTGTATGGGTGTGATCTTTCTCACCAATTGAGCCGACGCATCGGAATCAGGGTCGCGCATGGCTTGGGAGGTCAACCAATTTTGACAATAGCCGCAATGGTAATCACAACCCAGCATTCCGAATGTCAGCGCATTCGTTCCTGGCATTACATGTGAAAATGGTTTTTTCTCAATTGGGTCGCTTTGCAATGCGCCAACATATCCCCATGGCACGCGCAGTTTTCCGCCCTCATTGAATCGCACCTGGCAAATTCCGCGCTTGCCCTCGCGTATCAGGCAGTGATGTCCGCACGCGTGGCAGCGCAGCGAGTTATCTTCCAATGACTCATATAACTCGCCTTCAACTGTCAAACTATCCAATAAATTTGCAAGTGAGCTCATTGTATCTCTCGTACTGCGACATCAGGGACGTACCGCAAGATTTATCTTGCGAGCAGGGAATTTCACCGCTCAAATACATGCAACGTGAACGTTGCGGTACAAAATTATCATGCGACATAAATGTCGCGATACTGTTTATAATATGTCGATGCTAACTGTAATCATTCAGGCAGGCGGGCAATCCTCCCGCATGGGCGAAGATAAAGCCTTGAAACCTTTTCTGGGCCGTCCGCTGATTCAACGCGTGATCGACAGGCTGACTCCAATTGCAGATGAACTGATTGTAACGACGAATCGCCCTGCTGAATATGGATTCCTTAACACCTCGAGAGACTCAATGCAGCGTCTGCGCCTCGTGCCTGACCTCAAGCCTGGGCGCGGCGCACTGGGCGGACTCTACACTGCAATCGCTTCTGCGGCTCACCCATTCGTAGCAGTGGTGGCTTGCGATATGCCTTTCGCGAGTCCAATATTTTTCGGAGGCGCGCGCAGGCTCATGGTCGAAGAAGAAGCGGATGTTGTCATCGCAAAAACGGACGAAGGCTATGAACCTCTACATGCATTGTATCGCCGTGAGACTTGTCTTCCTGCAATTGAATCAGCGATCGATGCGGACCAATGGAAAGTCATTGCGTGGTTTCCAAAGGTTAAAGTGCGCGAGTTAAGTTTGCAAGAAGTAAAGGAATTTGATCCCTTGGGTTTGTGCTTTTGGAATCTAAACACTCCTGAAGAATTTATTGAGGCCGAGAAGCGCGCCCAACTAACAGACTAACAAACTACCTAACTATCAAAACTGGACAGGGCGCGTGCGCCACAACTTTTTGGCTTGTACTTCCGAGCAACAATCCAGCCAGTGTTCCTAATCCGCGTGAACCCATTACGATCACATCACTCTTGCGTGTCGTAGCCACGTCGATGATCGCTTCTGCCGCCGGGCCTTCGATCAACTCGCTGTGAATTTCGCAGGGAATGTCTCCCACTGCATCGACAGCTTTTTGCATGATCGCTTTCGCCTCTTTCATGCGCGCATCAATGGCGTATTGCATGTTAGGCTCGCCAAGATAAGGTGGAATGAAATCATAGACCACCACAATGCGAATTTCTTTTGATTTCATGGTGCGTGCCAGGTCTGCGGCGGTACGCGCGGCATGCAGGGCGTGTTCGGAACCATCTACAGCCAATAGAACTTTTTCAAACATGTTATCTCCTTTTGTGTAGGGTACAATTTCAGTATACAACGCCAATGTCTGAATTTCATTAAAGGAGTCTTGCATGTCTCTAAATCTTGACCTTATTCGTCAACAATTTCCGTCACTTAATCGCCCCGCTGTTTTCTTTGATAACCCGGGCGGAACGCAAATTGCAAAACAAAGCCTGGAGCGCATCAATAAATATTTACTGGAAAACAATGCCAATCACGAAGGCATGTTCGAGACCAGCCGAAAATCTGACGAGACTTTACATGAGGCTCACGCTGCCGTGGCTGATTTTCTCAACGCAGAGCGGCCTGAGGAAATTATCTTTGGCAATAACATGACCACGCTTTCCTTATATTTTTCGCGCACGCTGGCGCGCAATTTAAGCGCAGGTGATGAGATCGTTGTTACGCGGCTTGATCATGATGCAAACATTTCCCCGTGGATGCTGGTGGCGGAAGATAAAGGCTGCAAGCTCACCTGGATCGATATTGATGTGGAAGACGGCACGCTCAAAGTGGATGAGTTTGCCAAAGCCATGGAACGCAAACCAAAGATCGCTGCGTTTGGATATGCTTCGAATGCCTTGGGCACGATCAACCCTGTGCGTAAGTTGACGAAGATGGCAAAGGAAGCAGGCGCATTGGTTTATATTGACGCGGTGCAATACGCGCCGCACGGTCCCATTGATGTGCAGGATCTGGGATGTGATTTTTTGGTTTGCAGCAGCTATAAATTTTTCGGCCCCCACGCCGGTGCTTTGTATGGAAGATATGATCTGTTGAATGAATTGAAACCATACAAAGTCCGCCCTGCATCCAATGAATTGCCTTATAAATTTGAAACAGGCACGCAGAATCACGAAGGCATCGCAGGCGTGTTGGGTGCGTTGGAATATTTCGAGTGGATCGGGAATCAATTCGGAGGGGATCAAGCCCAGGCGTGGAAAGAAGCGGGTTTCACTGGGCGCAGGCTGGTGTTCAAGCAGGCCATGTCTGCATTGAAGGCCTATGAGTTTGAGTTATCCCGCGCGTTGATCGAAACGATCCAATCTGTCAAAGGCACGCGCATTTATGGTCTCACAGATATGAAACGGTTGGATGAACGCGTATCAACAGTTTCATTTACGCTCGAAGGTAAACATCCAAATGATGTTGCCAAACAATTAGGCGATGCCGGGTTTTATGTTTGGGATGGACATTACTACGCGCTGGCTGTCGTTGAACGATTAGGCTTATTGGATTCAGGCGGAATGGTGCGGGTGGGCGCGGCGCATTACAACACGCTGGATGAGATTGCAAGGTTTGGGGAAGCGTTGGGGAAGATCAGTAATCAGTAATTGATGATCAGTGACCAGAAAAGAGGATGGACGATTATCATTCATCCTCTTTTTATTTAACCGAGAACAACCAGGCCAAGCGGTTCGATGGTGATATTTTTTTGCGGAGAGATATTACTTCGTCCATGCAAAGGTTTTTTGTTTTGAACAGCATACCGCTCGATGATATGAGACGGAATGATTTGCGGCTCTTCGGAGAAATTCGCAAAGATGATTGCACGTTTGCCTGCATGAACGCGAGTATAGCCAAGGATATGTTCATTCTCAGTTTGGATGACTTCCAACTCGCCTCCCGCAAATACCTCATGCTGTTTTCGCAATTCGATCAGCATTTTCAACCCTTGAAAGACTCGTCCCTCCACAGTGTTGACATCATTTCGTTTTGCATACTTCTCCCAATCTGCCCGCGGACGATGCACCCAGCGGCTGTCTCTTTCGTGAGCGGGGTCGTCTTGGTAGGTATGGTCGTTGAGCGTTCCAATTTCATCGCCGAGATAAATAAGGGGAATTCCGCCAACGGTCAATATCACGCCGTGAATCAATAGAATACGACGGATGGCAAATTCCACTTCATTTGCGCCTTCCTCATACAAGGCTTTTTCCAGGCCTGCAAGTGAAGCGCATGTGCCGCTGATACGGCAATCGCCAGTGAGTGGGTTTTCCTGAAAAGGCAGGCCGCGCGCAAAACTGCCCTCGAACTTGCCGCGATAGAACTCGTTGAGAAAGCGGCGATGGTCATTGCCGTTCACTCCAAGCATGGCGGCGTCTTTATCTGAGAATGTCCAACCAATATCATCATGGACGCGCACGTAATTGACCCACGCAGTTTCAGGATGAATTTTGAAACGAGTCCCCAATGCCTGGGATAGCAGATTTACTTTTCGCGTGGCGAGGGAATTCCATATCAATGCCATCAACAGCGGATTGTATGAAAGCTGGCATTCATCTGGCGAAATATATTTCACGACATCATCAGGATGTACGATGGCTTCGGATTTAAATATTAACGCCGGTGACGCAATGCGGGCGACGACATTAAAGGCTTGTATCAATGTATGTGCCTCGGGCAGGTTTTCACAGCCAGCGCCAAGTTGTTTCCAAATGAATGCAACTGCATCGAGGCGTAGAACTTCGACTCCCTGATTTGCAAGGAAGAGCATTTCCTCGGCCATACGGTTGAAGACGGCGGGATTGGCATAATTCAAATCCCATTGATAGCTGTGGAATGTCGTCCATACCCAGCCGCCATCTTTGAATAGATTGGAAAAAAAAGTAAATGCGCCTTGGTGTTCTTCGGGGAATATTTCCCTGAGATTCTGCTCATAGCGGTCGGGCATTTCCCGGCTGGAAAAGATGCGATAAAAATCCATGTAATCTTCATCGCCTGCTTTGGCACGCTCAGCCCAAAGATGTTCATCCGATGTGTGATTGAAAACCAAATCCACAACCAGGCTGATGCCTGCGGTGCGTAATGCGCGTGCAAGAGATTTAAGCTGTTTCATCGTACCCAAAGGCGGATGGATCTCGCGATAACTGCTGACCGCATAGCCGCCATCGTTTTCGCCCTCAGGCGCTTTAAACAATGGCATTAGGTGCAGATAGGTAAGGCCGAGTTCCTTGAAGTATGGGATTTTGGATTTTATGCCTTCGAGATCATTTGCAAATAAATCAACGTAACAGACTCCGCCCAGCATCTGGTTCGACTGAAACCAGAGCGGATTCTTCTCCCGGGCATTATCCAGTTTGCGTAAATCAATGGTGCGGCTGAACCATGAACGCGCGATGCTGATGAGCAGATCTTCGAGATGATAAAAGAAATCATAACGGTCGTTGTAAATTTCAAAATATAAATGAAAGAGCGCGGGGAAGTGTTTTTGCAGGCGCGTTGAAAAGACCTGCCAGCCTTTGGGGTCTTTTCCGATCTTTTCCTTTAGATTTTCCTCCAAACGCGGAAGAAGACGATTAAGAGTCTTTTGGGATTCTTTCTCAAGCATGATATTCTAATTTTTCAAGCAGGAAATGGTTGCTGTTATTTTTCATTTCAGCATTTGCAGCCATAAATAGGAATAAGGCTGAAGAGACATTATTTCGGCGAGTGTATGGGTATGGGCGGCAAAAAGATCCAAATATGTTTTTTGATATTCCATCGGGAGTCTTAGCGTTTCGGTAGATGAACTCAAGTTATTGATAATCAACATGGTGTCGTCATGATGTTGACGGATGTACACAGCAACTGCGGAATTATCTGTTTCAACCCATTCCATGCTGCTGCCCCCAAATGCATCATGTTTTTTGCGGACTGCGATCATGCGTTTGATGGAGTGGAATAATGAATCAGGGTCATTGATCTGGCTGGCAACATTTACATGTTGATATCCCAATTCTCCTTTGACGAATTCTGAAAAAGGTTTACCCGTTGAGAAACCAGCATTTGGTGAATTGTCCCATTGCATCGGCGTGCGGACTCCGTTGCGGTCGAACAGGTCGAGATTGTCACCCATGCCGATCTCATCGCCGTAGTAAATTATCGGTGAGCCAGGCAGTGTGAATAAAAGTGAATTCGCAAGTTCTATTTTTTTGCGGTCATTATCGAGCAATGGAGAGAGGCGGCGGCGAATGCCGAGGTTGAGTTTCATACGCGGTTCGGGTGCGTATTGTTCCCACATCCATTGGCGTTCTGCAGGTGTGACCATTTCAAGCGTGAGTTCATCGTGATTGCGCAGGAAGGTACACCACTGACAATTTTCCGGGATGGGAGGCGTGCGGCGCATGATCTCTGCCATGTCTTCGTAACGTCCCTTTTTGAGCGCCATATAGATGCGCGGCATGATCGGGAAGTGAAAGCCCATATGGAATTCATCGCCATCGCCAAAATACGGGCGCACATCCTCAGGATATTGATTGGCTTCGCAAAGCAGAATGCGGCCCGGGTAATGCTCATCCATAAAGGAGCGTAATTTTTTCAGATAGATGTGTGTTTCAGGCAGGTTTTCGCAGTTGGTGCCTTCGCGCTCAAACAGGTAGGGAACTGCGTCAGCTCGAAAGCCATCAACTCCCAGGTCCAGCCAGAAGCGGGCTATATCAAACATTTCCTCTTGAACTCTGGGATTATCGAAATTCAAGTCAGGCTGGCCGGCGTAAAAACGATGCCAGTAATATTGACCAGCTTTTTCATCCCATGTCCAGTTCGATGGCTCGGTATCCACAAAGATGATGCGCGCGTCTTTGTATCTTTGGTCGGTGTCGCTCCAGACGTAATAATCTCGATAAGGCGAGTTGCGGTCTGAGCGTGATGCCTGGAACCAGGGATGTTCATCAGAGGTGTGATTCAGCACAAGGTCCATGACGATGCGGATGTTTCGGTCATGAGCAGCATGGATCAATTCCTTGAGGTCATCCAATGAGCCGAAAGAATGATCCACACTGTAATAATCTGCTATATCGTAGCCATCATCTTTGCGGGGCGATGGATAAATTGGCATGAGCCAGATGCAATCCACGCCAAGAGTCTGGATGTAATCCAGTTTTTCTATTAATCCATGCAAGTCGCCATATCCGTCGCCATTACCGTCCTTAAATGCGCGCACAGAGATTTCGTAAAAAACAGCGTTTTTGTACCAAAGATTTTCCATGTTTTTTTATTCAAAAAATGGACTGGTTGCCCAGCCCATTTTGTTTTATTATCCTTTGACTGAGCCTGCGAGCAATCCGCGAACAAAGAAGCGCTGCAGGGCGAAGAATACCGCAAGCGGTAATAACATGCTGACGAAGGCGCCGGAGGTAAGCAGGTGCCAATCCTGTCCCTTTTCGCCGACGATGGATGCCAATGCATAGGTAACCACGCGGCTCTTGTCTCCTAAAAAGACCAGGGCGATCAGGTAGTCATTCCAAACCCACAGGAATTGGAAAATGGCGAAGGACGCCAAAGCTGGCACGGAGAGCGGTAGGATCAATCTCGTACAGATCGTAAAATTAGATGCGCCATCGATGTATGCGGCTTCAAGCAGATCGCGCGGCAGAGTGCTCATGTAGTTGAAAAGCAGATAGGTGGCCAGGGGCAAGCCAAAGCCGGTATGCGCGAGCCAGATTCCCAAAAAGGTTCCATTCAAATTCAACTTGGTATAGTCCTGCAAAATTGGCACAAGCGAAATCTGCAAAGGCACAACAAGGATGGCGACCACCATGGTAAAGATCAATCCGCGTCCGGGGAAATTCAGCCAGGAAAAACCAAATGCTGCGAAGGCTGCGATCAGGATTGGGATGATGGTAGCTGGCACAGCAACGGCAATGGAGTTGAGAAATGCATCACTTAAGTTATTGCCCTTACGCACAATCTGATTCCCACTGGCATCTGTAAAGCTGATCTCCTTTCCTGATAAGACAGACTGGTAGTTTTCAAGGGTCAAGGGTTTGAAAAAAAAGCCAACCCATTCTTCTTCTGTCACGATGACGGTGCGTGTACGCTTGTTGCCATACCAGGTCAGCATACGACCGTCAGGCAGGGTAACCCCCTGCCGCAGTTCCTCAAATGTGGCGGTGATTCCTTCAATTTGAATTGGCTCATCCACATTAACAGATGGATCTATCTTCATCTCGCCGCTTGGGACATTCTCTTTATGCGGGAAAACCGTCCACCAACCCGATGTGAAAATATCCTGGCTGTTGCGCAGGGATGTGATGAACACGCCCAACGTGGGCAGGAACCAGACCAGACATATCAGGATGAGAATGCCGTTGACGACAATGCTGGATGTTATTTTTTGAGTTTTATATCCGCTGGTCATTAGAACGCCCTCCGATCCTTGTTGAATTCGCGCAGGTTATTAATAATGACTGGAACAACGGCGATCAAGAGAACGATTGCGATGGCCGATGCGCGTCCTGTATTTCCATAGGTGAAACGCTGCAGGTAAAATTCATTGGCGATCACGTTTGTGCCGTTGTTGCCGCCGGTCATCACACGTACAATATCGAATAATTTGAGGCTGAAAATGACAATGGTCGTGATGACCGTGATCAAAGTCCCTTTGATATAGGGAATGGTGATTTTGAAGAATGCCTGGATCTCTGTAGCGCCGTCGATGCGGGCGGCTTCCAACAGCTCCATCGGGATGCCTTTGATTGCGGAGGAAATGATCACCATTGCATAACCTGTTTGGAGCCAGATCATGATCACTATCAAAAAGAAGTTGTTCCAGGGAGGTATGCTGAGCCAGGGCTGAGATTGTCCACCAAGCGCCAGCACGATGGCGTTTAGTAATCCGATCTCTTGAATGCCAACGCCCTCACCCTTATAGGTATAAACAAACTTCCAAATGACCCCAGCGCCCACAAATGAGATCGCCATGGGTGTGAAAATAATTGCTTTATAGAAGGATTCAAAGCGGGTACGGTCGGCAAGTACCGCAATCAACAGGCCAAGTCCCACGCTGAAGGATGTGCCAACGATCATCCACAACAGGTTATTGCGGAATGTCTCGAGCATGATGCGGTCAGTAAATGCAAAAATGTAATTGTCGAACCCGATCCACTTTACGCCGATATCATCCTTGAAACTCAGGATCAGTGTGCGTAAGACCGGGACAGCCAGATACCAACCCATGATGACTACTGCGGGGCCAACATAGACAAAGGGCTGCAAGCGCCGCGGCCAGGGATCAGGAAGTTGCTCCACAAACCAGTTGGATACAATGTAAAGCAGGGCGACTCCAGCCACCCCCCAGATAATGGCGACCAGGACGATTACAACTTGTGGGGCGTTGCTGTCGCGCAGGAAAATAAAAACCTGCCAGAGTACAAGGAAAGTGATTACCGGAACAAAAAATGAAATCAGTATCCGCCCAAGGGTTGCGGCAAGCCCTCCAACAATTCCTGCCATTCCCGAATTCTTCTCTTGCGATTTTTGCATGGTCATACCTCCTGGGGATCAAATAGAGTCCGATTGAGGTTCAAAGGAGCGGGAAAACAGGTTTTCCCGCTCCTTTTTTATTTTAAACGGTCTTACATGAATTTACACTATTTGGGCCAGGAAGCATCGATCTGATCCAGGGCAGCGTCTTCTTCAACAGACCCGCTGACGTAATCCGTCATATACTTCCAGAATGTGCCAGCGCCAACAGCACCGGGCATCAGATCAGAAGCATCAAAGCGGAAGGAATCTGCATTCAGGATGATCTCGGCAACGCCGCGAGTAACGGAGTCTTTATACCAGTCGAGGCTGGAGTCATTATGCGGGGAGATTGCGCCGCCGGCTTCGATCCAACCTCTGACAGATTCGCCGGTGGAGAAGTACTGAATGGTAGCGCGGACTTCGGGGCGGTCATTGAACATGGCGTAAATATCGCCAGCGCCCAAGACGGGCTTGCCGTATTGAGGATCGATCGGGGGCAGGTAGAAGAAGTCATAATCCACGCCAGCTACTTTGCCTTCGGGGAAGAAGGAGGTAATGAAGTTACCCTGACGATGCAGCCAGCATTGCGGAGGAGCATTGAACATCGGGGCGGGGGCATCACCAAAGAAGGTTGTTGGGATGGAGGCGCGGCCACCATACACATACGCATCATTGAACCAGATGGCGGTTATATATTCAAGCGCCTTCTTGACTTCGGGGGAATTGAACTTCAACTCACCGGCCACCCATTTGTCATAATTCTCAAGGGAGGTGGTGCGCAGCATGACATCTTCGATCCAGTCGGTCATTGCCCAACCAGTAGCAGCACCAGATTCAATGCCGATGCACCAAGGGGTGTCACCATCGGCAGCGATCTGCTCGGTCAATGCCATCAACTCATCCCAGGTTTCAGGGACTGTATAACCAGCGGCATCAAACTCAGCCTTCGGGTAGAAAACGAGGGATTTGCCGTTTGCACGCGCCCAGATGCCAGCGGTGATGGGGCCATTCGGGCCTTCCATGGTGCCCATATCAAGCCAGGATTGAATGTAGTTTTGCTTTAACCAGTCGGGATTGATAACGGTGCTCAAGTCAACTGCCTGGCCTTTTTTGACAGCGGTTGCCAAAAGCCCGGGTTGGGGAAAGTCGACAATATCAGGAGCATCGCCACCGTCAAGACGGATGGTAATAGCAGCTTCGAATTCCTTGGAGCCTTCATATTGAATATCAATGCCGGTCGCTTCTTCATATGCTTTGATGAAATCTTCGAACTTGACTGCGTCTGCATCGGTGAAAGGTCCTGCCATGGTTACAACGGTGCCAGTATAGGCACCAGCATAAGCGTCAGTAAGTTCCTGACCTTGGGGAAGAACTTCCGCAGCAGG
>Ga0105044_10006898_pt1 | contig 15643 bp, 16 predicted proteins | sample MAT01_FD_78092 | JGI IMG/M metagenome (GOLD analysis project Ga0105044, IMG submission 78092) | Freshwater microbial communities from Lake Fryxell liftoff mats and glacier meltwater in Antarctica - MAT-01 | ecosystem: Environmental > Aquatic > Freshwater > Ice > Liftoff microbial mat | place... | reverse complement strand
GACAGCTTTCAGGATGGCTACAATCCTATATGAATGAGATGTGGGATCGGCAAATTGAAGAAGATTTAATGTCCGGTAAGTTGGATCACCTAATTGCCCGTGTAGAAGCAGATATTGCTAGTAGTCAAGTAAAAAATCTCGATGAAATCCTTAACAACTCCTGATTTCTGGAAAGCCTATGCAGAAATATCTCCAGGGCTTCAGAAGAAGATACGGAGTGCATACCAACTTTGGCAAAACAATTCCTTACATCCTTCTTTACATTTCAAGAAAGTAGGTAACAATCTCTGGTCAGTTCGTGTGAGTAGTAGCTACCGAGCTTTAGCCTTGAAAAAAGGTAATGATTATTATTGGTTCTGGATTGGCTTTCATGATGAGTATGACAGCTTTTTAAATTGAGAAGTAATCCTTAATTGGGCAGGGACTCCGTTCTGATCTTGAGCGATTAGAGGGAGATACCATCTTGGCACTGATTGCTAGTTTGCAGCGTCGGGGCGTAAGTAATGAGGTTATTCAAGAGGCTCTAGGCGAGGTTACTCAGCGTTAACTGCCGAAGAATCATTAAGTTTTACTAATATTTTTGATCATTTATATCTATGTTTTCTAAATTACCAAACCCGCCATCGATCGAGTGTTATTTTGAAACTGCCTTGAAATTGCCTTAATAAGGATGAGAATGAGTGGCTGGGTTAACTGATTTTTCTAGGGAAATTTGTACTTTTGTATACTACAATTAGAAATATATCAAGATTTTTTTAAATAGAAAACTACACAAAACCCATTAACCACCAAATAAACCAAAGGACGAGTGCAGGAGTGAAGCAAGAACCCGTGACTTCTTTTTCTCGATCGCAACCTATGTTGCAGTGCTACGATGCCCAAGAAATCGCCCGACAATACCAATGGCGATGGGGAAAACTAATTATTCGTGGGATGACAATTTTTTGGCGCTGTGCCTTGTTTGCCTGGGGATTGCAGCTCGACAAATGGACAAATCAGCTAGAAAGCAATAAGCTCAAACGTGCTGCCCAGTTGCGCCGTCTCCTGACTCACCTCGGTCCCACCTTCATCAAAGTTGGACAGGCTCTCTCCACCCGTCCCGATCTTGTCCCCAAGGATTATTTGGATGAATTGATCAAACTCCAAGACCAGCTACCGCCCTTCCCTAGCTCGATCGCCTTTCAAATGATTCAGCAGGAATTGGGCAGTCGCCCCGAAGATATCTTCAGTGAAATTTCTTCGCAACCAGTGGCAGCAGCGAGTTTGGGGCAGGTATATCAAGGTCGGCTCTACTCTGGGGAAAATGTTGCCATCAAGGTACAACGCCCGAACCTCTTACCTGTGATCACCCTTGATTTGTATTTGATGCGCTGGGCAGCGGGATGGATTGGCAATTGGCTACCCTTAAACTTGGGCCATGACCTGACCATGATCGTGGATGAATTTGGCACAAAGCTCTTTGAAGAAATCGACTATATCAATGAAGGCAGAAATGCTGAACGGTTTGCTGGCTATTTTCAAGACGATCCCACGGTAAAAGTCCCGCTTATTTATTGGAACTATACAAGTCGGCGAGTCTTGACCCTAGAGTGGATTAATGGCTGCAAGCTGACGGATGCCCAAGCGATCTGTCGAGAAGGCATGGATTCCGATAATTTAATTAAAATTGCGGTGACTTCTGGGCTACGTCAGTTATTAGAGTTTGGTTTTTTCCATGCTGATCCTCACCCCGGCAATTTGTTTGCCCTCCGCCCTCAATGTCCCGTAGATGGAAACCAACAGGTAGAAGCATGGCATAAAGAAACCATGGCTTTTATTGATTTTGGGATGATGGATCAACTAGATGAAGGCACAAAGGAAAATCTAGTGGATGCGTTGGTGTACCTGATCAATAAAGATTATTTAGCTTTGGCACGGGTATTTATGGAGTTGGGGTTCTTAGCTCCGGGAACAGATATTGCCCCGATCGTCCCCGCTTTAGAATTAGTCCTCGGCAATGTGATGGGCGAAAAAGTTGTAGATTTTAACTTCAAAACTATCACCGACCAGTTCTCAGAGTTGATGTTTGATTATCCCTTCCGCATCCCAGCGAAGTTTGCCTTGATCATTCGCTCTTTGATCACCCAAGAAGGGCTGGCTCTGACCATGAATCCCAACTTCAAGATTGTAGAAGTTGCCTATCCCTACGTTGCCCAGAGGCTATTGACAGGAGAATCTCCTCAGTTACGGCGCAGGTTAATTGATATTCTCTTTAAGGACGGTAAGTTCCAGTGGCAAAGGTTGGAGAATTTGATTGCGATCGCTCGATCGAACGAAGGCTTCGATCTACTACCCACGGCGGGGCTTGGTTTTCAATACCTGATGTCAGAAGAAGGAAAACTCCTCCGTCGGCAATTAGTATTAGCTCTCACAGAGGACGATCGACTCCACACTGCTGAAGTCCAAAGACTCTGGGATTTGATCAAAGATGACATCCAACCCAGTAAACTATTTGGTGTGGCTTGGTCTGCCTTGAGCGACTTCTCCACCGAAAATATCGCTGCCCTCCTGCCCATCCCCGCTATGCGCTAGGACTTGTGGCTGATCATCCTGATATTTAACTCTAACCTGATAATTCCCTGTAACACCTTTCGGAAAATTCTATGCCCATGTTTTTTGATCCTCCATACTTTTTGTTGTTTTTTGGCTTATTCGCTGGTCTCACCTCTGGCCTTGCTTTTCAGGCGACCCTCAAGGAGCAGGCTATGGCTTGGAAAACCAATCGATCAACCCGGAGTATTGCTCAGATGCGGAGTATCCAACTGAAACTACCTTTTTGGGGAATCACCATTGGCATTGGAGTTTTTCTGACTGCGGGGCTAGAAGTATTTGGCTTTCCACCCATTCTTGCCTTTGGGGTAGCAATTCCTTTAACTATTGTTAGTAGCCTATTTATCTGGTTACAATTGGCAAGTATGCTCAAACAAATTGAAACTGGCGGATTTAAGGTTCTTGACCTAGATTCCCTTGAATAATTCATGGCTGTCCTCGCAAAAAAACGTAGCCCCAAATCCAATCGCCGGAACCTTTTATTCGAGAAGGTAATGGCCACGATCGCCGTAGCTAATCTGGGCTTAGTTTTATTTGATCTAAGTTACATTCCGTGGCGAAATTTTTATTTATTTAATGTCGGTGGTTTTCGGGTAGAACTCTTCGGTTTCCAAGCACAAGTTCCCCGAATTACCGATATTTATGACCCAATTAAAGGCATTGAACCCTACCGAGATACGGTTGCTTACCTTGAGAAAGTAGAGCAATTAAAAGCAGAAGTGGCAGATCAGGGGTTGCGATCGACCCAAGTGACAGCGACTTTGGCAGAGTTGAGGGAACTTAGTAATCAAATGATTGATACTAATCCTTTTGCTTTGGCTGATAAAACTGGAACCCTAGAGCGGATCAAAAGCCGGATGCGATCGAGGATCGGGATAGATTCTGCAAAGGGAGCTTTTAGTGAATTTTGGAGCCAGCCCTACCTGTCCCAAGCTGGTTTCCTTGAAGAAATGAACTTTTTTGATGAACAAATCAAGCGCCCAATCCAGACTAATTATTTCCGACAAATTGGGGAAACTGGGAGCTTCGTTGATCGCTTTTTCTTCTTAGATATCTGGTTTATGAATATCATGGCGATCGAGATTGCCCTGAGAGTTTTTTATATCCACAGAAGTAAAAATTTAAGTTGGGTTGAGGCAGCTTCGTGGCGGTGGTATGATATTTTTCTAGTCCTCCCTTTCTATCAATTTCTGAGAATTATTCCAGTCCTATTCCGGTTACACAAGGCAGAATTAATTGATGTTCAATTGATTAACCAACAACTCCATGCTAGTTTCTTAGCTATTTTTTCTGAGGAAATTACCCAGACTGTAATTGTGCGAGTGGTAGCCCAAATGCAAGAATCAGTAAAGCAAGTAGATGTGAAACAGTTACTGACGGCAGGAGCAGGGAATAATTATATTGATATTAATAATACTGACGAGGTGGCGGCGATCGCTAGTATTGTGATGCAAACTACCGTAGAGGATATCCTGCCCCAACTCCGCCCAGATATTGAAGCTCTCTTGAAACATATTACAGAAACCGCCCTCCAACAGGTATTTGTCTACAAAGGAGTTGCCCAGATTCCCGGCTTAGGTTCTATCCAGCAACAGTTAACTGAACAAGTAGTTCTCCAAATTTCCCAGAGTCTATTTCATACTCTCAAAAATATGCCCCAAGTGGATGAGCAGACCACCCAATTAGCTCAAAATCTTACGAAGAAACTCAATCAAATATTACTTCAAGAAGCCCGTAACAATAAAAGTGTAGATAAGGTCAAGTCTTTATTAATTGACCTTCTAGAAGAGATTAAAATCAACTATGTGCAACGTCTTTCTCAAGAGGAATGGGAAGAAATTTTGACAGAGACTCAGGCTATTACAAAATCCAATAAAAAACCTTTTTAGTATTGAGCTAGCTAAATAGAAATATGAATTTTCCTGCCGTGGGGTCAAGATTAATCAGAAAAACGTCAAAGTGTTTAACTACCACTCCCATTCAATTTGATCCAAATCAGTCGTGTTAACTTCATCTAGAAGTATATCTTCATGTTCTTGAGCCATTATCGCTAAGGCTTCTTCCCATCCAGTTTGTAAGTGTGGTGCTGTGCGAATAATTAGGCGATCGTCCTGCACTTCAATTTCAAATTCTACATTAATACCTTAAGCTTTTTTTGTTAGCAAGATGTATAAAGGACAGGGATTTTGCGCTTTTTAGGGAGGTAGAGGTTACAATTGGAGCTAGGAAGCCGATGATTGTGGGACTTGAAAACTATGCAAATTCAGCAAATATCTGTTAGCGGTCTATTTGGAATTTTTGATCATGTAATCCCATTAAATGTGGATGAGAGAATCACAATCATTCATGGTCCTAATGGTTTTGGGAAAACAGCAATGCTGAGAATGCTGAATGGATTTTTTAACTCTCGATACTCCGTATTTCGTACTATTCCCTTTGTTAAATTCAGAGTTGAATTTGATGATAACAGTAGTGTTGAGGTTGTAAAAGGTTCTGATAACTCAGAGAAAACAAAGAAAAAAGATCATATAATTTGCGATTTTTATATGTCCGGATCAAAAAAGCCTGATGATTCTTTTGCTTTAAAAGGAACAAATAATCCTCAAGACCTCGGTTTTCCAATCGATATTTTAGATGAAATAATACCTGATCTTCGTCAAGTGGGACCTAAGACTTGGCGATACATTCCCACTGGTGAGACTCTTTCTTTAAACGAAGTCATAGATAGATTTGAAGATGTTTTACCCTCGAAAGCAAAATTGCGAGGAGAGCCTTCATGGTTAGAAAGCTTTAAGAATGATATTCATGTTCGCTTAATAGAATCACAACGCTTATTGAACGTTGTTCCTGTTCGTTCTTCAAGGATATATTCTGAGGCACCTTCAATGTTACCTACTGTTTCTGCCTATTCTGAGGAGATTGCAAAACTTATTCAATCTAAACTTACAGAGTATGGCACAATGTCTCAGTCTCTTGATAGGACATTTCCTTTAAGGTTAGTGCAACAACAACCATCCCCTGAAGTGACTGACGAACAACTTCTTCATCAATTAGATAAACTTGAAGCAACTCGCTCTGGTCTTATAGAGGTAGGTTTATTGGATAAAGATGAAAATGCAGACTTTCAAATCCAGCTACAATCTATAGATGAAAGTACCAAAAACATCCTATCGGTGTATGTTAATGATGTAGAAAAGAAACTCAGTGTCTTTAGTGAAATTGCAGGCAAAATCGACCTTTTAAGGAGAATTGTTAATAATAAATTTGCTTATTCTTATAAAGAAATAAATTTTAATAAGGAGAAAGGATTTGTCTTTAAGACACTTTACCATCCCTCTTCCTCAAATAGAGACACTCTTTCTCCCACAGACTTATCATCTGGTGAGCAACATGAGTTGGTTCTTCTCTATGAACTACTATTTAAGGTTAAACCTAATTCTCTAGTCTTAATTGATGAACCTGAACTATCGCTTCATGTAGGGTGGCAGGCTCAGTTTTTGAAGGACTTGCAAGAAATCACAGAGCTGGTAGATTTAGATGTTTTGATGGCTACTCACTCTCCTGACATCATTCAAGATAGCTGGGATTTGACTGTGGAGCTGAAAGGACCAGAAAAGTGAGGGAGGAACTTTCAGTTGATCGTGATGCCAATGCAATTCGACTACGGCGTAGTACTTTTTTAGGTACTTTCTTATTGGTAGAGGGCAGCTCAGACAAAACTTTTTATGAGCGTTTTACTGATAAAATTACCTGTCAATTATTCGTTACTTCTGGTAAAAATCGAGCGATTAAAATATTAGAAATTCTGGACAAAGCAAGTTTTCAGGGAGTTTTAGCTATTGTTGATGCAGATTTTGACCATCTTGAAATCCTGCCAGATACTAGTCCTAATTTGATCCGTACAGATACTCATGATCTTGAAACCATGTCACTGAACTCATCGGCTCTTGAAAAAGTTATTGCTGAATTCGGTTCAGAGGATAAAATTGTCAAGTTTGGTCGAGATATTAGAAAAGTATTACTTGAAGCTGGAATGCCAATTGGTTACCTACTTTGGATTTCCCAACTTGATCGATTAAACTTAACCTTTAGTAACATCACCTTTAGTAAATTTATCAACGATCGAACATTACAAGTTGATGAGTGTAAACTCATTCAAGAAGTAAAAAATAAATCTCAAAACAGTGCTTTGAAAAATGAAGATATACAAGAACGGCTAGCAAACCAAAGAAGTGACGACCATGATCCTTGGCAGGTCTGTTGTGGTCACCACTTAGTAAAAATATTGTCTTTTAGTTTATGTAAGGTAATTGGCTCTGCCAAAGTTGATCCGGATACTCTTGAGCGCAGTTTACGACTTGCTTATGAGGAAACTTATTTTTGCCAAACACAGACTTACTTGTCTGTTCGCTCGTGGGAAAGTAGCAATCAACCATTTAAAGTTTTGCGAAATGATATAGGCAATAATTCTCATTTTAGCCGCGGTGCAATGTGATATGGCTTCGGTGGTTCATATTTAGTCCTCAAGCTACTAATCTGTGCCGCCCCAAGTCCAGCGAGGATTCCCATCACGCAGACCCTTGTAAGTAATCACCGTGGTAAAACCATTGACATCTCTCATCCCTGTCATATCAAGGATTACCTTCACCTGACCATCGACTAACTGGACTCGGAGATAGGAGTGACCCTGATAAGCCTCTTCATCAAGGCTGCTCATGCCCCCAGAGGCTTGACAATTTTGATATTCAGGCTTGAGCGTCCCTACCCAAGTTGTACTAAAAGCATCCGATTGGGAATTGGTAATATTGGTAGCAATCTCACCCAAATTGATCATGCCATTAGTTGTATACCCGCCCTCACGGTATGGTTGGAGAGTTTCGTAGGCAATCAGTCTTTCAGGACAGCCCCTTTCAACTCCGTTTAGTGGTAACACGTTGAGTTTAATTGTAGTAGCGAAGGCAGTTGCACCCAAATTCATCAAAAGACTTAAGGGTAAGCTCCACAATAGCGACCAGCCCATATTTATTTTCAGCATTACTCATCCTCCTTGGTGTGATTATTGGTTCTAGTTTGGCATAGATGCAGGGAAAGCTCTCTCTTATCCCATCTCCGCTAACTAAATATTTACAATATATTTACAACAGAGCCTCCAATCTGGAGCTAGAAATAAATTAAAATTCATCATCTTCTTGCCAAGGGTGAGGTTTTTCGGCGGCAATTCTGGGGGGTGGAGCTTGGGGAATGTAGGTAGGTTCTGGGGGAGTTTTGGGGGGTAATAATTCTAATTGGCGTAGTTTGGGGGATTTATTTGCTGATTTGGTGGGGGAACCTTTGCGTCGATCGGCCGTACCTTCTTCACTGGTTTGTTCTGCTACAACTTCATACAAAATCGCCTGTTTATTGGGATCACTACTCCGGCGTAAAATTCGCCCCAAACGTTGAATATATTCTCGTTCCGAACCTGTACCAGAGAGAATCACCGCAATACTTGCCTCTGGGACATCAACCCCTTCATTAAGGACGTGGGAAGCAACTAGAACTTTGTAAGTGCCGTGACGAAATTTATCGAGGATTTCATGGCGTTCTTTCACCGGAGTTTGATGGGTGAGGGCAGGAATTAATAGCTCTTGGGAAATTCGATAAACCGTGGCATTGTCAGTGGTAAAAATCAAAGTTTGCATAGGATAATGCTTTTCTAAAATATTAATTAAAGCCCGAATTTTTCCCTCTGTGCCAAAGGCAATTTCCTTCGATTTTCGGTGGGCTAACATGGCTCTTCGGCCAGCACTCGATCGACCACTTGCCATCACAAATTGCTGCCAACCCTCTAGGGAACCAAGGAAAATCTTTGACTCTTGCAAAAACTCATTGCGGGTTTTAATTAACTGGTCATACTTGGCTCGTTCGTCGGCGGTGAGCTGCACTAAAATTTGTTCGATGCGGTAGTCAGCCAAAGCCCCGCCCATCAAATCTTCTGCCCGTTTGCGATAGATTTCTGTGCCAATTAAGCTTTCTAAATCCTCATGCTTGCCGTCCGTGCGTTCAGGAGTCGCCGTTAAACCCAGACGATAGGGGGCGATCGAGAACTCCGCAATTACCCGATTAAAATCCGTGGGCAGATGATGGCACTCATCAAAAATCAACAAGCCGTAGCGATTTCCCAAGGATTCTGCTTGGATGGCTGCACTGTCGTAGGTGGCGACGAGAATACTTGTTTGATCCCGTGAACCGCCCCCTAGTAGCCCCACTTCTGCACCGGGAAAAGTTGCTAGCAAACGGGTATACCACTGGTGCATCAAATCCAAGGTTGGCACGATAATCAGGGTACTGTAGGGTTTGGCCTGCATGGCCATCAGGGCGAGGTAAGTCTTCCCGGCGGCAGTGGGTAAGACCACGACTCCTCGATGCCCCGCCTTTTCCCATGCTTGGAGAGCTTCCTGTTGGTGGGGATAGGGTTGGAGGGGTAAACTTGCTGCTAATTCTAGACCAACAAAATTACTTGCTTGATTATTAACACTGGTTTGTTCCTGTTGGAGTCCGGCGAGGAGTTCGGCGTAGTGCAGGGCAGGGATACGGAATTTTTCGATGCGATCGTCCCAAGTTGCGTAATCCATCCAAGATTTTGCCCCCGGTGGCGGGTGAAGAATGAGAGTACCTCGATCGAAAGATAAAATTGGCATCCGTCCCATGGAAAATTAACTCTCTCTAGATAAAATTACTTACTAAAAACTTCTTAAAAGATATGAAAATCAAAATCATTACACAAATATTACAAAATTACTAAATAAAACATAAAACCTCAATGACAATAGGAAATTTCCCTGCTATGATTACGGAAGTTCCCAACATGATGATGTATTAGATAAAAGACAGTCAAATAATATTAATGATCAGCCCTAGGAGGCTATTTGATGATTACCCAGTCCTTGCGAAGAATGATGAAGGTCGCTGCTGTTACCTTGCCTTTAATGTCTTTTGGAGCTCAGAGTGTTTTAGCAGATGTTCGTGATTTCACAGTAGTTAATTCTAGTAGCTTAGTTATTACTCATTTGTATGTATCTCCTGTTGGCGAAACTAATTGGGGCCCTGATATTTTAGGTATAGATGTGCTGCCTCAGGGAGAGGCTACCGATATTGTTTTTCCAGATGCTGAACCCGGTGTTTGTGAATATGATATCAAAGTTTTAGGAGAAGGTGATACTACAGCAGAGTTGACAAACGTTGATCTCTGTACTGTAACCACTGTTACTTTTAACTAGTTAATGGCGGATACGAAGATTAGCGATCTAACTGAAGATTTTGTTGGTCGATCGAATGGCTAAAATTTATCTAAAACTGTAGGGGCGTAGCGTTGCTTTGTCCCTATTTATTATTTATATTTAAGTCTAAAAAGTGGTTAAAATCCTAATTATAAGAGTTAAGAGCGCAAAGTCTTGTACCCCTATCATCAGCTTTTCAAAAATCCTCAAATATATATCTAAATCAACCTCCATAAAATGACTAATAATTCCCCATCTTCTGCTGTATCAAGCCTTAACCCCGCAGTTTATTTAGTGGGAGCCGGGCCCGGAGATCCAGAATTGATGACAGTGAAAGCCCAGAGAATTATATCCTTGGCTGATGTGGTTCTCTATGCTGATTCCTTGGTTCCTAAGGAAATTGTGGCGGGAGTGCGCCCTGAGGCGGAGGTGATTCGGACGGGGAATAAAACCCTAGAAGAAATTGTGCCGTTGATGATTGATCGGGTTCGATCGAATCTCGCCGTTGTCAGGATTCACTCTGGAGATCTCAGCCTCTACAGCGCCATCCATGAACAGATCAATGCTTTAGTAGAAGCAGACATTCCCTTTGAACTGATTCCCGGTATTAGTGCCTTTCAAACCGCCGCCGCCAAATTAGGGGTAGAGCTAACCGTCCCCGGTGTAGTGCAGAGTATTATCCTGACCCGGATTAGTGGCAAGGCTTCTAATGTCCCAGAACTAGAAGAATTGAGCAGTTTAGCCGCCCATCAAACTAGCTTGTGTCTCTACCTCAGTGCTAGCCATGTGGCCGCAGCCCAAGAGAAATTATTAGTTCACTATCCTGCCGACACCCCGATCGCCATCTGTTTTTGTCTGGGTTGGCCAGAGGAGCGTATCTGGCGGGGAACCCTAGCAGAAATGGCAGAGATTACCCATCGGGAAAAACTGACCCGGAATACACTTTATGTCATTAGTCCCGCCCTGAAAAATCGAGAAACAGATCAAGGAGCAGGAGAGCGATCGCGCCTTTACCATCCCGAACACAGCCACATATTTCGCCCCCGGACACATTAGAATATATACTAAAAATCCCCCCTGAAAAGTCAGGAGGGTAAGATCATCACTATCTAGAATTGAGCCAAACTCTAGCGTCTGCCTCTGTAGGGAACCTTGTTTAGGTAATCAATACTAAAGGGAGAAATACTTTGAGCGTAGTTACCCTTATTATTGACGGCTGCTGCCAATTCCCGATACTTGCCGGGGTCACCCTCTGGTAAGCGTCGGACTTGAGCTTTCTTGGAGTAGAATTTCTCCAAAGTGAAGCGCCAATCGGTGGTGGTAGTTCCGGCTACGGCTTGGAAATCTTCGCCATAACGAGGAGTTACGAGGTTAAAGGGACGACCTTGTTTCCGGCGTTGTTGGTAAGGGACGGTGAAATCACCAAAAGCGAGGGTGTATTCTTCGCTATCCAAAAGCGCATCCACAAAGCCACTGAAACCCACGGTTCCCATTTTGATCGACCAAGCAATTTCTTCCTCTTTGTTGTAGGCAGCCCGTCCGAGGAATCTTTTCAGGCAGACATCTACAAGGCGATAGTTGTTGTTGACAGAAACCACCAAGCGATAGAAGGCTTCAGATTTTGCTAAACCCCGGATGAAATCCCGCACGGTGAGGGAGCCATTCTTGATTTGGGATTCTAGATTTTTCTGACGGTTAAAATTGAGAACTTCATGCTCACTAAAGATTTGCCGATAGGCAGCGTAGATGAGGCTTTCCACATCACTAGAGGATGTGCAGTTTTCCCAACGGTAAATGTAGGGAGTATCTTCGTTGAGGTCGGCAACTCCAAAGCCTTTGACTCGCTGGTTTTGGCTGCTGGGTTTGTAATTAAGTAAAGGGATAGTCATGGTTAATTCTCCTTTAGTTGAGTTTTCGCTAAATTGAGTTAGATTCTAAGTTGAATTCTTCGACTGAATTCTGGGCTAATAACCTGCTGGTCTGGATGGATAATCTTCGATCGAGAACCCAAAACCTAGCGGCAGGGGAAACCAGAGGCGGTGTTAATAGAAACTGGGACAGGAGTAGTTTCCTTGCGGGTCATATCAGGGATTTGGATATTATCAAGGCGGATATTGGTAACATAGTTAACACCTTTGGGCTTGATCGATCGAGCCATATCCAAGAAATTATCCACTGCGCCCCATTTGTAGCGCTCATCCTCCAATTTATCCCGCCAGTAGTCAGCATAGCGGGGAGTAACGAGGTTAAACGGACGATCTTTGTAGCGGCGGCGCTGGTAGGGAACGGTATATTCCCCAAAGTTTTCTTGGTACTCCGTAGAGTCAATTAAGCTATCCACAAAACCGCCCCAGCCTTTGGTAGCCGTAGTGATTGACCAAGCGATCGTCTCCTGTTGGTTGTAGGGCGCTCGTCCCAGGAATCGCTTGAGGCAGAGTTCCACAATCCGGTAGTTAGAATTTGTCTCCACCACCAATTTGTAGAAAGCCTCAGATTTAGCAAGCCCCCGGATAAAATCCTTAACGGAGATCGATCGATTCTTGAGCTGAGATTCTAGATTGCCTTGACGATTGTTTTTGAGAATAGCGTGTTCACTAAAAACTTGGCGATAGGCAGCCCAGATCAGATCTTCTAGATCACCACTGCCACTGCAATTTTCTAGGCGATAGATACGGGGAGTATCTTCATTGGGAACTTCGTAACCAGCCACGCGCTGATTTTGGGAAGCAGGTTTGTAATTAAGTAAAGGAATTGACATGGGTAATTATCAGTAATTATGGGTAATTATTAAACCTAAACCTGATCCTAAACCTTCCGTCCCGTAGGGATATAGCTGTAGGGTAAGCTTGCCCGTGTTGTCCGGAGTTTGGGGGTGTTAGAGTTATCATTTGTCATGTCTAGCAGGGGTTGGCTAGTCGCAAGGGAGGCAGCCCTGTCAGCAAAAGGTTGGTAATTGGGCTGGTTAGGAATAATTCCCTTTGCCATATCCAAGAAATTGCTAGGAATCGCTCGGCGAACTTTCGGATTACTAACGCCTTCACCATAGGTTTTCACTTGGTAGTAAGAATTACCATCAAGAGCAATCTGTCTACCTCTCCAGTATTCGCTATAGCGGGGGTTGACAAGGTTAAAGGGTCGATCGCCAAAACGTCGCCGTTGGTAAGGAACGGTATATTCCCCAAAATTTTGGTTATATTCTTCCCCATCAATGACGGCATCAATAAAACCATGCAACCCTTTGGTAGCAATCACGATCGACCAAGCGATCTGCTCCTCTTGTCCATAGCTCGCCCGTCCCAAAAAGCGCTTGAAACTAATATCTACTAAACGGTAATTGGAATTGGTATCTGCCACTAACTGCCGATAAACCTCAGATTTACCCAAGCCCCGGATAAAGTCTCGCAGGGAAATCGCCCGATTGCGGAGTTGAGATTCTAAAAAGGTCTGGCGGTAACTTTCTAGAATTAGATGTTCACTAAAAATTTGTCGATAAGCAGCCCAGATCACATCACTAATTTCGTTATCAGAAATAACATTATTAAAGCGATAGATCATCTGATCATCTTCATCAGGGATCTCGTAACCATCTACCCGTTGATTTTGGGTAATCGGTGTAACTTTTAATAGGGGTAATGACATTTTTTTGTGTTATTTTTGCTTTCTCCACTGGAATTTATTTGTCAGAAACTTCCTTCACCCCTAACTGAATCCTCGCCCGCACCGATCGATCGCTCTCTTGGTGTTGGTACTGATTCAAGAAATCCATCACTGTCTGCCCTAGCTCTTTTACCCTTGTTGCCAAGGCTTGTAACCCTGCCACCCCAGCATAGCGAATTGACCAATCTCCATCACTACACAACGAACTCAGGGCAGCAAACACCCGCCTTTGAGCCTCGTCTTGATCAGCATTGGGATCAGCATTGGGATCATCACTTGGTAAATGATTGGGATCAGCACTAGGCAAGGTTTCCCAGCGTAGATTTCCTAAACCCTTTGCTGCTGCCCGCCGGACACTGGGGGCAAAATCCGTAGTGGCAGCTTTAATGAGAACTTCTAGGGACTGCCCAGAGGCAATGGTAGCTAAGGCTCGCATGGAGTAAGCTCTAGCTCCGTAGTTATACTCATCTAGCTGGCTAATCAGGGGGACTACGGCTGCTTCTTGCCAACCAATAACCGCTCGGAGGGCGATCGCTGAGACCGCCGGGTTGTTATAGCCAAACACCGCAATTAGAGCCGGAATCGCCTCCACTGACTGAGAAGTAGCAAGGTTTTGTACTGCCATCATCAGAGTTTCGGGAGATTGGGCTTGTTCTACTGCGTGAATTTGGGCTTGAACTTGGGCTGGAACTTGATTAGCTCCTAGACTAGCTTCGGGATTACCCTCTGGGTGAGTTGGGGACTCAGACATGGAAGTATCTCCAACAAATATTTCCAACAAATAAATTATGATTCCTTGCTAGTTTATGTATCAACTAAATAGTCATGCATTTAGCCATTAATTACAGCAATTATGATTTCTTAGTTATGAATTTATGTAAAATAAATAAAGGTTTTGTTTACATAAGTTTACATATAGCTAATTAGGAACCACATCCTAGCTGATCATAGGATAAAAGTGACTGGGTAGCAATCTAGAAAGGCTTTGATCTATGGGAATAAGGCTATTATTTATGAGTAATAGGTGCTGGGTCTAGTTAAGATTTATGAAGGATTTTCTAATTCCCATTCTGAATTTAATTGTTGTTGATAAATGTGCAGACGCTGACGAATTGTTTCCCAGTTAATTTCTGGAAGTTCCTGCCTTGAAATTAATTCTCCCTGTTGAAGATAGAGCAGGCTGGTAGCAAATTGTTGGGCAACGTCTAATTGATGATTGACCATGAGAATGGTGGTCTGCTGCTGTTGGTTTAACTCTACAAGAATTTGTAATAACTCTTCTGTACGTCCTCGATCGAGCGCTGAGGTAGGTTCATCAAGAAGTAACACCGGGGGCTGGAGGATCAAAGCTCGACAGATACCGACCCATTGCCGTTGTCCGAGAGATAGCTGCTGTTCCGTCCGTCCTAGCCAATCCTTGGGAATATGAAATTTCTCGATCCAGTAATCCAAAGCTGCTTGAATTTTCGCTGGGGGCAGTTTTTGTAAAATCAAGGGATAAGCCAATGCTTCCTCCACAGTCATCTCTAATAACCGCACTTCTTGAGTCACTAGCACGATCTGACGGCGGAGAGCGACAGGGGAAATTTGTGAATAAGACTGTCCCTGAAATTGCAAACTACCAGAGGTGGGACTAGCTAAACCATTGAGCAACCGCAAGAGAGTAGTTTTCCCTGATCCAGAACTGCCAATCACTGCCAAGCGATCGCCACGCCTAATTTCCAGAGAAATATCTTTGAGGAGGTATCGATCGGTAATGGGATTAGTTAGACAGACGTGTTCGAGAGAGATCATGATTTAAAAATAACGAAATAAATCTAAAATCCGTTGATGAAGTTGTCGCCATACGGGAGGAGAGCCTTGGGTTTGCATCAGGAGCGAAGTGGCTTGGAGAGTGCTTGCTAATTCCGATAAAATTTCTAGGGCGATCGGTCTTCCTAGCTGTAGGTCTTGGAAAACCTGTTGCTGCGAAAATACCTGTTGGGACGGGCCTTCAAGAATCAATCTACCTCGATCGAGGACAAATACCCAATCTGCCCACCGATACACCAAGTTTAAATCATGGGTTGCCATCAGGATCGTCGTTTTCTGGCTATGAATTTTTTTCAGGGCTGCCAGTAATTGTTGAGTATGTAGTT
>Ga0105044_10006897_pt1 | contig 15644 bp, 13 predicted proteins | sample MAT01_FD_78092 | JGI IMG/M metagenome (GOLD analysis project Ga0105044, IMG submission 78092) | Freshwater microbial communities from Lake Fryxell liftoff mats and glacier meltwater in Antarctica - MAT-01 | ecosystem: Environmental > Aquatic > Freshwater > Ice > Liftoff microbial mat | place... | reverse complement strand
GCCCTTGGTGTGCATGCCTTTGTTCCGCTTGTTTTCGGTCACGCTATTCTTTGATTTTGAACTGGCGACCGTCATCATTGTAGGAGTCCGATCGACCGCCTGCAATCATGGGCACGTTTCGCGTGGATGCATGATAATGCAATCCACGACTTGCCAATCGTCCGCCCGAAGCGAATCGCTCTCTCCGATCAACCGCCTGCGTCGCTATCGACCAGTACCAAGTTGCGGAAGTGTTTGTGTTTTGTTGTCGCTGACGATCTTCGCACTGACAAGCGGAACGGCGGCGTTCACCGATCCGTGGCGAACAAGTTTCTAACGACCAAACCGCTCGGCTCTGCGGCTTCGTGTGCAACGCTTGGTTCGCCAAGATCATTCAATAGTAGCAAGATCGTTGTTTGCGCGAGTGACCAGCGCGTTGAGGGTGGACGTTGAGGTAAACACAGACTAGAGTCGCACAGATCCGTCGGCCAAGGCAACGTTTGCACCGGACTTATGGAAAGAAAAAAGTCCACCGTAATTTGACGCATTAACGGTTTGTTTGGGAGAAAAGAGAAGATGTGGAAAATGAGTCGAAACAGCCCAGGCTGCCTGTTGCGAATCGACAGCCAAATCATTTGGCGATTCGTAGGGGTAAGCGTCAACCAAACCGCCGGAAGTATAGTAATCGGGCCGTTCAGAACGTTCACCGATTAAGATAGTTTGAGATAGGCCGTCAATCGTGTCGCGAAACCTTCCGTTTCTAGCGGAGGCAATCCTAGCGCCGGTTGTTGTCGACGAAGTGGGCAGGTAACGGATATCCCCCCAAGGACCAAATCGAGCTCGCTTAAGCATATCGAAAAGGCTGGTGGCTCCGGGATCTGGTAGCAATCCTAATACCGCCTCATAGTCACTTCGCGCTGCGGGACCGATCAATGTCGTCACAGGACCACCGTCGGAAAAAACTGCGATCTCCGGAACAGTACCGTTCGGATTGCTTGTTGACGGACACCCGTAGACCGGGATAGTAGTTGCAATATTTGAAAGATTAGTTGGATCGGTAGAAGCCCGACGAAAATCTATTCGATCAAAGAGAACGCTTTGCTCAATGTAGGGGAGAATGGCGACTTGCCAAGAGTGAAAGTGATATTCATCACTGACAGTCGGCGGTCTCGCGAGGAAATTGCCGTTGTAAAGCGACGGCAAGCTACCTTTTGCTGATTCACTGCTCAGGATTGCCATCGCAACCTGTTTCAGATTGTTCTGACAAGTGACTCGACGAGCCGACTCCCGCATGCCCTGAACTGATGGGAGCAATAAGGCCAGCAGTATGCCGATGATCCCAACAACGACAACTATTTCTAAAAGCGTCAGGCCGGAGCGTTTTCGGTTCATTTGGTTTCTCGCGGCGAACTACCAAAATCACCTATGTCCAAGTAGCAATCTCTACCAAGTCAGGATGGGTGACCGAGGACTTAGGTGCATTTTTTTGTTCGTCACTCACTAATGGTTTATTTTGAAACGCCCAATCCGCCCAATTACACTCATCACGAGAACCTGGCAAATCGCCCCTAAAACACCAAAGAATAAAAATACTAGGATTATCCAAGGCGTATCCTCAATTCGCACGCTTTTCAATAGCAGCACCCAAACGTCATAGAAAATGCTTGCTGCAAATATAAAGCTGCCGACAACGAAGCCGTGCATCCAGCCGCGGAGTTCCGGTATTGATCGCATTGTTTCACGACGAAAGATATATAAAGAATTACCCTCTACATTTGCTAGGCTAGCAAGCGAAAGTGTGATCAGAAAAGTCATGAGCGTATAGTAGAACCCAATTGCTAAACTGCCACCTAAGAAGATTGCCGTAATTGTTGTCAATAGGAAGATCAGCGGAATCGTCGTCCGGCTTGCAAATATTTTTAGCACCAACCAAATGGTCGAAAGCGCTAGCAACCAAAGAAGCGACGCCAAAACGAAGCATACCAAAACAGAAGACCAAAAAGGCGGCCACCTACCAATAAGCGTATAAGCCGAGTAAACACTCAACCATGAGAGAACCCCAACTAGCAGACCGCCGTGAAGAAAACGCAAGTCAATCCCCGCCATGGTTGTTGCTCTGGTTTCGAGTCGGAATGGCAAACAATAGATTCTCCTCGCTTGAGTTGAGGCCGAAATCTGATTCTACTCGGGTGAGTTGGGGGAGAATAGGGGCATGCCACGGCTGAGCCGTGTTAAATAGCGTGATAATATGCCGCACCCAGAACTTTAACAACTATCCAAAATTTGCCAAGCTGAGCATCGAAAGGTCGCAATTCGCGATATTTATCAGTTTTTCTAATCTAAATGGAGCAGGCTATGGGCCTGGCACTCTTTCGAGATCGTTTAAGCTGACCCCGACTTTCTCCGAACGACATCAGAAGGCACCTTCTGAAGGGCCAGCCACCTACCGAAGGGCCACTTTCCAGCGGCGATCAGAAGTAGGGCCGGGGCTGGTTGTGAATTGTCGAACATAGCTGACAAACCGAAGGATGTTTACGCGACGCGAAGTTCACCCTCGTTCCCTAGCTGCAGCAGCTACAGCTTGGGAACGAGCTCGAGCATTTGGAAGCCGTTTATGCAGCGCAAAGTCACTCTCGGCAAGAGTGACCCACTGTATAGCAACAACTAGTTTTCCGCAGTCTCATTGCCACAACGAAATCGCTACCAAACTATTGTGGTTACCGCGTAAGGAAGTTACCCAGACGCGTGTGTGGCCATCGATTTTCCCTTATCATGTGAAACTAGAACCGATCCCAATTTCCATTTCCGAGCCTTTCCCACCGGAGAATTCTTATGAAAAATCGTCTATCCCATCGGCGCAGGTTTCTCAAAACCTCGGTCGCCGCGGCCGCCTGCCTCGCCGCTGCGCCTAAAGTTGCGACAGCAAACAGAACCAATTCACAAATCGTCATCGGCGAAAAAGAACATCAGTTCGAAGTCTTACATCACTTTCCGAAGCTGCCTTCGAAATACACATGGCAGACCACCCATAATGTCGCAGTCGATGCTGCAAATAACTTGTACGTGATTCACGAGGGTCGCGCAGAACAGAAAGAACATCCATCTATTTTTGTGTTCGATGAGAACGGAGCATTTATTCGGGCTTTCGGGCAGCGGTTTCAAGGAGGTGGACATGGACTTGAAGTTCGCAAAGAGGGTAATCAGGAATTTCTCTATGTGACGGGCTACCAACAAGTCAAAGAGTTCGCCAAGCTCGATCTCCGGGGGGAAGTGGTTTGGGTCAAGCGGGCACCCAAGGAATCTGGGGTTTACCATGCCGATGAGGCGGAAAATCCAACCCAGGTCTGGGGAGACGATCGATTTCTGCCGACTAACTTTGCCTTCCTTCCCGATGGCGGTTTCTACTTAGCCGACGGTTACGGGTCCAACTATATTCATCGCTTTGACAAAGATGCGAAGTGGATCAGTTCGTTTGGCGGGAAGGGCAAAGGAGAAGGGAAATTCAATACGGCCCATGGACTTTGGATCGACGATCGCAATCCATCTGCACCAAAAATCGTGGTGACAGACCGCGCTCACAATACCCTTCAAATTTTCGATATCCAGGGCAACTACGAAAAAACGATTCCAGGTTTCGGACTTCCAGCCAATGTCGATTTGCAAGGGGGCATACTACTGGTTCCCGAATTGGTTGCACGCGTCTCCCTTTTGGACAAAGATTATAAGACCATCATACAACTTGGGAGCGATGTCGAGCGCATAAGCGCCGATTCCAAAAAGGCGATTCGCAGCGATGAAACGCTATGGCAAGATGGCAAGTTTGTTCACCCTCACGATGCTTGTTTCGACACCCAAGGAAACATCTACGTGGCTGAATGGGTCCGTACCGGACGGGTTACGAAACTCAAAAAAGTCATATAAGGTTGACGAACATGTCCATGCTGGACCTCTGGCAGATCATTGCGAACATCGTTACGGTTTTTGGGCTTCCTCTGGCCATCTACACGTTCGTTTTAGAGCAGCGTAAAGAAAGAGAAAATGAAGACGAAGAAGTCTACCAGTTGTTGTCCGATGCTTACATAGATTTTCTAAAGCTAGTGCTTGATCACTCGGATCTTAAGCTTCGAACGCAAAAGGCGACACCTGATCTTACGGACGAACAACGAGAGCGGATGCAAGTCCTATTCGAAATCCTTATCTCGCTTTTCGAACGAGCGTATTTGACCGCATACAGTGACGAGATGAGTGCGAATCAACGCAGGCGATGGCTCTCGTGGGATGACTTTATGCGAGAATGGTGTTGGCGAGATGATTTCCGCACAGCCCTACCTCTACTCTTGCAGGGAGAAGATGCGGATTTTGCCACTTACATCCGCACGGTTGCTGACCAGGTGGGCTCAGAAAAATCTTTAGCGGATGGATGCGACGTCGGAAGTGGTTAGCAGCAGGGCAGACGCTCGTCCGGAAGCGTTGGAAATCGGGCTGTAGCAAAATGAGACTGGGTGACGTATACTACTGCGCACCATACACTTAACGCTTATCACACTACCTATGTCGACCTATTTGGTTGTAACTCGAGGACGAGAGAGGGACGCTCGTTTTTCGTTGGACAAATCGATCGAAAACACAATGGGTCGCGGTCTGGAATGCCGGATACAGTTCAATGACCCACTCTCTTCGCGTGTGCACGCGACGTTGGTGTTCGAAGCATCTCAGTGGCATTTGCTCGACGCTGGCTCGCGCAACGGAACGCTATTGAACGGCTCCAAAGTAGATCGAGCTGTAGTCGCACATGGCAATCGGATTCGCATTGGGAACACCGAACTTGAGTTTGTGGACGATACGATCAACGAAGACCTCACCGTGGAGCGGATCAATCTCTCGCACGATCTGCGAGGAGACAAATCGGGGAGCGCAGCCGATGGCGTGGCGTCTGGTATGTCTGCCTTTCTTTCCTTGCGGAAAGCTGGTCGCGCCGAAGACCTATCGGACCTGCACCAGCTGTCGATTCGCTGCATCTCGCTGTCGACCCCTGACGAAGTAGTTGCGATCGCCATCGATGTGCTGCGCAAACGGACACAGGCGACTTTCGTGGCTTTTCTGTTGGCTGATGAGCATGGCAAACTGATTGTGCATCGCAAGTATCCAAGCAGTGAGACTCGCATTTTTTTGAGCGATAAGCTGACGCAGATGGTGTGCAACCAAGCCACGGCGGTATGGGTAAAGAACGAATCACAACCGATCGGTGATGGACCGCTGCGTCATTACGCGGACGCCATCGGTGTACCGTTGCTGCATGAGAGAAAAACGATCGGCGTCATTCATCTGTACCGTGAGAAAGAGGTTTTCGAGAAACACTCGTTCGATTTCACCATAGCCTCGGCAAGCTTCCTTGCTGCATCGCTGGTCCGTGCACGCAGCGAGTCTTCACTGCGATTGGATCACGGTCGCTTGCAAGATAAGAACGCCGACTTTGATGAACTCTTAGGAGAAAGCACTCCCATGTTGGAACTCAAAGAGCGGATCGTAAGAGTCGCGAAAGCGACGGGGAGTATTCTCATTCGAGGTGAGAGCGGTACGGGTAAAGAGCTGGTTGCACGAGCCATCCACAAGGCGAGCTTGCGGGCCGACAGACCGATGTTGAGTGTGAACTGCGCTGCGATCCCGAGTGAATTGATGGAAAGCCAGTTGTTCGGCCACGTCAAAGGTGCCTTTACGGGCGCCGACAAAGACCATATCGGTTGGTTCCAACAAGCTCACGGAGGCACCCTGTTTCTCGACGAGATTGGTGAAATGACGTTGGCAGGTCAAGCGAAACTGTTGCGAATCTTGGAAGGACATCCCTTTCTGCCGGTCGGTGGTCGCAAGGAAGTCAGGGTGGATGTTCGTGTCTTGACGGCTACCAACCGAGACTTGAGCGAGTTTGTGGCCGACAAACGCTTTCGCGAAGATTTGTATTACCGATTAACCGTCTTCGAAATCAAGGTGCCACCTCTGCGTCAAAGGGCGGGGGATATCTCGCTGCTCATCGATCATTTCCTGGGTCACTTCGGTCGCCAGCATGGTCGCACCCAGATCAAATTGAGCGGACCAGCTCGAAAAAGAATGCTGGAATACAACTGGCCCGGCAATGTCAGGCAATTGCGAAACATCATCGATAGCGCGATCGTTCTCGCGTCTGGGGATGAGATCGAGGCCAGTGACTTGACTTTGCACGAATCCAAAACAGAAGTCTTCGACACGCTCAACATCGAACAATGGGAACAACGACTTATCCGCGAAGCCATGCGACGAACCCGCGGTGGTATCCCCGAGGCCGCTGAATTGCTCGGCATTTCGAGAGCGACCATGTATCGGAAATTAGAGGCCTACGGTATCGGTAAAGACGAGTTTTAGGTGTGTTCGCGCTGCGGGTGACTTTGCCTTCTATCTCGATTGCAAAGCCGGAATCCTCAAATTCTGCCCCCCACACTTGTTCCTAATAGAGCTTTTTTCGGAGCAAGTCGATGTTTCGAATGAAGGAATTGTTCCGCATGCGCTGTTTAGCTAGCTTGTCCCAGCTTCTTTAAAGCCGTCCCACGCTTTTTCGTTTCTGTATTCTTTATTTTCCTTTCGGTGTTCTCAATGCGTATCCAGCTAGGTCCGATCGCCACGAAACTCCTCTGTACGCCGCTTCTATTAATGTATGGTTGCGCAGCAACACGGGATGCTTTTCGAAGTGAATCCTATTCTTCGACAGGCACTCTGCAATCGGAATCGCAGTCGAATGCGTTTCCACGTCCAACGAACCCGTCTCCCAGCAGCCCGATGGGCGCCGAACTGGATCGGGATACAAAGCCAGAACGGCCGGTGCGACTGGCTTCGTTTGTTTCCGACAAAGACTCGATCTCTACGACTAGCTCACCCAAAGAACCGGATGCAGCAGTGGTGGCCGTTGCACCTAGCGCATTACTTGATTCTGCAATGGGAGCGGCTTCCGCAATAACACTGAGCGAACTAGAGGGTCTCGCATTCGCGAACAATCCTACGTTGCGGCAGCTGGAGGCGTCGACCCGAAAAGCAGCGGGTTATCGGAACCAAGTTGGTTTGCGATTAAACCCTACCGTCGGCTATCAAGGGGTTCAGTTAGCAGACAGAGGGACGGATCAGCACACCGCTTTCATCGAACAACAAATCGTAACCGCGAACAAACTGGCGCTCAATCGACAAGTGCTTAACGCGGCGACCAAAGCTCAATTATGGGAGTTGGAGACGCAACGCTATCGTATCCAAACCGACATTCGGATGAAGTTCTACGAAGCGCTTGCCAACCAAAATCGCGTTACGTTGATCGACGATTTTCAACAGTTGGCCTCGAAGGGGGTGAAACTGGCTGAGCTTCGAAAGGAAGCGAAAGAAGGATCGCTCATCGAAGTGCTGCAGTCAAAGATCCTCTTGAGTGAAGTAGAGCTGTCACGTCGTCAGGCAGAGGTGGCATATGCCGCCAACTGGCGCGAGCTAGCTGCGATCGCCGGCGTGCCTCAATTGTCTCCTTCGTCATTGAGCGGCGATTTGGTTTCCACGCTGGAACCCGTTGATTGGGCCAGCTTGGGGGCGACACTATTGAGCGATAGTCCTGAGTACAAAGTTGCATTGACGCGGGTTCAGCAATCGAAAGCAAACCTTCAGCGACAAGGTGTACAGTCGATTCCAAATTGGACTGTGCAATTGGGAGCGGGCAAAGACAACGGAACCGATTCGGGTATGATCAATCTCCAGGTGGGTGCCCCGATACCTGTCTTTAATCAGAACCAGGGAAACATCGAAGCCGCCAAAGCAGACTATTGCCGAGCACTAGCAGAAGTTCAACGACTGGAAAATTCTATCCAAGCTCGGTTGGCAGCGATCTCACAAGACTTTGATAGTTCGCGAGCCGCTGTGGAGACCTATGAAGCCGAGATCCTACCCGACGCAAAGAAGACCTTGGAATTGGCTGAAATGGCCTACGTTGCCGGCGAGTTCAGCTTCTTGGAAGTGTTCGTGGTCAGAAAGACCTATTTCGAATCCAAGCTGCAATACTTGACAGCCCAATCGCAATTGGCTCAAGCTGGGGCAAAGGCTACCGGATTCCTGCTGACTGGTGCCCTAGATCCAACCAATGATCAAAGCGGAGACGACTCCCTCCGCGGCTTGACCACCAGTCAGCAATAGACCGCATGTCAAACTACCGGGCTTGCCCGAGCAGAAATTGTTTGGCCGACTGTGTTAGCCACAATATGGCAGCCAATCCGATCAACAGACCGAGCAAGAAAGGCAGAAGCCACTGTACCGGTTGGAACCATTGCGACCACCACGACCAAAGCGCGACCCAGTCGAGCATCGCGTAAAGGGTTGCGGCACATAGATAGGGTCCAAAGGGAGTCGCACTATCGCGCGTAACGATCCAGGCAATGATCACAAAGATCAGCCCGAAAAACGGCGCCAGAAAAAATGCGAGCCAAACAATCTGCCATCCAAAGAACGAACCAATCATCGCCATCAGGGTCACGTCGCCGAAACCCAATGCCTCTTGGTTCATGGCCCAACCAGACACGATACGAAAGCCCCAGACGAGTAGTCCGCCCATTCCGATCCCGAGCAGCGATGACAACAACGCTTCCCACCGTTCGACTCCCAGTATTGCGAATGCAAGACACAGCAGAACCATGCCAACCAGCCACATGAGCGCTAACGGTCTGGTGCTTGGACTCCGCCGGAGAACTGCAGCGAAGTAAACAAATGCCTTTTTCCAACCCCGTCGAGAAATCCACCGTCGATCCATCATTCCGAAACACCAAGCGGTCCAGCAGATTAGTCCGATCTGAAGACCCTCGATAGCGTTCCAGGCAACATTCCAATTTTGCGGCGAATTCGCTTGCAGCGGCATCGATTGTCCGACAATCGCCGGGAAAATCGGGATGCTTACCTCATGCAACCTCCAATCGGGAACGAGAACGCCTCCAACCAGTCCTAAGATAGTTCCAGGGATCGTGACCCAATCAGGAATGGTTCGTTCATCGAAATCGATAAATGTAGCGATCACCATCAAACCGATCAGCAAGCCGTAGGCCACGAAGTGGACTATCAAAGTGGCTGTCCCTACCGGGACGCTTCCGACAGGCATGAACGTACTGGCCATGGCGTAGCGATACAGAATCAACAGTGCGCAGGGCGTACCTATTTCGATCAATAGCGGTCGAAGCCAAAAGACACGCCCGAAATGGAAACACTCGGCACCGCTACCGAGCCAACCGAGTATCGGTAACTTTCGCCAATAAGGCCTGGGCGCCAGCTCCGTCGGAATCGCTTGCCATGGACTAATAGGGCGAGGGAAGTATGCAAACGCGTAGATTGCATAATTGAGAAAAGGCCCTATCACCAACCCGAGTAAAACTAGTCCGATTTCGAAAGGGGCCATGCGCTATCCAAGTGCGTTCGTTGTGGGGCGGTATCGATCATGCTTGGGATTGGTACCATTCCAAGATCGATTGTACGACGTGTTCCATCGGCGATTCGTCGGTCGAGATCACGAAGTCTGAAACCTCTTTATACCACGGAATTCGCGTGCTCAAGATCGTCTCGATTTCGTCGGAATGACCGAGCTTGCTCAGTTTGGGTCGCCGACTCTGCGTCGACTCATCGCTGGCGATTCTATGGAGAATGGTTGCTGAGCTTGCCTGGAGCCAGACGGTTTTGCCCAAGGCGCGAATGCCGAGACGATTCTCGGGCCGGATAATGGCGCCACCACCCAACGCAATGACGGAGGGTGCCGGGAGCGAAATCAGGTTAGCTATCTGCCAAGACTCTAGATCGCGAAAACCAGTTTCGCCCGACTCGGAGAAAATCTCCGCAATGGATTTTCCGGCCTTGGATTCAATTTCCAAATCGGTATCGACAAAGTTCCGTGAAAGGCCAGCGGCCAGGAGACTGCCGATCGTTGACTTACCGCAACCGCGATATCCGGTAAGCAGCAAATGCTTGGGCGAAACGGGCTTGGGCGAAACGGGCTTGGGCGAAACGGGCTTGGGCGAAACGTGATCGTGCAAAGGGAGACCGTGAGCCAACCTTTAGCTCTTGATCGATTCGATCTTGATGCGAGTGTATTTCTGGCGGTGTCCTGTTCGCACTTCGTAATTCTTGCGACGACGGAACTTTTGGATGTAGATCTTTTCGCCTTGTTCGAGTCCAACGACCGAAGCGCTTACTTTGGCACCGTCTACAGTGGGGTGTCCCAGTTGAAGGCCGGCATCGCCGCCGATCGCCAGCACGCGACTGAATTCCAAAGAATCGCCGGTGACTGCGGTATCCCGGTAGTCAATATCGAGGAGTTGGCCCTCTTTGACTTTGAATTGACGACCACCGTCACAAATAATCGCGTACATAATGGATTTGGAACAAACAGCTGTAAAAACGAAACTTCCGGTTCTGGGCCGGATTACGGAGGGTAGAGCATAGCAGCCCGACTCGCAATCGTCGAGTCCAAAGAACCTTGCTTTTCCCCCTTTTCCTGCTTGGCCTGTCCGTTACATTTCCCTCCATGGCAGAGCTCAACCCACCGCAGCAAGATGCAGTCGATACCCTTTCTGGCCCACTCCTGGTCTTGGCTGGCGCCGGAACCGGGAAGACGCGGGTGGTTACTTTCCGAGTCGCTAACTTGATCAAGCATGGAATTCGGCCGGATCGGATTTTGGCGGTGACGTTTACCAACAAAGCTTCCATGGAGATGCAGGAGCGAATTGGCCATAGGCTCAAGCAGCCAAAAAAGGTTCGTCGCGGCCAGACTCCACCACCTCGGCCAGCCGTTGGCACCTTTCATTCTCATTGCGTCCAGATTTTGAAACGCCACGCCAAAGTTCTTGGCTACCCAGAAAAATTCACGATCTACGACCGGGGGGACGCTGAGAGCGTCGCCAGAACGGTCTTGCGAGATATTCGCGTCCATGATGACATGCTCAAGCCTGGCGACTTTTTAAGTGTCGTGAGCCGTTGGAAAAATCAAGGAATTCGGCCCGAACAGGCCGACGGAGCGGCCACCTCCGACAAAGAGCATTTGGCCGCCAGCGCGTTCAAGCGTTACCAGCGATCCCTCCAACTGCATGCCGCCTTCGACTTTGACGATTTGCTCGTCTGCTCCGAACAGCTTTTAACCGAAAATGAGCAGGTGCGGCTCGAAGAAGCGTCGCGCTACGATCACGTCTTGGTCGACGAATACCAAGACACCAATGGCACACAGTATCGCATCATCCAAGCCCTGGCCAAAGACCATCGCAATCTCTGCGTGGTAGGGGACGACGATCAATCGATCTACGGGTGGCGCGGGGCGGAAGTGCGTCACATCCTCAACTTCAAGAATGATTGGTCCGAAGCCAAGGTCATTCGATTGGAAGACAACTACCGTTCGACCGATGCTATCTTGCAGATGGCCAATCGGCTGATCCTTTTCAACTCTCATCGCCACGACAAGACGCTTCGGGCGGCCCGACCGAACGGCGCTCAACCACGCGTGCTGCAATTTCCTGACGAAGCCGAGGAGGCCAAGGGAATCGTCGAAGAGATCGACAACCGACTCAAAAAGGACTCGGCCACACAACCCAAGGACTTCGCCATCCTCTTTCGAACCAATGAACAGCCTCGACCCTTTGAAATGGAGCTGCGACGTTGCAAAGTGCCTTACGTTATCACCGGCAGCCAATCGTTCTTTGATCGCAAAGAAGTTCGGGATGTCCTCGCGTACTTCAAATGGATCGATGCTCCGAACGACGAGCTATCGCTATTGCGTGTCATCAACGTACCTCCGCGCGGCATCGGTGCATCCAGCGTCGACAAACTACTCAAGAGCGCCGTAGCAACGGGTAGCAGTGTTTGGAAAATCATGCAAGACGATGCCTTCGTCAACTCCCTCCCAACCGCTGCCCAACAAGGGATCCAGAGCCTCAAGTATTTGTACTTTGAGTTTTCCAAAAAATTCAAAGGGGTTGCGACCGCGGGTGAGGGCCATGCGCCATCGGAACAGGCTGCGCCGGTCGAGTTCCAGCAAGATGTTTCGGATCAACCTCCAGACTCCACTCATGACGGGCCGGACGATGCGGATGCAAACGAAAGAACGGGTCATATGACCCAAGCCGCCAGAGAGTTGATTGACTCGATTCACTACAGACGCGAAATCAATCGTTTGTATCCCAACGCCGAGGAGGCTACCGCTCGGATCGGATCGCTGGAGGAAGTGATCAATGCGATCGCAGAGTACGAACGAGAGTCCAACCAAGCCGACATGGGCGATTTCCTCTCCAAAGTGACGCTGGAGGGCCGCGAGTTCGGTTCTCCCAAAGAGAAGGAAATGAAGCGAAACGCAGTGTCGCTCATGACCTATCACAGCGCCAAGGGGCTAGAGTTTCCCTTCGTTTACATGGTCGGAATGGAGGAGGGGGTCTTGCCGCACCGCCGATCGCTGGTCGATAATGGAGTCGACGAGGAACGACGTCTATGCTACGTGGGTGTGACCCGAGCGCAGGACGAGCTGTCCATGTCGCTACCCATGTCGCGATTTAAATGGGGCAAAGCTAGGCCGACGTTCCCCAGTCGCTTCCTATATGAAGTGACCGGTCAAGCGGACAACCCCAACTGCCGCAAAGCGATACAAGCGGCAACCAAAGAAGCGATGCGCGCTATGCGGTAGCTACCGCGAGTTGCGGTTACCGTAGGTTGTGGTTGCGTGAGCTACCGCGAGTTGTGGTTGCGGTGAGCTACCGTGGCAGTTTCTGACGGCTGGAGACGTTGGCGGGCGCATCCGGCTTCGTCGGCGACTTCTCTTTCTCTTTGACAGCCGATTCAATGGCCTTGGCATCGAGCTTGGTCGGCCAGTTGATGAGTTCGAAGGTGTCGGCTATCTGCGCGTCCTCTGCTGCAAAGAATTCCATGTTGGCTTCGTTGAGCGTGAAGGCGAGAACGATGCGTCTACCGTCATCATTCGAGATGTGATAATGGATCCACTGGATGTTGACCCCCTGCGTTCCACCTCGAGAAACCACTCTTAGCAAACGATGCTTGTTGCTTGAAAGTCGCTCAGCCCCCTCTACGACTTCGACGAGCGCATTGCCGATCGCGTTCTTGACGTCGGCCTGGAAGCCCTCGAGACTCAATTGCCGACCAGGTTCGAAGTCGATCATGTTCGTAACGTTGCACTGAGCAATCACCCGATTATCGCGCACGTAACGCAACGTCGCTTCCTCGCCGCTATCGCGATAGGTCGCCCACTTGCGATCGGCAATGAAGCGATAGTAACCCAAATCGGATTGGAATTGGAGCAGGCTAGCCAAGTTGATATTGCCGACTCGGGCGGCTACCTGGTCGAGCGATTGCCCGCTGGTCATGGCATTGATGCTCGAGCGGAGGATGCGAACTTGAGCCTCCACTCGGAAGCCTGGTTGCGATTCGCTAATCTCGCGTGTTTCAGCGATATTCACGGCTAGCCACGAAATGTAACCATCTTTGCGATCCATCTGGGCTTTACCTTCGACCGCGAGGGTCGTCGGAACTTGGCGCACCGATGCCGATAAGGTTCCCGAGATTTCTAGTTGAGCCTTTTCTTGATCTACATCGACCAAGCACACGGTCAGTTTGCCATCTTGGATGGCGTCCATGTTGAGCAGCCGGCAGGCGGAATCATTGCCGATAGTCCATTTGTCAGCGATACGCACCTCGCGCTCGGTCAGGATCTCGTCGAGGAACATGGTGTTGATGGGGCCTTCGATCAAGTCGCGTTCAGCGGCAAAGAGAGGGTTGTCTGGTGCCGCGGACATGATTCCCTCGTCGGTCCCCGTGCGAAGGATGTCGCGGCACTGTTCTCGCAGCGTCGTCTTGGTGACATGGCGATCGATTTGAATCTCCGAAGTCGCCTCGTGATAGAACTGGTAAGACCTGCAACCACTTAAGTTTTTGGCGGTCTCGAATTGCTCGTCGAAGTCGACCGTCGAGGTAGCTTTGAGCGGCGCCGTCTTTGCAGCAAGCGTTTTTCCGTTCTTGCCGGCCGTATCGTTGGTTTGGCTTTTGAGCCGAATCTCGCCGTTAACATCGAGCACGCAACGAACTCGAAATAGCCCTTTGGGAGAGGTTGCTTTGTTCTTTGGATCCGATGCAGCCTTTGCCGGCGCGGAGGACCATGCAAATGCTGTCGTCGCTGCGATCGATGCAGCCAACCATTCGCGGCGCGAACAAGGGATTGGATTGGTTGGGGTCAACTGTGCTGGCATGCTCGATTCCAATGTTCGATGGTTCGACGGGACCCGAGCAGAAAACCTGCAAGACTGCGAAACCGCAACTCTGTCCCTGTTTGCAGCTCCATCGGATCGCTTCACCCGAAAGCCTGAGCACTATCAAAACAATCCGTAAACTTTGCGCAAACCCCCTTTTTGTTCAGTTTCGGACTGATTTCGAGAATGATAACCCTCTTGCGGGGGGGTTAAGCCGATTGCTGCCATTGTTTGTCCCATAGTTCATGGGCTGTTTTTGGGAATAGTTCCTTAAGAACGGTTGCACGATTGAAACATTTCCCCAACCTATCTCATTATGGAAACGCTATCTCCCAATCCGTTTTTGCTCCGGAACCATTTTTTGCTCCGTGAGGAGAAGAGCGACTTCGTTGTTCAGAACGATGTCGGTTGGGTAGCTTGCGCTTTCTCGAGACGTTGCCCTACCAAAGAAACGTTCAACGAAGATGCAGTCGGCATCCTGCGTGTGGACGATGACACGGTCGTATTTGCGATCGCGGATGGTTGTGGCGGGATGCGGGGTGGCGAGCAAGCTTCCAGTCTGGCGCTTCAGGTTCTAGCGGAATCGATCGAGCAAAACGAGAACGGGCCCGACCGATTGCGTGTTGCCATTATGGATGGGATAGAGCGAGCAAACATCGCGGTTCAGGAACTCAAGATCGGCGCCGCTTGCACCATCGCTGTGGTCGAGTATCATCGCGGCACGATCCGTCCTTACCATGTCGGCGATTCGATGATCCTAGTTACCGGCATTCGAGGTCGTATTCACTACCAATCGGTCAGCCATTCACCGGTCGGCTTCGCGGTCGAATCGGGAATGCTGGCTGCGGATGAGGCCATGCATCACGAGGATCGGCATATCGTATCGAATGTGGTCGGCAACGCTCAAATGCGAATCGAGGTAGGTCCGTCCTTGACCCTCTCGCAGCGAGATACGGTTGTGATCGCAAGCGACGGTCTTTTCGACAACTTGAGCATCGAAGAGGTCGTGGAAGGGATGCGCAAGGGAAAGCTGCAGCAGTCGCTCGAGTCCGTAACCGACCTGGCCTACCAGCGGATGCTCGGAATCGAAGGTCAACCTTGCAAGCCCGACGATTTAAGCGTCATCGGAATACGCCCGCTGAGCTAGTTCAAGCGAACACGGGTTGATAGCCGATCGCGAAGATGGCGGCGTCGATCAAAGGCGTGGCGGTGGTCTACTCGCGTTCATTCGATACCGATATCTTCATTCCAAAGTTCCGGACGAGTTGCGATGAAGTCCTTCATCAGCTCAATACACTCGCCGTTGTCGAGTATCTCTAGCGTAACACCGCGCGAACGAACATAGGCTTCGGGTCCTTGGAAAGTCCGATTCTCGCCGACAACGATAGAGGGTATCTG
>Ga0105044_10006895_pt1 | contig 15647 bp, 8 predicted proteins | sample MAT01_FD_78092 | JGI IMG/M metagenome (GOLD analysis project Ga0105044, IMG submission 78092) | Freshwater microbial communities from Lake Fryxell liftoff mats and glacier meltwater in Antarctica - MAT-01 | ecosystem: Environmental > Aquatic > Freshwater > Ice > Liftoff microbial mat | place... | reverse complement strand
TGGAACGCCGTTGGCGTTTTCGCGGACCTTTGTGCAGTCGGACTGTATAAATCGTATGAGTCTCTCGGAAATGCCTGATGATCTGAGCGACGCCGGAGGCGTCCCGGAAATCAGCCGGAGGCGTCAGCCACCGGTTCATCCGCTGCGCCTCCGGCGCGGCTGCGCATCGCAGGCATCTCCGCCATACGCACTCGTGATGAACTCCCTCCCGCGCATCCTCCGTGGGACCAACTGGCGGGACTGCGGCGGCAGATCGCGCCGTTCCTGAAGCAACAAGCGGGCAGCCCAGGCTATCTGGCAGTGGCGCGGGAGCCTGCCCGCACGACCGTGGAAAAATTCGTGGCCGACTGGCTGCTCGAAAGCAAAGGCAGGCCCGCGCACTCCGAGCGCTCCGTGAAAGTCTATTCCGCCGACGAGCCCGACATTCCATTTCCGGCGAACAAGTCGCTGAAGGATTTTTTACCGTGACGAAGCCCCCCTCACTCCCCGGCACTGCCAGACTCTCAGCCGATTTTCTCAGTGCAAAACCGGGCGTGCATGGGCGGGCGCGACGTGTAGCCTGCCGCCGTGCCTCCGCCCCAATCGCGCCTCGTGAAACTCTCCGCGACCCTTGCTGCGCTGGCTTTCACGCTGACCGTCGCGGCGGCGCAAGTGACCGTCGAGACGCTCGGCCTCGGCCTCGGCGGGGAGCGCGGAAAAGCGGCCGTGCCGGAGTTTCATGTTTTTGGCGGTCAGCCCGTGGAGTTGGATTTCGCCGTGGATGCTCCACTCAACGCGCAGGTTTCGCTCACAGCCAATTTGTACCAGCTCGCGAAAAGCCTCGCGGCCCCCCTCCGCTCCGGCCTCCCCGTGGGTGGGCGCCTGGATTTCAGCCAGCAAACCCGGCGGCTCATTCACGCGTCGCTGCCGCTGCCCGAGGTGAAGAGGAAAACCGAAATTCTCCTGCGCGTGCAGGCGCAGATCGAAGGCGAGCCAAAGCTGCTGCGCGCCGGCGACGCCCGGCTTTTTGTCTATCCCAAAGACCTGACGAAAGAGCTTGCGGGCATCCTCGCGCAGCCCGACCGCGAGAGCGGCGCGCAGTTCGCCGTGTTCGGCGAGAGCAAACGGATTCGTGCGTTCTTCCAAGCGCACGAAATCCCCTTCTTGGACTGCGGCACGGAGTTGCCCGCGGAGTTCAACAAGCGGGCGCTCTACCTCGGCGAGTGGAATGGCGAATCGCCCCTCCCGCGCATCGAAAACACCGCGGGTGCGCGCCTCGCGATTTTCCAAACCGAGCCCGGCGCACTGCCCGGCGTCCATGTTTCCACCGTCCGCGGCGTTTCCCTCACCAAAGTCACGCTGCCCATCCTCGACACGCTCGCCACCAATCCGCAAAGCCAGCAGACCTTCGCCGACCTTTTGCTCCACAGCCTCCAACCCCGCTCACCATGAAAAAACACCACCTCCTGTTGCTCCTCACCCCGCTCCTTTTTGCCCGGCTCCCCGCCGCCGGAGCGGAACCCGCCGCGCCGCTCAGCGCTGCCGTGCTGGATTTCCAAACGTCTGGCGAAAAGCTCGCCGGCAAAGGCGCCGTGGCCGCCACGCTTTTGAACGCCCGGCTCTCCGCCGCGCCCAGCCTGCTCCTGGTCGAACGCCAGGAATTGGAGAAGCTGCTCGGCGAGCAGGAGCTTGGCCTTTCCGGCACGGTCGATCCGGCCACGGCGGCAAAAGTCGGCAGTCTCACCGGCGCAAAAGTGCTCGTCACCGGACGCCTCTTCGAAGCCGGCGAGAAGTTGTTTTTGGTCGCGAAAATCATGAGCACCGAGACCAGCCGGGTCTATGGCGAAACCGTGACCTTCAACGACCTGGCCACGCTGGACAAGGCGGTCACGGAACTGGCTCCGAAAATCGTCGCCGTCGTGGACCGCCACGGGGACGCGCTCGTGGCGAAAGTCGAAACCCCCGCCGCGCAAATCGAGCGGCTGAAAAAGCTCATCGAAGGGAAAAAACTGCCCAGCATTTCCGTCAGTATTTCCGAGCAGCACATCAACCATCGGGTCGCCGATCCCGCCGCGGAAACCGAGCTGCGACTGGCCCTGCAGCAGTTGGGTTTTGAAGTGATCGACACGAAGGAAATCACCAAACAAGCCGATGTCCTGCTCACTGGCGAAGCCTTCAGCGAGCTGGGCGCGCGTCGAGGAAATCTCCTTTCGTGCAACGCGCGACTGGAAGTGAAAATGGTCCAGCGCGAACCGGTCCAGCGCGTCGTCGTGGATCGTCAGCGCGATGTCGCCGTCGATGTCGCGGAAAACAGCGCCGGGAAACAAGCCTTGGAAAACGCCGCCCGAAAGATCCTCGACCGCGTCGTTCTGAAGCTCGTTGCCCAATAATCGCATTTTGAAAGCCAGACGCTTCGTTTGGGCGATCGTTTTGCTTCTGCTCGGCGTCGTCTGCCTGGGTGCCCAGCCGGTGCCGGTGGTCGCGATCGTCAGCGATCCGGGGCTGCGCAATGAAGCTGCGCTTTTGACCGCCGCCTTGGGCCGCGAGACCGCGCTGCAGCTCGTCGAGCGCGAGCAGATGGACAAAATTCTCGGCGAACAGAAGCTCGCCGCGGCCGGGCTGACGCGCGCCGAATCGGTCCGGCTCGGGAAGCTTTGCCGGGCGCAGGGCCTCTTGATCCTGCAACGGATCGCGGTCGCCGGCCAGGCGCGGATGGCGTTGCGGCTGGTGGCTGTCGAGCCCGGCGTGATCGTCAGTGACGAGCAGTATTCCACGGCGCTCCTCTCGGAGGACGGAATCGCCACCGTACTGCTGCCGCGCCTCCAGCCGCTCTGGCCGAAGCTCACGGTCTCCGCCGCCGCCGCGATGCCGATTTCGGTGGCCGGCCTTCATGCGCCGGTGGATACGGTGGCCTTCAAGGAATTGGAACGCGAGCTGACCCTGCTGCTCATCCACCGGCTCACGCGCGAGCCGGAGTTATTCGTCCTCGAACGAAGAAACATGGAGTCTCTGGCTGCGGAAAAGAACCTGGCGGCCAGCGGCACGGTCTCGGCCTTTCTGACGGGGCGCTGTCTGGCCGAGGGCAGTTTCGTGGAAAAGGGCCAGCGGCTCGCCATCACCCTGCGCCTCCAATTTCCCGGCATCAACGAAAGCCGCGAGGTCAGGGCGGAAGGCCCGCGCGACGACCGGCCCGCCCTCCTGGACGACCTCGCCAGGCAAGTGCTGGCGGCGCTGCGCAAGACGCCTGCCTCCCCGGCATGGAGCGCGGCGGCGGAAGCCAGGGCGTATCAAGAACAGGCGGGATGGGCTTTGCAGCATCAGCTTTTCCCGGAAGCGCAATCCGCCGCGGAAACAAGCTGGGCGCTCGGCGGCCGGGGCGAGGACCTGAGCGAGCTGCGGCTCAGCGCTTACTGTCTCGCAGCCTATCCGTATTGGGGTTCGTCCGGCAAAGGCTACTATCCTCATGCGCTGGACGTGCGGAAGGAGCCGCAGCGTTTGGAATACGCAATCCGCGCGGTCGAGATACTCCTCGACCAACTGGAAACTCAGCCGCGCATCGAGCGACCGTATTCGTGGTTTGATGATATGGTCGGGAATGCGCCCACGCATCAGGACTATCGAATCCTGAGTACGCGCGTGCTGCTCAGCGCGTCGCGGGTCTTGCGCACCTTTTATGAAGACAGTGCGTATGCGGGATATGAGGATCGCCTTGCTTACTTACGGCGGCTGCTCCGGGACGCCGCGGCGATTTTGCTCCGCGACGGTGGCACGGCCGATGATCGCGGTCTTTGGATTTACAAGATTCAATCGGCCTACGCGCCTTACTGGTATGAGCATCCCGAAGACGTGATCGCGGCTTACCGGATTCTTCTGCGCAAAAACATCGCCGGTTGGTTGACTAGACGAGATCCGGTCGATAGCGACAATCGTCCGATCCATGGGCGCCCTGTAATAAACCAAAAGACGCCATGGGTGCTCGCGTGGGACAAGGCGGACGCCGATCGAGTCGCGCGAGTGTGGAAGGCCTTTCTCGACGAACTCAGGCAGTCAAGTCACATCGGCGAGAACGCAGCTTACTGGATGGTGCTGCAGTCCTCCGAGGATCGCGCTTTTTCCTTTGAGCTATTGCGCGATTTTCTTTGGAACAATCGCGCCGAAATCGCGCCCGCGAACAAGCAGCCGCATTTCGTCTGGGATGAGCTTTGTCAGGCGTTTGCTTACTCGGGCGCTGCTGATCGTGCCACCTGCCTTCGCTTTTACGAATACCTGATGCGTGAAGGTTCGCGGGTGAAGGAAGATTTCGTCGCCCGGCTTCTCGATACCCTCATCCAAACCAAAGAAGACCAGACGCAGCTTCCGGTTTTCTGGAAGAGTTACGAAGCTCGAATGCGCGAAGAGCTGCCCGCGCCCGTGCTGAAGGCATATATGGATACGTTGCAGTCCGTCGTTCGCAATCGTTTTGGCGCAGGTTGGTTGGAGGCGGTGCAAGCGGGGTTCGGCCCGCGTCCGCTCAAAATTTCCAACGACCGCTATCCCCCCCCTCCGGCCAATGCTTTACCCGTGACGCGATTTTGGACTCCTTGGACAAGCCTGGAGGCTCCTTTCCGAAGCACTGACATAAAGGAACTCAAATACTGTGAGGGCAAGGTCTGGTTTATCACGGAGTTGGACAGGGGACACATTGTTAGCGTCGATCTCGCGACATTCAAAACCGGCAGGGTCGAAGCTCCGCAGTTGAAGGAGTCGTGGTGGCGCAGTTCGCTCGCGGTAAGTCGGCAGCATCTCTATCTCGCCACCGGGGAAGGCGCGTCTCAATACGATCTGAAAACCGGAAAATGGAAGGCGCTTGAGGTGCCACCTGGCAGCTATGCCGTCCAGTTTATCGAACCCTATTGCTATCTGCTGTTCGATCAAACTGCCCTTGATCAGCAGAACCATGCGCGATCGAGTCCGCTGGGCAGCGGTGTCTATCGGTTCGATCCGCGCACGGACAAGCTCGAGTTACTGACTTCCACCCGCCGCCGGCCTCCGCTCTCTGCTCTCGATAGTTCACCGATTTATCTGCCACGCCTGCTTACTCAGGACGCGAAAGGTTCACTCTATCTCACCATCGATCTGGACCATCAATATCATCGGGCGCTCTATCAGTCTGGACCGGACGGAACTGGCTGGGAGCCGAGTGTCGAATGCCAGAAACAATCCGCGTTAAAGGTGCATCAAGATCCGGGCGGGATGTTCGTGCAAGTTCATAACTCCTGGATCGCCGGCAGGTATTTCAAATACTTTCCCGATTTCGGAGGGGGTAGCGGGATGGAGACGCTTTTAGCAGGCCCGGTGGACAACAAATCCGCAGATTCTCGATCATCCAAATGGAAGCTGCCCGGCAGCGTCAATAGGGCCACGCCGGATTCCAGACTCGTGCGTGATGCGGCGTGCGGGGCGGGGAATTTATGGCTGCTCACCATGCGCTCGATCGTATTTCAGGAAGTTCATACAGCAGCCGAGCCGGTCGTGCACTGTTACGCGCCGGACCAGTCCGAACCCGTTGACGTCCCGCTCGACTTGCAAATCTCCGAAGCCGAGCAGCGGACGGTGATCGAACGCGCCCGAGGCACGGCCGGGAACAAGGAGTTGGATGAAATGCTCCGGCTGAAGACGATTCCTAAACTCAAAGCCATCGACGCGATGCTGCTCGTTCCGGAAGGTGTGGTGCTCTACAGCATCGGCGGCCACGGCTTCTGGTTCCTGCCGTTTGCCGATCTTAACAAATACCTCGAAGCCAGGTCTGCGACTGCAGTGGATGGTGACCGCCGATGACTCCAGCGCCGGACCGCGGCACTGAGAAATCGTCGGAATCTCACGCCGCGACAAGTCGCCCGGAGGCGACCGGGCCGGCGAGCCTGGCGCGCGCTTCAGCTCCGCGGCCCAGGACTGTTCTCCCGGCGCCGAGCAGCACATCGCCCGAGGCGCCAGCACCGGCACCGGCCACGCCATCCGCTGCGGCGGCTGGGGAAGTCACGGCTTGAGCCGATGACGCTGCGCGCGCATCTGCTGCGCTATCGCTGGACGAAACCGTTTTCCACAGCCGTCGATCCCGAGCGGCGGCTGATCGCAATGTCCTGGGCACCGGTGCTGCACGGCTGTCCGCACATTTCGCCCGGTGCGATGGGCGTATTGAAACTCGTGCCGTGAACGGTCCCGGCGGGGTCGCCGCGTGGCGGAGGATCAGGAAGCCGCCGGCGGGAGGGCGGCGGTGGGGAGGGCGCTGAGGATGAGCCATTCGCCAGCGCGCCAGAGCGTGAGCGGGCCGGGGGAACCGCCCTCGTTGCTGTGCGGCGGCTGGTTGCCTTTCCAGATTGCGCCGTCGGCTTTGAGCTTCGCGGCTTCGGCGATCTTGGGCGCGGCGGTTTGCGCGTCGGCGGCGGTGGCGAAGCGCGCGGCCCAGACGGTGTGGCCGGTCGCGCGGCGGTGGAGGCCGGCGGAGTAGTTGGCAAAGGCCGCGGCGAAGCCGGCGCGATCCCACACGCCGGGCAGGTGGTATTTCGCGCGCCAGATTTCCAGCGGAGCGAGGCCGGTGTCTTCGAGCACGCCGCGGTATTCGTCTTCGCTGGCTTGGGTGAAGCCGAGGCGCGTCCATTCGCCGGCGCGCGCGGGTGCGGCGGAGGGCACGGGGAAGCCGGGCGCGAGCGGGTCGCGCTGGAGGAGGTTCGGCTCGGGGCGCGTCCAGCCGGGGCGGGCGACGACGCCGTTGACGAGGCCTTGTTTCAGGAACGCCTCGACGGCGAGCGCGACGCCGGCGGGCGTGCTGCCGGTCAGCGTCACGCATTGCGTTTCATACGGCGCGCGGGCGATGAGGCGGCTGTGCAGGAGCGGATTGCGGTCGCTCTCCACGTAGCCGATGTCGCCGCGCAGATGGCCGTAACCGCCGATGTAAAGCCCGCCATCCGGCCGCACGCGCGCCTCGCGCTGCCACGCGGCGGCGATGAGCGGATCGGTGGGCAGGCCGACGAGCACGAGGTGATCGAACGCGCGCGCCTCCGGCTTCCCCGCGAGCAGTGCGGCGCTGTCGGCGAGCGCGGTGGGCGGGCGCGCGCCGGCGAAAATGCTGAGCAGCGGATGGGTGGGCACGGCGGCGAGCACGCTCTCGGCGGCGCGCCGAATTTCGGCGGGGGCGTCGGCGGCGACGCAGATTTTCAGCGAGCGCTCAGCGGGCTGCGCGGCCTCGGGCTTGGTGTCCGCGGCGAGCGTGGTGTCCGCGGCGAGCGCGGTGGCCGCGAGCGCAGCGAGCAGGGAAAGGAGAAGGGTTGGTTTCATGGTCACAGTTCCTCGAAGGCCACGAGCGCGGCGTCGCCGGGGCGGAGCGGCAGCTCGATGAGCCAGTCCGCGCCGTCGCGTTGCGCAGTGAGCGGGCGGTGATCGTTGGCGTCGGCGGCGCGCAGTTCCTTCGCGCCGGGTTTCGCGCGGAGGCGGACGGCGACCGTGCGGCCCTGCTCCAGCCAGTCTTCCACGACGATGAAGCCGCGGCCATTCGACGTAAATCCGTAGCCGCTCGTGCCGGCGGGAAACGCAATCGGCAGCGCCAGCCGTTCGCGCAGCAGCGGCGCGAGCGCGCGCGCATCGGCACCGGTGAGCTGCGTGGCGGCGAGCGGGACGAAGAGATAGCCGCCCTGCGCGACGACCGGTTTCCCCGCGACCTCGCCCACTTTTGCGCCGGCCGCGGGCGAGCCGTCCGCCTTCACGCCGAAGATCGCCGCCAGGCCGGCGGGCACTTTCTCCGCCCCGCAGAGTGCCGCGATCCGCACGCCGCGCGCGGAGAGATTTTGCAGCGCCACCAGCTCGGGCGCGCTGAGATTCTCGGCATTCACGAGCACGAGCGGCGCGTCGCCCTTCCACTTTTCCAGCAGCCCGGCATTCGCCGAAAACGCCACGCCGACCCCCGCCTCGTGCAGGCGCTGCAAGGCGCGCGCGACGATGCGCGGCTCGGGCAGCTCGGTGTTTCCGCCGCCGGCAAAGCGCCGGCTTTCGACCGGCTGCAGATGCGCCGTGGTGAGCACGAGGCCGGCACCGAGCGGGCTGTCCGGCGTGAGCAGCGAGTGCCGCTGCTGCACGCGATGCCACTGGTTGAAGTCGTGCGCGTTCATCGTGAAGGCGTAGCCGGCGTTGTTGTTGTAGCCGTAGGTATTCATCGCCGCGTAGGTGCCGTCGGGGCGGAGTGTGCCGCGGAAAGCGCGGTTGTAGAACGCGCGGCGGGACGGCTCGGTGGTGCTCACCGGCTCGTGCCATTGCGGGTTGTTCAGCGCGCCGGAGACGTAGCCCCATTGGTTCAGCGAGCTCATCGCCAGCCACGGATTGAAGGCCAGCGCGCCCATCTGCCGCCCCGTGGTGAAGGGCGCATTTTCCTCCATCATGCCCCACGTCCAGTCGTCGCTCATCCCGCGCACGCTTTCGCCGATCGCCGCGGCGTCGGCGGGATTCGGGATGAGCGGCCCGCCTTGCGCGGAGATGACGATCCGCTTGCCCTCGCGGGCAAAGGCGTCGCGCAGCGTGGTGATGGAGCGCACGTAGCGCTCCTGGTGCCACGCCGCCCACGGGCCGGCAAATTTCCCCTCGATCTCCGCCACGATCTCGCGCCGCGTGCGGCCGGTGAGCCCCGCGTCGCCCCGCGCGCGCAGCCACGTATTGAAGCCCTCGAAATCCTGCCACGAGTAGATCGCGCCGATGTCCGGCCCGGTGTCCCAGCGGTCGGAATGGTCGAGCACAAAGGTGTCCGCGCCTTTCCAGCGCGGATCGCGCTGCATCCGCGCGACGAGCCCCGGCGCGCCGACGGTGAAGAACTCTTCGCCATTTGTGAACTGCCGCCACGGCGTGGAATAATGCCGCATGTCGCTCTCGCTCACCCAGAGCCGGTCGGCGCGCGCGCGGGCGTTCGGGCCGAGTTGTTTCAAGCCGCGCGCGTAGGCCCAGACGAGATCGTCCGGCTGGCCCCAGCCGCCGCCGTCCTCTTTCGTGCCGACGGCGTTGTCGAAAAACTCGCGGAAACCGCGCGTCACGATCACGCCGATATGAGGTGCTTTCGGCGGCTTGAGTTTGCTCATGGCGATGAGCGGTTTCGCGGGCTGCAACGCGAGCACCGGCGCGCTGCTCGTCTGCGCCGCGCCGCCTTTCGGGGTGAAGGTCGCGTCGAGCCGGAAGAACTCCGCGCGCCTGCCAGCGGGCAGCGCCACGCTCACCGGCAGCTCGACTCGCGCGAGCGGCGCGGCGGAAATCTCGCGCGTGAGGACCGGCTGCGCCGCGCCGCCGAGCGCATCGCGCAGGACCACGTTCAGCGTGCCGCTCACCGCGGGCGGCGGCGCGGCGGGCGTCCCTTCCAGATGCACCTCCGCGAGGCGCAGCGTGGCAGTCGGGAGTTCGCCCGCGATCGAGAGGCGCACCACTTTTCCCCGCACCGCGGGAAAGGGAATCCGCACCCAGCCGCGCTCGGCGAGGAACCGCCCGGCGAGGCCCTCCACGCGCGCCACTTCCTTGCCATCCACCTCCACCACGGCGCTGCGCGGATTGAAGCTCGCCTCGCCGCGATAGGCATCGCCCGTGCCGACCAGCACGATCCCCGCGAGCGTCGCCGGCTGCGGCAGCGTGAAGCGCAGCACGTCCTGCCCATTCGCCTTTGACTCGAAGTAGCCCCAGCCCGTCGGCTCGGTCGCGATCGGCTTGCGCCCCGTGGAGGCGGCCTCGTCGTTCACCGCCATCAGCGATTCGTTGCCGGGCGCAGTCTCGTCTTCCACCGCCGCGAACGGCGCGAGATTGCGCAGGCCATTCGCGAGCGTGACGGTGGCGTTCACCGTCTGCCCCGGCGCGTAGGCGTAGCTGGCGACCGGCAGGCCCATGCGCGTATTTTGCCCCGGCTCCGGCACGTCGGGAAAAGGCGGGGCCGCCACGGCGCGCAGCTCTTCCGTGGCGATGTCCACCTGCACCGGCGCGGCGAGATCGAGGTCCGCGCGCGTCTCGGCGAGCAGCGTCGCGCCATCGGCGGAGAGCACGCCGAGGCGGAGGCGAAAGGCGTCGCGCTCCTCCAATGCGGCGTAGCCCGTCGGGCCCGGTTTCGGCAGCGGAATCTCGACGTTGACCGCGCCGCCCGCGGGCACTTTCACCGCGCGCAGCTCATCGCCGACAGGCGCCTGCTCCCACGTCAGGATGCGCGCGACGATCTGCACGTCGAGCGGCGTCGCGCCGGGATTGCGCACCGTCACGAGCGCGCCGTGCGTCGCCGGAGCGGCGGCGATTTCCGGCGGCGGGAGTTTCCCGGGAACGCTCGCTGCCACAGGGTTCGCGGGCTTCAGCCAGCCGAGCGTCGCTTTCCAAAAAGCCTCCGCCGCGGGCGAATCCGGCAGCGTCTCGACCGACGACGCGAAGACCGCCACGCGCCCCGCGCCGTAGCGCCCGGTGAGCAGCAGCGGCGAGCCCGCGAGATCGTCGGCGCGCGCGCGGATCTGCCAGTCGCGGTTCAGCAGCGGTCGCGTCCACCAGTCGCTCCCCGGCGGCAGCAGCACCTTCATATCCGGGCTGTTGTGGACGCCCCACGGGATCGGCCGCTCGAAGCGATCATACCGCGCCTGTCCGCGCTCGACCGCGTGGAACGGCCGCAGCTCCCACAGAAACGGCACGCGCACCCCGCGCACCGCCGCCTCGTTCCCGAAAAACGCCGCCTCCGCGCTGGCGAGCCCCGCCCCGCCGCGCACGCCGTCTTTCGACGCGGAGACCGCCCACGCCGTCGTCGGCGAAAGAAACGCCAGCCGCATCCCCGCGCGCCCCGGCTTTTCCCCGACCGAAAGCAGCAGCCCGCCGCCCGTCCGCACAAACTCGCCGACCCGCTCCGCCTGCTCATCCGAGAGCACCGTCCGCTCGCGGCTTTCCAGAATCATCACACCGGATGGCTTTTCGATCCCGCCACTCTTTGACGCCAGACCTTCGGCGATCGCAGCGCGGTTCAAGGCCGGAGCCGCTGCCGGGGTGGCACCTATCCAAGTGGCGTCTCCGGCAGAGCAGTTGGCAAAGCGCCCGAGCGGCAGCACGGCAAGCAGGACGGGAAGAAGATATTTCATGGGAAAAGTGAATCGCGCCCGGATCTCCTCGCCGGGACAGAGAACCGATTCAACCGCCGACTCGAGGGAGTGAGCAGATGTTACTTTTTCGGCGCACGGCCGGTCGGCAAAGCGGCCGGCCGGCGACGGCGCACAGCCAGCCCCAGCCCGGTGGTCAGCAGCAACCCCATTGCCCCAGGCTCCGGCACTACGCCAACGCCTGGTCCAGAGCCGCCGCCGAAGCCCGCCAGCGGAGCGAGCGGCACGGTGCCGATGTTCAGCGCCAGCAGATTCTGGCTCACCGTGAAGTTCGTCGTCGCGTTCGCATCCACGATCGCCGTGCCGCTGCCGAGCGCCACGTTCACGTTGGTCGTGCCCGCGCCGGCCTTGGTCTTCAGCGTTTTGTAGGTCTGCGTCCCGCTGTTGATGTTCAAGGTGCCCGCTCCGTCCTTGATCAGCATCCCACTCGTCGCGCCGAGGTTGACGTTTGCGGCGATCGTCGTATCAGCGGCCCCGGCGATGGTCAGCGTGGTGTCCGACCCAGTGACCGCACCCGAGAGCGTGAGCAGCCCACTGCCGTTGTTCGTAATCTGATCGCTGCCATTGCCCAGCACGCCGATGGTCTTGTCCAGCGTGGCCGCGGCCCCCGTGTAATTCAAGATGCCCGACGAAGTGGCCGCCACCCCGAGGGTCACCCCCGCATTTTCACCCAAGGCTTGCGCCGCCGCCCCCGCCGCAGTCGTGCTGAAGCTCAAGGTGCCGTTATTGACCGCCGTCACCCCGGAGTAAGTGTTCGCTCCGCTCAGGGTCAGCGTCTTCGCCGCACTGTTCATGGTGACGGTGTTGCCGCCGCCGGCGATCACTCCTTGGAAGGTGCTGTTGCTGCTGCTGGTGTAGTTGAGGCTGCCGGTGATGGTGGAGGCGCTGTTGCCCGCGGTAATGGTCCCGCCGGTCACCGCCACCCCGGCGCTGGCCGTCAGGTTCGCCCCGTTGCCGATGGTCAAGACTCCGCTGCTGGACGTTACCAACCCGGTCACGGTGCCGGCCCCGTTCCAATTGCCACCCGTCACACCGAGCGTGCCAACGATGTTACCCGGATTGGTGAAGTTGATGACGCCCGCGCCCGTCAGCGTGGCATTGCCATTGATGGTGCCTATCCCGCTCAAGGTGCCAGCCGTGGCTACGCTCACCTGGCTGCCAGAGGCGATCGAACCGTTCACTTCCAAGGTTCCCGCCGTGACACTAGTCGGGCCGGTGTAGGTGTTGGTGCCGCTGAGAGCCCAGGTGCCAGCGTCATTCTTGGTTACTGAGGTGGCACCAATTCCATTGTTTGCCAGGGTGGCTGCCAGGGTGTTGTTTCCTGTGTTCGTTCCGGCGAGGATCAGGGTGCGGGTTTGGGCACCTGTGCCATAGCCCAAGGTGCCGGGGTTGGTCAAATTCACGGCACCCGTCCCGGAAGCATTCAGTGTAGCCGAATGTCCAGCCGCCGTCCCGTTGATCGTAAAGAGCCGGTCGGTGCTCGTTGCCGCGCCGGTGTAGAGCAGCGTCCCTCCGTTGCCAATCAAGAGATTCGTTCGGGCATTGGAAGACTTGCCCATGCTGCTGTTAACTCCACCGTCTGCCAGCGTATTCACAGAGAGCGTGCCCCCGCTTGCCGAGATGCTGGTGACTCCGGTGTAGGTGCCCGTGCCGCCGAGCGCGACTGTGCCTGCGCCGGCTTTCGTGAAATTGCGCGCGCTCACGTCCTCACCCAGCCCGCCCGCAAGCGTCAGCGTTGCGAGCGCGTTCGTGACCGTCATGGTGCGTTCAAAGTTAGCGGACATCAAAGCCGCACCGTTGAAAGTGAGGTTGTTCGTGCCGGTGAACGTCGGACTGCCGCCGCTCATGGTCAGCCCATTCGCAACCGTGAGCGCCCCGCCGCTGGTGTTGTCGAAAGTTGTGTTGGCTCCCCCGATGACCAACGCGCCGCTGCCGAAAGTGCCCGTGCCGAGCGCGGTGACGTGGCCGATATTGAGCGAGCCAAGGAGGAGCGTCACGCCGCCGGAGTAAGTCCCCGCACCGTTGAGCGTGAGAGTGCTAGCAGCGTTGTTTTGAGCAAGGCCGACTTTGCCACCGCCGCTCTCGACACCGGTCACCGCACCCGTGATCGTGGTATTTCCCACGCCGCTAAACCGGATGGATCGCGGGCCCGTATTCGTAACCTGGTAATTACTGATTCCGCCGATCGTGAGATCAGCGGCACTCGTGTAGGTGGTAGTCGAGGGCGATGTGCCAGTGTAGGCGACGCTGCCGGTAATCTGCGCGAGCGAGAGCTTGTAGCCGCTACTCGTGTTCACTGTGAGTCCCCGTCCCGTGGTTGTCTCATTGATCGTGCCGAGCTGCACGGTATTCCCGGTGTTGGCACCGTTGTTTCCGATCGTCAGGAACGAGTTATTCCCGAGCTGAAAGCTATATCCCGCCGGGCTGCTCGGGCTGCCGAAGATGATCGTGCCGTTGCTGCCCGTGCCGTCGTTTAAAAGCCGGATGGTGCCGCTGTTGAAAAGGTTCTGCTTGCCGGTGGGCGTGCTGGGCACGTCGCCGAGACCTTGCAGATTCGTCGTCGTAATCGTCGCGCCGGAATCAACCGCAACACCTCCCACATTCGTGTTGGCATTCGTGAGAGTTAGGCTGGTCGTGCCTTGCGCGTAGACCGTCAACTTTCCCGAGATCACGCCGCCGAAAGTCGTCGTGGCCGCGCCTTTCAGGAAAAGATTCCGCGCCGAGGCGCTCGTGTTCAGAACGGCGCTGCCGGCAGTCACCCCTCCGTCGCTCAGGCTCAGGATGCTGATATCGTTACCGGCAGAGGTCAGATCGAGAGTGCCGCCGTTCACCGTGACAGCGTTCGCTGCACCGATCGCGGTCTGATTGGATTTCAGCGTCCCCGCCGTCACCGTGACGGTTCCCGTCGCGCCCGTCCCGCCGAAGCCCCCGGCGGCGTTGTTGACACCGGAGATCACGAGCGTCGAGCCGGCGCTGTTTTGCGTGATGTTTGTCACGTTCGAGCCAATGACCGCACTGATCGTCACCAAGCCCGAACTGCCCGAGTTCGTAATCGTTCCAGCATTGTTGACCACACCCGTCGAGAGCGTGATCGCGCCCGCGCCGTTGGCATTGAGCGTCAGGTTCCGCCCCGCGCCCGTGCTGGTGATGCCGCCGGAAAGCGTGAAGGTGTTCCCCGACGCATTGGCGATCATCAGCGTGTCATTCAGCACGAGCGGCGCGCTGATGATGTCGCCCTTGGAAGTCGCCAGCTCATTGATCTGCGCACCCGCCCCGCTGTTGTCGAAGAGCAGCGAACCGCTGCCGGTGCCGGCCGCGGTGGTGAAGCTGTGCGTGTTATTCGTATCGCCGATGTTCAGAATCCCAAAGGTCTTCTGCGAACGTGCCCATCCCGGCTTTTTGGTCGGGTGCGGCGATGAAGCGCACGGCGCGAAACGGCGTGCGGTCGGTGATGGTGATCCAGTTGGGCGGGTAAGAGGAGGGGGTGTAAACGATGGTGTTTAAATCTGTCCAAGGCCCGTCTTTGCCGTTCGGGGAACCTTGAAACTTGCCGCCGACCAAAGCGGTTTGACTATCGAACCCGCCGCGAAAAAGGATATGAGAAATCGGCGCGGCCTGCTCAAACGTCAGGCCGACAAAGCCGCCAGGGTCTTTGGCAAGCCAGGCCTCTTTTTCAGTCAGGAACGCTTTTCCGGGGCCGTGCGCGTCGTCGGTGCCCGGCGAGCCAAAGGGCGTGCCGGACAATTTGAGGCGCGGCGTTTCGGGCTGGCGAATGACCCACAAATTGCCGTCGCGGTCGAGGGCGATTTTGCCTGGTCGCGGCGCTTCAAAACCCTCGGCGTTGACGGGCGAAAGGTCGCTGAGTTTGTAAATCCGAATGCGGTTGGCGTCGGGATCGCTGAGGTAAAGCCGGTCACGCGCTTCATCGGCGGCCAAACTGGAAACTCCGGTCTTGGAAGGCACCGGTGCCGGGAACTCTTCTTTATTTTTCCCGCCCTTTCCATCAAGTGCCTGGCCGGGGGCGCGCTTAAAACGCACGATTTTGTTGTTCCACCAGTAAAGCGCGGCCTTGTCCGTCACCGCGAGCGCCGTTGGCCCTTTGGCGCCGAAGCCGGGATAAATGCAGGCGTCTTCCACGGCGTCGCCGTTCTTGTAAATGCCCGCCGAGCGGTGGCCTTCTTCCCAGACGGTCGTCTGATAAACGTAGCCATCGGAACTGGCGGCCATGTCCTGAAAGTAAATCTGGAAGAATCGCTGTGTCGGGTCGCCGAACCACTTGTTGCCATGCACCAGCGTGTTGCCGATGGCTGAAGTCGTGACCGGCAAATCGCGTTCAGGGGTTGGATTAGCTGGAGCCTGAGCGTAACAACCAGCGCTCAAAGGCAGCAGGAGGGCGGCAGCTCCGAGGACAGAGCCGGAGTTCCAATAGGGCACCTCTGGAAACCTCCCCGTATCAAGCCGCGCTTTCATTGGATGCAAAGTCGGGCAAAGGTGAGCCATGAAGCGTTACCGCAGGACAGAACGAGGCGGCGGATTGTTTTCCGCCATCGA
>Ga0105044_10006894_pt1 | contig 15647 bp, 12 predicted proteins | sample MAT01_FD_78092 | JGI IMG/M metagenome (GOLD analysis project Ga0105044, IMG submission 78092) | Freshwater microbial communities from Lake Fryxell liftoff mats and glacier meltwater in Antarctica - MAT-01 | ecosystem: Environmental > Aquatic > Freshwater > Ice > Liftoff microbial mat | place... | reverse complement strand
GGATGCGATGAAGCCGTTGACGATGACGGTGAACGGCAACCGAATTGCCTTCATCGGCTGCAACTGGTTTGGCGAGAATTGGGCGACCGATGAATACGCCGGCTCTGCGCCGTGCAGTGTCAATGATCCACGCGACCTGACCGACATCAGCGCCCAGATCGGCCAGCTCAAAAGCGAAGGCTATCTGGTGATCGCGACGCTGCAATATGCCGAGTTCTACGAGTATGGCGCGACCATCCAACAGGCGATTGATTTTGACCGGCTGCGCAGTGCCGGTGCTGTGGTGGTGAACGGCAGTCAGGGGCATCATGCCCAGGGATTCGATGTGAACGAGCAGGGCTTTCTGCACTACGGCACCGGCAATATTTTCTTTGGCGATCAATCTGGCGAAGGCACGCACCAGACCTTTGTGGACCGGCATGTGTTCTATGACGGCCGTTACCTGGGCGTGGACCTGCGCACCGCCTACATTCGCGACAACTCACAACCCCAGCCGATGACGCCGGAAGAGCGGGCCGATCTGCTGCAAATTTTGTTCAAGGTCAGTGGCTATTGACCCACGATTTTTCTGGCTTCGACTCCGCTCAGCCATCGGGGTTATAACTGACCCGTTTTTATTGGCGGTCCCATCTAGAGCGGGTGGCTAATTGGTGTCCGAAAATGAACCCACCCCCAGCCCCTCCCAAAGGGAGGGGAGAGCGGAATCCCCCTCCCTTTGGGAGGGGTTAGGGGTGGGTCATTCATCGCATGCCATCTCGCAAGCTGCTCTAATGGGTGTTAGATTCACATGACCCAAAGCACGTTTCTAGTGTCCTCGGCTCCTGAATTCCAGGGTGCCGCGTTGAATGAGCTGCGCTTGTGCGACCCGCGTCTGGCCTACGGCGAATCGCTGGCACCGGACACGTTTACCGTGCGCACGGAACGCAGCGAGGATGCGCTGGCCACGACCTTTGCCGAGATGGAGCCGACCTACACACGGCATCTCTTCCCGGTGCAGGCGCACGTTGCGTTGGCCAGCACACTGGCGGACTTGGACGCAATGAAGGCGGCGGTGCAGGGATTGCCAGGCCTGGCCACAGTGCCGGCCGATGCGACGTTTAGTGTGCAGGCGCGCTGGTTGGCCGACAAGTTGAGTGATGCTGAGGAATTCGACGACGTCGACGTCGACGTCGTCGCTCAGAAGCCGAGCCACAACCCAACAGCCCGGCCTTATACCGCTTTCGCCATCAAGGAGATTTTGGCTCCCCTGATTGCGTCGGAGACGGGCGCGCGCGAGTCGGTGACGGCGCCGGATTGGGTGCTGTCGGTGGTGTGTGCCGAGCGGCAGGCGTGGATTGGGCTGTCGCCCGCGCGTTGGAATTTGAGCAATTGGGCCGGTGGGATGCACCGCTTTGCACGTCATCCAGAGCTGATCAGCCGGGCCGAGTCTAAGCTGCAAGAGGCACTGGAAGCATTTGATGTGGCGCTGCCAACACGCGGCACGGCGCTGGATTTAGGGGCGGCGCCGGGTGGTTGGACGCGGCTGCTGCTGGAGGCCGGCTTGCAAGTGGTGGCCGTTGACCCGGCCGCGCTCGATCCACGGCTGGTGAAAAATCCCGCGCTGGCACACTACCGAGGCTATGCGCAGGATTTTTTGAATGCGGCGTTGCGCGAGGACAAACGCGCCAACTATGCCATGATCGTGAGCGATTTGCGGGTGGACGTCTTTGAAGCGGCGCGTTTGATGGCTGATTACGCGGCGTTGCTGGCCCCGAATGGCGTCCTGATCACGACATTGAAATTGCCGCATGCGACGCGGACGGTGAAGCCGGAGGCGCTGGCACGCAAGGCCTTGAAAATGCTGGGTCAGACCTTTTCGACAGTGCGCGCCCGACAGCTCTTTCACAACCGGCAGGAGATCACGGTGCTGTTGCGCAAGTAAGCGCAACGCCGCTACATCAGCGGCACATCGGCTGCGGTGAGCACGAAGCGATACCCGGCCGTGGAGGCGAAGTCAAAGATCACGCCCTGGTTGTCGCACCAGAAATGGCTGAAATAGCGCGCATCGCCGCCGAAATCCAAGGTGTAGTGCCACAGCTTTTCGGTGCCAAAGCGGGTGTGATGCGATTCCTGGCCCATATTTGTGTACACCTGGATCATCTGGGTCGGCTGAAAAGTAACCGGATCGAGGTTGTAACAGGTGAAACTGCGCGATTGGCCCGCCTCCAAACGACTGCGCAACACCGTGGCCATGTTGGACAACGGCGACAGAAAATCCAGCTCAAGCGAATTATTCCAGGCGACGACCTTCTCCTTCACATCGCCCAGATGCCGCCAGCACAGGCTGGCTTTGGTGCGATCGGCCGCCACACACACCCGGCCCTCGCGTTTGCCGAACAAGCCGTGTATGGCGAGTTCGCGCAGCTGTAGATTGGGTTCGAGGGTGAGCGTGGCCGAATCACTGCGCGGCTCATCAAACGGCGCGACCCGGACGGTTTCGTTGTCAAATTGAATGGCGCCGTCGGGCAGAGTGATGACCTGCCAGCGCTCATCGGCGACAATGTTGCCGCGCTCGTCGAGGGCCTGGTAGATTCCCTTCCGGTTTATGATTTTGGACGATGGATTGGCGTTAGGCGTGTTTGACATGGCGGTCTAATGGTAAATCTTAAAAATGTCAGTCCTCTTCAAGAGGGCTGACATTTCAAACCTATGAACGAATTGCCCATTGGTGAATTGTTATCCGGCCTGGCCGTCTTATTCAGCCTCATCGTGCTTAACGCATTTTTTGTGGTATCGGAATACAGCCTGGTCGTGTCGCTGTCGCGGCGCACCCGCCTGGTGGAGATGGCCGACAGAGGCAGCGCGCCAGCCAGGTTGGTGTTGCGGGTGATGGACGACTCGGACCGCTATTTTGCCGCTGTGCAAATGGGGGTGACTCTGACCTCGGTGGCGATTGGCAGCTTTGCCGAAGAGCCGTTGTCCAACTTTTTTCAGCAACTGTTTGGTCTGGTCGACTCACCGGCTTTGCGCGGAGTTGCGCTGGCAGCGGGCAGCATCTTTGGTTTTGGCCTGGCCACTTTTCTCCAGATTGTGCTGGCCGAGTTGGTGCCGCGCACGGTGGTGCTGCGGCTGGCCGAGCGGGTGGCGCTGGTGTGCGTGCCGCCGATGAGTGTCATTGCAACCGTGTTTGCGCCCTTCACCTGGGCACTCAAAACCTCGTCGCGCCTGGTGTTGCGGCTGATCGGCATTCGCCCGGATAGCGGTGCTGCCGACCGGCACTACTCCATCCAAGAGCTGAAGATGCTGATGGACGAGAGCGAGAAGGGCGGTGCCATCGAAACCGACCAGCGCGAAATGCTGGACGCGGTCTTTTCATTTGGTGACACGACTGTGCGCGAGGTGATGATGCCGCGCACCGAAATGACGTGTGTGCCGGTGAACGCGAAACTGCCCGAGGTTGCGCATATTTTGTCCAACCATGCTTTTACGCGGGTGCCAGTCTATGAGAACGATGTCGATCACATCATCGGCATTTTGCATGTCAAGGATCTGGTGCGCGCGCTGATCCCCAACACCCGCGTGTTGACCACCCGTCAGCTCATGCGCGAGCCCTTTTTTGTGCCGGATACCCAACGGGCCGACGAGTTGTTGCGACAGTTTCGACTGACACGTGAGTCGCTGGCCGTGGTGCTGGATGAATATGGCGGCACAGCCGGCGTCGTGACGCTGGGCGATCTCATCGAGAAGATCATCGGCGAGATCACAGATGTGTCGCGGGGCGAAAAGCCATCCATTCAACTGACCAGTGATGGGGCCGTGATCAACGGCCTGACCAGCATCGGCGATGTGAATGATGAATTTGATCTGGTGCTGTCCGATGAAAACTATGACACCCTGGGCGGTTTTGTGATGGGCCGGCTGGGCCGCATTCCCAAGGTGGGCGATGAGGTGGTGGTGCCGGACACGCGTAGCGCGTCCCTGATTTTCCGGGTGGAGGAGATGGACAAGCTGCGAGTGGCACGGGTGCGCCTGGTGCGGAAGCCGGCGGAAGAGACCACGCCGTGACAGCGTAGGGACTCAGCCAATCGCTGCTGGCGCTCACTCTGCTACGGGGTTTTGCGACCAAAGTGCAGTCGTTGAGACGAATCCCCTCGCCATGTCCGCGCGGCGCTGAAGCGCCGCGCGGACATGGCTCATGCAGACCGTGCCTCTACTAAGACCTTTATGCCACTTTGATATTCGTTTGTTACCGAATTCGGCCCTGACTTTTCATACCGGCGTGGCGGTCGGCGTGGCGGTGCTGGTTGCGAACACCGTAGTCGGCGTCGTGGTGGCAGTCGCCGTGCTCGTTGCGGGCTGTGTGGTCGGTGTGGTAGTGGCCGTGGCGGTGCTGGTTGATACGAGGGTGGTGGGTGTTGTGGTGGCCGTGGCGGTGCTGGTTGCCGACACCGTTGTCGGCGTTGTTGTTGCGGTGGCGGTCTTGGTAGCGGTGGCACCGGGTGCTGTGAGCGTGGCAGTAGACGTCTTTGTTGGCGTCGGACCCATCACGGTCTTGGTCGGCGTGGCTGTTTTCGTGCTGGTGGCAAGGGGCGTTGCTGTCCCAGACGGCTCTGCGGTGGCAGTGGATGTGGCCACTACCGGCGTTGTTGGCGTCGGGCTGGCAACGGGTGCCGCTTGCGGCTGGTAATTGGTCATGATGACGGGCAGATATGAGCGCGGCACCAGTGTCCCCGGTGTCGTCACCATCGTCGGCGTCTGTGAGGGTGTCATCGTGGCTGGCGTGCCGCTGACCATGGGTGTTTGCGTCGGCGTTTGGGTGGATGTGGCAGTGGGGCCGTTGGTCCGCAACGCTGAGTTGAGCCGATAAATGTCGCCATTGCCATAGTCGATGAGATAGAGCTCGCCAGCGGCATCTTCACCAAAGCTGGAAATGCCATAGTTGGTGTCGAGAATGGCAACGGTGCTATAGACGCCGGTCGTGGTGGGTTGGCTTGAAGCCCAGATGCGGCCGGAGCTAAAGTCGCCAAAGAAATAGAAGCCGTTCAGCCAGGGATAACTCGGCCCGCGATAGACGTAGCCGCCGGTGACTGAGCGGCCCCCATTGGCCCCGTGATCGTAGTCAAAAAAGGGTTCGGTTCGGGCGATGCCGCTGTCCGGGCAGACGGTGCCATCGTTGTAATCGTGCCGGCCCTCGCGCTGGCTCCAGCCAAAGTTGAGGCCGCCGGCGCGGGCGGCGGGTGCCACGCTGACTTCTTCCCAGGCACCCTGACCCACATCGCCGATATAAAGCTGGCCAGTTTGCCGGTCGAACGAATTGCGCCACGGGTTGCGCAGGCCGATAGCCCACACTTCGGGCCGTTGACCCGAGGCAAACGTATTTGTGGTGGGTGTGGTGTAGGTCACCTGACCCACGACATTGAGGCGCAAAAATTTGCCGCGCAGGTCGGCCGGGTTTTGGGCGGCGCAGAATTGATCGCCACTACCACCGCCATCGCCGGTGGCGGCATATAGAAGGCCATCCGATCCAAAGCCCAGCCAGCCACCATTGTGGTTGGTCTCGTCGGGGTGGGTGATGGTCAGCAGAATCGTCGCGGATAGCGAGTTGGCAATGCTGGTGTCGGTGACCGAACGGGTGTAGCGGGCGATATTTTCGTTGCCGTCGTTATTGGTGTAGTAGACGTAGAAACGGCCGGTGCTGGCGAAATTGGGCTCGAACGCCAGACCCAGCAGGCCCTGTTCACCACAACATAGCACGATGGGTTCGATGCTCAGAAACGGCTTGGACGCCAGGGTGCCGCTGAGCCAGGTGCGAAGGCGGCCATCCTGGTCGAGGATGAACAGGCGCGGATCGCCAGCGTGGGTGACATAGGTCGGGTTGGACAGGCCGTCGGTGACCACCGGCGCGAAGCTATAGCTGATGTTGGGATCGTTGGGGGCGAGGTTGGGCGACGCCGAATCAGCTGATTCGGCCGGATCGGCCGGATCGGCTGGGGCGGCGGATGCGAATGATGTGGGCTGGAATGAGGTGAATGCCACGGCTGCCAATGCGACCACGAGGGTGAACAGGCCGAGGCGGGTGATGGGTGTGATGAGGGTCTTGCGAATTGAGGTATTCATCTTTTGCTTCAAATGCTTCATAAAAATTGTGCCTCCTAAGCACGGCTCAATACCGGTAAATAAGCCCTGGGTGTGAGCGACTGAAACTGGATTTGATAGATTTGGCCGGCACCATAACTGGCGGCATACAGCTCTCCGGCTGAATCTTCACCAAACGTGGAGATGCCAAAACCGGGCTGAGCCACGGTTTGAACACTGAACGGGCTGCCAGGTGAGAAGCGCTGGGCGGCCCAGATGCGCCTGGAGATGAAATCGCTAAAGAAGTAGACGCCGTTGGCAGCAGGAAATTGCGCGCCGCGATACACATAGCCGCCGGTGATGGAGCTGCCGATATCGTGGCCGTAATCAAAAAACGGCTCTTGAGCGGGCGTGGGGCTGACGGGGCAATGCGCACCATCATAGGCCTGGGCTCCTTCGCGCTGGCTCCACCCAAAATTGGTGCCGGCGCTGGCACTGGCCGGCGCGAGATTGACCTCCTCGCGAGCCCCCTGACCCACATCGGCAATGTAAAGCTCGCCGGTTTGCCGGTCGAACGAATTGCGCCACGGATTGCGCAAGCCAAAGGCCCATACCTCGGGCCGGCCACCCACTACATTGCTGACGGGTGTGGTGTAGGTGACAGCGCCCGACACGCCGAGCCGCAACAGCTTGCCGCGTAGATCGTTCAGGTTTTGAGCGGCGCAAAATGGATCGCCTCCGCCGCCGCCATCGCCGGTGGCCGCGTACAAAAAGCCATCCGGCCCAAACCCGAGCCAGCCGCCGTTGTGGTTGCCGTTGGTCGGGTGAGGAATGGTGAGCAGGATGACACCGGAGTTGGGATCGGCGACATTGGGGTTGCTGCTGACTGCATAGCGGGCAATGACCTCATCGCCATCGTTATTGGTGTAGTAGACGTAGAAGCGGCCGGTTCCCGCGTAATTGGGCTCGAAGGCCAGCCCCAGCAAACCCTCTTCGCCGCAACACTTCACCAGCGGGGCGATATCCAAAAACAGAGAACTGAGCACCGCCCCGTTTTGCAGGATTTTGATGCGGCCGTCCTGTTCGACCAGAAACAGGCGCGCGTCGTTGGCATGGGTGATGACGGTGGGGTTGGAGATGCCGGTGGCCACGCTTTTGAAGGACAGGGCCAGGGTCGGCACGGCTGCAATCGCCGAGTGAGGAGAGAAGATGGCCGCCTGGGTGGATAGGATCAGGCCGATCAGCGCCAGGTGAAAACTACGTTTGAAAATTATTTTGATAGATTTCAGCATAAGTAATACAATGTCACAATCAGACGTATTCTTCCAGACGTATTCTTCAAACACACACGTCAGGCGCGGCCCCCCAGCCGATATCGTTTTAAGGAGTTGAAGTGATCATCAACCTGGCTACCTGGGTCTTTACTCGAAAAACCCTTGCTGTGATGTTGATGGTGGCATTGAGCATTCACACATTCACCCACGCCCGTGGGGTTGGTGCTGCTGGCATGAATGCTTTGGCAGGAAAGTATGCTGCGGTGAATGACGCGCCGGCTGTAGCCGCAGATCCGCTCCAAATTTTCATTCAGGCCAACCCCGCCTTCTCACCCACACGCCCCGTTATTGTAGGGCATGGCGATATCATCACCTACACATTGGTGGTGACTAATTCCACCGATGTCACCCTGACCCAATTGGTGCTGACGGATGTGGTGCCGCTGGGCTCCACTGCCATTACCCATACGGCCAACCCCAGCCCGGCCAAGGCACCGACCAACGGCGTTGGGCCGTGGGTGTGGATGATTTCAGAATTAACCCCCGGCGCCACCTTTACCGTCAGCCATGCTGTGCGGGTGAATGCGCTCATCACCGTGACCGCGATTGTGAATGTGGCCGTGATTCGCAGCGAGCAAACGCCGCAGGTGTCCTCCAACACCACCGTGCATCTGTTTGGCGGCCCGCCCGATCCACCACCGGAGCAGTGGCGCTGTTTCATGCCGATAGTGAGGGCAGGAGCGTAGGGTCGGGTTGAGGTCTTTACCCGTCGGTAAATAAAGCCCCTTTGGGTTTTTAGCCAACCCCCATCTTTCAACTCGGCTTGCTCTCGCGCCTTATAATCTCGCGCGTTGAATCAATTTTGTAACTAGTGACCCCCAACTTGTAACTATGTCCAACTACACCCAAATAGACCAGACTTGCGCCAACGTTATCCGAACGCTCACCCTGGATGCGGTGCAGGCGGCCAAATCTGGCCACCCTGGCATGCCGTTGGGCATGGCCGATGTGGCGCTGGTCCTCTATAAAAAGTTTATTCGCTTTAATCCACTGGACTACCGGTGGTTCAACCGAGATCGATTTATTGTCTCGGCCGGCCATGGTTCCATGCTGCCCTACTCGCTGCTGTATCTCACCGGCCAGCCGGAGATGACGCTGGACGAGCTGAAGCGCTTCCGGCAATATGGCAGCAAGACGCCGGGCCACCCCGAGAACCACATTACCCAGGGCATTGAGGTGACGACGGGGCCGCTGGGTGCGGGCACGGCCAACAGTGTGGGCATGGCGCTGGCCGAGCGCTGGCTGGCGGCCAAGTTCAACCGCAGCGGCTTTGACGTGGTCGATCACTACACCTATTCCATCGTCAGCGACGGCGATCTGGAGGAAGGCGTGAGCCATGAAGCCGCCAGTCTGGCCGGGCATCTGGGGCTGGGCAAGTTGATCTGGTTCTACGACGACAACAACATCACGATTGACGGGCCGACCTCGCTGAGCTACAGCGATGTGGTGCCGATGCGGTTCGAGGCCTATGGCTGGCACGTCCAGACCATCGACGGCCACAACATGGATGAGATTGAAGCTGCCATCCATGCTGCCCGCGCCGTGACCGATCAGCCCAGTATCATTTGCTGCAAAACCATCATCGGCAAGGGCATGCCCACCCGACAAGGCACCCAGAAGGCCCACAGCGACGAACCCGGCGAGGCCGAGGTGCACGGCGCCAAAGTGACCTATGGCCTTGACCCTGAAAAGACGTTCTATGTGCCAGACGATATTCTGGCCGCCTGGCGCGCGATTGGCGCGCAGGGCGTGAACTATGAAGCGGCCTGGGACGCGGCAATGACCAACTACGTGACCGCATTTCCAACCGAAGCCGCGGCGCTGCAAGACGCCATCAACGGCACGCTGCCAGACGGCTGGGACGAGGTATTGCCGACGTTCAAGCCCGGCGACAAACCCATGGCCACCCGCGCGGCCAGCGGCAATGTTATTGACGCGCTGGTGACCTCGGTGCCGTCGTTGCTGGGTGGCAGCGCCGACCTGACGCCGTCGAATAACACGTTGCCGAAGGGCGCGGCCAGCTTTGCCAAGGGCGATTTCAGCGGCCGGTATATTCGCTTTGGCATTCGCGAGCACGCCATGGGCGGCATCCTGAATGGCATGGCTTTGCACGGTGGGGTGATTCCCTACGGCGGCACGTTCTTTTGCTTTAGCGATTACATGCGGCCCACGCTGCGGCTGGCTGCGCTGAGCGGCGCCCATAGCATTTTTGTGTTCACCCACGACAGCATTGGTCTGGGCGAGGACGGCCCGACGCATCAACCCGTGGAACAACTGGCGGCCGTGCGCGCGATCCCGCACCTGACCACCTTTAGACCCGCCGACGCCAACGAAACGGCGTTTGGGTGGAAGGTGGCGGTGGAGTCGAAGGGGCCGGTGGCATTGGTATTGTCGCGGCAGGCGCTGCCCATTTTGCCCAAAAATGATGGCGCGTTGAAGGGCGCTTACATTGCCCAGGATGCCGAGAACCCCGACCTGATTCTGGTGGCCAGTGGCTCCGAGGTGAGTCTGGCTCTGGACGCGGCCAGGGCGCTGGGCGAGCAGGGCAAGCGTGCGCGGGTGGTGTCGATGCCATCCTGGGAGTTGTTCGATGCGCAGTCCGACGAATACCGCGCCAGCATTCTGCCCATTGACATGCCAAAAGTGGTGGTGGAAGCCGGCGTGGCCCAGGGCTGGCACAAATACACTGGCCCGATCGTGCGATTTGTGACGCAGGAGACATTCGGGGCGTCGGCGCCGTATAAGGACGTGTTCAAGCACACCGGCTTTACGGTCGAGCACGTGGTGAGTGAGGCGCTGGCGGTGTTGAGTTAGTTTGTTGATTGAATAACTCTTGCAAAATCGTCGACGTCGACCTCGACGATTCCGCTCTCGTAGGCGTAGGCGTACTAAAACCATGACCTCACAACCCCTAACCATCACCCAAATGCGCGAGGTGGAGCAGCGTGCCGAGGCCGCGGGTCTGAGCGCGCAACAGATGATGACCCACGCCGGCACGAATGCGGCCAAAATCATCTTCGAGCGGCTGCCGACGATGGACGCCGACAAGCCGACCCGCGTGCTGTTCTTATGCGGCCCCGGCCACAACGGTGGGGATGGGCTGATCTGTGCGGGCGAGCTGCATTCGATGGCGGCGGTGGATGGCCGCGAGCTCACGGTCCAGGTCTATTTTTTGAAGCCGCGCGGCGAAGATGACACATTGTTTATCAGCTTGCGCGATATGGGTTTTTTGATGGCCGATGCCGAGAACGATTTACAGCGGCGCGTGTTCAAGCTGATGTTGCGCAATGCCGATGTGATCGTGGATGCGCTGTTGGGCATCGGCAACGCACGACCACGACCCATTGAGGGCGATCTGCGGGCGATTTTGCGGGCCGTGGCTGAAAAGCGTGAGTTGCCACAGGGTGAGCGGCCGGTGCTGTTTGCGCTCGACGGCATCACGGGCATGAACTATGACACCGGCGCGCTGGACCCAGCCGCAGTGCCGGCCGATGTCACGATCACGTTTCATGCGCCCAAGGTCGGCCACACGCTGGCACCGGCGCAGGCCGCTTCGGGTGAGGTGGTGGTGGTAGGGATCGGGGTGGAGGGGTGAGCCGTCTACGTAATCGTCTACGTTGACGTTCTGTAGGCGATGTAAAATAGAGGCCGAATTCAGTTCAGGTCCGCGTAGTTCAAATGGATAGAACAACGCCTTCCTAAGGCGTGTGTTGTGGGTTCAAGTCCTGCCGCGGACATCTTTTTACATCTATTGTGGAACCGGCACGCTCGAAGCCGTAATTCTGCGCGCCGCCAGCCCCAACAGCACCAGCGTAAACAGGCCTGTGATCAAAAACGGAAGGGTGCTGCCGAACCAATAAAACAGGGCTCCACCAATGATCGGCGTCAGCGCATTGGCCGCGCTGCTCATCGAGGTGGAGGTGCCCAAAAGTGTGCCGATCTCGGTGGGCTGGGCGAGTTTGGTGATGGCGCTGTTGATGGTGGGCGACAGCACCGATCCGCCGATGGCAATCGGGATTATAGCCACAAAGATCCACGCCCACCCCAGCCAGCCGTTGCCGGTGTCATCCGGCACATCCACTTTCACCTTCTGTTCGTCCAGGGCCGTTACGGTTTTATTCTGCGAGAGTTCGGCCAGCAAAGCCTGTCGCGAATAACCGGGAGCAGGTTGGCGCGGCGTGACGGCGGTCAAAATCATGCCGGCCGCCAGCGTGCTCAGGCCCAGCAATATGATCCAGCGGTCGCCGTGTTTGGCGCTCCAAACGCGAATCAAGCCGCCCAGCACAATCACGCTGATTACCCCAATAAACACAAACAAAATGGCATTGCCGCTGGCACTCATGCCCAGTCGGCTCAAGGTAAACAGCGGCAACAAATACTCCAGCCCGCCAAACACAAACTGCTGCGCAAACATCAACACCAGCAAAAAGCCAATGTTAGGCCGGCCCAGCACTGTCAGAGTTTGCTTCAAGGTCGGCACTGTTCGCTGATGCTTCCCCCGCTTTTCAATGGGCAGACTCTCGGGCAACAAAAACACGGTCAGCAAAATGGAAAGCAATGAGAACGCCGCGGCCACAAACGCGACCACGTGATAGTTGTTGCCGCTCACCGACAGCGTGAGGAAGGCCAGCACCGGCCCTATCGTAAATCCCAGCCCAAAGGCCGCGCCGATGAGACCCAATGCCTGGGTGCGATTCTTCTCAGTCGTGCTGTCGGTCAGGACCGCCTGTGCAGTGGAGATATTGCCACCAGAGATGCCGTCGATAGCGCGAGCCAGCAACAACACGGGTAAAGACCCCGCAAACCCCATCAGCGTGAATCCGATGAAGGTGCCGATCTGGCTCGCGATCAGCACCGGCCGGCGACCAAACCGGTCTGATAGCTGCCCCAAAATCGGCGCGCTGACAAATTGCATCATCGGATACACACCACTGAGAATGCCGATCACCAGCGCATTGGCCCCATACGAGGCCGCATACAACGGCAACAGGGGAATGATGATGCTGAGGCCGAGCAGATCGACCAGGACGATGACGAAGATGGGCAGAACCCGCTTGAAATCGAGCTTGTCCAGGGCATTCTCAGCGATGTTGGGAGTCATGTTTTTTTTACCAGACCCAGCCGCCGCGCAGGCGAATCACACTCAACAGCACGAGCACGAGCCCAATCAAAATCATGAAGAATGAGGTGCGGAAACGCGCGACATCGGGTCGGTCGGTTTTGCGCAACGGCAGTGCGTGTGACAGCCCCACGGCGATCAGGCCATACAACGCATGCTCGGCTTGGATGCGCGGGTTGAATGCGCCGATAGAGATGTAGCCAATCAGATTAATCAACCCCAGCACAAACTGAATCGTCATGAAGCCGGCAAACAGGTTGCCCAGTGTGATATCGACCGCCTTTACTTGCTGGCGGCTCAGCCAGCCGATCAGAAATTTAACGCCCGCGACCACGGCGATGATCAGTAGCGCCCAGCGCCAGACGCTGTGAAGTTGATAAATCAGTGAAAGTATTCCAGTCATATTCTTTATTTCCGTTGAGTTGATTTGGGTTTACGTAAAGTTGTCTTTGGAATCGTCTTTTTAGAGGATGTTGATGGACGCGCGTTCGACACGGTGTGAGCGACGGTGTGAGCGACGGTGTGAATGACCGTATTGACCCATTCCAGTTCGCTCTTGAGATAGTGCACCTGGTGGTCGATGAGCAATTGCAGGCTGCCGGCATGCTGCGGCGCGTGTTGATACTCGGCCAATTGCTCGCTCACTCGCGCACGGCGCTGGGTCAATAGCGCCAGCACCTCAGCCGGCTCTAGTGCGTCCATGAAGGCCAGGCCCACATCGTCGCCGGTTTTGGCCGCATTAAAGCTGCCCAGGTTATCGCGCAGTTGCCGGTGAAATTCAGCCGCCCCAGCCGCAGTCAGTTGATAGGTTTTGCGCGCCGGCCGTTTGCCCTCTCGCGTCTCGCTCACGCTGACCCAGCCGGCGCGGGTCATCTTGTCCAGCAAAAAGTAAGCCGTGGCCTTCTTCAAGTCCACACACGTGCTCATCACGCGCTCGATAAAGCCGTGAAGCTCATAGCCGTGCATCTCATGCTGGCGCAGCAAGCCCAGCAGCAGCAATTCGCGTTCCATAGGTTCATCCTGACTAGTCAAGATTGACTAATCAAGATGGATTGTAGTGGAGAAATGGAAATTTGGGAAGTAGGCAGAAGAAACAGATGCATTCGCTAGAAGTGGAAATTATTAGAGCCGCCGTAACTACATCAGGCCTGTTGGACAGATGAACAGGATTTATAAGATTGGGAGCTGATTTCCAGGACGAAGGGATGTTGTCATGCAGCTTGCGTCTGGATGTCAATTTTGCCCCTAAAAGAGAATGCACTCTTGGCGCAATTTCATGTCGTGGTGCATGAGCCGCGCTGAACCTAACAGGTCGGCCCATAGAATCTTGAGTGACATAGGCTTCATGAGCCGACCTGTTAGGTTTTTGAGAGGTTCGGACCACTTCGTAATTTGGCGCGCTATGGTCAGAAGTGGATGCAATGGCAATCTTTATCTTCTGGGTGAAGATTAATCTTCAGTTTGTAGATTGGCTAATCGAGCGAAAGTTTAGCGGCCATAATAGGCAACAACCGTATTGCTCTCGTTCAATAACTCAATTCGATAGCCAATAGTGTTGGGATAGATTTTGATGCCGCTGGTGACGCCCAGAAACTTGGCACCACATGCGTTGTAATCTTCCGGCAATGCCACCGGGCCGACGTTGGTGCCGGTATAGACGCGGCATCCTTGCTTTGGCAAAAGTTGTAGTTGGGTGCCGGGCGGGTTCGATAGGTTGTAGACCTGCCCACCCACGCGAATTTTCCAATCCACCAGTGTCACCGGCGCATTGCCTGTGTTGAAGATATCGGCATATTCATCAAATGCATTACCAGCCGCTGCATTCACATTGGCAATGGATACAGAGCCAACCAGTATGACAGGGCCAAGTTGATACGCCGTCGGTGCGGGCACGACGGTGACCGCGGGTGCGGGCGCGGTAGTGGGCTGAGGAGGGATGCCGCGATTTGGCGACGATACCACTTGAATTGGCAGGTAGGCACGCAGTGTATACAACAGGGTGCAATTGGCAGTAGTTGGAAAGTTCTCGACAACCGAAATGTTGTAGGTTTGTCCAGCACCTCTGGGACTGGAATCGAGATTCCACACCTTGATCCAATAGCGGCCGTTCTCACTCACTAAAAAGTTTAATTGCGAACTCCGGTTCAATGGCGCAGTATCGTCATTTTGGGCCATGGGCAACCCTGGAGGATCCAGGTAAACAGCCATGTACGTATCCACACCCGGTTGAGCAACCGTTTGAATTCGATAGCATCCACCCGTCCCTCCCAAAGCGAGTGCCTTCTTGCCATAGAAGAAATACCAGTCAATATCCCCAGCTGCCCCTGTGGCTGTGATGGGGAAAATGGGCGTGCCACTAACGATTTGAGGGTAAAAATTCACATTGACGATTTGTGAATTGGTGTTGATGAAACTAGCGATGCCACCGGGCCGAGCGAACACCTGCGCAGGCGTGTCGTTGGGCTCAAATGGATCAGGACCAGCGCCGATCGGCGTGGGGGTAATGGCGACCGGCACAAACCCAACGGCGTATTGCGCCTGGTAATAGTAAAAACTCCCGGCGGCATTGTTCACCCGAAAATAAAAGGTCTGCGCATTACCGGCTGTGTTCGAGATCACGGCCGTTGCAGATTGACCATTGTTTAAGCTCGTCCCCACGGCGGTTTGCGCACCATTGGCAAATCCGGCCACTTGAATATTGCCGCCCGTGTTCAGGGCATTCACGGTCAAGGTAAAAACCTGGTTGGTGGCAATGACAACCTGATACCAATCGGTGTCGTTGACCGAATCGGTGGTGTTGAAAAAGGTTAAGCTAATAGTGGGTGAGGCCGACAAGGGTCTGGCCGATGCAGGATCATCATTCGGCTCAAATGCATCCTGACACGGCGTCGTCCCATCCCCCGGCACACAGGCTGCCGCATTGGCGATGGCCGGTGCCTGTAACGCAATCGCAATACCCAATCCCGTTAACACAACCAATAAGACCCATACACGAATTAAACGCTTTCGACTTTTCATCTTGAGTTTAGAGCCGTGAGGGCTGATTTGGCGAAAGGGGATGTTGCAAAAAAGTGAAACTGCTGCATAACAGGGGGTGTGAAGCCAAATCTGAAGATACAGCAATTTCGCAATCAATTGTG
>Ga0105044_10006893_pt1 | contig 15649 bp, 14 predicted proteins | sample MAT01_FD_78092 | JGI IMG/M metagenome (GOLD analysis project Ga0105044, IMG submission 78092) | Freshwater microbial communities from Lake Fryxell liftoff mats and glacier meltwater in Antarctica - MAT-01 | ecosystem: Environmental > Aquatic > Freshwater > Ice > Liftoff microbial mat | place... | reverse complement strand
CCGTCGCCGTGATCGCTTTCGGAGCGCCGAGCCGACTCCGTTGGCGACGCAGATACGCGCCCAGGTAGCTGTGGCTTCGCATCAGGCTCCAGGCGGAGAGACGCAAGGCGATCGCGGCCCGGTCCTTGCCGTGAGCCCAATGCCGTTGTTCCCGCGACCCTGGCCGGACCCTTCACGGGGAGCGGTGACGCGAATTGAGGTGAAGCTGGCAGTCGCCGAACTCCTGCTTGGTCTGGCTCGCCCCTTTGACGGTGAAGCCGCCATCGTCATCTGCCTTCCAGTTGTCGGCTCCTTTCCACTCCTCGAAGCCCTTGCCGTCGAAGAGTAGCGGCGCTGGTGCGGGCTCGTGGCTTACCGTGGCGGGAGCGGTCACCGATTGCTAGCGTTGCCGCCTGGCCGCTGGAACGAGACCGCCCTTTGCGATTGGCTCGCTGAGTTCATCGGCTGTGGCTACTGTCTCGATGTTGCCATCCAGGAAATGCCGGCCTTCTATCGCCAGCTTGGCGTTCCAAAGGGGTCATGGAGCGTGCTCGGCCGATTCCGGCTGCACTTTTTGCCGCCGTACAGTCCGGTGCACAACCGCATCGAGCGTGTATGGCAGGACGTACACGCGAACGTGTCACGAAACCATTGTTGTTCAAGGATGTCGCAACTGATGCGGAAAGTCCGGGCCTACCTCGGTAAGCGAAACCGCCGTCTGCAACCGAAGCCCAGCCGAGCCGCTGCATAATCACGCACGGTGATTAGCGATTATCTGGGGAACATGCTCAGAACTGGAATGCCGACAAGAGAGTACGAATTACTCAAAAACCAGGTCATGCTTGCCGTACTCCGCATACTTGACGCGTAGCCAGCGGCGGAACTCGACGTAGTGAGCGTCGCGCTGGTCGCCACCGTCGGAGTTGCGGTTGAAGCTGAGGTAGAGGAGTCGACGCCAGTTTGGGCTCCGGTTTGGCGAAGAGCGGTGCGGTGTGAAGGCTCCGAAGAAGGCAACGTCGCCCGGTTCGAGCGTCAGTGGCACAGCGTCGACCCCGGCGATCACTTCCTCTGCGAGCGCGTGGTAGTCTCCGTCTCGCGGCGAAAGGTAGCCCTGCGTGTGCAGCGTGGGGAACACCTCGGTGCAGCCGTTTTCCGGGTCGCAGGAGTCGATGGCAAGCGCCGCGGTGAGGAACGATTCCGGAAACGCTGGCCAGCCGATGAAATCCTGGTGCAGGTCATAACCCTTCGCGCCGGGCGGTTTGAAAATCAGCTTGTCCTTGAAGAGGTGCGCAGGCTCGCCGTAGATGTCCGCGGCCGTGCGGAGCAGCCGAGGATCTCGGGCTACGGTTGCGAGTAGTGGCGAAAGATCAATCACGGGGTCGAACGCTTCGAAAAGGCACTCGCCAGACTCGCAGTGCGATTGCCAGCGGCAGCGGAGATTGTTGGTTCGCTTCAACTCCTTGCGATCGAGAAGTCGGTCCGCTTCCATGGCCATCAGGGCCACTTCTGCAGGCTCGAAGACCTGCCGAACGATCAAGAATCCTGCCGCGTGGTACTCGGCCAACTTGTGTCCCGTCAACATGCTGGCACTGGGAAATGCTGGAGCATCTTGAGCATTCATGGTCCGTTCTCCGGTGAGATGGATTGCGTTTTTCTTCTTTCTGGGGAATTCTTCTTGCCGGGGTAGGGCCCAAGCATAAATTCTTTACATCTTGTCAGTTGTCAAGGTGTTGGCGAAGTGCTGATGCCTCCTGCCGCTTGGTCCCGGGAGCCCCTCCATGAAACGTCGTTCCGGATTTAGTCTCGTGGAATTGCTGGTGGTGATCGCGATTATCGCGGTCCTCATCGGCCTGTTGCTGCCGGCCGTGCAGAAGGCTCGAGAAGCCGCGGCCCGCGCGAAGTGCCAGAACAACCTGAAGCAGATCGGCCTGGCGATGCACAACTACGCCTCGGCCAACGGCAACCTTCCGCCCGCGACCTTGTCCACGAGCTTCACCAGCAATTGGTCGGCCCTCGCGCTCGTCAACCCGTTCCTGGAGCAGACCAACATTTACCGGCAATTGGATGTGACGAAGCCGATGTACGTGTACACGGGCACCCCGCCGGATTACTTCACGGTGAACCAGCAAGCGGTCGGCTACCTGGTCCCCGCGTTCCTCTGCCCCAGTGACAAGGGCAAGCCGGTGGCGGCGAATCGGTATGGCGTCGCCGCCTGGGGGCCGACGAACTACGTCTGCAACATCGGCACCGGCGTCAGCGTGGATTCCTCGAAGTACCTTGATGGATCCGCGAAGAAGACGAACGGACCGTTCCAGGCGCTCGATGCGGAAGCGATCAAGATCGAAGAAATCACCGACGGTGCCAGCCACACCGTGCTTTTGTCGGAGAGCTTGTTGGGAGATGGTGTGGCCGGCAGCAGTGTGCCTCTGCCTTCGGTGGTCGATCCGGACACGACCTACGTATCCCCCGCCGTCGGCACCACCCTCTCAGCCGCGAACTGCTCTTCCGCCTCGCTCATCAACAATCAGGACCTCCGCGGTTTCGCCTGGGCGGCCGGCGAGATTCGCTGTGCGAATTACAACCACTTCTACAGCCCGAACAGCAAGACCCCGGACTGCATCGGCACCGGGCCCTCGCCGGATTATCATGACATCGGCTGGCGTGCCGCGCGTAGCAAGCACGGCGGCGGTGTTAACGTCGTTCTCGCGGATGGGGCCACACGCTTCGTCTCGGATCGCGTGGACCTCACCAACGTGTGGCGTGCGCTCGCCACAGTCGCGGGCAAGGAAGTCGTCGGGAAGTACTGAGCCCTCGGCTGGAGTCAGCGTCCCATGGCCTCTTCGAACAGCCTCACCCCGGATGAACTCACGTTCTACCAGGATCAGGGTTACCTGATCCTGCCGGGGCGCTTCCGTGCGGACGTGGAGAGACTTCGAGAGGAGGCAGCAGGCTTGCTAGCTCGCACGGAACTGATCTCGAAGGACAACATGCGATGCCGCTGGCTCCCCCATCACTTGACAGGTGAGTCCCTCTTCGAGTGCTACGATCCGATCACCGACATTTCGCCACTCTTATTGAAGTACAGCCGCGACCCGCGGCTCGTGGAACCGTTACGGTCGATCTACGGCTGCGACCCGTGCTTACGCCACGATCAGCTCATCTACAAGCCGCCGGGCTGCGGGGGCTACAGCCTGCATCAGGATTTCATGGGCTGGCCGGGTTACCCGACCACGTTTCTCACCGCCATCATCGCTCTCGATGCCATCGATACCGAGAACGGCTGCATCCAGGTTTATCCGGGGATTCACAAGCAGGGTTACCTGAGCCCGATCGATGAGGAGTACCACGAGGTGCCGAAGGAAAAGCTCGTGGGCATCGAACCGGTAGAGCTAAAGCTGAACCCGGGCGACGTCGCAATGTTCGGCTGCTTCACTCCGCATGCCTCGGGTTTCAACCGTTCGGCGGATCGCTGGCGCCGCCAACTCTTCTTCTGTTACAACGCAGAGACCGATGGCGGGGATGCGCGAGACGCCCATTATCGTTTCTACAACGACTGGAAGTTGAAGAAGTACGTTGCTTACGGAAAGACGAACGCCTACTTCGCATGATCTCTGCCATTCGCTCGCCTTGCATGAGGCCTCATGTCCACGAGTCTGCTCGACACAACGCCAACGCCGACGGCGCGATCTTTCGCGGCACGATTCCCGATCTACTACGGTTGGGTGAATCTGTTCGTCGCGGTGCTGGCGTCGGTGTCGACGCTGCCCGGGCGATCCTGGGGCCTGGGTCTCATCACGGAGCAACTGCTCACAGACTTCCACCTCGATCGGGTTCGCTATGCCGAGATGAACTTGTGGGCGACTCTGATCGGGGCCGTCTTCTGCTGGCCGACGGGCTGGCTTTTGGACCGCATCGGCGCTCGCATCATGGTCGCAGTGGTGATGGGCGGGCTCGGCGTCGTCGTCATCGCCATGAGCCAGGCGGCGACGGCAGATGAACTCTTCGTGATGATCACGCTTACGCGCGGGCTCGGGCAGAGCGCGCTTTCGGTCATCAGCCTGGCGCTGATCTCGAAGTGGTTCAGCCGTCGAATGAGCAGTGCCATGGCGATGTACATGGTCGGTGTGCTCTTCGCCTTCGCCACGGCGGAGTGGGCCATCGGCACCGCGGCAGAAGCCCAGGGCTGGCGGGCCACCTGGGCCGGCACTGGCTGGGTCTTACTTGCAGTCGCCATGCCCCTTGGCTGGCTGCTGGCGCGGAGCACGCCGGAATCGTGCGGCGTCCAGCCTGATGTCGCTCCGGAGGAGACGGAGAAGGAAGTCAGCCTCACGCTCACGCAGGCGCTCATGACCTGGGCGTTTTGGGTGTTCGCGGCGGCGCTCGTGCTCAACAGCGTGACGCAGGCGGGCATCTCGCTCTTTGGTATCTCGCTGGTGAAGGATCGCGGCCTGGGCACCGATGCGTACAAGACCATGCTCGTCGCCTCGACCGTCGGTGCGCTGCTTGGCACCTTGATCGCGTGGATCGGCGCTCGCTGGTTCGCTCCGAAGCGAATGATCGCCCTCGGCCTCGTGGTTCTGCTTGCGACGCTGGTGAGCCTGCCAGTGGTGCAGACGCGGATGCAGCTTTACATCGACGGCTTCCTCTGGGGCGCGTCGATCGGCGTGCTCGGCGTTGCAGGGAACGCAGCCTGGCGACAGGCGTTCGGGCGGGCTCACATCGGTTCGATCCAGGGAGCCGCCGGTATCTGCCATGTGCTCTCGTCCGCCGCGGGGCCGCTACTCATGGTGAAGTGTCAGCAAGCGACCGGTTCGTACAGCGTGTTCTTCAACATCGCAGGGGCGGCCCTTGCTGTCGTTGCCCTGGCGACCTGGTTCCTGCCGATGCCGTCACGAAAGTGATGGCTCGGAATTCTCGGGAGGCTTCCGTGTCTGCAGACGCAGAAACAATCGACGCGGCGATGACGCACCTGTCCCTGAACGTTGCGGACCTGGGCCGGTCGATCGCGTTCTACAAAGTTCTCTTCGGCCTCGAGCCTGCGAAGTGCCGGGAGGACTACGCGAAGTTCGAAGTGCCAGACCCTCCGGTGGTGCTCTCGCTCCAGCCAGGCCCGCGGCCCAGCGGCGCCTCGCTCAGCCATCTCGGGCTTCGTCTGCCGACTGCGGAGATGGTCGCCCAGGTGCAGAAGCGACTCGAACGAGCCGGCCTCGAAACCCATCGGCAGGACGGCGTGATCTGCGGCTACGCCCGCCAGTCCAAAGCCTGGGTTAGCGACCCCGATCGCAACTGGTGGGAGATCTATGTTCTTGAAGAGGACATCGATCCACGCTCCGTGAGGGCCAAGCTTTCCGACCTGGCTCCCACGGTGACCGTGCAGGAATTCCCAGCCACGGAATCGAGAACCTGGGAACACAGCCTCAGCGAGCCGTTCCCCGCAGCGCTGCCTTTCGCGGAGGGCACGCTCGACGAGGCTCGCCTCGCTGGAACCTGGAACACGCCTGCGGAACCCGCCGTGAGGCAGCGTCTGCTGGCCGAGGTGTACCGAGCTTTGAAGCCGGGCGGGAAGGTGAGCACACGCGGCCTCGTCGGCGATCGGCCTTTCGCTGACGGCACTCCTACACTGCCCGGGCCTGCGTCCGTCGTGGGTCGGGTGCCAGTGGAGAACGAACCGGTGCGGGAACTTTTGGCGGCGGGCTTTGTCGATGTGCAGATCACCAAGTATCCCGAGGCTCCGTACCTCACGCTTGGCGGCGTGTCGATGCGCGAGCAGTGTGCGAGTGCCGTCAAGCCGCTCGTCGTCTCGCCTTCGGATCGACGCCGGCCAGTGCTGTATAAGGGCCCGCTCGCCCGCGTGACGATGGCGGACGGCACAAGGCTCCCTCGCGGTGTTCGAGTCGAGGTAGACGATCGCACCTGGGAAAGCCTGCTGGCGGCACCGTTCGCTCAGGACTTCGTCTTCGCCGAGCCTGACGTGGCCGCGGCGTGCAACGCTCATTGATTTTCCTTCCCAGTCCTTCTTCCGTTCGAGGGTGCTTCCATGCAACCGTCTTCAGCGAAGATTCCCAAGTTCCACTTCGGGCTCAACGTCACGGACCTCGAGCGTTCCGTCACGTTCTACCGACTCCTTTTCGGCCTCGAGCCGGCGAAGCATTTGCCGGACTACGCCAAGTTCGAAATCGCCGAACCGCCGCTGGTGATGTCCCTGTTACCGAACCCTCAGTCCCGGGGCGGCACGCTCAACCACCTCGGCTTTCGGCTGCCCGGCTCGACTGTTCTTGTCGATGTGCAGCGCCGCCTTGAGGAGGCGGGAGTATCAACGCACCGGGAGGAAGGCGTCGAGTGCTGCTATGCGAAGCAGACGAAGTTCTGGGTGAGCGATCCGGACCGTAACATGTGGGAGATGTACGTACTGGAGGATGATCTCGGTCACAAGGGCGCGGGCTCCGTGCCGGTCCCGATCGAGCCGCACGTGATCGAGCCGGAAGCGCCAATAGTCTCAGCGTGGGAGCATCGCTTTGGCACCGCCCTCCCGGAACGCATTGCGCAGGGGGTCGGCACATTCGACGAGGTTCGCTGGGAAGGTAGCTGGAGCCAGACGGGCGACCTTGACGCGATTCGCCGCTTCGCGTCCGAGAGCTTCCGTGTGCTGCGGGCCGGCGGGACGTTTCGCGGGCACGGACTTGTCGCAAGTGCGACGCTGCCTGCTGGTTCCACGTTGCCTGGCCCGGCCGCAGTCGTGAAGAACGTGCCGACGGAAGAAGAGATTTTCGCCGCACTCACCGCAGCCGGATTCGCGAACCTTGGCTGTGACAAGCTCGCGAACACGCCGTGCTTCGTGGTCAATGGTGTCGAGCTTCGCGAACTCCGCATCCATGCCTGGAAGCCCGAACGACCGCTGCTCGGTGAGCAACGTGTCGCAATCTACAAGGGCCCCTTTGCAGAGATTGAGGACGATTTCGGCAACATCTATCGCTGCGGCGAGCGCGTCGCCATCGACGCACGCACCCTTGCCCTGCTCACGCAAGGGCCGCTCGCGAGTCACTTCGCGTTCCCCGCCAGCCCCGCTTCAATGACCTGCTGTGCGGGCGGCTGAGAGTGGAATCGATCAGACCTGAGAATCCGCTCTTACACTTCTTCCATGGGCCCGGGGAGTTCAAACGCGGTCTTGCAGCGAGAGCAGCGGTACCCTGTTCCGACCTGGGCGAGCGTGTAGCTGAACCGCATTCGGCAGAAAGGGCATCGCCAAACGAGCCGACGGTTCGCTTCTTTCCGAGCGGAACGGCGATGGTGCCGTAACCGGAACACGCCCAGGAAAATAGCACCTTCAACGATCACCATCGCGATAACCACGAAGGCGATCGATTGGCCGCGCCGGGCAGGATCACTGTCCGCATGATCGTCAATGACATAGATCTTGCCCGCGTCGCAGGTTTGACAAAGCTGGCCGAGCAATGCGGGGTCGTACGGCACCTTCTCGCCGCAGGCCGGGCAGCGCAGATGTGTGGGAGTGCGGAAGCCCTGCGGCACAGGGGCCTTGGCCTCGCTGCGATAGAACCACAAGCCCGCAACGACCATCACGGCCACGCAGACGAAGGAGCCCGCCAGGAAAATGGGATCCGCGAGGACGGCTCGGGGGCTGGAGCGGGGCATCGCTGACTCGATGAGAGGATGCGAACGGAATCAGCCCCTTCAGGACGCGCGGCCCTTCAATTTCGGGGGCCGCACCGTCGTGGCCTTGCGGACCTCCCTGGAAACATCGATCGCCGGCAAGCTGTTCTGTCCTGGCTCCACGCGGACGCTGATTTCGAGGGCCTTGGTATTTCCCAGGCGAGCCTGGTGCGGGTTCACGGGAACCTTTTGATCTGTGCCGAGATCGTCCACATCCCATTTCCAACTGACGACGACCTTGTACTCGCCCACCGGCGCGCCGTCCGAATCGGCATAGGTACCCAGCGTGAAGTTGCCATCGCCCTGGGAAGTGCCATGCGGCGGGGGCGTGCCGACGTGGCTGGCGGAGACAGGACTGAATGTCACCGTGGCGTTCGGCAGGGGTCTGCCGTCATAGAGAACCTGCCCACGCACGGGATGCGTTGCGACGTGGTTGACCACCGGCCCGGAGATGGCGAAGGCCACGACTCCGCCCAGCGTTGCCACGGTTCCAGCGACGATGACGGCAGCGATCCAGCGGGCACGATCGCGCGTAGGCTGCGAAGCCGCTTGCAACCGGGGGCCGTCGGAATTTCGACGCGGCTCCACCAGCGGCCGAGCCGCAGTCTCCGCAGATTCCGAGGGCCTGGGAGCCTTCGGTATGAACACCACATGGCAGGCCGAACACTGCACACGCTGATTGGCCTGTTCAGCAGAAACGATGGTCATCGCTCCGCACATGGGGCAGCGGTGCTTGACGGGTGCCGAGGGCACAGACGGGGCTGGTTTCTTCTCCGCAAGAGGGATGGCCATCGCAGGCTCCACGGCAGGCGGCGGTGCCTCTGACTCCCCAAGAAGAACATTCGCCGCAGATTCCTCCAGGACTTGCTCATCGACCGGAGCGGTCCTGGTTCCCTGAGAATCCGCAACGTCTGTGTTCGGTTCGGAAGGCAGGGCGATCTCGTGCTCGGAGGTCGACAGGTTGACCTCCGCCTCGAGCGAAACCGCGGCGTCCGGGTCTGCGGAGCGAGGCGGAAGATCAAGGGCGGGCGTCGATCCACGGTCGAGCGGGAGTGATCGCGGACGCGGGGACGCAGCACGGTTGACGAACCTCGAACCCTCCGCGAGAGCCGAGAGCGTTGCCGAGTTAACGTGGCGATCGTGCTCCGCCAGTCCCCGGTCAAGGATCGTGAGCAGCACACGCGGTTCGAGCTTCAGGGCTCTCTCGAGGTCAGCCATCGCCTTCTCGGGCATCCGCATCAATCGATGAACGATGCTTCGCTGGGCGTACGCCGCTGCGCTCCCGGAATCGAGTGTCAAGGCTCTGTCGCAGTCCACGATCGCTTCGTCCCAGCGCCGCAGGTGAGTGAGTGCCCGCGCCCGCCGCACGAGGGCGAGATGCAGGTCCGGCTGGATCGCGAGGGCATCACTGAGATCGCTGACAGCACGCTCGAAGTTCCCGGCACTCAGCCAGACGGAACCGCGGATCAGGAACGCGGTCGCGTGATCTGGTTGCCACTTCAGCACGCGGTTGCAGTCGCGGATGGCGTGTCGATATTTCTCAAGCTTCTCATTTGCGATGGCCCGATTGAGATGAGCTTCGATGTGCTGCGGTGAACGGGCAATCGCTTCCTTGAACTGTTCGATGGCCTGCGGAACCTGCTCAACCGCGAGCCCAATCATGCCGCGGTCGTAGAAAGGGTCTGCCGAGATGGGATCGAGCGCGACCGCTTGATCGAGATCCGAGAGAGCCGCTTCGAATTGCTCCGCAAGGCGGCGCAGCCTGCCGCGGCGCGCGAAGGCGACGGCGTTCGTGGGATTGAGTTCGATGGCGGCCGAGTAATCCTCCAGCGCCCGGGCCTGATCGCCAAGCCGCTCGAACACCTGTCCCCGGTGGACAAACACGCTCGGATTCCGGAGGTGGGTTAGCACCTCGGTGTAATCCGAGATCGCCTGTCGATGTTCGCCACGCTCACGGTGCGCGTGCGCCCGTTCGATGTACGCCGGGATATACGCCGGGTTCAGGTCAACCACCTGAGTGAAGTCGCTGACCGCGCGATCCCAGGTCGCACTCAACGCATGCACTTTGCCGCGGCCGAAGTACGCCTGGAAGTCCAAAGGGGAGAGTGCCAACACGCGGGAATAGTCCGCGATCGCTTCGGGAAACTGTCGTCGCTCGACGTGGGTCACCGCTCGCCCCAGGAGCGCAGGGATTGACTCCGGGTTCGACGCGATCACCTCAGCGAACGCTGCGAGCGCTTCCTCGTGCAAACCGAGCAGGGCCAGCACTTTGCCGTATTGCACGCGGATCGAGTGGTCCGAAGGGGCTTTCGCGATGGCGATCGTCAGATCCGCCAGGGCTTCCGCCAATCGACCCAGGGCACGAAACGCTTCCCCCCGAAGGATGTAGATCTCGACCTGATCCGGCTCCGAGTGCAGGGCTGCGGTGAGGTGAATGATGGCCTGTTCGAACTCCGCCCGCATGAGAGACTCGCGCCCGCACTGAACGCGCATCCGCGCCGCGGCGTCACAGCCGCCTGGCACAGAATCTCCATTCGAATCGGGCCGAAAAGTCACAGCTTCCTCATGACAAGCGACGACCTTCACGCCACATCAAGCGACCGAAGCCACGAGCCCAGGCAGGTGATTCCAGGGCGATCGATTTCTCAGGGGGGGACTCAAGGTGTGTCATGTTGATATAAGGCCATCTCACAAGATGTTATTGCTTACGGCACGGTGAGACAAGCCGACGCTGAGAAATCGAGCAACCGCACGGCCTGCTTTTAACGCATGATGTCTGCACCAATCCGTGCACGCCAGTCGCTCCCCGTTCATCGCTTGATGCCATTGATCGTCTCGAGTGCCAGCAGCAGCGACTGCGTGCCCTTGCGGCCGAGGCCCTGGGCTCGCACGGCTTCGTAGAGTTGCTTCGCCAACCCCAGGCCTGGCAGGCTCAGGTTCATCTTCTCGGCTTCGGAGAGGGCGATGCCCATGTCCTTGATAAAGTGTTCGACGTAGAAGCCCGGCTCGAAGTTGCGTTGGAGGATTCGGGCACTGTAGATGTCAAGCGACTTGCTGCCGGCGGCGCCGACGCTCACGCTCTTGAGCACGGTCTCCAAGTCAAGGCCCGCCTTGTAGGCGTAAAGCAGGCCTTCGCACATCGCGACCATCGTGCTCGAAATCAGGATCTGGTTCACCACCTTCGTGTGCTGGCCGGACCCTGCGGGGCCCTGGTGGACGATCGTCTTGCCCATGCACTCGAAGAGCGGCTGCACCGCGTCCACCACCGGCTTGTCGCCGCCGATCATGATCGACAGGGCGGCATTCTTCGCACCGACATCCCCGCCGCTGACCGGGGCATCCAGTGCTCCCACGCCCTTGGCCTTCGCCGCCTCGGCGATCTCCTTCGCGAGCGTCGGCTCGCTGCTGGTCATGTCCACGAGGATGCTGCCGGACTTCGCCCCGGCGAGAGCTCCGTCGCCGCCGAGGAACACTTCACGAACATCTTTGGGAAATCCGACGATCGCAAAGACGACATCAGAGCTGGCGGCGACTTCCTTCGGGCTGGCGGCGAGCTTCGCACCCAGTTCCACTAGAGGTTGAGCCTTGTCCTGACTGCGGTTATAGACCGTCGCCGAATACCCTTTTTGGATGAGGTGCTGGCACATCCAGCGGCCCATGACACCCGTGCCGATCCAGCCGATGCGGGTTTTTCCAGACTCAGCAGGTGTGAATTGCATTGCAAAGATTCCGTGAGGATGTTACGGTTGACAGTTGATCGATTCGAGAGTAAATCGTGAAGACGAAGCACTCTCTGTCGTGAGAGAAGTTTAAGCATCTCGGAGGCTGTCGGCCACGAGTGTGCAGGATCTGATTGAAAGCAAAGGACTGGCTTACGTGTACCACTCTGGTTTTCCGCCCCTTCGAGACCCGATCGTTCTCGTTCACGGACTCTGCGGATTTGACCGCCTCTTCGCCCTGCGGCGACCCGTGGCGGAATACTTCCCGGGTATCGCGGCTCATCTCCTGGCGAACGGCCATCGCGTCTACTCCGCACGGCTCAGCCCCACGGCGGGAATCGCTCGGCGCGCGGCCGACCTGAAGCGGTTCCTCGAACGCGAGGTTCCGGCGGGGAAGGTGCACATCCTCGGGCACAGTCTCGGCGGGCTTGACGCTCGTTACATGGTCTCGAAGCTTGGCATGGACCACCGCGTGGCAACGATCACCACTCTCGGCACGCCGCACCGCGGCACCACCTTCGCGGACTGGGGGATGCGCTGGTTCAGCCGGATCCTGGTTCCGATGTTGCGCCGACTCGGGATTCCGCACCAGGCCTTTTACGACCTCATGACCGACAGTTGCCGAGAATTCAACGAGGAAGTCGCGAACGTACCGGGAGTGCGCTACTACTCCATCGCGGGCCAATGCGAGAAGGCCTGGCTGCTGCCGGAATGGCGATTGTCTCACGCGATCGTGGGCAAGGCGGAGGGCCCGAATGACGGCGTTGTCTCCGTGGCCTCGGCCGCGTGGGGCGAACATCAGGATGTCTGGAGCGGTGACCACCTCAATCTCGTGAACTGGCCGAACCGCCTGGCACGCCGCAAAGGCGTCTGGACCGATCGCGGCGAAGCCTATTCCCAGCACCTGGGGCGGTTGGTTCAGGCAGGATTCTGAGCGTCCTTGTAAACCGTTGATGCCGATTCTACAGGCTGGCGCGGCTGATCGCTCCGGCCTTACACCTCTCCGGGCTCGCACTTCGCACGCAATCCCACTTCCGATTATTACTGATCCCGGCCTCATGTCCGCGTCAGAGCGTCCTCAGACCTCTTCGAGTCCCGCTTCTCCTGGATGATTGAGGAATCATGCACTCGTCCCGCTTCCGATGGCAATGAGAGCCGCGAAGGAAGGCGGCACATCCGCACCAATTCAGGATTCAATCATGAGATTCCTCAGTCAACGATTCATGGCGGCGGCGGTGGGAGTGCTCGCGTTGAGTGCTTTGGCCGCGGCCCAGTCTCCGTCCTCCACGGTCGCGCGTCCCGCCAAGTCGTACCGCATGGCCCTGCCTGGCGAAAAGGTCGCTCCGACGCAGGCGACGGAAGACGTGACCTGGACGGCCAGCGTCCGCCCAGTGAACGCGGCAATCTCGGAGCCCCCGGCACCTCTTCCGGCCACAGCACTCACTAGCACTTCGACCAATTCCGGCAGCACCTGCGCCTCGGGAACTTGCACCACCGGAACCTGCGGGAAGTCGGCCTCCTCGAGCATTCTCTCGGGCGTGAAGGCTCGTCTCTTCTCCAGCGAGTACGGCTACTCGAATCCCCTGGGCTGCGGCACCTGCCAGAGCGAACGCACCTTCCTCTTCGGAAGCTGCTGCCAGTTCTTCAAGCCAGGTCGTGAGTGCGGAAGCTGTGGCGACACGGGAGGCGCAGGCTGCGCCACCGGCGGTTGCGGCAGCGGCTACTGGAGCAAGTGCCCCCGCATCATCTACGGCCCCGGCACCGGTACCCCAATGAACCCGTGCGTCTACGACAGCTATCTCAATCACTAAGGCGAGCGGAAGAAAGAAACTTACCACAGAGTCACAGGGGTCACAGAGTTCAGAGTGAGAGAATGAAGGGATTCCGAGAAGGGATCTGTCAGAGTTCTGGCGTCATTCGATAGCGTTAACCTTGTCGAGTGCACCACCCGTTTTTTGTCTTCCTCCCTCCGATCTCTGCGATCTCTGTGACTCTGTGGTAAATCTCTTCCTGCTTATCGCCTCAGTTCCAGTTTCAGCAACTTGGTCGCGACGTGAAGAGGATCGCGGCAATCGTGCCGTGCTGCCACGGACATCCACAAACACCTCTCACTCCGCTTCGCGTCGCGGCCACAGACGAAATTGCCGGTGCGATGGCTTCTGTTCTCAGCCGCGGCTGAAGAGAGTGGAACAGCCCGCCTCTATGTGCCCGCCTGGGTCACGCGATACTGGGTGGAGCCCATCTCCAGGACGGTATCGAATGCGACGTCCGGTGCGGGGTCCACGGTCATGCGGGCGTCGATGCGGAAGCGGATCGCGTAGCGAACGGCGTTATCGGGGTCTTTCAACAGCGTCACCTTCACGTTCTTCAGCCGTGGCTCGAAGCGTTCGACGGCTCGCTTGATTCCCTTGCCGATGTTGTTTCGCTGGTCGGAGCTGATCGCTTCCATGGAGGCGAGGTCAGGCAGGCCGTAAGCGACGATCGAGTCGCGAGTCTCGGGGAAGTCGCTGGGGATATCGTTGCAGGTGTGCAGCGTGTTGAGCAAGTCTTCGAGATCGCGAAGCACGGCCTGGTACATCCGCTCGACGGTGTAGCCGAACATGATCGAGGTGCCGGCCGATTCCGGGTCGATCAGTCGATCGACGATGCTCGGATGGAGGCCTCGTTTGGGCTGGGCTGGCGGTGGCATGGGAGACACTCAACGAGAAAACCCGCCAGGAGCCGGCGGGCTGGAAACGACCCGGTTTCGAGATCATGGCTGCGAATGCGAGCGGCCGTATTTAATGATCTTGATACGCGTAAGTGCTCGCTGGCTCGATTGATAATTCGGCCAAGTGAAGATGATAGCACGGCGACTCAGCGCATTCGAGGTCTTATCTTCATCTTTCGAGGACTCGGCGATGTCCTCACCAAAATACTTGTGTTTCGGATTGTAGACCAGCCTTGCAGGTGCGCCTCCCATGGAGAGATCCCTCTGAAAGTTCACAAGACGATCTTTCGTCACGCGATAATTCGTTTCCTGACTGCCCGTGCGGTCCGCGACCGTGTAGATCTCACACACGGCGTCGCCTTTGAGAAAAGGAATCACAGCACCAACAAGAAATTGGCGCTGGCGCGCATTCAGTTTCGTGCCACCGGATGGAAAGGCAAATCCAAACCCTTGGCCAGAGATAGTACCGGATATCCATTGGTGCAAGTAATTCACGTCCGGGAACACGTCGACTGGCTCCACTGCGACTTGGGGCACTATTGGGAACACGCGAAAGTCCATCGCGGTCGCGAAGGGGAAAACATCTATCTTGGCGACGGACCGCGCAGCGCTGGTAATCGCGGTAGCATTAATAGGCATGGAAGCCTCCTGAAAGATCCGGTTGCGGCTCACGCCGATGGCGGGGCCTCGGGCTGGTTGAGGTATCGAATATTGAGGTAAATGACTGGCCCTGTGCCAGTCAAGCTGGATACATCCCGGTTTCGAGATCATTACCCCTTGTACGAGCGGGCGTATTTCAGGAACTGGTGCTCCTGCCAGACGCGAATCTGGGACTGGTAGTTCGGCCAGATCCAGACAAGCACGACACGTTGGTAGAAGTTGGAGGAACGATCCTTTGATTTATCGTGCTCGGCATAGTCCTCGCCTAAAGACTTATGCGCGGGGCCAAACGCGCCTCTGACACCACACTCCGTGGCGAGGAACCGAAACGACAAGAGCCGAATATCGGTGATTTCATAGTTCACTGCTTTGCTGCCGGAGCGGTCCGCGAGAGCGTACATCTCGAAACGCGCGCCCTGGGCTTTCATCAGGGGAGCGCACTTTTCCTCGAAGATTCTACTCTGGTAATTATCTATCTCTACCACGCCGGTTTTGTAGTTGAACGAATAGGCCTTGCACCAGAGGGCTTCGCCCATGGTGAAAGACACTACGCGGATGTTCGGGGCGATCACCTCGGGTCCGGTCTCGACCATGGCGATCTTGCCTTCGGCAACGGCAGGCATGATATCTCCCTTTTCGGTTTCCCTTGCCCGAGCGGTCCCGATCATATCGATCGGCCCTGCCTCAGGCGTCGGGGTGTGTGATTTGGATTTGTTGAAGATTCGAGATTCCCACCGACGAAGTGCCGGTCAGGAACAGTCGGCCGCCGGCACCACAGGTGACACCGGCCGTGGGCTCCACCCATTCCGTGGCCCGGCCGAGCTTGACCGCTTCGTCCGGATGCTCGGAACTCGCGGGGTAGAGCCCGGGTAGCAGCACATCGCCCTCCACTCCGCCAACGAGGCTGATGTGG
>Ga0105044_10006892_pt1 | contig 15650 bp, 9 predicted proteins | sample MAT01_FD_78092 | JGI IMG/M metagenome (GOLD analysis project Ga0105044, IMG submission 78092) | Freshwater microbial communities from Lake Fryxell liftoff mats and glacier meltwater in Antarctica - MAT-01 | ecosystem: Environmental > Aquatic > Freshwater > Ice > Liftoff microbial mat | place... | reverse complement strand
AATGCCGGCGGGGGCGGGGCCGCCGATTTTGCGGAACAGGACCGCACGTTTCACGCTGGCGGGCTTGGCCTTCGATCCGGGCGAATCCTCATCCGCCCAGTGGACGATGTGGGTGAGGCGCTGGCCGGCTTCGATTTTGAGGATGACGGGCTTGCTCGCCGGCGCGCCCGAGGGCGCGCCACCGGTGCCGGATGCGGGCAGGCCGAGGCCGGCGCGCTGGACCTCGGTGAAGGTGCGCTGGCTGGTGATTTCGCCGTTGAGAGTGCGCCATTCCGAATCGAGCGCCTCGGTGGCGTCGCGCAGGGACTGGTAGAGGGTGGCGCCGCCGCGTTCGTAGGTGTCGCGTGCGGTCTGGGCGTTGCGATAGGCGGTGATCGTGGCCGCGAATGCTGTGTTGGCGGCGGCGGCGACCTTCAGGTCGGCTAGGTGCGCGGCGAGGTAGGCGGACTATTGCGTGAGCAGGCGGTCGCGGGAGGCTTCGTCGGATGGGATCCAGTCGGGCATGGTTGGGCTGTGTGGGTTTGGGTTGTGGCGGCGGGGAGTTGTTTCTTTACTGGCTGGAAAGTTGGGAGTTATGCAAAAACTCCAGGGAGGATTGCCGGGATTTCCCGGAGGATTTGGGATGTTCCCTGGCAGACCCGTACCGGCCCCAGGGATTTCGCGGGAATCCGGCGGAGCGCCGGCATGCCGTCGTGGACGCATGGTGCCGTTCCCCGGAGGCGCGCTGCCAATCCGTGGAGCAGTGCCGCCATTCCGCGGAGCGCCCGGAGCCCTTCGTGGAATGGCAAGGCAAGCGCGAGGAAGGACGTGCCCGGCGCAAGGAATGGCAAGGACGGTCCGCGGAATGCCGCGCGCATTCCGTGGTCCCGATGAGTCGCCGTCCTGAGCGTGGCATGCGCGCTGGGAGGAATGTTGTGGCTGACGGGGAGGGCGGGGTTCCGCGCGGTGCATCCAGGCAAGGACGGACGAATGACTGGAGGAGATGGCGGAGTTGCCCCGCGAAAGGGCACATCCAGCCGACCACTGGTCGGCTCCACATTGCCGGCTCGACTTCGGCTACAAAATTCCGCGCGCCACTTAGCCCGCATTTCTCACAGAGTGGGACGGAAGGAGAGCGGCGGCGGAAAGTAGTCCGGGGCTTTAGCCCGGAAGGCGGCCCGTTCGGGCTGAAGCCCAGAACTACTTTGTGCTCCCGCCGCGCCACTACACTCTGTCACGTCCGACGCCAGGAGTGTGAGAAATGCGGGTTAGTCGACCCGTCGACCCGTCGACCACGGTGCTGCCGTGTGCGGCTGATGCGATGAACCACGAAACTGGAGGGCAGCCAGGCAGTCGCGCGAAGGCGAACGCTATGCCCGCATTTCCGGCAATGGAAAAAACCGATCCAAAAAATCGCCCCGTCGGCAGAAAAGTGTCGGCTGCGGTGGAAGCACTGACCGGCACGAACCCGCTCCATCCGGACATCCAACGCCCAACGCCCAACGCCCATCCCGGCGAGGCCGGAACCAAGCACGCGGGCACCTTCCTGCGATGGGGCATCGAAGCCGCGCCACGGTCTGGCGTTCAGCGTTTGGCGTCGTTGATGCCTGGAATTGCCAGCGGAAAGATGGTGTTCTCGGCGACTTCGCGGCGGAGGATTTCCTCGGCCTGCGCGATGAGGTCGGCGCGGCTGGCGGCGAGGTCGTGCGCTTCGCCGATGTCTTTCGACAGGTCGTACACCTCCCATGGGCCGGGCGTTTTCGTCTTCAGGTTTTGGCGAACGAGTTTGAAATCGCCGATCTGCACCGCGACCTGGCCGCCGTATTCGGGGAAGACCCAGAGCATCGGTTTCGTGCGGGCGGCGGACTTCCCGCTCGTGAGTGCGGGCCAGAGGCTTTCGCCGTCGAGGCCTGCCGGCTTTTCGATTCCCGCGGCATCGCACAAGGTCGGAAACCAATCGGCAAAGTATCCGGGCGTTTCGTTCACCGTGCCTGCGGGAATGCGGCCGGGCAGTCGCGCGATCATCGGCACGCGGATACCGCCTTCATACACGCTGCCCTTGTAAGCACGCAGTCCGGCGGTGCTGTTGAAGAACATGGGATCCGCTCCGCCGACGTGAAAGCGCGCATCGCCCGCGGCGCCGTGCGTGGTGCCGTTGTCGCTGGAAAAAATGACGAGAGTGCGGTCGGCGATGCCCGCGTGATCGAGGGCGGACATCACGCGGCCGACGTGGTCGTCCAGTTCGGCGATCATCGCCGCGTAACCGGCGCGTGGACGCGGATGCGGGAGGTAGCCGTTTGCCCCGCGATAGACTTCCTTGTCCCACTCGGCGGGAAATTTTTCCACCGTCTCGCGCGGCGGATGCATGGCGACGTGCGGCTCGGTGAGTGGGAGGTAGAGGAAGAACGCGCGCGCCTTGTTGGCGGCGATGAACTTCTCCGCCTCGGCGACCATGAGCTTCGGCGCGTAGGTCCCGCCGATCCATTCGTCGAGCTTCACATCGCCCTCGGGCTGCTTCGCGTGGCCGGGGATTGGCTTCGCATTGATGATGACCTTCTCCGAGTTCCGCCAAAGGTATTCCGGGTAGTAGCTGTGCGCGACGCCCTGGCAGTTGTAGCCGAAGAAGAGATCGAAGCCCTTCCGTGCCGGATCGCCCGTGCTGCCGACGGGACCGAGCCCCCATTTTCCCATCGCGCCAGTCGCATAGCCGGCCTTCTGGAAAAGCTGCACCCACGTCACAGCCTGTTCGGTGAGCGGGTACTGCCCTTCGTCGAACTGCGGCATGCGCGCCTTCGCCTGCAAGTTGCCGCGCACCTCCGCGTGACCGAGATGCTTGCCCGTCATCAGCACGCAGCGCGATGGCGCGCAAACCGGCGCCCCGCTGTAGTGCCGCGTGAATCGCATTCCCTGCGCAGCGAGCCGGTCGAGATTCGGCGTGGGGATCTTTTTCTGCCCGTAGCAGCCGACCTCGCCCCAGCCGAGATCGTCGGCGAGGATGAAGACGACGTTCGGCCGCTCGGCGGCGAAGACATGCCCGCACAGGGATGCAAACAGCAAGGCAAGGAGCGGGATGGATGGGAACTTCATGGGAAGGACTGAGGCTTGGGAGCAGACTTTGACGACCCGGATGCGGCTGGCGTCTGCCTCCTTAAATCCCGCATCGACCACCGCGGCAAGACATCATCCGGTGACGCCGATTCGACGCAGTCCATTTTTCCCTGGCCGCGTCTTTCCGTCCCGAGTGCGCGGCAAGATTGCTTCCGCCAGCGGACAGCCGAAAGACAGGCGCATACGACCGCGGCGTGCTCCTGCAGAATTCCACTGCGGCGAGCCGGGCCCGCGTGCCGGTGAGAAAAGGGGGCAGCCAGGTGTTTCGAGAAGTGTCGAAAGGGCCGACTTGATTGTGGATGGATTGATTGTGGATGGAAGGTAGGAAATCGATATACCGAGTACATGGCGTATCCTTTTCGTTATCTCGGCACCCTTCTTTCTTTGCTATTCCTTGTGGCCTCTGCCCCGGCAAAGACACCACCCATTCGCATCATGCCGCTTGGCGATTCGAACACCGAAGGCTTCGGAGTTCCGGGCGGGTATCGAAGCCCACTCCAGCAATCTCTGCTGACGGCGGGCTATAACGCGGACTTCGTGGGGACGCTATCCAGCAACGCCGCGACCATGATGCCGGACCCGGACCACCAGGGGCTCGGCGGTTTTACGATTGGTCAGATCGATGCAAACATCGCCGGCTGGCTCAGCTCAGTCACCACACCGGATGTGATCCTGCTGCACATCGGCACCAACGATTTTGCCCAACACGTGGATACGCCAAACGCGATCAACCGGCTTGATGCGCTGATCACGAAAATCGCAACCTTGCAGCCTTCCACGCACATCATCGTGACAAATCTCATGGTGCGGAATGAGCCCGAAAACACGGCCATCCAGACCCAGTTCAATCCGTTCGTGCAAGCGCGCGTGAACGCACAGGTGGCACTCGGGCGGCGCGTGAGATTTCTCAATATGCGGGCATTCGTGCCGCTGTCGGCGATGCCGGACCAATTGCATCCGAGCCAGGCGGGTTACGATTCCATGGCCAGGGGGTGGCTGTCCGCAATCCAAAGCGTGATCTCCCCGCTGGGCGACTATCGGCCACCACAGATCGTGCGCGCCATCGCGACGGATTCGAGGCACGTCGTGGTGACGTTCAACAAGCCGCTGCGGGATGGGGCCGGCGCGACCGGAAAATATGCGATCAATGGACTGACGATCACCTCCGCGAAACTCGATGAAGGAACCAAGCGCATCGTGACGCTCACCACTTCCGCGATGACCGCGGCGGCCAGCTACAGCCTCGCGGTCACCGGCGTGCGCGACCGGACGGCGGCGGCGAACCTCATCGCGCCGGGCAGCACCATGGCGTTCACCGGCTCAGCCATCGCCGGCCCGGCGGTCAATGTGCCGGAGGCCGCCACCTACTCGCTCGTCTATTCGCTGAACGTGCCGCTGACCGCGGCTTATAACGTCACGCCGCCGGCCTACGCCGTGAACCATCACGCGGGCGCGGGAAGGTTCACCCGCGTCGCCTACTATCTCGAAACGCGGAAGCCCAATCAGCCAACGCAATACTGCTGGGTCTCGATGCAGCCCTTCACCACCGACGCGGCAAAGCTCGGCGTGCCACATCTCGGCACGAACGCGACCTTCCAGCAGCCGGTAGCGGGCATGAATATTTTCTCGAACGCGGCGGGCGTGCAGACCGGAGCCGGCCTCAACGGGAACCTGGAATTCTGGTCCACCAACTATATCGCGGCGAATTCGGCGAGTGTGCCCGGTGCGAGCAGCAGCACCTACGATTTCGGCGATCAGCCCTCCCCTGGCCAATGGGGCTCCATGCAAATCCACAATCCCTCAAAGGGGCAGTCGCTCATCTCCTTCAACCACTGGGGCGATTCCGGCGGCGCGACGCTCGACCTCGGGATCGGCAACAGGCCGACCGGGGAGCCCGACTGGACGGCCGCCGCCAACGCCGGCAGCTATTCGGTGCGCATGCTGCAAGCCTACGCGCTTGTCGCGGGCGCGGACCCAGCGGACCTGAATGGCGATGGCAATGGCGACATCCGCTTCCAGAACAACGCCGGCCAGATCGTCGCATGGTATATGGATGGCAACGGCATGTTTTCCAACGCCGCATGGATCTGGAATTCGCCCCTCGGCGACTGGAAACTGTCGGGCACCGGCGACCTGAATAGCGATGGCAACAGTGACTTGCTCTTCCAAAACACTGCAGGCCAGATCGCGGCGTGGTATACCGACGGCAACGGCTCGATTTCCGGCTTCGCCACGATCTCGAATGCGGCCCTCGGCGACTGGAAGCTGGTGGGCACCGCAGACATGAACAGCGATGGCAACATCGACCTCCTCTTTCAGAATGCGGCAGGTCAAATCGCCGCGTGGTACATGAACGACCTCGGCGCGGTCTCCAGCACCGGCTACATTTGGGCTGCGCCTCTCGGCGGCTGGAAGCTGGCAGCCATCGCGGACCTGAACAGCGATGGGATAGCCGACCTCGTTTTTCAGAACACCATCGGCCAGATCGTCGTGTGGTACATGAACGGAGCCGGCGCGATTTCCTCCACCCGGTGGATCTGGGGCACGGCCCTCGCCGACTGGAAACTGGCGGCAACCGCAGACCTCAACAGCGATGGGAAAGCAGACCTCATTTTTCAGAACGCCATCGGCCAGATCGCCGCATGGTACATGAACGGATACGGCTCGATTTCCAGCACGGCGTTAATCTACAGCAGGCCTTTGGCAGACTGGCGCGTCCGATAGCCTGCATTTCTCACTACTCATGGCATGGGATGCGACAGGGTGTTGCGCCGCTAGGACTGCACGCCTGGGAAGCGGGCGGCGTTCACGTAGCGTGGCTCTCCCGAGCTGCGCCGCAGTGCGCGCCGGCACGGCGCGGCTCGGGAGAGCCACGCTACGTGAACGCGGCTTGCTTGCGGGGTGTGAGAAATGCGCGATAGAGATCGCTGCGACGCCCCGAAACCCCGACACGAGGAGCGTCCTTACTTCCGCAGTTCTTTCGGCGTCCAGAAAGTGCAGCGCCCGTTGCTCGCGTCGCGCACGGCTTTGACTTCATCGGGCTTCACGGCGCGGGACTGGTTGCCGAAATTGCTGCGGACGTAGGTGGGCACGTCGGCCATCTGCTGATCGTCGAGTCCCATCGGCGGCATGGGAATGGGCGCGACCTGCGTGAAGTCCTGGCCGTTCACTTTCATGGGGCCGGTGAGTCCGTGCATCACGATCTTGATGAGCGTCGCGGTGTCGCCGGTGACCCACTCGCTGCCGGCGATCGGTGGATACATTCCGGGCAGCCCGAGGCCCGTGGGCTGGTGGCAGTTCAGGCACAACATGTCATAGACGACTCCCTGCCGGGGTGCTCGACCATAGGCGCGGCGGTCGCGATTTTTGTCACGAAGGCCCGGTGGGCGTCGGTGAGTTTCAATTGTTTCATCACCGGCAGGAACTGTGGCTTCAGGCTCTTCACGACCTGCGTGAGCGCATAGTCGATGAACCGGTCGCGCGGACTGTCGAGCGCCTGGGCGGCGACTTCGATGGCTTCCGGCTTCCGCACATGCGCGCAGGCGACGACGGTTTCGAGCCGCACGCGCGGATGCCCATCGCGGATGCTCTTGCCGAGCAATGCGAGTGCATCGGGCAGACGATCGGCCCAGTTCCCGACGACGCGCGCACCGTAGGCGCGCACCCGGGCGTCCTTTGCAGCGAGCCGCCGCGCGAGCAGCGCGGGACGCGGGGATTCATGCGCTTCGAATACGCCGCAGATCTCCAGCAGGAGGTGCTCGTCATTTTCCACGGCGATGAAGGCATCCGCGGCTTTCAGCACTTCGTCGCTCGGCGCGTCGAAGAGCAGTTGCTTCGCCTGATACCGCGTCCAGCGCTCCGACGAGCGCAGTTGCCCGGGCAGCTCTGCCGGCTTCATCCCGGCGAGGTCCGGTTGCTTCACACCCGCGCGGCCTGTCGCCGTGATGCGCCAGATGCGGCCATTCGTGCGGTCGCGCTCCGGGTCAGCGGAGCTCGCCTGGGAATGACCGATGACGGGGTTGAACCAATCCGCGAGATACATCGCGCCATCGGGGCCGACGCTCACATCCACAGGCCGGAACGCCGTGCTGATCGAGCGCAGGAGCTTCGGCAGTTGTTCGCTCTTGAAACCCGATCTGTCGTCCTGGACGCGGTGCAGTTCCACCACGTTGCCAAAGTAGCCGCCGATCAAAGCGCAGCCCTGGACGTCATCCGGCAGCGCGCGAGTGCCGATGAAATCCAGCGAGGTCGTCTTCGGGTTGGTGAAGAACATGTTGCCCACGCGGTTGTATTCGTCCGGGTCCGGGATGCCCACCATGCCCGGCACGGTGCAGTAACCATCGGGGCGGTCGCCGCTTTTGTGGAAGACCTGCGCGAAGTCGTCGAACGCCACGCCCCAGCAGTTGTGCCCGGCTTTGCCCCCATTGAAGTAGCCTTCCATCTTTTGCGTGCGCGGGTTCAGACGCCACACGCCTGCCTTGTCCAGCCGCGCGAGGAGGCGTGCAAGCCCTGCGTGAACCACGGGGCGGCGATGGCGCCGACAGCGAATGAGAGCAACAGGAATACAGCGAGCGCGCAGAGGGGAATCATGGAGAACGCGGATGCGTGGGGCAGGATGGTCCGCAAACCCGCGGCCAGTGCGATGGAAAGATGCACACCACCGCCACCGAATGATCGCCCTGCTATTTCGCGCTCTCGTCCTTTGGCTCTTTGCCGGGCCTGCCTTTCCTGGCGGGCGGCGCCCACGCGGCAGGCTTCGGGTTTGGCAGATCGAGCTGAGCGGTATCGGCGAAAGCTTGCCGATCCTTTGCCAGCAGCGCGGTCATCTCGGCCACCTTCGCCGCGTGCTCGGATTTCGCCGAGAGGTCGGTGAGTTCGTCGGGGTCAGCCTTCAGATCGAAGAGCTGTGTGCGGTTGATCTGCGGGTAGCGGATCAGCTTCCACCGATCGTCCCGCACCGCCCGCTGGACGCTGCGGTAGCCGAACATGAGATCCGGCCGCGCCGCCTTCGACGGATCGCGCAGCGTCGCGCTGAGATCGATGCCCTCGCTCGCCTTCGGTCCCGCGACGCCGCACATGGCTCCGAGCGTCGGGTTCACGTCGAAGAGGTAGCACATGGCGTCCGTTCGCTTGTCTGCCGGGATGCCCGGCCCGGCGATGATCAGCGGCACACGCATCGAGTGCTCATACACGTTCTGTTTGCCGATCAGCCCGTGGCTGCCGCGCGCCACACCGGAGTCAGCGGCGAAGACGATGATCGTGTTCTTTGCGAATGGCGACGCTTCGAGCGCATCGAGCACGCGGCCAAGCTGCGCATCGAGGAACGAGATGTAGCGATAGTAGTCCGCGTTCATGCTCAGGACGTCCGCGGCGGTCCGCGGCCACGGCAGCAACTGCTCGTCGCGGATGCTCATCTCGCCGTTGTCGAACGGATGCTGCGGAAGAAAGTTCGGCGCGAGCGGCATCGTCGCCGGGTCGTATTTGATCGGGAAATCCTCCGGCACGATGTGCGGGTCGTGCGGACCATCGAAGGCGAGGTAGCAGTAGAACGGCCCCGTTTTCTGCTCCTTGAGAAAGTGAACCGCCTCATCCGTGAACGCCTCGCACGCGTGCTTGCCGCCGGGACGAGGCGTCGTGAGCTTTCCGCCCTCCATGTTGCTCAGCGCCGCCTTCATCGGGTTGGTCATGCCGCCGGCGAAAATGGATCGCGCATTCTGGAAGCTGGCTGCGAGCGAGGGCTGCCCATTGTGCCACTTTCCCGTGGCGAAGGTGGTGTAACCCGCGCGACCAAATGCTGCAGGCCACGTCTCGTCCTTCAGCAGTTTCTCATCCACGCGGAACAGCGACTTGCCCGAGAGCAGCATCGCGCGCGACGGCACGCAGGTCGCCCCTTGCAGCCCGCCCTGCATGTAGGCGCGGTTGAACGACACGCCCATGTGGACCAGTCGGTCGAGGTTCGGCGTCTTGATGTGCGAATTCCCCAGCGCGGCGATCGTGTCCGCGCGCTGGTCATCGGCGAAGATGAAAACGACGTTGGGCTTTTGCCCCGCGGCAGCGAGTGAAGCGCAGAGAACGGTGAAGAGCAGGAAGACGCGAATCAGTTTCATAGGGTGTGAACGGGGAAGGGAAGCGGGACTTGGAAGCGGAATATCGAACCCAGGCATTTCGCGCAAATCCGTTTCACGATCCAGGGCGGTACGGCAGGAGGGTCTTCAACGGTCCCGCCAGATTCTCGACGACGACGGCATTCGCTCGTGCGACATCGTGATTCTCCTCGGCGTCTTTCACCGACGCAGCCGGGTCGGCGAGCAGGCGACGGGGAATGTTGACGAAGAGGGTTGGATTCATGGGAGGCGAGTTACTTCGATGCCGTTGTCCTGCGTGGCCCGAGCGGGAAATTGCGGAGGCCCGCCTTGCCATTGGAGGGAGGAAATCCACGTCGCCATTCTCGCTCATCGGCTCTCCGCTCCCCGCCTCGCCGCCGAGATCGCGCGCAGGATTGCCTCGGGTGTTGCCGGTGAAGCGAGCGGGATCTCCCCCTTCGCGCCATGCGCCGCCACCGCGTCGCGGATCGCCTCGCGCACCGAGATGGCGAGCATCAGCGGCGGTTCGCCGACAGCCTTTGCGCCGTAGATCGTGTTCGGCTGCGCGGCGTCGCTGAGAAACGCGACGCGGAAATCGCGCGGGCGGTCACCGACGGCGGGAATCTTGTAGGTGTCCGGCGAGTGGGTGAGCAGCCGGCCTTCCTTGTCCCAAACGAGTTCCTCGTTCGTCAGCCAGCCCATGCCTTGCACGAAGCTGCCCTCGATTTGTCCGCGGCAGATCGCCGCGTTGATCGCCGCGCCCACGTCGTGCAGGATGTCCGTGCGCAGGATGCGCATCATGCCGGTGAAGCCGTCCACTTCCACCTCCGTCACCGCCGCGCCGACGGCGAAGTAGTGAAACGGTTTCCCGCGCCCCGTCTGCCAGTCCATGTGGATGTCCGGCGTGCGGTAAAATCCCGTCGCGCTCAGGCTCACGCGCGCGGCGTGCGCGGCCTCGGCTGCCTGCGCGAATGTGCGCTCCGGCGTGCGGAACGGCGCGAGTCGCTCGCTCAGGATCTCGCACGCGTTCTTCACCGCCGCGCCATTGAGGTCGGTGCCGCACGACGCCGCCGTGGCGGAGGTGTTCGGTACTTTGTCGGTGCGCGTGGACATCACGCGGATTGCCCCGACGGGGATGCCGAGTTCATTCGCGGCGATCTGCGCGATGTTCGTGTAAAGACCCTGGCCCATCTCCGTGCCGCCGTGGTTCACCTGCACCGTGCCGTCGCGGTAAATGAGCACGAGCGCGCCGGCCTGATTGAGCTGCGCCATCGTGAACGAGATGCCGAATTTCACGGGCGTCATCGCCAGGCCGCGCTGGTGATGCGGATGCGCGGCATTCCATTCCACGATCCCCGCGCGCCGCGTGGCAAACTCGCTCGACGCCTTCAGTTCGTGCCACACGCGCTGGATGCGGTTGTCCGCGATGAGCTGGCCGTAGTGCGTCGTATTGGTCTCGCCGGTGCCGTGGTAAAGATTGCGCTCGCGCACCTCCTCCGGTGCGAGTCCGGTGCGGCGCGCGATGCGATCGAGAATCTCCTCGATCACCAGCATCCCCTGCGGCCCGCCGAATCCGCGGAACGCCGTGTGCGAGGTCACGTTCGTCTTCACCACGCGGCCGTGGCATTCCATCGCCGGGATGAAATAGGCGTTGTCGAGATGGAACAGCGCGCGGTCCGCGATGGCGCGGGAGAGATCGAGCGACCAGCCGCCGTCGGCGAAAAGCTCCGCCTTCACCGCGAGCACGCGGCCATCCGGCGTGAAGCCGACATCGAAACGCGCGAGGAACGGGTGGCGTTTGCCGGTGATGGCCATGTCCTGGTCGCGGTTGTAGCGCACGCGCACCCGCCGGCCGGTCTTCGTCGCCGCGAGCGCCGCGAACACCGCCGGCGCCGCCGCCTGCGTCTCCTTGCCGCCGAAGCCGCCGCCCATGCGCGGGCATTGCACCACGACCTGATTCAAATGCAGCCCGAGCACATGCGCGACCGTCGCCTGCACTTCGCTCGGATGTTGCGTGGAGCTGTTGATGAACATCGTCCCGTCCTCGCCCGGCTCGGCCCAGCCCGCCTGCGATTCGAGATAGAAATGATCCTGCCCGCCAAACTCGAACTCACCGGAAAATTTCAACGGTGCCGCTGCCAGCGATGCATCCGTGTCACCGCGCCGGATCACGTTGTGCGGCGTGTGAAAACTTTCCGCCGCGATTGCCGCGCGCACATCGAGCAGCGCAGGCACCGGTTCATACTCGACCACCACCTTGTCCACTGCCGCGCGGCATTGGTCCGGCGTGTCGCCGACGATGAGCGCAACCGGCTGACTGTGGTAATGCACCTCGTCCGCCGCGAGCAACGGCTCGTCGTGCCGCACCGGGCCGACGTCGTTGAGACCGGGCACGTCCTCCGCCAGGAGCACCGCGTGGATGCCCGGCATCTGCCGCGCCGCCGTCGCGTCGCGCCGCGTGATGCGCGCGCGCGCGTGCGGCGACAGCACGAACCACGTCTCCAACATTCCGTCCGTGGTGTCGTCCACATAGAGTGCCTCGCCGGTGACGTGCTTGTGCGCGCTCTCATGCGGCAGCGCGTCCATCGCCGGAATCGCGGGCGGCAGTGGCGTGGCCGGCTCGCGGGGATTGTCGCCATGGAAAAACTTTTCGAGCAGGTTGGTGATGAGCAGCGTGCGGTATTCCTTCGAGCCGCGGAAGTCGGAGATCGGGGCGAACTCCGCCGCGAGCACCGGCTTCACGTTCGCGATGGTTTCCGCAGTCCACGGCTGGCCACACAGCGCCGCTTCGGTTTTCGTCGCGCGCACGGGGGTCGCCGCGACTCCCCCGTAGGCGATGCGCGTTTCGGTCACGCGGCCGGCTTCATCGAGCTTCACCGCGAAGCAGGCCGACACTGTGCTGATGTCCATCTCACGGCGTTTGGACACTTTGAAAAACATCCGGCGGAAACCGTCGTTGCGCGGCAGCACGATGGTCTTGAGCACTTCGCCCGGCTTGAGCGCCGTCCTGCGATACGCAGTGAAAAATTCCCCGATGCCCACCGTGCGCTCGCCCGCCGCCGAGGCGAGCACGAGCTTCGCGTCGAACGTCAGCAGCACCGGTGCGGAATCGCCGATGGGCGACGCGGTGCAGAGATTGCCGCCGAGCGTGGCGCGGTTGCGAATCTGCCGCGAGCCAAACCACCACAGCATGTTTTGCAGCGCGGAAAATTCCTCGCCGATCCGTTCGGCCACGATGGTCAGCGGCACCGCCGCGCCGATGTGCCATGCCTCGGGCGTCGCACGCAGCCCGGTGAGTTCGCGCACGCCTTCGAGCGAAACGAGCGCGGGAAACCGCCGGAAGCGCTTGCTGATTTCCAATCCAAAATCCGTCGCCCCCGCGAACAGCCGCGCCTCCGGCGTGCGCGCGAGCACGCCGAACAATTCCGCGAGCGTGGACGGGCGGTGAAAGTCCGCGCCGGTCGCGGCGTAGTGCAGCGTCGCGAGTTCAGGAGCGTCCGGCGTGAAGCCGTCGTCGCCGTGTTGCGCGATTGCTTCGAGCGCCGCCGCGTGGATCGCGCGATAGCCGGTGCAGCGGCAGAGGTTGCCGGCCAGTTGTTCGTCGAGTTGCGCGTCGGTCTTGAGATCGTCGCGATGACATGCCTCGAAGAGCGCCATCACGAATCCCGGCGTGCAGTACCCGCACTGCGAGCCGTGGTGCCGCACCATCGCGGCCTGCGCGGGATGCAGCGCGTCCCGTTTCAATCCCTCCACTGTGAGCACGTGCCCGCCCGCGAGCGCGGCGAGGGGCACGAGGCAACTGTTGATGCTCCGCCAGCGCGCCTTGCCGTGCGCGCCGGGCATCGCCACCGCCACGCTGCACGCGCCGCAATCGCCTTCGGCGCAGCCTTCCTTCGTGCCGGTCCTCCCGCCCGCGCGCAACCAGTCGAGCAGCGTGACATTCGGCGAAACATCCTCGACCCGCACGGTCCTGCCATTGAGCACGACGGCGAATCCGCTGGTTTGGATGGCAGGCATCGGTGCGCGCTGGTTTAAGACGAAAAAAAAGTGACCGCGGATTGCGCGGATGAACGCGGATGGGAACGTGACACAGTGCGTCCCGCCTGTGCCGGTGTGAGATGCACGAGAGCCTCCCGGATCAGAATTCCTGCGGGTGATTGGGAGCGCCTGCGCCGGACCACCGCTGGCACAGGCGGGACGCGCGGCATCACTTTCTCGCGCCCGCCGGATCCGGTGCGGTTCATCGGTAGCAGGGTTTCAAGCATGCGAAGGCGGGTCGGAACACAATCGAAGAATCCGGTGAAACGATGGCAGCGCGAAACTCCTCCATGGCATGCCTCGTCGCGCAATCCGCGGTTCAATTTCCGTCTCCCGTTTTTCATTTCCGGCGGCCCAGCAGGATCTTGAGGAACGAACGCGTGCGGATCTCGTCGAGCGTCAGCCCGGTCGCGAGCGCCTCGGCCTCGGTGATCGCGCCGCAACTGATGCCGCGCAGGAAAAAGTTCAGCAATCCCTGGCCCGTCGCTGCGTCGTCGAACACGTCGCCGTGCAGTGACGCGAGCGCGGCCTTTCCCACGAATGCCTTGAGCCGGGAAGACGCGGCATCGAGGCCGCTGAGGAAAAACGCATACACCGCCGCGTAGCGCGCGACGAATTGCGCCGGGTGCAGATCCCAGCCCTGGTAAATTCCGTTCACCAGCGAATGCTGCGTGTCGCAAAACGCGAGCCGCCACGCGTGATGCACGGTCTCCCGGTTTTCGCGCTGTTGTTTCGCGGCCAGCCTGCGGCCCGCCTCGGCGCGGTGCGGCGCCACGGGCATGATGTTCGTCGCGCCGTCGGACAGAAAAATTCCCGTTCCCGCGAGCGACACCGCCATGACCTCACGCGCGAAATCGCACACCGCGTGGCCCATCGCCTGATACGCCGCGGTGATGTTCCGCCCCGCCGTGTAGTCATACACACCGAAGTGGACGCCGAGACAGCGGCCCTCCGCAGCCTCGATGAGCGAAGGCAGCGTGAGCGTGCCGTGGCGGCTGATGATCGCCTGCGGGGTTTCCAGCATCAGCTCCAGCTTGAGCGCGCCAGCGGCGAGGCGGTTCCTTCTTTCGAGCAGCGCCAGCATCTTCACCACCGCCGTCACCTGCTCCGGGATCTGCACCTTCGGAACGGTGATGACGAAATTGTCCGGCAGCTTCCCCTGCGTCCCGGCGAGCAGCGTGGTGACGAAAATGTCGAGCGTGCGCGTGGCGCGGGCGCGCAGGTCTTCATTCATCGGCTTGATGCGGATGCCGATGAAAGGCGGCAGCGTGCCGGTGGCGAGACCCTTCGCGACTTCCGTCGCGCCCTGGGCGGCGTGACCGTCCTCCTCGGTGTCGAGGCGGTTGCCGTAGCCGTCCTCGTAATCGAGCCGAAAATCCTCCACGGCCTCGCGGCGAAGTTTTTCAGCGACTCGCTCGCGCAGCGTCTTGGCAAATGCCGCGCCGCCCTGCAGCTCGAATGCCTTGGCGAATGCCTTGGCATCGGGCGCGTATTCGTCGAGCGAACGCAACGCCACGTCGCCGAGTTTGCGGGCCGAGTCGCTTTTGAAAATATGTCCGCCGCCATAGACTGTGTGCGCGGGCTGGCGGCGGTTCGATTCGCCGGGGTAGTAGCGCGCGAAGGCAAGATTCGCAGCGCTCAGCACGGAGGTGATGCCTCCGATTTGGTCCGGGGTGAAGCTCGTGCGGAAAGTGGCGGGAATTTTTGAATGGCTCATCGGGGCGGGCGGTTCACGTCCTTGTAATAGATGTAGCGCGCGGGCGTCTTGCCCATCGCGACGAACCACTGCTCGCAGTACGGCGCGATCCAGATCGCATCGCCGGCCTGCACCGGATGCCAGTCGCCGCCGAGCCGGTAGATGCCCGCGCCACCGAGGAACAGCATCCCGTGCTCCATGATGTGCGACTCGACAAAGGGCAGCGTCGCGCCGGGGTCGTAGGTGAAAATGTTCACCGCCATGTCGAACGCGGGCGTGTCGGGCAGGAGCATTTGCAGGCGCGCGTTCGGGTCGCCGAGGAATGGAGCGGATTTGATTTTCGCGGCGTCGCCGAAAACCGCTCCCGGTGCGGTCTGACCGGCGAGCGGCTCGTAACGCTTTTGGAAAATCACCAACTGCGTCGCCTTCGCCGCACCGCGCAATGCGAAGTCCGTTCCCGGCGGCAGAAACGCGAAGTGGCCCGCGGACAACTTGCGCCCGTTCAACGAACACGCGCCGCTGACGATGTACAGCAGCATTTCATCTTCACCGGTCGCGCCGGCTGCCGCGCCGGCCCTTGGCACATCCACGAGAAGCTGCACGAGGCCCGCGCCCATCGCGGCGGAGATTTGCACTTGCGCCGCGCAGCCGCTCCAGCCCGGAATCACGCTCGACACGCGGCTGTCGGGCGCGATGACCGCGTAGCGGGGCTGGATGACCGTGCGGGTGGAGCCGGGGGGGAAGTT
>Ga0105044_10006891_pt1 | contig 15652 bp, 9 predicted proteins | sample MAT01_FD_78092 | JGI IMG/M metagenome (GOLD analysis project Ga0105044, IMG submission 78092) | Freshwater microbial communities from Lake Fryxell liftoff mats and glacier meltwater in Antarctica - MAT-01 | ecosystem: Environmental > Aquatic > Freshwater > Ice > Liftoff microbial mat | place... | reverse complement strand
TCGACGTTTCCGGTGATCTCGATGTCGAGCACGTCTCGGTGCTGGGCGGGAGCGAGCTCGCCGTCGCCGGGAAGATCCGCCAGTCGGAACCGTCGACCGATCCCGACGATCCCGAGTTCCGGTGGGGTGCCAGTGTCCTCGATGGCACCGTCTCCAGCCCCAGCCCGTGGACCACCCCAGCAGGGGCCACGCTGTCGTTGCAATCGGCGATCATCACGGCCGAGCTCATCATCGAGGGCACGCTCGACCTCGTTGGTGGCAACCCGCAGGTGGTCGGCAACCTGAGCCTCGGAACCAATGCGTTGGTGCGAAGCGACGTCAATCCTGCCGCACCTCCGGCGATGGCCGTGGAGGGCACCCTCGCGCTGGGCGGCGCCCTGGAGGTGGAACTCCTTGCCGCGCTCTCCGCCGGCGCTGAGCTGACGCTGATCGCTCCCGAAGGTGCCGGCTCGCTCACCGGGTCGTTCGCTTCGGTTGACCTCACCGGGGAGGCCGAAGACACCGAGATCGTGGTCGACGCTGCTGGCGTCCGGCTCGTGCGAACGGCAGTCGGCGAGTGCGCCGCGGTCCCCGACGCTGTGGGCCTCGAGGTGGAGGGGTGCTGGGTCGCGGGTCCCGATGACACCTACAGCGCCGCCCCTGACCCATCAGACCGCGACACGGTGCCGCGGGTAGGTGAGGTGGAGCTCGACCCCGACGACGGCACGTCCCTCGTGCTCGACCTGGGTGCTGCTCCCCCCACGCTCGTGAGCGACGGTCCGGTCGCGATCGGCATCGACGTCACCCTCCCGGCCCGGGTGGCCCGCTGGTCCGCAGGGACGGGCACCATCGACTGGAACCTCGGGGGCGCTCCGCTGGCGCTTCCGACGAACCGGTTCTTCACCTCTGGCTTGTCCATCGCACCCACGATCACGCCGACATCCGATGGGTGGCGTGTCCGCCTCCGTCCTCGGCTCGGCGGCCTGTTCGCCGGAGCCATCGCGAACCTGAGCTCCACGATCGGTGCCGACGGGCGGCTGGCGAACCCGACGGGAACTGTGGGCGCAACCAGGGTCGCGGAGTTCGCTCGGGTCGAGGGCATGACCATCGCCTACAACGACCTCGGCCGGTGGCTGCTGGCTACCCCGACGCCCGGCGGCGGGACCCAGGTCACGGGCCAGATCGTGCTCGGGGCGACCGGTCCGATCTCTGGCTCCATCGCCCTCGGCACCTTCGGCCTGGGCGACCTTGCGGACCTCGACGGCACGGTCCTGCAATTCAACGTTCTCTCGGGGAGCTGGACCGCTGACCTCGACGGCGCGTCAGGTGCCCGGGAGCTCCGGCTCATCGACACCGGTACGGCGATCGGCGGCGGCTCGCACGTGGACCTCGGCACGCTCTCGCTCGGGTTCCGGGAGCAGGTCGGTCCCATCCGGATCTCCAAGGGAGCCGGGGGCGGATGGGGACTTCCGACCCCTCCGGCGCCGGGCTCGCTGCTGCAGCAACTCGACCTGACCCTGCGCAACGGGGGGCTCGACACCGCGACGATCCGCTTCGGTGACCTCCCGCCCGGCAACGGCGCCACTGCGCCGGTGGCCAACGCTGGTGGATGGCTGCCGATCGGTGGGCTCACCGTCACTCACGACCCGGGACGAGATGTCTGGACGGTCGCCGGGTTCCTCGACCAGCCCCGAGCGGACGTCGTGGGCACCGTCGATCTCGACGACGGCCGCATCGTGGCGGGGAGCTTCCAGATACCGAACGTGAACCTCGGGTCGCTGGCGGTACTCGACCTGACCCTCGCGTTCACCACCGGACGCACCTTCACCCTCGATGCTGCGCTCGAGGGGCCGGGGTTGACCGGTCGGCCCAACGGCACCGGCTCGCTGACGTTCGCGGCCGGCGGCGCTATCACCGCCGGTTCGTTGACCTTTGCCCAGCTTCCCGTCGGTGAGCTGTTCACCATCGAGCAGTTCCGCCTGGCATGGACGGCATCGCTCGGTCGGTGGAGCGCTTCGGGCATGATCGACGGGCCGGACGCCGGCAGCCCGCCCACCTCGGTGTCGGGTGGTTTCACCTTCACCGGTGGCGTGCTCACCGCTGCCGACCTGTCGGTCGCTGAGTTCCGAGCCGGTCCGCTGTCGATCGACACCTTCACGATGGCCCTGGCCCGCACGGGTTCCAGCGGACCCCGGGAGTCCGCGTTCACCCTGTCTGGGTCGGTCCGGGGACCGGCTGCGGAGGTTCGCGGCGGGCCGTCGGCGGCGACCGATGCCGTCACCGGGTCCGCCCGGCTGCTCGACGGGCAGCTGACCGCGTTCTCGCTCTCGGTGCCCCACATCGAGCTGCCCGGTCTGGCCTACCTCGATGGCGTGAACATCGGCTACGCACTCGACGGCATGGCGGCGACCCTCACCGGTAGCGGAACCGTCTCGAGCGCCGGAAGCGGCGCCGGCGCGGGCCCATCAGCGGCGTTCCAGGTGCGCGTCGATGACGGCCGGGTTCTGAGCGCGAGCGTCTCGCTCGCCCGCCTTCCGCTCGGCGGCATGGTGACCATCGAAAACTTCGTCGCCAGCTACGTGGCCAGCGCCGAGGTGCCCTCGTGCTCGGTGGCCATTGCCCGTGACGCCGACATCTACGCCGTCTCCGGTTCGGTGCGCGGCAGCACCCTGAGCGGGTGCGTGGCCTTGGACGGACGCCGGCTCGTCGGCGCTCGTCTCGCCGTCGATCAGCTCGAGGTCGGCGAGCTGCTGGCCGTGAACAGCTTCGTCGCCACCTACCTGTCGTCGACCCCGTACGTGGTGCCGGTCGAGGGCGATCCCCGGGCCACCGAAGCGACGCTCTACCGCTCGTCGCTGGCCCTCTCCGGCTCGATCGCGGCCCGAGGTGGCGCCGCCACCAACTTTGCCGGGTCGATGGTGCTGGCCGATGGCGGCGTGGAGTCGCTGGCGCTCACCGCAGACGTGATCCCTCTCTCGTCCACCGTGCGACTCGAAGACGTCGAGGTGGCCTTCGACGGCGGTGATCGCTTCGACGGCCGATCGGACCTCGCCTTCTCGATCTCGGGCTCGGCGGTCCATGGCGGAGGCACCACGACGCTCGCTGGCGAGCTCGCCTTCGCCGCCGACGGTCAACTGCAAACTGGTGCCATCGAGGTGGGCGACCTCCCGTTCGGGCCGATCGTGCTCGAGGATTTCGCCTTCCGCTACGAGCGGGCGCAGGCCACCACCAAGTGGCTCCTGGATGCCGCGGTCAGCTCCCCCGACGACCGCGCCATCAGCGTCGAGGTCACCGGCTCGGCCACCTTCGTCGACGGAGCCCTCACCGCAGCAGACCTCGACGTTCCCCGGTTGTCGGTCGGCGAGATCGTGCTCGTCACGGACCTGACCCTCGCCTTCTCCCGGTCCGCCGGTCGCTCGGAGGTCTGGTCGGGGAGTGGCAGCGTTGGCGGCCTCGGTCAGGCCCCCGATCCCGCTCGGGCGTCCGTCCGGATCCAAGTCGACGCGGCGGGAGCGTTCGAGTCCGGCTTCATCGACATTGGCCACGTCCGGTGGGGCGGTCTCCTCCACCTCCGGAACCTGACCTTCACCGGTTCGGTGGCGAACCGTCAGGCATCGTGGGCGGTGGCAGCCAGCCTGAGCATCGGCACCGGCACGCCCACCGCGGTGACGGGTTCGTTGCGGCTCAGCGACGGCCGCGCCGTGGCCGGCAGCCTCACCTTGCGCGATCTCTCGATCGCTGAGTTGGTGCGGATCCAGACGCTCGAACTCATCGTGAGCGACCGGAGCGGAATCACCGAATGGGGGGCTCGGTCCACGGTGGCGTTCGGCGAGGGGGCACCGGTCACCACGAACGGGTCCATGGCGTTCGAGCGGGGCGTGCTGACCGAGGCGTCGATCCGCCTGGGCAACGCTCCCATCGGCGAGCTCTTCCGGCTCGACAGCTTCCGCATCGACTACCAGCAAGGCCGGCTCTGGTCGGCCAGCGCCACGGTCACTGATGAGGATGGCACGTCCACGCTCGGTGGATCGCTCCAGTTCACCGACGGCCGGGTCACGAGCGGATCGCTCAGCATTGCCAGCCTGCAGTTCGGGCCACTCGAGCTGTCGACGCTCGAGCTCGCCATCGGCCCGGCCGACACTCCCGGCCCCGCCGTGTGCGGCGTCGCCGATACCGCTGGTCCCGGGATCCGATACACCGTGGCCGCCACGGTCCGCAGCCGCGACGGCGACACCACGTCGCTCGCCGGACGCCTCCGCCTCGACGAGGGAAACTTCGCCGAGGGCCGCTTGTGTGGCAGCAACCTCAAGTTCGGCGACCTGCTGATCTTGGACTCGGTCAACCTCAGCTACGCCAACTCGATGGGCCCCAACGGCCGGACCATCTCCTTCTCGGGATCGGCCGTCGCCGAGAACCCCTCGACCGGTGGCACCTCCAGCGCCTCGGTGGCCTTCGCCATCCGCGACCGTCAGCTCCAGACGTTGTCGGTCACCGCCGGAGGCATCGAGGTCGGCGACCTGTTGAAGCTGGCCAACCTCGAGTTCAGCTACAACCGGACCATCAATGCCACGGCCTGGGTGTTCGACTCGACGGTGGTGCAGGACGGTCCCGATGCAACCCTCTCGGGATCGCTGACCGTTGTCGACGGCACCATCACGGGCGGCTCTCTCACCGCCAGCGAGATCCGGTTCGGCGACCTCTTCGTGCTCGAGGAGATGGAGATCGACTACTTCGGTCGCGCGATCGTCGCTCCTACCCTCGGCGGGGTCAGCTCGGGCGCCAACAGCTCGTGCGGTGCGACCCCGAACGATTCGAACGTGCCGACCGGGTTCCCTCGAGGGACGGGCAGCTTCTCGCAGTTCTCGGTCTCGGCCGTGGTCCGTGCCAACAACGACACCTATGCCGCCCGAGGCCAGCTCCTCTTCGGCGACGGCGACCTCGTCGGCTTCGACGTGACCCTGGCCTGCCTGCCCATCGGTGACTTCAAGACCCTCGAGGCGGTGCGGATCGCCAAGCGCCCCGGGCAGCTCCAGTTCAGTGGTCGGCTCCAGGACCCCGATGGGACGACTAGCGCGACCGGATCGTTCGTGTTCGACGACGGCCGCCTCACGGGCGGGCGGGTCCGCCTGCGCGAGGTGCCGATCGGTCCGATCCAGATCAACCGGCTCGACGTGGTGATCGGCCAGACCGCCACCGGCAACACGGAGTACGGCCTCACCGTCGTGCTGGCGGCGGGCGACAGCGCGCCCGTCGGTGGCGGCGGGTCGCTCATCATGGATGACGGCCGGGTCGTGGGCGGTTCGCTGAACCTGTCGGGCATCAAGGTGTTCGACCTGTTCCGGATCGACGAGCTCGAGCTCGACATCGACGGGAGCGTGCCCGGAAGGGTCCGCTTCGCCGTCGGTCTTGGAGTCTCTTTCCCGCCTGCTGGTGGATCGGGTGGGAACGGCGGCCACGTCGGCCAGGGCAGCGGCGGCTCCGGTGACGATGATGCCGGGTTCGAGGTCGCGGTCTCGATCACCATGGTCGACGGCCGGGTGACCGCCGGCAGCTTCACCCTGGGCGCGATCAAGCTCTTCGACGCCGTGCCGCTTGGTCGGGTTTCCGCCGAGTTCAACGGCGAGGAAGGGCGGTGGGCGGCGGAGCTCGAGATGCAGATCGGCCAGAACGGACCGGCTTTCGTCCTCGGGGCGGAGTTCGAGCGGGGGAAGCTGCTCTCGGGCACCGTCGGCTTCGACCTGAACGGCGACGGCGAGCCCGACGGCTCGCCCGGTCAAGCACCCCCGGCAGGCGGCAACGCCCAGATGAGCTGGTTCCCGCTGAAGGCCGCGTACATCGTGTACTGCTCGTCGGAGGCCACCGCCTCGTACTGCCCGGGCAACGGGGTCAGCCAGTGGGCCGGTCGCCTCGGCATCGAACTGCCCACCGACGCGGCACCGGCCATCGACGTGTCTGTCGACATCCGCGACGGCATTCTCGTGGAGGCCAGCGCGTGGATCGACTTCGGCGTCGGGATCATGGTGTACCCGCCGGTCTGGTTGGAGTCGATCGGCTTCAGCTTCGGGCTCAAGCCGTTCAACGCCAGCGGAACGATCGGCCTCGCCCTCGGCACCGGGGTCGTCGACATCGCCGATATCACCGGATGGGTGGCGGCTGGGGAAGGCCCGCCGCTCGCGCCCGACGAGAGCCCGCTGGACTACGAGTCGGACTACATCTACTTCGCCTCTGGCGGGTCCGTGGAGCTGTTCGACCTACCTGTGGGCGGTGACTTCGTGTCGATCTTCCAGTCGAACGGCTACCTGGGCTTCGGCGGAAGCATCGGCATCGACATCCTCGAGGACACGTTCTCGGTCGTCGGCGGAATGGAGGGCGCGATCTTCAACGCCAGCGGTGCCGGCTTCAACCTCACCAACCCCGAGACCGGTCAGCCCCTCAGCGGCTGGCACGCCCAGGCGCACGGGTTCGTTTCGGCCAGCATCTTCGGAATCAACGTGGCGTCGGCTGAAGGCTATATCTCCGACATAGGGGCCACCGCCTTCGGCCAGGTGGCGTTCCTCGGCTGCGCCGGGGTCGGGGTCTACTGGTCCACCGGCAGGGTTCGGGAGACCTGCGACTACGGCCGCTACATCGTCGAGGGGGTCAACCCCTCCGACAGCCCGCTCATCCCGAACAGTGTCACGCGGAGCAGTGCTGCCCGGTCGGCGGGCACCAAGGCGGCGCCCGAGGTGGAGTTCGCGGAGCTCGAGGTGGCACCGGGTGAGGACGTCCTCGGTGTCACCGTGAGCGGGTTCGGTTCGGCCTTGGACGACAGTGACCCGACCCCCGACGTCGCCCTCATGGCGCCCGATGGCACCGTGTACGGCGCCCGCAACGTGGACGATGCTGACCCCTCCGACGGCACGATCATCGCCAGCGCTCCCAACAACCGATGGTTCTTCATCGACGACCCGCAGCCCGGTACCTGGCGGCTCGAGTCCACGCCGGGCAGCGTGGCGATCGAGGAGGTCGCCCTCTCCCGCAAGCTCCCGCCGGTCGACGTGCGCGGCTCTGTGGCCCAGGCCGGGCGCCAGGCAGTGGTCGACTACGAGCTCACGCCACTCGATGGCCAGGAGGTGCTCTTCGTCGAGCGCAGCGTCGGGAGCACCGACGATTTCGAGTCCGGCATCGGCACGGCGACCGGAGCCTCGGGTCAGATGCGCTTCACCCCGGCGGGGGGCAGCCGTGCTGGCACCCGCGAGGTGTTCGCCGTCGTGATGCAGGAGGGTTTCCGCCGCCAGGAGATCTCCCTCGGTACCTTCCAGATGGGGCCAGGCGGGCCGGCTTCGAAGCCCCAGCAGGTCCGAGCTACCGAGATCGCCGGCGGCGCCCGGGTCAGCTGGCAGCCGCCCGCCGACGACGGTGGTCGGCGCATCACCAGCTACCGGGTTTTCTCGGACCTCGGCTTCGACGTTGCGGTCGATGCGCAGGACCTCACCGTGGACGTGCCGATTCCCGCGATGGAGCCCGGCGAGGAGGTCCCGATCTACGTCGAGGCCCGCACCGGAGTCGGCTGGGGCTACTCCGGCACGACCTCGATCACCTCGACCCAGACGACCGGGTGGCAGTACAAGCAGCACCAGGTCCCTCGCTCGAGCTGGGTCGACGGTCCGACCGTGCCCACCGATCCGACCGATCCGACCGATCCGACCGATCCCACGGATCCCGCCGATCCGACCGATCCCGCCGATCCGGTTGATCCGTTCGGACCCGGCGGGCCCAGCGGGCCGGGCGCTACCGGCGCCGCGCCGTCCACGCCGGTCGGCACCCTCGCCCGCACCGGCAGCGAGCTGATGGCGACGTGGTGGTGGGGGATGCTCCTCGTGCTGGCCGGCTCCGCCTTCGTGTGGTTCGGACGACGCCGCCGTACTGGCTCACCGCCCACCTGAGCCGGCCGGCTCCGGCGGCCATTCATCGGGGGGACACGAGGTGGACGCGCTTCACGAGTCGTTGCGGACGGGGTTGTGGTTCGTTCGTGACCATCGAGTCCTCCTCGGCAACTCGGCGTACGAGGTGCGATACACCCAATTGGTCGACGGCCCGGTCGGCGAGGCTGACATCGCCGTGCAGGAGTACAACGACCGCGTGGGCGGCCGACCCAGATGCCCTGACCCCTCCCGGCTGAAAGACCGGTCTTTCAGCCGGCGAACCGACGTCGCAGCCAGTTCTCGGCATCGGCCACCGCGGCGGTCGAGATCGCCGAGCCCGCGCCGACGATGTCGAAGCCATGCGGTGCGCCGCCGTACACGCGCAGATCGGTGGGTACGCCGGCGTGCATCAGCCGAGAGGCGTAGTCCAGGTCCTCGTCGACGAACCGATCAGCGCTGCCCACGATCACCATCGTCGGCGGCAATCCGGCCATGTCGGCGGCCCGTGCCGGCGCCGCGTAGGCCGAGACCTCGTCGGGATCGTCTCCGAGGTAGGCGTGCCACGCGTACTCGTTGGCGGTTTGGGACCAGGCGGGCGTGGCCCAGGTGCTCGATGGGGTCTGCTCCCGGTCGTCGAGCATGGGATAAAAGAGCAGTTGACCGGCGAGCGACAGTCCCCGGTCGCGGGCGGCAAGGGCCAGACCTGCTGCGATTCCGCCACCGGCGCTGGCGCCGGCGACCACGATGCGCTCGGCATCGACCCCGAGATCCTCGGCTGAGCCGATCAGCCACTCGAGGGCGTGCAGCGCATCATCGTGGGCCGCAGGGAAGGGGTGTTCGGGCGCCAGCCGATAGTCGACCGAGATCGCGAAGCAGCCGAGCTTCGCAGCCCAGGACTGCATGCGAGCGCCGCCCATCATTGGGGCCCCGATCACATAGCCGCCGCCGTGCAACCAGATGAGTGCCGGATGGGGGCCGGGCGTGGTGGGCGCAAACGTTTCGGCCTCCACGCCGGTGTGGGCGTCGACCACGACGCGGCCGACGTCGACGGTGGTGATGGCCGGTGGCAGTCGGCTGATCGCCTCGATATCGGCGCGCGTCTCGGCCAGGTCGAAGCCCTCGGTCCCGACGCCATCGCCATCGCCTGTGCCGGCGTCGGCGTTGGCGAAAGCGGCGAAGTCGGGGTCGAGCGGCGGCACGAACTCCTCGGCCATCAGACGGCGACCGATGGTTCGGCGTCAGCCGGAGCGGACTCGCCCGACGATCCAACCCGGTAGCTCCACACGAACCTGCTCATGACGAAACGCCGGGCCACTCAGCTCTCGTTGCCCAGTTCGGCGGTCTCGGTGATCTCCTCCACCACGTCGAAGGTGCCGTCGCCGTCGAGGTCGACCGCGGTGGTGGTGGTCCGGGTCACCACGTCGGGGGTGCCGTCGCCATCGACGTCGACGAGGGTGGTGACCACTTCCTGGATCACGTCGATGGAGCCATCGCCGTCCACGTCGATACCACTGGTCTCCACCGTCTCGACGACGTCGGCCTGGCCATCGCCATCGATGTCGAGCGTGGTGACGGTCACCTCACTCACGGTGTCGTTCTGGCCGTCGCCATCGGAATCACCAACCACGGTGGTGGTGGCCGAGAAGCCGTCAGGTACGCCATCGCCGTCGAGATCGATCTCGGTGACCTCGATGTCGTCGGAGGTGGGCTCGGAGGTGGAGGCATCGCTCATGGTCAAGTCCTTTGCTCGAATGAGCGTGCATCCTCGCACGGCCACTGATGGGTGGTCACAGCCGGTCGAAGATCGTGGCCATCGTCATCGGCGAGACACTGTCTTGGCCCGACTCTGTGGAGTTGTTGCGATCACGCGCGAGCCATCCGCACTCGCTGGGCTCACTGCCCTACGCGGCCATCCAGCAAGTTCCGTTGCGGGCCATGGAAAGACGGTCCTCAACCAACTCGGGGGCCAGGCCGAGGTGCACCAGTGCATCGGTAGCGGTGGCCAGGTCTGTCACCACTGCGACTTGGCTGGCTTGCACCAGGTCCGCCGCTGACTGCGGCTCGCTGGTGTTGGCCGTAGCGAACGCGATGGTGGCCGCGTCGCCCAGCAGCAGGTTGGGGAGTACGGCGACGGCGGTTGCTCCGGCGGGGCGGAGGACTCGGGCGCGTAGGGGGCGGCCTTCGATGAGGGCGGCCATTGACCGGTGGTGTCCGGCGGCGATGACCAACTCGCCCCACTGGTCTTCGTAGATGAGCGGGTAGCGGTTGTGGGCTTTCTCGCGGTCTGCGCTGGTGGTGCCGGTGCGTTCCCATTCGCCGGTGAGGTACCAGTCGACGTGCTGTTGGAGCACCCAGGTCTGGGTGCAGTGCAGGTGTCGCGGGTCTACGTCGGCGAGGTAGGGGCTGCCGGAGAGCACGGATGCGATCGCGTCAGGTTCGACGAGGGGCTGGCCCTTGAGCCGGCGGGCGGACCGCCACGGGCACACGGTGCGGTCACCGCCGCTGAAGACGTCGTTGGGGTCGCCGATGCCCCACCAGCGGCGGCAGCGTTCGGTCGGAGCGGTCACTTGGGCTTCGGGGTTGGCTTGGTACGTCGTCGACGAGCCTGCTTGATCAGGTGATCGAGCGCGCCGTCGATGGTGCGCTGCACCTCGTCAGGTTGCGCATCTTTCGGGAGGCGGTGCAATTGCTCGAGTACCACGCCCTGGATGGCGAGCTCGACAGCCGAGTCAGCGGGTTCGGTGAGCCAGTCGGGGAGCGGAGCGCGGATTGCGGGCGGCGCCGTAGCCGGGCCGCGCAGCTCTTCGCGTACGACCTCGCGTACCAATGACCGCATCTCGTCATCGCGTGGCGGCGGTTCCTGCGATGCCGCGATCGGGAGTTCGCCTCGGAACCACGACGGCCTGGTCAAGGAGCCGTCTTCGTTGGATCGGGCCGCTTTGGCGGACCGGGCGAGGCGCGCCAACGAGTCGGAACGTTCGAGCAACTCGGCGGGACGTAGCTCGAGCGCGGTGGCGAGCGCGTGGAGGGCTTTGGCGCTCGGTTGCTTGTGGCCGGACTCGATGTTGGACACGTACGGGTACGACAGGCCGGACCGTGATGCCACCTCCTTGCGGGTGAGGCCGAGCTCGGCTCGTCGGGCGGTCACCGCTCGCCCGAATGCGGCGGTGTCTTCGGCGCTCAGCTCAGCCATCGGTCACGTCCTCCTCGTACCAGGTTCATGGTACACGACGCCCCACGGTTGTCATCTGTGAGCATTGTGAGTATCCTACTAGCATAGATTTGGTGTCGCGGGGCACTGTGTCTGTTTCGTTGAACCCCCGTGATCGAAGGAGCGCCCCATGGCCACGACCCCTATTCCTCCCACTTCCACCGAAGATGCTCGTGATCGGCGTCGGCGTTCGTATGCGGCGGGTGCGTCGCTGTCCAAGGACCGGCTGCGTCGTGAAGATCCCCTGTCGGCGGATGCGCTCGTGGCGGTGGAGGCGGCCGACATCGTGGTGGTCCCCGGACAGTACGACCACGTCGAACAGGTGCTCGGCGCCCTCGAGATTCCGTTCACCCGCATCCCGAGCGGTTCGCTGCGGGGCGTGAACCTGCGGCCCGAACAGCTGCTGGTGGTGAACTGCCCCGGCAACCTGTCCGCGCCCGACATCGTCGCGGTGCGCGACTTCGTCGAGGCCGGCGGCAGCTTGTTCACCACGGACTGGGCGCTACGCAACGTCATCGAGCCCGCATTCCCGGGCGTGCTGGCCTACAACAACCAGCCCACGGCCGATGCGGTGGTGCGCATCGAGATCTTGGACGGAGACAGCAAGTTCCTGCGGGGCGTGATGGACGAAGCCGACGACCCGCAGTGGTGGCTCGAGGGTTCCTCCTACCCGATCACCGTGCTCGACCCCGACCGTGTCGAGGTGCTGATCACCTCAAAGGAGCTCCAGGCCAAGTGGGGCGAAGCCGCGGTGGCCGTGCTGTTCCGCCACGGCCAGGGCGAGGTGTTCCACATGATCAGCCACTACTTCCTTCAGCGCACCGAGTTGCGCGACGCCCGCCACCGCCAAAAGGCCGAGACGCTCTGGGCCGAGAAGGGCGTCGTCATGTCGACGTCGATGCGGACGATGTCCGAAGACCTCGACCTGGGTGAGGTCGAGTCCAGCTACAGCTCGGCCCGCTTGTTCGCCAACATCGTCGCCGACAAGAAGCGCCGCAGTACCAAGGCCCGCCCGGCCCAGTCCAACGCCCAGTCCAACACTCAGTCCAACACCCCCTCCGACGACCCGACCGGGAACAAGGCGTGACGGTGGCCGATGCCACTGCTCGCCCCGCCCAAGAGGTGCAGGTGTTCTACGACGACTCCTACTGCGCCTCCCATTGCGTCTTCGACACCACTCGCAAGGCGGCGCTGCTCGTCGAAGACCTGGATCGGCGTCTGCTCCCGGGGATCGTCATGAGGTCACCGATGCCCGCCAGCCCGACCGATCTCGAGCGCATCCACGACCCGGCCTACGTGTCCGCTTTGCTGCATGGGACCCCCGATGGTCTGGCCCGGTCGTCGGGGCTCGGTTGGGACCTCGACCACGCGCGAGCGGTGCTGGCGTCGACCGGTGGCTGCATCGACGCCGCCCGCTCGGCATGGCGTCGCGGAATAGCGGGGACCCTGTCGTCGGGGCTGCACCACGCCCGACGTGACCGTGGCGTCGGCTACTGCACGGTGAACGGTCTCGCCCTTGCCGCGCTCACCTTCTTGGACCTCGGCGCCGAGCGGGTTTTGATCGTCGACCTCGATGCCCACTGTGGGGGAGGCACCGCCGATACCGTCGGCGGCGATGCCCGCATCACCGCGATCGACATCTCCACGTCGACCTTCGACGGCTACGACCCGCCGACCGACTGGTCGCTCGACATCATCGTGGAGCCCTACGACTACCTCGCAACGGTCGAGGAACGCTTGGCAGCGGTGCCACCCGGATCGGTCGACGCGGTGGTCTACAACGCCGGAATGGATCCCCATGAGCGCTGCGCCATCGGCGGCCTCGACGGCATCACCGATAGCGTCCTCGCGACACGCGAGCAACTGGTGTTCGACTTCGCCGCCGACCGGCGTCTGCCCATCGCCTTCGCGCTGGCCGGCGGGTACTCGCAGTTCCCCATGGGCCCCGACCACCTCACCGCCCTGCATCGCCTCACCATCGAAGCTGCCGCGCGCTCCGCCGAAGACCGGGCGTAGCGCAACGACCCACGGTCCAGTTACCCCAAGTCGTGCGCTCAGGGCTCGGGGGCGAGCACCTGGACCGGGTAGTAGCGGTACCAGTCACGGCCCCTGAGGGCCATGGTGGTCATGGTGAACCCGGCCGCGGCGACGGTGGCCTCCCAGGCCGACGCGGCGGGGACGAGGTTCGTGCCGCGGTACACGTACCGGGCGATCGCCGACCGCTCGGCCTCGGAGAGCGCAGGCGTGGGTGCCCAGGCATCGATCGCTTCATACACGGCTCGGCCATCGAGCAGGCCGGTGGACGGATCCCAGCAGGTGGCCAGGTGGCCGACGATCCGGACCCCGAACCCGAACTCGGCGGGGTCGAGCTCGCCGGCACGGTGGCGGTCCAGCAGCACCGGCGCCGCGTCCCTGGCCGTGTCCAGTGCATCAGGCACGAGCGCCTGGCGCAGGATCAGCACCCCGCCGGTGCCCAGGACCGACCGCCACGCCGTAAGCAGCGTCGCAGCGGCATCGAGCGATGGCAGGTTGCCGATGACCCCATCGCCGACGATGACCTCGACCTGGCCCCCGACGTGGTGAGCCAGGTCCTCCCACGAGCCCTCGACACGACGCTCCCGCGCGTCGTCGACCCAGTCGGCGAACACCTCCCAGGCCAGCGGGCTGTGGTCCACCGCAACTACCTGCGCACCGGCGGCGAGGCCCATGAGCCGTAGCTCTGGCGTGGCCCCCAGTACCACCAGGTTTGCCCCGCTCAGACTGCCGACCGCAGCCTCAGCTGCCTGTCGATAGGCCGCCACCTCGGTGGGGTCGGGGCTCGCAGCGGGGTGTCTGACCCGCCGCGCTTCGTCGGCCACCCGAGCCTGGTAGGTGGCACGATCCCAGCTCATGGGGTTGTCCCCTCCGACCGGGCCACGAGTCGTTCGACCGCAGCTCGCACGTCGCTGGGCAGGCTCCGCTCCAGCATCCGCTGGTACGCGATCAGCGCGGTGGACGCCGGGGGGAGCCCGTCGATGCGCGCCGCAAGGACGTCTGCCTGCGGCAGGCGATCGAAGCCTTGGAGGCCGTCGTAGGTCAGCAGATCGCATGCGGTGCGGACGCACTTCTCGCATTGCCCGCAGTTGACCTCGCTCGTCGCGTGTTCCCAGCACACCCGCAGGTGCGCCTGCACCACCGGATCGTGGCGCATCCCCGCAAGCTTCTCGGCCCGCCACCGCTGTTCGCCGGTGTGGCGGATCGTGACGTCAGAGGACCAGCACGAGTCGAGCTCCCAGTGCGACCCCCACGGTCGGGGGAAGTCGACAGGATGGGAGGCGGCGATGAGCAACTCGCCGATGTCGTCGGACAACAGGTGGCCGAGCGCGGCGAGGGGCCCGCCGTGCGTGTAGCTCCAGTCGGTGGCCTGGTGGAGGGGATGGTCGAGCAGGTTGGTACGCACCACCACCGAGCGAACCCCGAGGGCGCCCCCGACGGCGCGCACGTCGTTCTCCATGGAGCGACAGCGGGCCGTGTCGGACAAGCTCACGTCGAAACCGAGGGCCGTGACCGCCACCGACGGCGCCGGTGTGGCCGTGCGCAGGACGTGGAACGAGTCGGCCCCTCCCGAAAAGCAAGTGGCCAACACCTTGGGCCTACGACGGCGACGGCGGCGCGACGGCGACACGGGTGCCGGGGCGTGCCATCCCCACCAATCATCGATGGTGCGCAAGATCTTGGCGGTGCCGGCCTGCCACCGGCGGGTCGTGGGTTCCACCACCTGCACCGCTCGCCCGGTGGCAGCAGCGGCAACGAGCACCGCCGACGCAAAGGCTTCCGGTGACGGCACCAGCGCCACATCGGCGGACTCGAACCAGACCGTGGTGCCATCGATGTCGGCTGCGACGCGCCGCCCTTGCCGTTCGACGGCACCGACCACCACCGGCGGCTCCCCGGCAGGTTCCATCTGCGCAGCATCGCAGCCGGACGAACGAGACGCAACGGTGCTGTTGCACCAGCGGAACTTCACATCACGCTTCTCTTCGACACCCACCGATAGAAGGTGACGTGGTCGACCTCGATGCTGCGCTCGGCGGCCCGGTTCACCCGGTAGGGATTCGCCGCTGACCGGCGACGATCGGAGGGCCCATGGGCACGATGACCGACAAGGTCGCAGTGGTGACGGGAGCCGCGAGCGGTCTCGGGGGTCGAGAAGCGGGCGAACCGGGTGATGTACCCAGGCTCCCTTCGGGGCCACCCTGAAACTCGGCCAGGGTGGTTGACCTGCGTGAACGAGGGGCGACGTCGCGGGGTCACCGTTGCCGCTGCGTCCGGTATCGACGGTGGTGATGGGCAGCCCTCGGACCATCTGGATGTTTCATGGTGGATTGTACGAACATGTGTTCGATTTGAGGGTAGGGTGACCCGCATGGCGAAGCAGACCGAGTCGACGTTCCAACCAGGGGGCGCAGTGGCCCCCGAGGCGTTGGAACGGTCGCGGCGGTACCGCGCTCGGTGTGATGATCTTTCGGCGACGGCGGGGATCTTGAACTGTGCTCATGCCCATCTGGTCGAGGTCGCG
>Ga0105044_10006890_pt1 | contig 15652 bp, 16 predicted proteins | sample MAT01_FD_78092 | JGI IMG/M metagenome (GOLD analysis project Ga0105044, IMG submission 78092) | Freshwater microbial communities from Lake Fryxell liftoff mats and glacier meltwater in Antarctica - MAT-01 | ecosystem: Environmental > Aquatic > Freshwater > Ice > Liftoff microbial mat | place... | reverse complement strand
TCCACGTACTTGTACCAAAGCCCGTCTGGCTGCACGATGACGACCGGGCCGTCGTCGCACCGCCCGTTGCAGAGGGTCTTGGTGGTGTGCACGCGCTCGTGCAACCCACGCGCGTGAATCTCCTCACGCAGCGCCGTCGTGCTCGCGGCGGCCCCACGGGCCGCGCAGCTCGAACCGTTGCACAGGAACAGGTGCCGATCGACCTGTGTCAGATCCTTGATGGCCATCGGCCGATCGTGCGTCGGAACCCCTCCGGGCGATGGTGCCATCGGACACCATCCTCCGGCGGCGGCTCTGGCAGGCTTGATGGGCCGCGCCGTTCCACCTGGCGCCGGAGATGAACCATGGCGCGCATCATCGTCAAGCTGGTCTCGACAGCGGGAACCGGCTACTTCTACACGACCACCAAGAATCGGAAATCGAACACGACCAAGCTCGAGTTCCGGAAGTACGACCCGCGGATCCGCAAGCACGTGGGGTTTCGCGAAGCCAAGGCGTAACGGATCGAACGATGCCACTGGAACTCTCCACCGACACGTTCGCTGAGCTGCTCGCACACGACGCTGCGGGCGGTATGCCAATAGATGATTCGCGCCCGTGGCCGGCGGCGGTGGGCCGCGGCACCTTCTCGTTCACCGAGGTGAGGCCGGGCGTGGTGCTCTACGTGATTGACCTCGCGCCGGCCTGTGAGGTCCGCATCACCGCGCCATCAGGACCAGGGTATTTCGAGTGGGGCTTCTACCTGCAGGGCCGGTCCGAAGGGGCGATTGACGGGGTGGCGGAGCGGATTGCCACGCGGGCCGGAGCTCGTCATGGCCTCTTCGCCCCCTCCGGCCACGGCGGGGTTGTACGGTTCCTGCCAGGCCAGCCGGTGCTCACCGTGGCCATTGGCGTCTCCCCCCGGGCGATGCTCGAGCTCTTTCCGGCGCCGGAGAGCCCGCGCACCGAACGGTGGCTGGAGGGTCTGGCGCGCCAGATGCCGCTCATCGAGCCGCAGCGGCCGATGGCTGTCGAGACCTCCCGCCTCGCCCGGCAGGTCGTCGAGTGTCCGTTCTCCGGCCGGGCCCGCGACCTCTTCCTGGAAGCGAAGGTGCTCGAACTGTTGGTCGGCGAAGCGGCCGACGCCTCGCCCCAGCGACCACCCTCCCTGTCTCACGACGACCAACGGCTGGTGCGGTCGGCCGCCTCCGTGCTCGAGCGGTCACTCGACGCGCCGCCGAGCCTGCGCGGACTGGCCCGCATGGTCGGCACCAACGAGCTGAAACTGAAGCAGGGGTTTCGCGCCCTCTTCGGCACGACCGTGTTCGGGTATCTGCGCCGCCATCGCATGGAACGAGCGCGCCAGTTGCTGCTCCACCGAGAGGTCAGTGTGACCGAGGCCGCGGGGCTCGTGGGCTATGCCTGTCCGAGCCGCTTTGCGGCGGCCTTCCGGCGCCAGTTCGGCACCCGTCCCTCGGCCCTCCGGCGCGGGCACTGAGAAGAATCCCGGACGGCACGACATCGCTCCCGCACAGCATCGCGGCCCATGCGCGCGCCGCGTACGCTGTCGGCATGAACATTCGTCACGCTGCTGTTCTGACGCTGCTGTGGCTCGGTCCGGTCTCCGCGGCCGGGGCCCAGACCGCGCCTGCCCAACCGCCACCGGCCGAGACATCCCCAACCGAACCGTCGCCAACCTACGCCGAAGTCGTCACGGTGACGGCGGAGAAATGGAACGCGGAGGCATCGAAGGTGCCGCTGTCGCTCAGTGTCATCACTGCGACAGACCTGCGCGTCTCAGGCGCCGTGTTGTTGAACGAGGTTGGACCACAGGTGCCTGGCCTGTTCCTGCGCAACGACGGCGACCGCAGCTTCAACAAGCCGAGCCTGCGCGGTATCACGTCCAGCCCGTTCAACGACCCGGCGGTCACGGTCTATGTGGACGACGTGCCGGTCGACCCGAGGATGGGGCTGGCCACGCCGCTGGGCGATCTGCAGCAGATCGAGGTCGTCAGAGGCCCTCAGGGTGTCGTCTGGGGCCGCAATACGTCCGGCGGCATGATGCATCTCATCACGGCGCCGCCAGGCCGGACCTGGATGGCCCGCGGGGGGCTGTCGGTGGGCGCCTTCGGGGAAACGGTCGTGCCGCTGTCGCTCCAGGGACCGCTGACCGACCGGCTGTTTCTCGGTCTGAGCGGCGTCTACGACTATCGGTCGGGGTTCCTCACGAATCGCGTGAATCCGCGCGCCGTCGACCGTCGCAACGGCGGTACGTTGCGCGCGCAGCTGCGCTGGCTGCCCGGGCCTTCGTGGGACGTGCAGCTCCGCAGCGATACCGGCGTCTGGCGCGACGGAGCGTTCCTCGTTTCCCCAATCGGCGCTGCGGACCCGTACGAGGTGCGCTCCGACACCGACAGCCGCGAAGACAGCCACGTCGCGCAGCAGTCGCTGCGCGTCAGAAAGGACGGCGCCCGCGCCTCCCTGCTGTTCATCGGTGCGAGGCGGGCGACCGGCGTCTATCGCATCAGCGACGAGGACCTGGCCGATGGCCCGGTTGAGGAATACACCTGGTCCGATCTCGACGACACGCGGTGGAACGCAGAAGTACGCGTGCTGTCTCCAGCCTCCGCCCGGGTGCGCTGGCTCGCCGGCGCCTATGCGGCGACCCGCGACGCCACGGATGCCTACGAGACCTTCTTGCCCGTCATCTTCCAGGGCTACAGTGAGCGCAACGCCGCCTCCTACGACGATCGCACGGCGGCGCTCTTCGGCCAGGTGCAATGGCCACTCGGCCGGCGCGCGCGGCTCACCACCGGTGTCCGGGTTGATCGCGATGCGAGACGAATGCGCCGAGACGACCGTCGCTACGGCTTCCCGACACCGTCGCCGGCCGACGACTTCACGGCGCCAGGGTTCACACTGTCGAAAGCGTTCACGTTCGTCTCGCCGCGCGTGTCGCTCGATGTCACGGTCGCGCCCGCGGTCATGGCGTTTGCGGGCCTGGCGCGCGGCGCGCGATCCGGCGGCTTCAACTTCACGACCGACAATCCGGACCTCGCGGGGTTCAATGGCGAATACGTGCTCTCTCTGGAAGGCGGGCTGAAGGCGCGGGCCGCGGACGGCCGGGTTGACGTGGCGCTATCGGTCTATCGATCCTTCATCTCCGATCTGCAGTTCCAGCAGTTCGTGGCCGGCTTCTTCGCAGTGGCCAACGCCGGCGAGGCGAGCGCCAGAGGCGTCGAACTGGAAGGACGGTGGCGGGTCGGGGGCGGGGTGTCCATGCGGGGCAACTACGCGTTCACCTCAGCCCGTCTTGACACCTTCGACAACGGCTTCGCGGATCTCTCGGGTAACCATGTGCCCGCCGTGCCGAGCTACACGCTCCTTGCCGCGACTGACTGGGCCGGTCCTCGAGGTCTCGACGCGTCGCTCGAAGTCGCAGGCACCGGGCGGATCTTCTTCGATGAGACAAACATCAGCGTCGCCCCCGGCTATGCGGTCGCCAATGCGCGACTGGGCCTCCAACGCCCGGGCTGGGGCCTTCACGTATATGGCCGCAACCTGACCGCGGCGCGTTACTCCACGGCGATCATCCCGGGGTTCTATCGGGTACCGGGACTGCCACGCCGCTTCGGCGTGTCATTCACGCTCTCGAGCCGCTGATGAGTACACTCCTGTGGCATCGGGCCTGGGGCGCCATCGCCGGACACGCGATCCGCGACGCGATTGCCACGCTGGACCTGGCGCCAGCGCCGCGGGTGCTCGACCTCGGGGCGGCGACGGGGCTAGCCTGGCCGGCGCTGGCCAGCCTCGGCGGCGCGATCACCGCCATCGAGCTCGATCCCGAGCTCCTGGCGGCCAGCCGCGCGGAGGCGGCGAGGCTCGGCGTCACACAGGTCCAGGGCGATGTAGTCACGTGGCTGGATGGCAGCCCCGGCTTTGATCTGATCTGGGCCGGGGACGTGCTCTGGCGCAATTATTTCTCCGACCCGGCCTCGGTCGTCCGCCGCCTGATGGACGCGCTGGCACCCCGGGGGTGCCTGGCCGTATTCACCGCGAACTGGTACTCGAGCCGCTTTCTATGGACCTATCCGGACCTGGAGCGGCGGCTGCTGAGTACCAACGCCGGCCGGTGGCACGTGCCGGCCGACGGGGCCCCACAGCATCACGAACAGGCCGCTACGTGGCTGGCGGCCGCCGGCGCCGACGAGGTCACCGTGTCGATGCACCCGATCCTTGGGCATCAGTCTCTGCCATCGTGGCCGGCCTGGCGGCACTATCTCGAGACGTGTGTGTGGCCCGACTACCTCGCTGCTGCCAGCACCGAATCTGCGCGCCTGGATCGTGCCGAACTGCTGCCGCTCATTACGCCCGGCAGCCGCCGGTACCTGCCGGCATCGGTGGGCTATCTCGCGTTCCACCCGACCCTGCTCGTGAGCGGGCGACGGCGCCCCGACTGACGCAAGTCAGTGCGAGGGGCACTGCCAATCCAGAATTCATGGCCCCACGCCTCGCCCACGAGTCCACGCCCGGGCACAGCCTGCACGTCCCGGGCGCGGGCCGTGGTGTCGGTCACGCCGCGACTCGCCGCGAAGGTGAGCAGAGCCTCGGCCAGGGGATGTTCGCTGCGCGACTCGAGCGCCACGATGTGATCGAGCACCTCGCGCTCGGTGCGCGAGCCAAGCAGTCGGAGGCTCTCGATCTTCGGCTGGCCGGTGGTGGCGACCCCGGTCTTGTCGAACCCGACCGCCTTCAGGGTGGCGCACCGCTCGAGGTACTCGCCGCCCTTGACCAGCACACCGTGACGCGCGGCCGCTGAGAGCGCGGCCACGATCGTCACCGGCGTCGAGATGACCAGCACGCAGGGGCACGCCACCAGCGTCACGACGAGGCCGCGTCGGAACCATTCGTCCCAGGTGCCGAAGCCCAGGGCGGGCGGGACGAGCCAGACGGCCAGCGCCAGCAGCACAACCACGGGCGTGTAGATCCCAGCGAATCGCTCGACCCAGCGTTCGGCCTCGCTACGGCCCTGGCGGGCGTGCTCGACGGCCGACAGCATGCGCGCGAGGCCGCTCTGGTTGGCGCGGGCGCGGGCACGGATCTCGAGTGCGCCTGAGCCGTTCACCGCCCCCGCCGTCACGACGTCTCCGGCGCGCGTTCGGATGTACGTGGGTTCGCCGGTCAGCGCTGACTCATCGACACTCGACGACCCGGACAGCACCTCCGCATCCACTGGAATCCGCTCGCCGGGCTTCACCCGCAGGGTCATGCCGGGCTCGATGCTCTCGATCGTGACGTCGTGGTCGGCGCCGTCGACCCAGCAGCAGGCGTGCCCGGGCGTGCCCTGCATCAGCGCACCAACCGACCGGCGGGCGCGCGCGGCGCTCCACGCTTCGAGCAGCTGGGCGCCGGCAAACAGGCTGGCTACCGTAGCCGCTTCCGAGACCTCGCCCAGCCACGCGGCGCCGACGATGGCGATCGCGACGAGGACGTGCATGTCGAGACGCCCCGCACGAGCGGACGTGAACGCCTTCGGCAGGATGATGGCGCTCGCCGCAACAGCGGCGCCCGCGTAGGCCGTGGCAACCTGCACCACCCCCATGGATCGCACTGCGATGATCACGGACGCGTGGCGCTCGCCTGACGGCGTCGGCGCGGCCGGGCGCCGTCACGGCGTCCGGCCGGCAGCGACCGCAGGCTCGCCGGTGTCAGTGGCCACGCGCCATTCGGGAAACGGATCGTCGAAGGCCTGCCACGCCTCGCGGCCGAGGGCCATCTCGTCGTCGACCAGGAGACAGGCATCGAGACGCGCGGTCAGCACCTGCTGGTCCATCTCCCGGCCGATGATCACGATCTCCTGACGCCGGTCGCCGATCTGGTCGCGCCAGTGGCGGCCGATGTCCTCGAGCGCCTCGGTGTCGGTGGGCCACTCCACCGGGGGAATGTCCGCCCACCAGAGTCCGGCGGGCTGGTAGCTGCAGGCGCCTCCGGCCTGCGACCACTCCCCCACGACCGAGTACTTGGTGGCCAGCCAGAAGAAACCCTTGGAGCGTTACACGCCCGGCCAGTCGTCGTGAATCAGATCCCAAAAACGCGTCGGGTGAAACGGCCGGCGCCCGCGATACACGAAACTGCGGATGCCGTACTCCTCCGACTCCGGCACCTCCTCTCCGCGCATCACCGCGAGCCAGCCGGGCGCCCGGCTGGCAGCGTGGAAGTCGAAGCGGCCGGTGTTGAGCACGGTGTCGAGCGGCACGAGGCCGCGCTCGGCGCGCACCACCGCGGCCTTCGGATTGAGCTGGTGCAGCACGGCCTCGAGCGCCTCGAGGGTCTCGCTGTCCACGCGGTCGACCTTGTTGAGCACGATCACGTTGGCGAACTCGACCTGATCGACCAGCAGGTCGACGACCGTCCGTTCGTCGTCGGCATTGAGCGCCATGCCGCGATCGAGAAGACCGTCGGCCGCCGCCCACTCGCCGAGGAAGGCACCGGCATCGACCACCGTCACCATCGTGTCGAGCCGCGCCACCGACGACAGGCTGTGGCCGTGCTCGTCCTCGAAGGTGAAGGTCTCGGCGACGGGCAGGGGCTCGGAGATGCCGGTGGACTCGATGAGCAGGTAATCGAAGCGGCCCTCGCGCGCGAGCGCCGCCACTTCCTTGAGCAGGTCTTCACGCAGCGTGCAGCAGATGCAGCCGTTCGACAGCTCGATGAGCTTCTCGTCCACGCGGCTGAGAGCAGCGTCCCCGTGCTGCACGAGCGCGGCGTCGATGTTCACCTCGCTCATGTCGTTGACGATGACTGCCACGCGCCGCCCCTCGCGGTTACGCAGCACGTGGTTGAGCAGCGTCGTCTTGCCGGCGCCGAGAAAGCCAGAAAGCACGGTGACGGGCAGACGGGAGTCGGTCATGCCGTCAGTCTTGCGGCGTCGGCCGACGTTACCAACCCGATCTCGATGAACAGTCCGCCACACCGGGCAGGACGTCACGAACCGCCAACGAAACGCGCGCGGCAGCGTGGCCGCGCGGTCGCGTCCGTGCCCCCAGGCCGTGAGCACGGCGTCGCGATACGGCGCGCCAGCGACCGCGGTGACCCACGTCTCGTACGACGCCGTCCACTCGAGCGCCAGCGTGAGCAGGCGGCCTGCTGCCTGCCAGTCCTCGCTCCTCCAGGCCACAGCCAGGCCACGGACATCCCCCGGGGCATGGGCGTCGCGGCCGGCGCGCCGGCGCGAGGGTCAGACTGCAGCGGGTGCCGCCGGCCGCGACCTGCGGCTGAGGCGTGCGCGAGAAGCCGCACGGCAGCACCAGGTTGCCCTCGGCGCGGCGGATGTCCTGCCCCCAGCACCAGCACTGCTGATGCAGCAGCGCTTCGCCGCGACGGCGCAACCTCGCCGGCAGCAGGAAGGGGCCCGGCCCCCGGGTGGTCGCCACGGCTGTCGTCAGCATCGCTCAACGGCGCTGACGATAGCCGCGAGCGTGCGACGGCGTCCCCGATCGCGCGACGAACGGACGCGCGACACACGCAGACGGAGCGCCGCAGGCAACGAGCGGCTGAGGCCGGCGCTGTTCATCCACCCGGCGCAGCCGTTCATCCGCATGCGGGGACGCCTCATCGAGTCGGGATCGGTGCGCCCCGGCAGCCGGACTAACGTGTAGCGCATGCCCAGGCTGCTCATCGTCGGCGCGCTCGACCAGGTGCGCACGCTGCTCGACCTGGTGCCCGACGGCGAGTACTCGGTGACGCTCGTGCCGGACGTCGATGCCGCACTCGAGTTACCGGCGCCGCCTGGTGATACCGCGCTGCTCCTCGCGCCGGTGCCGGGCGCGGCCGCGATCGAGGCCACGATGGCGCACGAGCGGTGGGCCTGGCTGGCCTGGAACCGCACGGACGATCCGGCACTGACCAACGCGGCCTACGAACACGGCGCGTTGGCGGTGCTGCCGGCCCGCCTCACGCGCGAGGGCCTCGGCTCAGCCCTGCGCACGGCGTTCGCACGCGCGCAGGCCCACCGGCGGACGGCGACCCGACTGACGCGCGGTGAAGGGCGCTTCGAACGCGGCGCCCGCATCCACATTGCAGAAGACGACGTCCTCGTGGTGGAAACCGGCATCATCGCCACGACGGTGCTGCATGAGGACGGCGCCGAGGTGCTCACCGCGCTCCATGGTCCGGGGTCGGTCGTCATCGGCCATCCGGAGGATTCCTGCTGCCTGCAGATCCATGCGCATACCGGCGCACGCGCCATCGTCCAGAGCTGGGCCCACATGGCCGGCACGCCGCGCTTCGCCGAACGGCTGCGGGCGCGCGTCCGGCGGATGGAGGCATGGGCGGCGGTGCAGGCCCGGCCTCACCTCCAGGACCGCGTGATCGGGCTGCTGTCGCTGCTCGCCGAAAGCTTCGGCGAACCGCGCGGGTCGGGCGTCTGCGTCGATGTCCGCCTGACGCACGGACAACTGGCCGCGGCGATCGGCGCGACCCGCGCCACGGTGACGCGGGTCATCGGCAAACTGCGGAACGAGGGCGTGCTCGACACCGAGGGCGACAGGCAGCAGGAGCGCTTCGTCCTGCACGTCGTCGAGCGACACGTCCATCGCTGAGTTGGTGCGAATCGACACCGAGTGGGGGTCGCAGGCGATACCGCGCGCCCAGGTGGCCGCCGCCTACGATGGCGATCCGCCATGGAACCCACGCGCCGCCAAACGCTCGGACATCTGCTCGTGTGCGTCGGCTGCTGCTGCGGCCGCCCCGACAAGGGGAAGCCCGACGTGCCGGTCGACTGGCTGAAGGCGGAATGGAAGCGGCGAGCCCTGCTGAAACACGTCCAGCTGTCGATCAGCGGCTGCCTTGGCCCCTGCGATCTGGTGAACGTCATCGCTGTTGCCGGTCCGGCGGGCATTGACTACTACGGCCGGCTCACGACGCAGGCTGACTTCGACACGGTGGTCGAGTGGGCCACGGCCTGCGCACGCGGCGGCGTGCTGGCGCGACTGCCTCACGCGATCGCGCACAAGCGCATCGACCGCTTCCGATCGGCCGCTGCCGTGCCGGCGTGGGCCTAACGAGACTTCAATGCACATCGCCGAAGGGTTCCTTCCGGTTTCTCACGCGGCGGCCTGGACCGTCGTAGCCGCGCCCTTTGTCGGCTACGGCATGCGGCGGCTGTCGCGTGATGCCGCCGCCTCGCCGTCGGCGCCGCTCCTGCTCGGCGCCTCCGGCGCGTTCACACTGTTGTTGTCATCACTCAAGCTGCCCTCGGTCGGCGGCAGTTCCTCGCACCCGACGGGGTGTGCACTCGGGGCGTATCTGTGCGGGCCGGCGGTGATGGCGGTGCTCGGGCCGATCGTGCTGCTGTTTCAGGCGCTGCTGCTCGCCCACGGTGGCCTGACGACGCTCGGCGCGAACACCGTCGCGATGGCCATCGTCGGGCCGTGGACGAGTTGGGGAGTCTGGCGGCTCGTGCAGCGCGTTGGCGGCGCGCCTGGCGTGGCGGCCGGCCTCGGGGCGGCCATCGGCGTGCTGGCGACGTACGCTACGACCGCGGCACAGCTGGCATTGGCCTTCCCTGACCCGGCCAGTGGTATTGCCGGGGGGTTCGTGAAGTTTGCGGGCATCTTCGCCGTGACCCAGCTGCCGCTCAGCGTCGTTGAAGCTCTGTTGACGGTCGCGGCCCTCAACGTGCTGGCCGTACGGGGACTCGGAGTGGCGCATGGACGCGCGTAGCGTCGGGCTCGTGGCGTGTGCCGCGCTCATTCTCGCGGCGATTGCCCTGAACACCAGCGAGACCGGGGTCACGGGCGACGCCGACGAGCGCGCCCAGGCCCTGGCCACGGCGCTCGCGCCCGGCTATGTGCCATGGGCCCGGCCAGTGCTCGAACCGGACAAGACGCAGGAGACCGTGTTCTTCCGCCTGCAGACGGTGACGGGCATGGTGCTGTTCGGGGTCGTGCTGGTCATCGCGGGCCGGCGCTCGCGCCGGAGCGCATCCCATGCATCTGCCGCTCGTCGTTGAGCACCACGCGCGGACGAACCGCTGGGCCGAACGCCACCCCATGGAGAAGGTCGCGGCGGCCGCCGCGGGCGTCGCGCTCGCCGGGCATCCGCATGCGGAGTGGCTGCCGCTGGCCGTGGCCGCCGTCGCGGCCGGCAGCCTGCACCGCGCCGGCGTGCCGCTGGGTGTGCTCATGAAGGCCGCGGCGATGCCGCTCGGGTTCCTGCTCGCCGCGTCAGTGCCGCTCGCGGTGAACCTGGTGGCCTCCCCGGCGACGTGGCTGCCGGCGCCGCACGTGGACGCCACGAGTCTGACACTGGCGGCCCGCACGCTGGTGCGGGCCGGCGCCGTCATGACGTGTACGCTCGCCCTCGCCCTGACGACGCCGGTCGACGACCTGGCTTGGCTGGCCCGTCGCCTCGGCGTCCCGGCCTCGGTGGTGCTGACCAGCCTCGCCGTCCATCGTTTCCTCTTCCAGTTCGCCCGCACCCTGAGCACGCTGCACGCGGCGCAGCGGGCGCGGCTGGGCTTCGTGGGCTGGCGCGGCACCATCCGCTCGCTCGGCCTCATCAGCGCCAACCTGTTCGGCCAGTCAGTGGCGCAGGCCGAGGCGCTCGGGCGCGGTGTCGCGGCCAGGGGGGGCCTGTCGCTGCGGCAACGTCACCGGCACGCGTGTTCACCGCAGCGCCTGGTCGTCATTCTCGCGGCGAGTCTGCTCGCGGCTCTCGCGGGAGGCTTGCCGTGACTCCGATACTCGAGGCGCGGGGGCTGACGTTTCGCCATCACGGCGACGCCGGCGGGCTGAACGGCATCTCGCTGACCTTGCGGCGTGGCCGCCGGACGGCGCTGCTCGGCCCGAACGGCGCCGGCAAGAGCACGCTGCTACTGCACCTGAACGGCCTGCTCGCGCCAGCCGGCGGCGAGGTCTGGCTCGAAGGGCGCCGCCTCACACGCGATGCGGCGGCGCTCACGGAGTGGCGGCGAGCGGTCGGCCTGGTGTTCCAGCACCCTGACGATCAGCTCTTCGGTCCCACCGTGCTGGCCGACGTCGCCATGGGGCCACGCAACCTCGGCCTCGACGACATCACGGCCGACGAACGGGCGCGCGGCGCGCTGGCCGAACTCGACCTGTCGCACCTGGCGGCGCGGCCGGTGCACGCCCTGAGTGCCGGCGAGAAGCGGCGCGTGGCGCTGGCCGGTGTGATTGCCATGCAGCCGGCGGTGCTGCTGCTCGACGAACCCACGGCTGGCCTCGACGCCGACTCCGAGGGACGCCTGCTCAACGCGCTGGAACGACTGGCCTCAGCCGGCGTCGCGTTGCTCATGGCTACGCATGATGTGGAGCTCGCACGCGAGTGGGCCGACGACGTGCTCGTCCTGGTGGACGGCGCCGCCGTGCTGAGCGGCCCGATCGAGTCCCTGACCCCCGCCGTGATGGTGCAGGCGCGCCTGCGCCGCACCTGGACGCGCCAGCGCGCGTCCCTTGACCCAGTCGAAGGAGTGACCTCATGAGCACCACCCCGTCCACCGATCGTGTCCCTGTCACCGTTCTCACCGGCTTTCTCGGGTCCGGCAAGACGACGCTGCTGAACCGCATCCTGACGCAGAACCACGGCAAGCGAATCGCCGTTATCGAGAACGAGTTCGGTGAAGTAGGGGTCGATCAGGATCTCGTGATCGGTGCCGAGGAAGAGATCTTCGAGATGAACAACGGCTGCATCTGCTGCACCGTTCGCGGCGATCTCATCCGCATCCTCGGCAACCTCATGAAACGGCGCGACCGCTTCGACCACATCATGATCGAAACCACCGGCATGGCCAACCCCGGCCCGGTCGCGCAGACCTTCTTCGTCGATGACGAGATGCAGCAGAAGCTGGCGCTCGATGCGATCGTCACGCTCGTCGACGCCAAGCACGTGTGGCAGCACATCGACGATGCCGCTGAGGTGAAGGAACAAATCGCGTTCGCCGACGTGATCCTGCTGAACAAGACGGATCTGGTTCCCGAGGCCGATCTCGCGAAGCTCGAAGCGCGCATCCGTTCCATGAACGCCGCCGCCAAGGTGCACCGCACCAAGGACGCCCAGATCGACATGGACGCGATCCTGAACCAAGGGGGCTTCAACCTCAGCCGGGCGATGAGCGTCGACCCGCAGTTTCTCGAGCCCGAGTACCCCTTCGAATGGGGCGGCATCGTCCATCTCGAGGCCGGCACGCACGCCGTGGCGCTCGAGGAAGGCCCCGACCCCTCGATCGGTCTGGTCGTGCTCCCCGTCGCCGACGACACGACGTCGGCGCTCGAGTCGGCGGTGATGACGGCGGTGCTCGCCTATTCGGGCGATGACCGCCAGGTGGCGCTCGGCGGTGGCGTCACGCCGGGCGACACATTGCACACGCTCGATCTTTCCGGCGGCGCCGCAACCTTCCAGCTCACTGTGCCGACGGCCGGGTACTATGCGTTCTTCACGGAACACCACCCGGACGAATTCCAGATGAAGACGATCGTCGGCGGCACCCCGCGAGAGGCCGTGATCAGCCGGCACTTCAAGCCCGACCACGAGCACGACGAAGACGTCACGTCGGTCGGAATCACCACGCCCGGCGCGGTCGATGTCAAGAAGTTCAACGCCTGGATGGGCGGGCTGCTGCAGGAGCAGGGACAGGACCTCTTCCGCATGAAAGGCATCCTGCAACTCAAGGGCCGCGCGGAACGCTACGTGTTCCAGGGTGTGCACATGCTCTTCGACGGCCGGCTCGACCGCCCGTGGGGCACCGAGACGCCGCGCAACTCGCTCATCTTCATCGGCCGCAATCTCGATCGCGCGGCACTCAACGAAGGATTCGCCAAGTGCCTGGCATGACGCGTGAGCTCGTGCCCGGCGTGCAACTCACAGCGCGCTGGGGCGCTCGTCTGTCGGGCCACGTCGTGGAAGCGGCCTGGTCCGGCCCGGGCGATGCCGTCGCCGCGCTGTCGATCGAAGGGGAGCTCGTCGTGCTCGAACGTGGCAGCGGCGCCGTGCGTTTCTCGCGGTCGGCGCACGCGGCGGGTGGGGCCTCGGTCTCGTGGCTTCCGTCGCAGATGCTCATCGCCACGGGCGGCCAGGATGGCCGGGTGACGATCTGGGACGCCGCCACAGGGCAGGTGAAGCACACGCTCGAGGCTGGCGCCCCGTGGGTGGAACGGGTGGGCTGGAGTCCGAGCGGTTCCATGCTCGCGGCGGCCGCGGGCCGGCGCGTGCGCATCTGGAGCACTGAGGGCGTGTTGCTGCGCGAGTATCCGACGCACCGGGCCACGGTGACCGACATGCGCTGGCAGCCGGGACGCGACCGCCTGTGCACGACGAGCTACGGCGGCGTGACGTTGCTCGATCCCGCCCTGCCCGCGCCGGAACGGCAGTTTTCGTGGCAGGGCAGTTCGCTCGTGGCGCGCTGGAGCCCCGACGGCAAATACATCGCCACCGGCGATCAGGACAGCACCGTGCACTTCTGGATGACGAAGTCTGGCAAGGACCTGATGATGTCGGGCTACCAGTGCAAGGTCCGTGAACTCGCCTGGGATCACAGCAGCCGGTATCTCGCCACCGGAGGGTCGGATGATGTCTCCGTCTGGGACTGTTCCGGAAGCGGCCCTTCAGGCAGCAAGCCGATCATCCTGCCCGGCCATGAGACCCGCGTCTCGGCCGTCGACTTCCAACGCGCCGGCCCACGCCTTGCCTCAGGCGGCGACGAGGGCCGCGTGGTACTCTGGCACCCCGGCAGCAAACGCGCGCTGGTCGGCGCCACGGTGCTCAACGCCGGGGTCTCGGTGTTGTCGTGGGCGCCGGACGATCGCGACCTGCTGGCCGGGTGCGCTAACGGCGATCTCCGGCTGATACGAAACCCATGACGCCGATACGTGTGCCCCTCTGCTACCGACCGACCGGCCAGAGGATGGCGAGCAGCGCGGTGAGGACGGCAAGGCAGGGGACGGGCATCGTTGAGGCCTGTCTAGTGTCGTGATTCAGAGATCCGCGTACCACATCGGGCGATGCCGTCCAGGATCTCATCGGCGGTTGCCACCTCAGTAAGGTCAGGTCACATCGTTTGCGAGATCAATGTATCGCGTGATGGCGTCGCGCAAGAGTTTGGTACTCCGGTGCGTGCCACGTTTGATTTGCTTGCGGGTGAGTTCGACACACCAGCGTTCGACGAGATTGAGCCACGGCGCGCTGGTGGGCGGAAGTGCAGATGAAATCGGGGATGTCGCAGCAGCCAGCGGTGGATGGCGGGCGTCTTGTGCGTCGCGTGGTTACCGAGGATCGAATGGACATCGAGACCGCCGGCATCGCCGCCTCGATGCGGTGCAGAAACTGACGACACTCCTGGGCGCGATGGCGCGCGTGGCAGGACCCGATGACGATCCCAGCTTTCACATCCAGCGCGGCGAACAACGTCGTCGTCCCATGCCGGACGTAGTCGTGGGTCTGTCGGGCAGGCAACCCCGGACGCATGGGCAGCAGGGGCGCCGTGCGATCGAGCGCCTGGATCTGGTTCTGCTCATCCACGCAGAGCACCAACGCGCGATCCTGATTCGACCGGGTTCTCGGGCCGGTCACGATTACAGTCGCTGCGGCGGTGGCGGCAGTTGCCAGCACCACATCATCGTCGGCATCACGCGACACCGGAGTCGCGAGCGGCACCGGCGCCGGTGGCCACGGTGCAGGAACTCAAGGCTCGCACCACGACTTCGTGACATAGCCCCTTCGCGACCAGCGCCGCGACGATGACGTTCGTATCGAGGACGACGGTCACGACACGATCGCGAAGACATCCTCGTCCGTGTAGATGCCCTGAGCGCGTGCCTGTGGCAGCAGTTCGACGCGAGACTCGTCAGCAGCTCATCCTGTTCGAGCGCGCGCCGGACCAGCTGGCTCACAGAGAGTTTCTGCGCCTTGGCGCGCCGCTCCAGGCGACGCCGCGTGCCCTTGGGCAGGCGAATGGTCAGCACTTCTTCCATGTGTATGACCGTGTCATACGCGAAAGGATGCGTTAAGCGACGCTTCCCTACGGCCGAAACTGCGGCCCGCCCTGTACACGCTGTGGATGCCGGGCGACTGCTCGACATGATGCGCGTTCACCGCATTGGTGCACGATGGACTCCGGCACAGCACGAGTCGGGTGCCGGATCGAGCAGGATGTCGAGATCCTTCGTCGTGCGCGGACGGTCGTGGCAGCCCACGGCGTAGCCGCCGATGATGAGATAGCGAACCTCAGCGACGGCGAACGCCGCCAGGAGATCGACGAAGTCCAGCGGCAGGTTTGGCGGGTGCTGCTCCATACCATTCGATGTCAACGTCATCCGCTCACTGCGGGGGGCCGGAGCTAGGCTGCCCTCGCTGCGCGGGAGACAGCCCGCCGTGGCTCGCCGTGTGGCACTGTGTGGCACTACCTCCGTGCCAAGCGTGACCCGCTGCGACCTCGAGTCGTGAATTCATTCTGACAATCGCGATCTGCGACGTGGAGCGATGAGTCTTCCGACGTCTCTTCATCTGTTGGTTGCAGGTTCGATTCCTACCGGGTTCACCACTACAAGTTCCAGTGCCTCAAGGGTTTCCGTGGCACTGGTGTGTGGGGCGCGGGCTCGCGTCTCGATGCGCCGCAGTGTCGCTGCCCGTGACATCCTCCAGCCGGAGGAGTTGGAAG
>Ga0105044_10006887_pt1 | contig 15655 bp, 15 predicted proteins | sample MAT01_FD_78092 | JGI IMG/M metagenome (GOLD analysis project Ga0105044, IMG submission 78092) | Freshwater microbial communities from Lake Fryxell liftoff mats and glacier meltwater in Antarctica - MAT-01 | ecosystem: Environmental > Aquatic > Freshwater > Ice > Liftoff microbial mat | place... | reverse complement strand
ATTAAGTTTCATATCTTTAATATTTTTTGACTCAAGATAATCCACATCTCTGATACCAATTAAAGCAAGATTTTCTACCAATAATTTAGGAGCGAATCCGTTTATATGAGTTAACTTTTTATTCCCCAAACCCAAAGCTACAGCTAACGGCATACCGTGAATATTTCCCGAAGGAGTAGATTCTTCTGTATTCATATCAGCATGAGCGTCAATCCAGATAACGCCAAGAGTTTTATTTTTTTTCCGGCAATAATTTGAAATTCCTGCAATCGAACCGATAGCAGTCGAATGGTCGCCTCCGATTATAAGAGGAAAATATTTTTTATTCAGGAGTGACTCAACTTTATTGGCAAGAATTTTAGATGTTTTTTCAATTTCGGGTAAATATTTCAGCTTAGAATTTTTAATTCTCTGAGTTTCAGAAATCTCAATATAAATATCTCCAAAATCAGTAACATCACAACCAATGTTTTCCAGTTTTGATTCTAAATTTGCATAACGTATTGCTGAAGGTCCCATATCAACACCTCTTCTGTCAGCTCCAAGATCCATTGGAAATCCAATAAGTCCGATTTTTTTATTAATTTTTTTATTTTTCATTTTATTTTTCAGATTATTTCAATATACAAAACGCATAAATTAAATTAAGTAAGTAAATAGATACTATTGAATATATAAATGCAAAGTTATATTTTGATATAAATAAAACATTACAATTGCGGGTTACTGATTTCAAACATTCTGTTCAGATTCGGGTAAGAACTTTTGAAGTAGATTCACAGGGTATAGTTCACAATATAAATTATCTGAAATATGCTGAGATTGGAAGAGTTGAATACAGGAGAAATTTAGGCTATAATATATTACCTGACGGAATTTTTAATGACGGATTAAAAGTTGTGGTAGTAAGAAATGAAATAGATTACAAATCATTTTCTCACATAGATGACCTATTAAATATTTATACAAAAATATCCTGGATAAAAAATTCAAGTTTTTGTTTTGAACAGATAATTGAAAATGATAAGAGTAAAGTAATTGTATGCGAAGTTAAAGGTATTCTTGTAAATATAAATTCTCTGAATGAACCTGAAAATTTAAATATTAAATTTATAAAAGAAATTGAAACTTTCGAAAACAAATTAATTAAAATAAACTATGAAACAAAAATTTAAAAATCTGTTTTTCCCAATTTTATTGTTGGCAATAATTTACTTTACTTCAATTTTATTCCAGTCATGTGAGCAGGATTTTTTAGTACCGACGACTGCACAATTTCCTCCTGATATTGAAGCTATTTTTAATACACCATATTCAGCAAATAATATAACATGTAATACTCCATCCTGCCACGCCAGTGAAAACAGTGCTGTAGGAATGGACCTTACAAATTGGCAGAAGTCTTTAAATGGCTCTAATAACGGAACTATGATTATTCCTTATAATGGAAATTGGTCACACATTACTTCTGTATTGAATTCAGATACAAACATAGCACCTGTGACAATTGTCACACTACCTGAATATCATAAACTTGATTCTCAGAAAGTTGCAACTGTAATGAACTGGATTAATGCAGGTGCAAAGAACGCAGACGGACAGGTTGCTTTTACAAATGTTGCCGGCTCCAGTAAGGGTTATATTACAAATCAGGCAGCAGATTTAGTTGCAGTTTTGAATGCAAATGATAAAAAAGTTATAAGAATGATTCCGGTGGGAGGAAGGGCTTCTATTTTAGATGCACCACATTATATTACAATTAGTCCTGATAAAAGATATTTTTATGTAAGTTTAATTCAGGAAGGTTTTATAGAAAAGTTTGATGTGAATGTTGATTATCCGTTTACAAAAACTGACAGAATGCAGGCCGGTCTTAATCCTGCACATATTGTTATAGCACCTAATGGCAATTCAGGTTATGTAACCAATTTTGATGCAAGTGGTACGGAAAGAATGGTCCGAAAATTCAGTACAAATCCGTTTGAAATTATAGATACAGTTTCAAATGTAAAGATGAAAGCTCCACATGGTATGGCTATTTCAAACAATGGAGAATATTTATATGTAGCTTCACAGATAGGGGAGTATATTTTTAAGATTAATCTGAGCAGTTTTGAAATTGAAACCGATAATGGAATTGACCCGTCAGTGCCTCCGACAGGTAATGGTACTGGAATGTATAAACCTTATCAGGCAGTTTTATCTCCGGACAATACGCTATTATATGTATCATGTACTGCATCAAATCAGGTAAGAGTTTACAATGCTTCTGATTTAACATTAATAAACACAATACCTGTGGGTGCAAATCCGCTTTTGATGAAATTTACAAATGACGGAAATTATTTGTTTGTTTGCAATAAGAATGACAGTTCCGTTACAGTAATAAACGCTGCAAGCCAGTCTGTGCAGACAATTATACAAGGAGTTGGAATTCAGCCTCACGGTGTTGATTTTACATCTGACGGGCAATATGCAATCATCTCATGTGAGACTCAGTCAGGCTTTGACGGACATCATCCTACGGTAGGCAGTAAAAAATACGGAGTTTCAAGAATAATTAAAGTTGCAGGTTTTGAATTACTTTCGGATAAATTAGAAATGGGACCATTTCCTGCAGGAATAGCAATCATAAAATAATATGTAAAAAATACAAGTAGTAGTTAAACAAAAAAGCCCTTGAAAAAAATTATTTTCAAGGGCTTTTAGTTTGTCAGTAAAACTATTTTGCGAAAAGCATTTTTTTTACTTCGGTCTTCTCAGGTGTTTTTATTCTGTAGAAATAAATTCCACTTGGTAAATCTGCTGCATCAAAATTAACGGAATGTTCACCGGAATCCTGATTGCTATCGATTAAGACTTCAACCTGTCTTCCTAATCTGTCATAAACTGAGATCGTAACATATGTAGGATTTGGTAAGACATAATTAATTACAGTGCTTGGATTAAATGGATTTGGAGAATTACTGGCTTTAAAATAGGATTCTTTAGATGATGAATTTCCACTTTCATATTCTGTGAAAACTTCTTTATTTGGAATTTCTGAGACTAATGCTATACCACTTTCAAATTTTGATTTTTTATAAGTTTTTTCTGTCAGAAAATCCAACTGAATTCCATAAGCATCTTCTTCTGTTACTTCAAAATTACTACTTTTATTTTCAGATTTTATATTAAAATTATCCTGATCTAATTTAATTTTAATTTCCTTCCAACCATCAAAATTCATCGAAATTGGTTTGGATTCTAGAATTAGATCTTTATCTTTACTAATAGAAATATTTTTATCTAAATCGTAAAGCAATTTAATTGTAACGGTTGCATTATTATTTGCACCTTTTAACATAATATTGATAAAATTTCCGGCTGTAAATAGGTAAGATTTCTTTAAGACAATTTTACCAATGTATTCACCGCCTCCCGGTTCACCTTTCGAAAATATTTCAGCAAAACCATTATCTTTATTGTCTTCTGAATGTGAATATTTCATTTCAACACCGCCCCATATCCATCCGGGAAGTGCTTTTTTTGAAAAATCGTCTATTACTTCACCTTGCGAAAAACAATAGCTGGAAGTTATTAAAAATATTAATATAGAAAGAAATACGTGATTTCTTTTCATTTGAGATTATTTAAATCGAAACTTTATTGAAATTGATTTATTACTTTATTAATGTCATACGTTTTACAGATGTAAAACTATTTACCTGAAGTTTATAAAGATAAATTCCGGCTGAAAGCTCAGAAGCATCGAACTGTTTAGAATAAGTTCCTGATTCCTGGTTTTCACTGACGAGAACTTTTACAATTTGTCCAACTAAATTGTAAACTTTTAAAGTAACAAAACCACTTTGATTGATTTTGTAATTGATTATTGTTGCAGGATTGAAAGGATTTGGAAAATTCTGGTATAGTTTATAGTCATCAGGGTTAGCTGAGCTATTTACAACACCAATATTTTCAAAAGTATTGTTGAAATAAACTTTAGTTTCAGCATTAATTTTAATACTTAAACTAAAAATTATGATTAGAAATAATATTTTATAGTAAATTTTTTTCATATCCTTTACAAAATTATATATTTAGAATTTAAAAAGCAATTGGATTAAAAATAAATTATCCGGGAGAAATATAATCTCCCGGATAAAGAATATTTATTGAATTTCTACTGCAACTAACCTTATATTTCCTTCAGCGTTTCTGACTTTCAATACTACAACATCTCCCTTACTCTTGCTATTCAAAATTTTACTTAACTGATCTACACTATTTACTTTTTCTTTATCAGCTTCGTCAATAACTAGACCTTCTCGTAATCCTCTGTCAAAACCTTCAGAATAACTTGCAACTCCGGAAATATAAACTCCATTTTCTATTTTGAACTTTTCTTTCATAGAGTTTGATAATTCAGTTACAGTAATTCCAATTGAACTAAAACTTTTCGAACCTAATTCAGTTGAATTATTTCTTGGTATTGTGCTCTCAGCTGTTTGAGTGGCTTTTTCATCTCGTGGCTTTAATGTTACTGTCGTTTCCATTAATTTGCCATCTCTGAAAACTTTTAAACTTACTTCATCACCCGGTTGATGTGAACCAATAATTGTCTGAAGCTCATTTGCTGCATTTACATCTTTTCCTTCAACAGATAATATTACATCGCCGGTCTTCAATCCTGCATCTTCTCCGGCACCTCCTGCAATTACGTCCTGAATAAGCACCCCTTTAGCCTTGTCTAATCCTAAACCCTTTGCTTCTTTTGTATCAACATCTTTTATTGAAACTCCGATATAACCTCTTGAAATTTTACCTGATTTTATTAATTCAGATGCAACATTCTTTGCAAGATTTATAGGGATTGCAAATCCATATCCCTGATAAAAACCATTGGTTGTTTTTATTGCTGTGTTAATCCCGATTACCGAACCGTTAATGTCAACCAATGCACCACCACTATTTCCCGGATTAATTGCCGCATCTGTCTGAATAAAATTATTTATTGCATAACTGTCATTTCCTAATTGTATATTTCTACCTAGTGCGGAGACTATTCCTGCTGTTACGGTACTGTTTAATCCTAAGGGATTACCGATAGCAACAACCCATTGTCCCACCTGCACATCATCTGAATTACCAACTGTAGCTACCGGTAAATCATTTGCTTCAACTTTAATAACAGCAACGTCTGTATTCGGATCGACTCCGATTAACTTTGCAGTGTATTCTCTTTTATCTGTTAATATAACTTTTATTCCGTTTTCTGATGCACCTTTAACTACATGATTATTTGTAAGTATATATCCGTCCTGACTTATAATTATTCCGGATCCACTTCCTTTACTAGGTCCTTCATCAGGCATTCTGAATTCCGGTCCCAGATTAAAAGGCAATTGATTTCCCTCGTTTTCAGAAGAATTATTTTCGTTTTGTCCGGTAGTAACTTCAATATAAGCTACAGTTGGTGTTACTGATTTTGAAATTTCCACAAAGGCATCGCTTAATCCCTGAAGTTGTGTATTAGCATTTTGTATTGGCGGTGTGGTTTTAAAATCAACCTGTGAACTTGCAACAATATTTTTTACATTGCCAAAATTTGCTATCAGAAGTGCTCCAAAAGATATTGCAACCACTAATAACAATCCGGCAAATACTATTGATTTTTTTGACATTTTAATTTTCTCCTGTTTTGTTTTAATTAAAAATTTTATTTCCCTGAATGAATACTGACTGAAAACTGATCAAACTGATCAAACTGATTCAATTCATGATATATTTTTTTTGATAAATAATATTTAGAACCTTGTGTATGATTAAGTATATATTTCTCGAAAATATCTGACAAAACCTTAATTTCCTCTTCATTAAATGATGAATCAGATTCTATTGCAAAATTCATTTCTAATATCTTCTTCAATGTTCGGATTTGATTTATGTTTAAGTTAAATTCATTACTTGCGATAAAAGTTTCAGCTGATCCTGTATTAGTAAAGTCTGGGCAAATTCCAAGAATCTGTAAAAGCTTTATTTGAAAATATATTAAATTTAAATGAAAATTTTTTTCAGAGATTTCAAGAATTTCATAAGTATTCAAGAGTAAAGCAAATGTTGCCTTGTTAATTTCGTTTTCAATAACAGATTTATTTATCATTTCGATTATTCTGTATGACAAAATTATCTTATCAAAATTATTTGAAATGGCTTTGAATGATTTGATATATTCTGCGGAAGAAACAAGCTGTAGATCTCTGTTTTCTTTTATGTAGATAACAGCGTTAATATAATTCATTGATTCAAGTACACCGCATAATTTGGATTTGTAATTTCTTGCACCTTTAATTATAGCACTTACTTTTCCGTGGTCTTTAGTAAGTAATGTCACAATTTTACTTGTCTCACCATATCTGAAACTTTTTAATACGAATGCCTCAGTTTTTACAATGTTCATGAGCTATACGCTAAGATTAATTATTGGTTTCATTAATGTTTTATGATAAACTTATCTCATCAAAATCTGTCAGTTTTTTAAATTCACTGAATCTTTCCTTTATTTTTTCCTTTGTCAGATTTCTTATTCCGTCCAAAGAAAATTTTTCAACTGCTAAAGAAGCCATTGCACTTCCGTATATTACAGCAAGCTTAACATTCTTTTCAGAAAGATCATCTGTCTTCGAAAGCCATCCCATCATACCTCCGGCAAATGTATCTCCTGCGCCGGTCGGATCAAATACCTGCTCCAAAGGATAAGCCGGTGCTGAAAAAATCAGATCATTCATAAAAAGAAGGGCACCATGCTCTCCCTTTTTTATGATAAGAATTTTAGGTCCCATTAACATAATTTTTTTTGCCGCCGTAACAAGATTATATTCCTTTGATAATTCTCTTGCTTCACTGTCGTTGATTACAAGTAAATTTACAAGTTTAAGAATTTCAAGCAGATCATTATGTGCTCCTTCAATCCAGAAATTCATAGTATCGCACATTATTAATTTGGGATTTGTAATTTGCTGTACAACTTTTTTTTGTAATGCAGGATGAAGATTGCCTAAACACACATATTCACTGTTTTTAAATTCATCTGAAATAACAGGATCAAACGTTTCAAAAACATTCAGTTCAGTTACAAGTGTTTCTCTGCTGTTTAAATCAAAATCATATTTACCATGCCAGTGAAAGGTCTTTTCAGTTTCAGAAATTTCCAGTCCGGAAATATCAATATTTTTTGATTTTAAAAATTTTATTTCCTCATCCGGAAAATCATATCCGACTATACCTACAAGTCTTACTGAATCAGTAAAATAACTTGCAGCCGTAGAAATAAATGTTGCAGATCCTCCTAATGTGCGTTCAGCTTTTCCAAAAGGCGTTTCAATTGTGTCCAAAGCCAGTGAACCGATAACTAATAAACTCATTTATATAAATTTAATTTGATAATACCAAAAATAAACAACGTGTATTGATAATTCAAGAATATAAAAAATATGATTTGTGAAATGACAAAGCTATTTCTCAAAATATTTAACTGAATAATGAATCAAATAAGTTGAAAATTATAAGTATATCGATGTTTCATGAGTTAAATCTTATAACATAGGTTATGTTAGATTATTTTTGAACTGATTTCAAAATTTAAAAATTTTAAAATCTAGAGTCTCTCTGATTAAAATATTTCTGATTTTATACCGGCTTTACAAATATGAACAAATATTTAACATGCAGAGATTTAAATTTAAAAATTATTTCAAATTTATTTTATTACTAAATTATAAATTATTATACTTTGCAATTTCAATTTTAATAAATTATTTTGAATAAAATTTAAATTAAAAATAAAAAATATAAATTCACATGAGCAACAAAAACAGTAATGATGTAAATCAGCCACCGCAACAAATCAATATTGAATTAGGAGAAAAAGAAGCTGAAGGTATTTATTCAAATCTTGCAATAATTTCTCATTCACCTGCAGAATTTATAATCGATTTTACCAGAATTTTTCCGGGAGTTCCAAAAGCTAAAGTTCATTCAAGAATAATTATGACACCGCAGCATACAAAATTGTTTTTAAATGCAATGAAAGAAAATATTCAGAGATTTGAGAATCAGTATGGGGAAATTATAATTCAGAATGATCCTAACAGCGGGGGAATAGGATTCCAGCTACCTGTTATTCCGAAAGAAGAAAAGATAAATTAAAATTATTCTTTAAAATAACGTGCTCGCAGTAAGTTTACCAACGCTAATATTAAAAAGGTAATATTTGCCAACCAGGCTGTAAACAATGGACTTATGTCACCATTATATCCGAATGTCTGTGATACTTTAATAAATCCGAGATAAATAAAAGTGACTAATATACTTAACCCGAATTGAATTGCTGCACCGCCTTTCCTTTTATTTGAACTTAAAGAAATTCCAAAAAGTATAACTACTAAATTTGCAAATGGAAATGAAATTTTTGAATAATAATCTACTTTTGATCTGATTACATTTTGTCCGCCTTCTTCCATTACATCTATAAATTCCTTTAAGTCAGTAAGTAATAATTCATCCGGTTTTAGTTGCTTCTTTAATATTTGAGAAGGGGAGAGATAAATTTTGTTAACTTCCGGTAATGCTGAAGCATAAACAGTATCATATAATTTAAAATTTATTGCATTAGCAGAATCAAAGTTTCTTTGAATTACCGATATCAATTTCCATTCAGATTTTACAGAATCCCAGTTCATAGATTTTGAATCATAACGATATTTTAATGTGGAAATATTTGAATTTTCAAAAATCTGAATTGAAACATTTGAGCCAGACTTATCTTTTTCATTATAGTTTCCAAATGTAATAATATGATTTTCTGAATCCTGAATATGAAAATTTTGTATAAATCCCGGAAGTTTGTTTTTATTTAAATATGTTCTTTCAATACTGAATTTTGATGCATTTGCCTTTGGAACTATCCATCCGTTAAAATATATTGAAAATAATGTTATAAATATTCCAAATATAAATATTGGCAAAGCAAAGCGATATATACTCATTCCGGAAGAATTTATTGCAGTCATTTCAGAATAAGTGTTAAATTTACTTGTTGTAAACAATGTTGCTAACAAAATACCAACAGGTATTATTAACTTCAATATTTCAGGTATAAAATATATATAATAAAGGAAGATAAGATAATTACTTAATTTATTATCTATAAACTTGTCAATATTTTCAAACAAATCAACAAGTACAAATATTAATAAAAAACTGATTATTCCGAACAGGAAATTTTTTATATATTGGTATAAAATGTATTTATCTAGAATTTTCAAATAAATTATAAAAATAAATAATTTTGAAATGGCAAAAATTAATAAAAAAGATCTTGTAATCTGCGCTAAAATTGAATATTTATGCAAATTAGCATCGTGTATAGCTTCAGATAACGTTCCTAAAATTGATATTTTACTAAAGAATCTAAAAAATGAATCAGTAGAAAATGTTAAAATTTACGAAACAATTCTTCACTCTTATCTGTTTTGCGGTTTTCCGGCTGTAATTGAATCTTTAAGAATATTCAAAAAATATTTTCCGGAATTTAAACCGAAAATTTATAATTATGATGTTAAAAAATTTAAGACTGAAGGAATAACTAATTGCAATTTAATTTATAAAGATAATTATAAAAAGTTAATAAAAAATATGAATTATTATAGTCATGATATGAAAGAATGGATGCTGATAGAAGGCTATGGGAAAGTTATGGGAAGATCAGGTTTAAATTTAAAGGAACGGGAGCTGGTTACAGTTTCTATTTTAAGTACAAAATATTATGAATCGCAATTACATTCACACATAAAAGGATGTTTAAATTTAAATATCAGCGAAAACAATATTAAGGCGATTTTAAAATTTATTAAACCAATAAGCGGAATTAAGAATTATTATAAGAGCAGCAATCTTTTAAAAGTTATTTTATTAAAATAGATGCTTAAATGTGTTATATAATATATATTATGTAAAGTCAAAAATATGTTTGTTTTTATTCCTTCATGTATTTGTAAATAATTCTTTACTTCCCTTTTAATAACTCTGATAAACTTTACTGATTAATAATTAATATTGTTAATAAATTATAATTTATTATTTGCAGGAAACCAATTATTTATAATTGTTAATATGTTTTATTTTATTTATTAAATCATTATTTTTGCTTCATTATGATTGAAATCAACTACTACCTCATTACCAGTGCTTTACTATTTTGCATTGGAGTTACAGGTGTTCTTATCAGAAGAAATGCAATAGTTATATTTATGTGCATAGAACTGATGTTGAATGCTGTTAACCTTACATTTGTCGCATTTTCATCTTATCTGGGTAATATTAACGGACAAATATTTGTCTTTATTGTTATGACTGTAGCTGCAGCTGAAGCTGCTGTAGGTCTTGCAATTGTTATTTCTTTATTCAGAAATAAAGCTTCAGTTAATATAGATGAAATTAATATTCTCAAATGGTAACTAAATCAACTGTATCTTTTTATAATTACTATTTTAAATTATAAATTTATAATGATAAATCTTTTCTATTTAGTTACACTTCTCCCTCTTGCAGGATTTCTTATTAATGGTCTATTCGGTAAAAAAATCAGGAACGAAAAACTAATTGGAATTATTTCAACTCTTGCAATATTCATTCCTTTTGTTATCGGTGTTATGACTTTTCTCGAACTAACATCCATGCCACCGGAGTCACGCAATGTTATTATTACTTATTATAACTGGATTACAGCCGGCACTTTTAGTGTGAATTATTCTTATTTGATTGATCCCCTTTCTATTACTTTAGTCTTAATTGTAACCGGAATCGGAACTCTTATACATATTTATTCGATCGGTTATATGCACGGCGATGCAGGATTTGCTAAGTTTTTTGCATTTCTGAATCTGTTTATTTTTTCTATGTTGAATTTAATTCTTGCTGATAATTTTCTGTTGATCTTTCTAGGATGGGAAGGTGTCGGACTATGTTCTTATTTTCTGATTGGTTTCTGGTATGAAAAAAAATTCACCGGAGATGCTGCAAAAAAAGCATTTATTATAAACAGAATTGGTGATTTTGGTTTTATGATAGCGATGTTTTTTATTTTTAATACTTTTGGAACATTAGAAGTTTCTAAGTTTAATGATGCTTTAGCCGGATATTCTATCGGTGATCCATTACTTCTGATAATTGCTTTATTACTTTTTCTTGGAGCTACCGGTAAATCAGCTCAGATTCCGTTATTTGTCTGGCTTCCTGATGCAATGGCTGGACCAACTCCCGTTTCGGCTCTAATTCATGCAGCTACGATGGTTACAGCCGGTATTTATCTCATTGCCAGAACTTCATTGTTATATGCTTTAACTCCGATTGCTTCCCAAACAATTTTCATAATTGCAATTATCACGAGTTTAGTTGCGGCTACTATTGCTCTAAAGCAAGATGACATTAAAAAAATTCTTGCGTATTCTACTGTCTCTCAGCTTGGATTTATGTTCATAGCACTTGGTGTTGGAGCTTACTGGGTTGCAATTTTCCATCTCATTACTCATGCATTTTTCAAAGCTCTATTGTTCCTTGGAAGCGGTTCCGTTATACACGGAATGCATGAAGAGCAGAATATTAAAAATATGGGCGGACTTAAAAGCAAAATGAAAATTACTTACATAACTTTTTTAATTGGTTCTCTTGCAATTGCCGGTATTCCCCCGTTGTCAGGATTTTTTAGTAAGGATTTTATTATTTATGAAACTTTTGTAGGTTACGGAATTCCGTTTCTTATTTTAACATTTATTGCCGCAGGATTAACTTCTTATTATATGTTCAGGCTCGTGGCACTTACTTTTTATGGCAAACCAAGATATGATGAGAATAAAGTTCATCCTCATGAATCTCCTTCATTTATGACTATTCCATTAATTATTCTCGCGATTCTTTCAATATTTGGTGGTCTTATCGGAATGCCGGGACTTTATGGTTTCCCTAATTATTTAAAAAACTGGTTAAATCCGGTCTTTGAAAAATCAACCTTAGTATTGGAATCAATGCATCCACCGCATGTGGATAGTGTTACATCCGAATTAGCTATTATTGCTGTATCGGTAATTGTTTCAGTTATAGTAATTTATCTTGCAATAAAGAAATATACCGGAATGAAAGAATTTAAATCTCCTCAGGGATTCGGCAAAGTTCTGGAAAATAAATATTATGTTGATGAAGTTTATGATAAATTAATTGTTAATCCAATACAGAAAACATCAGAAGGTTTTTTATGGAAAATTTTTGATATGAAAATTATTGACGGGACAGTTAACGGAATAGCAAGATATATATCGAATATTAGTTTTGACTGGAGAAAATTGCAAACAGGAATTATTCAGGATTATACGACAGTTTCAGTGGCTGGCGTAATTCTTATTTTAATATATTTATTGTTTATGTAATCTTTTTTAATTCAGTGTACTTAAAAAGAGGAAGTAAATTTAAATTTTTACTTCCTCTTTTCTTTTGAATAATTTAAAAAAATTTATTGTCCGTTTTTCTTTAAAATATATGCAGCAATATCAGATAACTCCTGATTACTTAATACAGATGAATTATAAAACGGCATTCCACCATCACCCAATCTGACATTATATGTTATAGATTTTACATTCCCTTCAAATTCTTCAAACAAATGAGGAATCTTTTTTACTGTAGAGTTTTCTCCATGACAAAAACCACACGCATTCTTGAATGTTGTCTCCCCTTTTACAGGATCACCTGTTAATTTTAAAATCTCACCTTGAACTACTTTTAGTTTTGCCTTATCTCTGACCGGTAATGCTATGGTTTCATATATAATTTCTTTTTGTGAATCTTTACCGGCAACTGATTCATAATATTCATTCAGTGATTTAATTTGTTCATCTGTCATTGGCGTTTTCATTTTCATATATGATTCCCAGCAAACAGTTGCTCCTCCGGCTGTTTGAACTACTTCTTCACCGGTGAATTTTCCATGATAAGTTGAAGTTCTTTTACTTGCACCCTGAATATTAGAAAAAAACTTCGTAAGTGAATTTGCTGAATTTGAACCATCACTGTGACAATCTGCACATGCAATATTATTTATGCTTGATTTCATATAAAACAATTCTTTGCCGGAAGTTTGTTTACCTGTGCTTGAAGTGTTTGAACCTGTATTACTTGTCTTCGTTGTATCCTTCTTTTTTTCGGTAGTGTCGGTTTTTTTATCTTCTTTCGAACATCCTGAAATTATAAAAGAAATTGTTATTAATAAAACTACTGACAAACCAAGAAATTGTTTAATTCTCATTTAATTGAATTTAATTTAATTTATAAAAAAGTTTATACAATATAATTATTTTTTTACGGATTTTCCTAATACAATATTAATTCCTATATTTATATTCCACCAGTTTGCATTTTTTCTTTTACCATTTACCTGCTGAGGAAATGTCTCTGTAGAAGACAAATTTGTGTAGAATACTCCTTCTTCATCATTAATAGAATTATTATCTCTTCCGAATACTACACTTTCATTTAAACTTCCCTCATTACTGCGTAATAATAAATTACTTAAATGATAACTGCAGCCCAGTACCAGACTATATTCATGATTTAATTTTATATACATTCCCGCGCTGCTTAAAACTCCCATTCTGAATGCATCTGAGAATATTGCATTTATGAATTCGTTTTCTGCCAATGACAAACTTAAAATATTAAATGTAAAATTTGAGTTAATGAACGGACTAAATTTTGCATTTGGTAAAGGCATTATTTCCATTCCAAGCCCAAATGTCGATACTGAAAATCTGCTGCTGTAAGATGCCGGTATGACTATGTTGTTTCGTATTGTTGTTCCTAATGCTGTCCTTCTGAATACATTGAAAAATGAATATGATCCGGAAAAAAGTAAGTTTACTATTCCGCTTTTCTCAATCGGTATCTTTAAATTTCCTGAAATTAAAACTCCTGTAGAATTAGCATAATTATCTCTGACAAATGCAGGGTTTATAAATGAATATCCTGAATCATTGCTCGTTATTAAGTCGCCTGTAAGTTCAGCTGCAGGAATAGAAAATCCGGATATAATATTTAATGAAGGCGATATCTGCGCATATGAAATTTGAATTGTAAATATTAATAATACCGATGTAATTAATATTCTAATAATGCTTTTAATGTAATTCAATATTCTTTATTAACAGATTCATATAATTAATTTAATTTTTCAGAATGTGATAAGAATAAATTATTAACTGCGATTATTGCAGCGGTCTCAGAACGAAGTTTTCTGTTTCCCAGCGATTTAATTTCCCATCCGGAATTTTTTAATTTAGATATTTCTTCTTCAGAAAATCCTCCTTCAGGTCCGATTAGTAAATAATATTCTTTGGAATTATTATCTGTTTTTATTTCTGTCACATCATCCGAGTATTCATACATAACTATTTTATTCTGAATTTGATTTGTTAATTTAATCATATCATCAAACAAAATTAAATTTTGAAATTCCGGCAAAAAACATCTCTGTGACTGACTTACAGCTCCTGAAATTATTCTGTTAAATCTCTCCATTTTTATTTTGCTGAATTGATATTTAATAATTGTATGCTCCGTAATTACCGGCTGGATTTTTTTCACACCAAGCTCAACTGCTTTTTCAATTAAAAATTCATATCGGGTTAAGTTTTTTAATGGTGCAGTCAGTAACGTAAGATTTATATCAGGTTCATGTAAATTAAATTCTGTTTTTTCTATTGAACAAACAATCTTTGACTTATCTATCGATTTTATTATACAATGATAAACATTAAGCAAACCATCTGTAGTTGAAATCCGGTCACCCGTCTTTTTTCTTAAAACTTTTGACAGATGATTATACTCATAACCAACTATAAACAATTCATTTTTTTTCAGATCAACATTTTCTGACGATACTATATAATATTCCATTAAGTTAAGTTTATTTTAAAATGTAGAATTTAAATCAAAAATTACCTGAGGTATAAATTTTTTATTATCTTTTCTGAACGCAAAATCTGTCCTGCCTACAAAACCAAAAGGAAGAAGAAAATTCAATCCGGCTCCAAACCCGTTATAAAATCTTGTTTCAAAAAAATTATCGTTTTTATTCCATACACCTCCGGCATCAAAAAAAACAGTGGCAAATAAACCGAATTTGTAATTTAAATTTTTTAACATTGATATTCCTTTTGCAAGCGGAATACTTTTTCCTTTTATATAAAACGGATCAATAATTGGAATTCTGATTTCATTAAAAAAACCTAATTGATTTTCAGCTTCCAATACTATGTTTTTATACCCTCTTATAATTTTATCAAATCCATAAAATTCATTCAGATAAATCGGTATCTCACCTCCAAAAGATAAAACTCCATTAACTCTTGTAGCTAAGGAAATACTGTATTTGCTGCCAAGTTTAATTGGAATGAACCTTCTTGCATCTAAATTAATTTTATTAAAATCAAAAAGTCTTCCAAATCCAAATTTTATATATTCCAATGTGTATAAAGAACCCGCAGTAGTATATTCATTTGAATTTCTTGTGTCAAATCTTCCGCCAAGTGAAAATGTCAGAAAATTATCCTGACCACTGGCTGAT
>Ga0105044_10006886_pt1 | contig 15655 bp, 8 predicted proteins | sample MAT01_FD_78092 | JGI IMG/M metagenome (GOLD analysis project Ga0105044, IMG submission 78092) | Freshwater microbial communities from Lake Fryxell liftoff mats and glacier meltwater in Antarctica - MAT-01 | ecosystem: Environmental > Aquatic > Freshwater > Ice > Liftoff microbial mat | place... | reverse complement strand
GGCACATACGCAAGCATCAGACGCGTGGCGTGGTGCATCAGCGACAGTCGTTCCTGTCCGTTCGCCATCACACGCTGGCGCTCGTAAATGCGGTCGAACGCCGCCAGCCTGAAACGTGCGTCGTTCGATTGGTCGGCATTCGGCCCGTAGGCCAGGCCGAGGAAAAAGTCGCCGTCGGGGTTGCCGGCGCTCCAGCTGAAACCCCACATCATCAGTTGGCCGGCCAGCGAGCGTTTGATCAGCTCGCCGAAAGGCGCCACCTCGAACTCCAGGCGCACGCCGATGGCGCCCATGCGCTTCTTCCACAGCTCGCTGGACTGGCGAGCGCGCTGGTCGGGCAGCATCGCCAGGCGCAGCAGCAGCGGCCGGCCGTCGGGTCGCTCACGCCAGCCGTCACCGTTGCGGTCGGCAAAGCCGTAGAGGTCGAGCAGCGCATTGGCGCGCGGCAGGCTGGCCTGGCTCCACTCGCTGCGCAGTTCGGGCTGATGGCCGTAACAGCCCGGCGGGATCATGGCCTGCGCCGGCTCGGCCTGGCCTCCGAGCACCAGCCGCACTTCCTGCGCGCTGTCGAAACCCAGCGCCACGGCGCGCCGCAAGGCCACCTGGGGCGGCGTCAGGCCGCCGACCATCGGATTGTCGAAATTGAAGAAGGTATGGCTGACCGCCGCCGTCAGCGTGCGGTGGGCGATGACGCCGCGGCGGGCCAGGAAGGGCGCCAGCCGGCCGCCTGGCATGGCCAGCGGTGCGATTTGCGCCGGCAGTGTCAGCACATCGTGCTCGCCGCCCAGAAAGGCCAGCCAGCGCGGCTGCGCTTCTTCGATCACGCTGCATTCGATGCGGTCGAGCATGGGCAGCCGCTGACCACGCAGGCGCTGGGCCACGGCCTCGGCCGCTGCGTCGCCGGCTGGCGCAGCGCTGTCGTAGACCTGCTCCCGGAAGAGCGGGTTGCGCTCCAGTACGATGAAAGAGCCTCGCCGCCACTGCGTCAAGCGGAACGGGCCCGTGCCCACCGGGTGCGCCATCGGGTCGGCGGCGTAAGCCTCCACCACCTCGCGCGCCACTGCGCCCGCATAGCCGGGTGAGGCGAAGACATACGCCAGCCGAGGCGCCGGCTCGGCCAGCCGCACTTCGAAGCGGTAGCGGTCGAGCACGCGCAGGCCGGCCACTTCGGTGTCGTAGGGAAAGGGCGTGCGGTCCTTCAGCGCGCGCCGCCGCAGTTCCGACAGGCCGAGGATCCCGACGTTCTCGAACTGGTACAGATGCTCGCTGCGCAAGGCCGGGTCGTAGTACCTCTTGATCGAATACACCTGGTCGGCGGCGGTCAGCTCGCGCCGCCGGCCGCCAAAAACAGGGTCGTCGGCAAACAGGATGCCGGGCCGCAAGGTGAAGACGAAGTGACGGAAATCGGCCGACACCTCGGGCAACGCGGCTGCCGTCTGGGGCCGGAGCACTGCCGGCCGCGCCAGGTGGTCGTAGGTCAGCGGCGACTCGAAGATGTGTGCGTTGATGCGCAACGAGGACTGGTCCGACACACGTGGCGGGTCGAAGCCGGTCTCGGCGAGACTGAAGGCCACACGCAGCACCTTGGGCGCTGCAGCCCAGGCCGAGCCGTCCGCCGCGACCAGAAGGCCGGCCGTGCCCCGCAGCCAGTCGCGCCGCAGCATGGTGGCGCCTTCAGCCCCGGCGCTTGCCGTTGTCGATGTCGACCATGTGCCACCATTCCTGCCAGAACAGCGGCCGCCGGTGGCCGATCAGCCAGGGCTGCGACATGTCGTTGGCATACGGGTGCGTGGTCGATTTGTACGGCATGTAGGCCACCGCGATGCGCTTGGCGCGGTCGAACAGGGCCTCGCGCTCTGGGCCGTCGGCGATCTGCTGCATGCGCTCGTAGAGACTGTCGAACTCGGCGTTCTTGAAGCGCGCCAGGTTCTGGCTGCCGGCCTGCGGGCCGTACAGGCGTGCCAGCGCACCCTGGCCATCGGGCGACGCGGCCGACGCGCCCAGGCTCCACACCTGCAGCTTGCCGGCGCGTGCTGCCTTCAGCTGCTCGGGCCACTTGCCGGTGAAGAACTTGATGCGGATGCCGATGCGTGTCATGTTCTTCTGCCACAGCTCGGCGCGCTGGCGGCTGACCTGGTCGGGCTGGGTCGCCACTTCCAGCGTCAGTGGCGTGCCGTCGGGCTGTTCGCGCCAGCCGTCGCGGTCACGGTCGACCCAGCCGTACAGATCGAGCAGGGCTTTGGCGCGCGGCGGATCGAAGTCTCCGTTTTCGCTCTTGAAGGCGCTGCTGTAGCCGGTGGTGTGGGGCGCCATGACAGACTGCGCGGTGATCGCCTGGCCTCGCAGAACGACCTGGATCTCGCGCTCGACGTCGAGCGCCAGCCCGATGGCGCGGCGCAGCGCCACGCGCTCGGGCGTGTAGCCGCCGACCACCGGGTCGTCCATGTTGAAGTAGACGAAAGCCGTTGACGGGTTCAGCGTGCGCCGGCCGCGAAGGCCCTGTTTCGCCAGGTTCGGCGCCACCTGGCCGTTCGGCATGGCGGTGGCGACGAACTCCGCCGGCACCGCGCTGAAATCGAGCTGGCCGTTCAGGAAGGCCAGCCAGCGCGGCTGCGCTTCTTCGATGATCGACACCTCGACGCGGTCCACCAGCGGCAGCCGGCGGCCCTTCAGCATCGCCAGGAGGGCCTGCCCTTCGGCGTCGTCCGCGGCCGGCTCGGCGTCGAACCATACCTCGCGGAAGTCGGGGTTGCGCTCCAGCACGATCAGCGACGAGCGCCGCCACTGCGCCAGTCGGAACGGCCCGGTGCCGACCGGGTGCGCCGGGATGTTGTCGCCATAGGCTTCCACCACCTCGCGTGCCACGGCGCCGAACAGGTCGCCACTGGCCAGCGTTTCCAACAGGCGCGGGCGCGGCTCGGCCAGCCTGAACTGGATCGTGTGGCGGTCCAGCGCCCGGATGCCTTCGATCTCCCGGTCATAGTCGAAGGGCGCCTTGTTTTTCAGTGCCTCGTCGCGCAGTGCGGCCAGGCCGAGATAGCCGGTTTCGAGCACGCCGCCGATGATCGGGCTCTTCGTCGCGGGGTCGGCCGGGCGCTTGAAGCTGTAGACGTAGTCGGCAGCCACCAGCTCGCGCTTCCTGCCCTTGAAGGCCGGGTCGGCCGCGAAGAAGATGCCCGGCTGGATGCGCACGGTCCAGGTGCGGAAGTCGGCCGACACCTCGGGCAGGGCGGCGGCCGTCAGCGGCTTGATGATCGCCGGCCGCGCCAGGTGGTCGTACTGGTACAGCCCCTCGAAGATGTGCGGGGTGACGGTGCGCGAATAGATGTCGACGATGCGCGCCGGGTCGAAACCGGTCTCGGCCACCGGGAAGGCGACGCGCAGGATTCGTGGCGACCCGGCTGCGGGCTGTGCCCTCGCCGGCATGCCGGGCAAGGCCAGCGCGGCCGCCGCCAGCGCCAATGTGTCACGGCGCTTCATGGTGATGCCGACGGCCCGCTCCGCGTCCCGGCCCGCTTCTGCAGCAGTTCGGTGTCGATGTCGATGTACTTCCAGAATTCGCGCACGAAGATGTTCCGGTGGTAGCCCAGCACCCAGGGGTGGGTGAGGTCGGTGTTGATGCGGTGGGCGTGGATCTTGTAGGGCATGTAGGCGATCATCAGCTTTTTCGCCTGGTCCATCACCGCCTGGCGCTCCGGGCCGTCAGGCAGAACGCGCTGTTGTTCGTACAGCCGGTTGAAGGCCGGCAGGTCGAAACGCGCGTGGTTGGACTGGCCCTTGTTCGGCCCGTAGCCGAGCGCCAGAAAGGTGTCGCCGTCGGGCTGGGTGGCGCTCCAGCCCACGCCCCACATCATCAGTTTGCCGGCCCGGCTGGCCTTCAGGTTTTCCGGCCACTTGGCGGTCTTGAACTCGATGCGGATGCCGATCGCATTCATGTTCTTCTGCCACAGCTCGCTGAGCTGGCGGCTCTGCTGGTCGGGGCTGGTGGCGTATTCCAGCTTCAGTGGGCCGCCGTCTGGCCGCTCGCGCCAGCCGTCGCCATCCCGGTCCACGTAACCGTGCATGTCGAGCAGTGCCGTCGCGCGGGCGCGGTCGAAGTCGCTCATCTCGCTCTTGAAGGCCGGGTCGTAACCCCAGGACTCGGGGGCGATGGGGCCGTTGGCCGGTATCGCCTGGCTGCGCCGCACGAGGCGGATTTCACGGTCCACATCCACCGCCAGCGAGATGGCGCGGCGCAGCGCCACCTTGTGCGGCTCGTAACCGCCGACCACCGGGTGCTCCATGCCGAAGTACGACAGCGCCACCTCGGAGCGTGCGTAGCGGTGCATGCCGATGCCGCGTTTGGCCAGATGCGGCGCCAGCACATTGTTCGGGAAGGCCAGGCTGGCAAATTCGGCCGGCACCTCGGCGGCCAGGTCCTGCTCTTCATTCAGGAACGACAGCCAGCGCGGCTGCGGTTCTTCGATCACCGAGACCTGCACCCGGTCGGCCAGCGGCAGCCGCCGGCCCTTGAACCTGGCGGCGATGTCCTGCAGCCGGGCATCGTCTGCCGGCGGGTGCTCGTCGTAGCGCACATCGCGGTAGTTCGGGTTCTTCTCGAACAGCATCCTCGAGCTGCGCGTCCACTGCGCCAGCCGGTAGGGCCCGGTGCCCACCGGGTGTTCGCCGATCTTGTCGCCATAGGCCTCCACCACCTCACGGGCGAGCGCGCCGGTCAGCGAACCATCGGTGAAGTAGTAGAGGAACCGCGGGTTGGGCTCGCCCAGCAGGATGCGGAAGGTGTAGCGGTCCAGCGCACGCAGGCCTTCCACTTCGCGGTCGTAGTCGAAGGGTCGGCTGGTCTCGATCAGCCGCGCGCGCAGCTCCGACAGGCCCAGGATCCGGGCGTTTTCAAGGATGTAGAGATTGCCGCTCTTCCAGCGCGGGTCGAAATGGCGCTTGAGGGAATACACATAGTCGGCGGCTGTCAGCTCGCGCTTTTTTCCCTTGAACGCCGGGTCGTCGTCGAAGTAGGTGCCGGGCTGGATGCGGAAGGTGAAACTGCGAAAGTCGTCCGCCACCTCGGGCATGGAAGCAGCGCTGTTCGGCCGCATGCGTGCCGGCCGCGCCATGAACTCGAACTCCAGCGGCGCATCGAAGATAGCGCTCGCCACCGTGCGTGAATACAGGTCGGTGATCTGTGCCGGGTCGAAGCTGGTCTCGGCAACCGGGAAGGTGTAGCGCAGCGTCTTGACGGGCTGCGACCGGGCCGCGCCGCTGCTCAGCAGCAGCGCCGCTGCCAGCAGGCCGGCGGCCAGCCGGAGCAGGCGCGTTTTCATGGCGCGCTGGCCAGCGGTTCGATGTCGGTGTAGCGCCAGTAGTCACGCACGAAAGGGTGCGGGCGAAAGCCCGTCACACGGTTGTGTGTCATCCAGTTTTCGATCGGGTGCGCGGTCGCCTTCAGCGGCATGTAGGCCAGCGACAACCGCAGGGCGTCCTGTATCAGGGCGTCGCGCTCGGGCCCATCCGGCATGGCGCGCTGGCGCTCGTGCAGGGCGTCCAGCGCCGGCAGGCTGAGCCGCGCATGGTTCGACTGGCCCTTGTTGGGACCGTACAGCACGTCGAGAAAATAGCTGCCGTCGGGGATGGCCGCACTCCAGCCCGTGCCCCACATCATCAGTTTGCCGGCGCGGCTGGCCTTGATGTTTTCCTGCCAGGCGCTGATGCGGAAATCGACCCGCACGCCCAGGCTGGTCATGGCTTTTTTCCACAGGTCCTGGGCCTGGCGCGACACCTGGCTGGGCTCGCTGTTGAAAATCAGCCGCAGCGGCTGGCCATCGGGCTGCTCACGCCAGCCGTCGCCGTTCTTGTCGACATAACCGTGCATGTCGAGCAGAGCCTTGGCGCGCGGCAGATCGTGGTCGCTCATCTCGCTCTTCAGTGCCGGGTTGTAGCCGCTGACACCCGGCGGCAGCACGCTTTGCGGCAACACGGCCTGGCCGCGGCGCACCAGGTCGATCTCACGCTGCGCGTCATAGGCCAGGGCGAGCGCGCGGCGCAGCGCCACACGCTCGGGCGTGTAGCCGCCCAGCACCGGGTCTTCCATGCCGAAGTAGGTGTAGGCCGTGCTGGGCGCCACCGTGCGGTGCAATTGCACGCCCTGGCGCGCCAGATTGGGCGCCAGCTTGCCATTCGGCAGGGCCACGGTCGCAAACTCGGACGGCACCTGCAGCATGTCGAGCTGGCCGTTCAGGAAGGACAACCAGCGCGGCTGGCCTTCTTCGATGATGTTGATCTCGACACGGTCGAGCATGGGCAGCGCCCGTCCGCGTAAACGCTCGGCGATGGCCTGGCCCGCCGGGTCATCGGCATTCGGCTCGGCGTCATAACGGCTGTGGCTGTGCTGCGGGTTGCGCTCCAGCACGATGCGCGAGCCGCGCTTCCATGCTGCCAATTTGAAGGGCCCGGTGCCCACGGGCTGCTCCGACACACGGGCGGGGTCGGACTCGACCACCTCGCGCGCCAGCGCGCCGGTCAACGCCCCGGTCGCGAAGACATACGGCAGCCGCGGTGCCGGCCGCGCCAGCCGCACCTCGAAGCTGTAGCGGTCGAGTGCGCGCAGGCCGGCCACTTCGGTGTCGTAGTCGAAGGGTGTCTTGGTCTCGAGCGCCTTCTTGCGCAGTTCGGACAGGCCCAGCAGGCCGGCCCCTTCGAAGTGGAACAGCGTGGGGCTGCGTGTGGCGGGGTCGTAATACCTCTTGATCGAATAGACGTAGTCGGCGGCGATCAGCTCGCGCGGTTTGCCCTTGAAAGCCGGGTGGTCGCTGAAGAGGATGCCCGGCTTGATGCGGAAGACGAAACGCTTGAAGTCGTCGCTGACCTCGGGCAGGGCCGCCGCGCTGTTGGGCCTGAGCTTGACCGGCCGCGCCAGCACGTCGTAGCCCAGCGGGGCGTCGAACAGGCTGTTGGCCAGCGCGGCCGAGATCACGTCCGACACCTGTGCGGGGTCGAAGCCGTTGTCGCGGTTGCTGAAGGCCACGCGCAGCACATGGGGCGCGGCAGCCGGCGCGGCGTTTTGCGGCACAGCGCAGAGCGGCCAGAAAACCAGCAGAGCGGCACCGCACAGGGGCGCCAGAAACGATGCGCGCAAGTTCATGGATGATTCACGTCCGCGACGTCACAGGCCGGTTTGAAAGTGCAAGTCTAGGGCCGTCCGGGCGCGCCGCTTGCCCGTGTTCACCCCCGCAACTGGAGGGGAAACCACCGGCCAAGGCCATCGGGGGTCGCCCCTACACTCGCTCAACGAAAAATCGCGCGCCCGGCAGGACGCGCATGGAGTCGAAGTTCGATGGCGGCATACCTGATACGGCGCCTTTGGCAGATGATCCCCACCCTGATTGGCGTGGTGCTGCTGGTGTTCGTGCTCTTCAAGTTCTTCGGCGGTGACCCGGCCGAGATCCTCGGCGGCCTGAACGCGTCCAAGGAACAGGTCGACGCCATCCGCCAGCAACTCGGTCTGAACGAACCCTGGTGGGTGCAGCTCTGGATCTTCGTCAAACAGATCGTCACCTTCGACTGGGGCAAGAGCTGGGCGACGAACGAAGCGGTGAGCAACCTCTTCGCCACCCGGCTGCCGGCCACGCTGACGGTGATGGTGCCGATACTGGTGCTGGACGTGATCCTGGCCCTGCCCATCGCGATGTGGGTGGCCTACCGTCGCGGCTCGCTGACCGACCGCAGCATCATGGTGGTCACCACCATCGCGCTGGCCATCAGCTTCCTCGTCTACGTCATCGTCGGCCAGTATGTCTTCGGCTTCCTGCTGGGCTGGTTTCCGGTGCAGGGCTGGAGCGATTCCCTGCTCACCAACCTGACGGTCTACGCGCCGCTGCCGGTGCTGCTGGCGGTGGCCGTGGGCATCGCGCCGCAGACGCGGCTGTACCGCAGCTTCCTGCTCGACGAACTCGGCCAGGACTATGTGCGCACCGCACGCGCGAAAGGTCTCACCGAAGGTGTGGTGCTCTTCAAGCATGTGCTGCGCAACGCGATGATCCCGATCCTGACCAACATCGGGCTGGCGCTGCCGGGCATCTTCGTCGGCTCGTTCCTGATCGAAGTCTTCTTCTCCATCCCGGGCCTGGGCCGCGAGGTGCTGCTGGCGGTGAACCGCAGCGACTACCCGGTGATCCAGGCCGTCACCGTCTACCTGGCGGTGCTGACGATGCTGATCAACCTGGGCACCGACGTGCTCTACAAGATCGCCGACCCGAGAGTGGTTCTGAAATGAGTGACGCCACAGCCGTACTCAACCCGCCCAGCGCGCTGGGCGACACGCGCCAGCGTTCCGAAGGCGTCTGGCACGCCGCCTGGAGGCGCTTCAAGACCGACCGCGTGGGCCTGGTGTCGATGGTCATCGTGATCGGCTTCCTGCTCTTGATCGCGGCGTCCGCGCTGGGCCTGGTGGCGAAGAACTGGCAGCAGGAAGTGGGCGTGCCGAACGCGCCGCCGACCTTCATGGGCCCGGCCGCGCCGCAGAACACCGGTGCCATCGAGACGCCCAAGGGTCCGAACGTCGATTTGTCCGACATCGATCCGCTGGCCCCGCGCTACAAGGAATGGGACGAACGCGCCGCCAAGTTCAAGACGACAGAAACGGTGAAGGCCGAAACCCTGCCCCTGGGCGGCGACCGCCTGGGCCGCGACGTGCTGGCCAAGGCGATCAAGGGCACCGAAGTCTCGGTCTTCGTCGGCGTGCTGGCCGCCGTGGTGGCCACCGGCCTGGGCACCCTGCTCGGCGCTTTCGGCGGCTTCTTCGGCGGCAAGGTGGGCGACTTTCTGGAGTGGCTCTACAACGTCTTCGAGTCGATCCCGGGCATCCTGCTGATCTTCGCCTTTGCGGCGGTGTTCGGCCGCGGCATCGGCACCGTGGTGCTGATCCTCGGGCTGACCGGCTGGACCGGCATGTACCGGCAGGTGCGCGCCGAGTTCATCAAGCACGCCGGCCGCGAGTACGTGCGCTCGGCCGAGGCCATCGGCGCGTCGCGCCTCTCGCGCATGTTCCGCCACATCCTGCCCAACGTCAGCCACGTGGTGCTGGTGCGCATGTCGCTGCTGACGGTGGGCTTCATCAAGGCCGAGGTCATCCTGTCCTACCTGGGTCTGGGCGTGCCGGTCGACCAGGTCAGCTGGGGCACCATGCTGGCCGAGGCGCAGAGCGAGCTGATCCTCGGCCACTGGTGGCAGCTGGCAGCCGCCACGCTGTTCATGGCGGTGTTCGTCACCGCGTTTTCCTTGATGGCCGACGCGCTGCGCGATGCGCTCGACCCCAAGCTGCGAGGCTTGGAGTGACCATGTTGCTGAGCATCCAGGATCTGAAGGTAGCCTTCCGCATGGGCGGCGGCGTGCGTGCGCAGGCCGTCAAGGGTGTCAGCTTCGACATCGCCGAGAACAGCACCGTGGCGCTGGTGGGTGAATCCGGCTCGGGCAAGAGCGTCACGGCGATGTCGGTGCTGAACCTGCTGCCCGACAACGCCGAGCGCAGCGGCCGCATCCTCTGGAACGGGCGTGATCTGTTGCAGGCCAAGTTGCCCGAACTGCAGGCGCTGCGCGGCAGGGAGATCGCGTGTGTCTTCCAGGATCCGATGAGCTCGCTGAACCCCGTGTTCAACGTCGGCCAGCAGCTCTGCGAGCCGCTGGTCAAGCACCTGGGCATGGGCGGCCGGGCCGCCTGGGCTCGCGCCGAAGAACTGCTCAATGAAGTCGGCATCCCCGAGCCGAAACGCCGGCTCGAGTCGTACCCGCATGAGATGTCGGGCGGCCAGCAGCAGCGCGTGATGATTGCGATGGCGCTGGCCTGCGAGCCGAAGCTGCTGATCGCCGACGAGCCCACCACCGCGCTTGACGTCACCATCCAGCGACAGATCCTGGAACTGCTGGCGCGGCTGAAGGCGAAGCACCGCATGAGCGTGCTCTTCATCAGCCACGACCTCGGCCTGGTGGGCGAGATCGCCGACCACGTGGTGGTGATGCGCAATGGCATCGTGCGTGAACAGGGCGCCGTGGCCGGCATCTTCGAAGCCCCGCAGGACGCCTACACCCAGGCCTTGCTGGCCTGCCGGCCCAGTCTGGAAGGCAACCCGGCGCGGCTGATGGTGATCGACGACTTCATTGCCGGCCGTGCCGCGCAGCAGACCGCCAAGGCCAAGGACCCGGCCGCGCCGGTGGTGCTGGAAGTGCGCTCGCTGGCGAAGAGCTTCTGGCTGCGTCAGGGTGTGTTCGGCAAGCGCGAATTCAAGGCCGTGCAGGACGTCAACTTCCAGCTTCGGCGCGGCCACACGCTGGGCGTGGTGGGCGAGTCCGGATCGGGCAAGACGACGATGGGGCTGACCTTGCTGCGCCTGCACGAGCCCACGCGTGGCGAGGTCATCTTCGACGGCCGCAACCTGCTGACGCTGAGCGACAAGGAACGCCAGTTGATGCGCAGGCGCATCCAGATCGTTTTCCAGAACCCCTACGCCAGCCTGAACCCGCGCTTCACCATCGGCCAGACGCTGCTGGAGCCGATGGTCATCCACGGCATTGGCGCGAACACGGCCGAGCGCGAAGAGCGCGCCCGCGAACTGCTGGAAAAGGTGGGCCTGGACGGCAGCGCCTTCGGCAAGTACCCGCATGAATTCAGCGGCGGCCAGCGCCAGCGTGTCGCCATCGCCCGCTGCCTGACGCTGAACCCCGAGGTGCTGGTGCTGGACGAGGCGGTGAGCGCGCTCGACGTCAGCGTGCAGGCTCAGGTGCTGAACCTTCTGAAAGACCTGCAGGACGAATTCGGCCTCAGCTACGTCTTCATCAGCCATGACCTCGCCGTGGTGCGTTTCATCAGTGACGAAGTGCTGGTGATGAAGGACGGCGTGGTGGTCGAACGCGCCGACGCCGCCGAGATACTGGCGGCGCCGAAGCAGGAGTACACGCAGATGTTGCTGGCGGCCATACCGCGCGGGTACCGGGCGGCTGCAGCCTGAGCTGCGTGCTGCCCCGCTCAGGCTGCCCGCAGCACGCTGAAGCGCGAGAACAGCCTTGCTGGCAGCGGGTGGGCGAGCCGCCAGACGATGTTCATCGGCCGCCCGCCTTCAGCGCTTGACAACAATACCGGGCCGCAGGCCGCATAAGCGTCGGCCGGGGTTTCACGTACGAAGAGCTGGAAGCTCCAGCCGTTGTGGCCGCACTCCAGATAGCGCCGGCCACCAGGTGTGTCGGGGGCGGCGCTGTTCTGGCTCTGCCAATGAAAGCGTTCGCTATCGATCGCGTAGTCGCGATAAGCGATGCGCTCGTGGTAGCCGCTGCGTTTGTCCAGCGTCACGAAAAGCAACTCCACCTTGCGCTTTGCCAGTGCCAGCACGCCGGCCTGAAACGGTGGCCGCGAAGTCGGGCTGAACCAGCCCACGGCCGTCAGGATTTCGCGGATGCCGTAACGGGCGTGCAGGCGCAGTGGCGTGTCTTCCAGCCCCGGCAGCGCTTGCAGCACACGAACCTGGGCCTCGAGGGCCACGGCCAGCTCGCCGAGCTCCGCCTGAGCCTCCGCGTTGCCGTGCAGACGCTGTGCGAACGCGCTTCCCGTGCCAAGCCGGTCGCGTGAGCCGTCCACCTGATAAGCAGCCATCTGCGCCAGACCTACTGAGGGCAGCTGCCCAAGCGCGAGCATCCGCAGTGCTGCCAGGCGCTCGCTGTCGTCAACGTGCCGCAGGCTGTGCAGACGGCCGCTGAAGTAGTCCTCTTCGGGCGTCGGTTCCGAGACGATCAGCCCGGCGCTGCGCTTCAGCGCTGCCCAGCCGCTGAGGCCTTGCGGGCGGTACACGTCATCCAGTGTCAGCGCCTGGTCGTGCAGGAAACGCAGCAGGCTCACGTTCGCCGGGCCGTGCAGAGCCGCATAGGCCTGCAGTTCGCGCCGCAACTGGCGCCAGTTGCCGTCGGCCATGGCCCGCAGCCCTGCCAGTGCCTGTTCCCGGGTGCGCGGTTGCAGGTGGATGTGACAGCCTGGAGGCAGCTGCGCAAAGCCCTGATCGACACTGTCGCGCAAGGCGCGCCGGGTCTGCCCGGTCAGACTGCCGAGCAGGCGGTCGAAGCGGAAGTTGGCACGGTGCTGGCCGACGAAGTCGAGCACCAGACAGCTGTCCTTGCCCGGATGCAGTCGCAGGCCACGGCCTATCTGCTGCTGGAATACCACCGGACTCTGGGTCGGCCGCAACAGCAGCAAGGTGTCGACGAATGGCAGGTCGATGCCCTCGTTGTACAGGTCGACGGTGACGAGCACCGACAGCTCACCGCTGCGCAGCCGCCCCGGTGCCGCGCGGCGCTCGTCGCTGCTCGTCGCTCCGGTGACGCAGGCGGCCGGCAGGCCGGCGCGGTTGAATGCATCGGTCATGAAGAGTGCGTGGGCCACCGACACGCAGAATGCCAGCGCCCTGCCGCGCCTGGCGCCGCCGGTCAGCCGCTGCCATTCGCGCACCACCAGTTTCGCGCGCGCTTCGTTGCCCGCCACCAGCACGCCGAGCGCTTGCCGTTCGCCGGCTTGATCCCAGGGCACAGCAGAAAAATCCGTGTCGTCATCGCAACCGTAGTACTCGAATGGGGCCAGCAGTTGCAAATCCAGTGCGTGCCACAGGCGCAGTTCGACGGCAGGGCTGCCGTCGGGGCGCATGTCGAAGTAGTGCGCGATGGGTTGACCGTCGCTGCGTTCGGGTGTTGCCGTCAGGCCGAGCAACTCGCTGGGACGAATGGCGCTGACAAAGCTGTCAAAGCGATCGGCCGCGAGACGGTGGCATTCATCGATGACGACGCTGTGCCAGAAGTCCGCGCCGCAGCGCGCCACAAGCCCGCGTGTGCTCAGGCTGTCGATGGTGACGAAGAGGTGGTCGTGGCGCTGCGGCTCAACGCCGCCGGCTAGCAGCTCACCGAACTCGGGGTCGCGCAGCACGGCGCGGTAGGTGTGCAGCGCCTGGCGGAGGATCTCTTCACGATGGGCGACGAAGAGCAGCCTGGGTTGCACGCCACGCAGAGACTCGCAAAGCAGGCGGTAGTCGAACGCCGCCACCACGGTCTTGCCGGTGCCGGTGGCGGCCACCAGAAGCAGGCGGTGGCGACCCAACGTCCGTTCGGCTTCCAGCTGTTCAAGCAGTTCTTGCTGGAATGGTTTGGGTGTCAGGTCGAAGAAGGAGTTAAGCGGACCACGATCCTCACCTTCTTCGCGTTTCAGGGCCTGCCGCAGGGCCACGCGGTGGCTGGCGTTTTCGGGGTCGTAATGTTCGAACTCGCGGTCGGCCCAGAGTGTTTCGAAGTGGGCGGTGGCGCAGTCGAACAAGGTGGTCTGGCCTCGCTGCGTAAGCTTGACAGTCCACTCCATGCCGCCCGTCATGGCCGCACCCGACAGGTTCGCGCTGCCGATGTACGCGGCGCCGAAGCCGCTGTGGCGCCTGAAGATCCAAGCTTTTGCATGCAAGCGGGAACGCCTGCCGTCGAGTGACACACGCACCTGGCAGTCTGGCAGGCGCGCCAGTTGGTCGAGCGCCTCGGCGTCCGTTGCGCCGGTGTAAGTGGTCGTCAACACGCGAATCGGCGTCGGTGTGCCGCCTGCCGAGCCGGTCGTCTTGCGCAGTACGTCCAGGATCTTGCGAACCCCCGAGACGGTAATGAAACTCATCAAAACGTCGATGCCGTCGCAGGCAGCGAGCTCGCGGCGAATCTCATGCAACAGCGCCGGCGAGCCCTTGCCGGCGGTGAACAACCAAGGCTGCAGCAAGCCGGTCTCTGGCGCAGCCAATTTTGTGTCGGCGCGGCCCACCTGGCGCAGCAGCTGCAGCGGCTGCACGAAGGCGGGCGCGGCCTCGGGATCTTGTTGCGTCTTGCGAAGCAGGCGCCTCAGCCGCGCCAGCAGGCCCGCCACAAGTTCGAGTTGCCCGCGAGCCCCTGCGGGGTCATGTTCGAAGCTGTCGAGCGCATTCGACAGTTGCCGGGACAGGGCGTCGAAGAGCAGTTCCTGGGATGCGGCGCCGGCCGGTTCGGTGTGGTGAGGCTGGTCGGATAGCGCTGCCGCCAGTGCATCGGTCAACAGCAGTTCGTATAGGCCATCGGGCAGAGTCATCGACGACATTCTCATCCACTGCAAAGTGCGCAAGTGCGCAAGTGCGCAAGTGCAGGCTGCCATGTCGGGTGGCGTCACACACCAGCGGATAAATTGATCTTTCGCGCAGGCGTTGCAAAGCGCGCTTTGCGTCGCCCATCTGACCAATCCCGTCACTCCGCGCGGCGGCATGACGACGCATCCCGTCATTTTCGCCAGCCACCTCACGCCGGCCCGTGACACCCGTCACACCCCGCCGCATGGCACGAAAGCTGCACTTATCACCCCGCATTCCGCTCAATCGCAGACCCAGGTGCCGACCATGCCGACCTCGAATCCGAAATCATCGCGCCGTTTGCGTGCGGCGCAGCATGGGTCGCCGGGCGGTGCATCGTCGCTGATCCGGCTGTCGCGCGGAGCAGTGCCGCAGTTGCCCTCGGGGGCGGCGCTGTCCTCCTGGGCGATGCGCGCGGCGGCCGTGCTGAACAGCGTGCGCTGACGGCGCCTGCCATGGCTGCCGTCACACATCGCCCGCCCGTGCTGCCCTCGCCGGGGCGCACGCCTGCGCAGGTGGAGCGGCAGGCACAGAGCCCGCGGGTGCTCGGCCGCACCCACGCGCCCCGGCAACTCACGCTGGACCTGCAGCCCGTGCGCGACCACTGAGAGGCTGAGAGTCTTTCGATCATGCCCGCTCATCACGCCAAAAGACGCCTGCCCGACCTTGCGCTCCGTGTGAACAAAGGCAAAGCACCGGCAGAGACAGGTCGACCCGGGCGAAAATCCGGCGGGTGATCCGACTCCCCACCCTGCCATTCGGCAAGCATCACGCGCTGCCGCCCCTCTTGCTGTTGCTGGCGCAGGCCGCCTTGGCGCAAACCACGCCAGCCACACCCGCCCCGCCGTCCGTGCCCGCGGCCGCGGCCGTGGCTGAACTGGCACCGGCGTCCGATGCCACCATGCCGCCTTCCGCCGCCACCCAGACCATCGAGATCACCGCCGGCCGCGAGAGCGACACGCGGCAGCGCCAGCAGTCCACCGCGGCGAAAATCGTCATCGGCCGCGACGAGATCGACCGTTTTGGCGACAGCACGCTGGGCGAAGTGCTGCGTCGCCTGCCCGGCGTCACCACGCCCGGCGCGCCCGGCCGCGGCGGGCCGCCACGCATGCGCGGGCTGGGCAGTGGCTACACGCAGCTGCTGATCGACGGCCAGCGTTTGCCGCCGGGTTTCTCGCTCGAGTCGCTGACGCCGGAGCAGGTCGAGCGCATAGAGATCCTGCGCGCGCCCACCGCCGAAACCGGCGCGCGCGCGATCGCCGGCACCATCAACATCGTCACGCGGGAAGGTTTCAAGCAACGGCTGAACGACCTGCGTCCGAGCCTGGGGCTGGAAAACGGCGAACTCTCGACCGGCCTGAACTGGACGCACAACGACAGCACCGGGCCGCTGACCTACAACGTCTCGGGCTCTGCCTTTCGCAACAACCGGCGCTCCAGCGGGGCCAGCCAGACGCAGGTGGAAGCGCTGGACAGCGGTGAGCTGCTGGTCGACCGCAGCGAAACCACCG
>Ga0105044_10006882_pt1 | contig 15658 bp, 16 predicted proteins | sample MAT01_FD_78092 | JGI IMG/M metagenome (GOLD analysis project Ga0105044, IMG submission 78092) | Freshwater microbial communities from Lake Fryxell liftoff mats and glacier meltwater in Antarctica - MAT-01 | ecosystem: Environmental > Aquatic > Freshwater > Ice > Liftoff microbial mat | place... | reverse complement strand
GATGGCCACATGGCAGACACCCACACGACCGAAGCCTTCATCAACCGTTGGTCCAGGGCTTCAGGTTCCGAACGGTCGAATTGCCAACTGTTCGTCACCGAACTGTGCACGCTGCTGGAACTGCCCAAGGGCTGAAAGCGGTGGACCCGCCGTCGCAGGTCGGCCCGCCGCCTTGCGGATAATCCACGCCATGTCCCTCTTCACCCCCACGCGCCGCAACGAGCTGCAGCGCCGCATCGACAGGCTCGGTCGGGTGTTCCAGCTCGACGCGATCATCGGCCAGGCCATGGGGCCGGCGCAGATTGCCGAGCATTACGAAAACTGCTTTGGTGTCTACCGCCGCCGCCATTCGGCCGAGGGCTCGCTGCACCTGGCGCTGAACGACGGCCGGCGCTTCGACGCCGCCGGCTTCGGCGGGCAGGCGGCGCGGCTGCAGGCGGTGTGGGCCGGGCAGCCGGTGGCGCGCGTGCTGGAGCTGGGCTTCGGGCAGGGCTACAACGTGGGCTTGCTGGCGCCGCGGCTGCCCGACACGCACTTCTCGGGCGTGGACATCACGCCAGGCCACGTGGCCCACGTGCAGCGCATGTTGACCGAGCGTGGCATCGGCAACGTCGATGCACGGCAGGGCGACTTCCACGCGCTGCCCTGGCCCGACGCCAGCTTCGATCAGGTCTATTCGGTCGAGGCCTTCTGCTACGCCCGCGACCACGCCACCGCACTGGCCGAGGTGGCGCGCGTGCTGCGGCCTGGCGGCGCGCTGACGCTGATCGATGGCTACCTGACGCGCGACCCGCGCGCCATGCAGCCCGACGAAGCACTGGCCGCGCTGCTGGCGGCCAAGGGCATGGCGATGGAGGGCATCCCGGTGGCCGACAAGCTGCTGCAGGCCGCGGTCGGCGCCGGCCTGGTGCTGGAGCGCCGCACGCCGCTGGACCAGCAGGTGGCGCCCAACGTGCAGCGCCTGGAACGCATGGTGGGCCTGTTCGTGCGCTGGCCCTGGCTGGCGCGCCGCCTGCTGGCCCGACTGAACCCGCTGGCCATGCGCAACGTGCTTGCCGGCTACCTGATGGGCCCGGCCATGGAGCGCGGGATCTGGACCTACCTGGAGTTGGTGTTGCGCAAGCCGAAGTAACGGCCCGCAGGCGCGGGCCTGTGGACTACGGCCTATTGCATGAAGCCCAGCGGCCCGCGCCGCCCGGTGCCCTGCTGCGGCAGGTCGGGCAGTTCGACCGCATCGCGGCCGGCCAGGCGGGCATTGCCGAAGGCGGTCATCCAGGCGCGCCGCATCTCGCGAGGCGCCAGGCCGGACAGGCGTTCGAGCACGGCTTCGGTCGGTGTTTGGTCGAAGCGGTCGCCCCAGCCGTGTTCTGCCCGCAGGCGCTGGTACAGGCGCAGCGCGATGGCGCGCGCGGCTGCCGGGTCGGGGGCCTCGATCTCGAACACGTTCATGCGGTTCAGGATGGGCTCGGGGATGCAGCGCTCGTCGTTGGCCGTGGCCACCCAGATGAGCTGACTGGCGTCGATGGCCACTTCGGCAAATTCGTCGGTGAAGGCGCCCGCGGTGTCGTGTTCAAGCAGGCTGTACAGCGCGCCCAGCGGGTCGTAGGCGTGTTCTGCACGGGCCTTGTCGATCTCGTCCACCACCATCACCGGGTTGGCGTAGGCGCCGTCCACCAGCGTCTCGAACACCTTGCCCGGCTTGGATCCCTTCCATTGGCTGCTGGCACCCGACAGCACCCAGCCCGCGGTGAGGCTGCTCATGCTGATGAAGCCCATGCCGGTGCCCAGCAGCTGCGCCACTTCACGCGCAAAGTGCGTCTTGCCGATGCCCGGCGGGCCCAGCAGCAGCATGGGCGTGATCTCCAGCGCGTCGCGGCTGTCCTGGCACAGCGCGAGCTGGCGTTTGACGTCGTCCAGCACCTCGGTGAAGTTGGGCAGTTCGTCGTACAGGTGCTCCATGGCAGGCAGGCCGCCGGGCTTGACCTGGAAACGTTCTGCACCTTTTTCGAGCATGCGCGTGTAGGTGGCGCGCAGGTTGTCGTGGTCGCTGGCGGGCAGCTTGTCGAGCCGCTTTTCCACATCGCCCAGGCGGTAGACCGATCGCATCCTTGCGATCGGCAGGCTGCCGCTCAGGGCAGGAAGCGTGGGACAAGGCGTGGCGGGAAGCTGGCTGCTGCTGTCAGGACGCATGCAAGGACTCCTTTGCCGAAGGCTGGGCGGCGCCTTCAGTAGGTCACAAGACTGCCACACCCCGGCTGCGGAACAAAGCCACCGGGACACCGCAATTCGGGGGAAGCAAGTGCCGGGCCGTGCGGCGTTTCACGAGCCTGGGCCTGCCGGCCTGCCATCACGGCTGGCGTCGCCCCGCAGGGCCGGCCGCTACCGCCGGCGGCTGCCGCCGCCAGCCGCAGCGTGACCGTGGTTCTCTTGAGCGACAAAAATTCGTCGCGGCTGCAGGCATAACGCAACAGTGCGGCGGCATTGACCGCCAGGTGCCGCAACGTCAACGCGTCGTAGACGAAGTGCGCCAACGGGTGCTGTTCCAGCCAGGGCGCCCAGTCCAGGGACGGAGCCGCGCCGGGGCTGGCCCGCGGGCTTGGCGGATCGCTGGCGGGCATGGCAGTGGCCGCTCAGGCGCCGTGCAGCGTGTGCGCCAGAAAGCTGAGTGAACGGCCCAGTGCCAGCGCTGCGCTGCCCGGGTGGTAAGAAGCCCGCGCCCAGCAGTTGAAGCCATGCAAGGAGCCCGGGTACACGTGCACCTCGGTGCCCGGGGCGGTCACGGCCCGCTGCACCTGTTCCACGGCGGTCAGCGGGATGTGGTCGTCTTGTCCAGCGTAGTGAAACTGCACCGGGCAAAAAATGTCTCCCGCCCGGTCCAGTTGGGTCTGGATGCCGCCACCGTAGTAGGCGACGGCAGCGTCCACCTTGGCAGTAGCTGCCGTCAGGTAGGCCAGCCGGCCGCCCATGCAGTAACCGAGGGTGCCCACACGGCCGGTCACCTCGGGCCGCCCGCGCAACACCGGCACCGCAGCCGCGATGTCGGCCAACGCGTCTGCCGCGGTGTAGCCCTGCATCAGCGCCACGGCCCTTTCGCGGTCAGCACCGACGTAGCCCAGTTCCACACGCGGCGCCTGGCGCCAGAAGGCGTCGGGCGCCAGCACCACAAAGCCGGCCAGCGCGTACTGCTCGGCCACCGCCTGGATGTGTTCGTTGACGCCGAAGATTTCTTGCCACAACAGCAGGCCCGGCCCGCTGCCGGCCGGCGGCAGTGCCAGGTAGCCGGCGAAGCCGGGGGCGATGTCTGTCCACTGTGTGTGGCTGGGTTGGGTCATGGTTTTTGGCTCATGGTGAGGGGCTCCTGGATGATCAATAGGTTCTGCCACGGCGAAACTGCGCGTGCTGCTTGCGTGCCAGTGTCGTGGACACGGCCAGCGCGGCAAAGGAAGCCCCTGCATGGGCATGTGAAATGGCCAGGCCCAGCGCGTCGGCCGCGTCCTTGCCCGGCAGTGTGGGCAGCTTGAGCAGGCGCTTGACCATCTCCTGCACCTGTGCCTTGGTGGCCAGGCCGTGGCCGACGATGGCTTTTTTCATCTGCAGCGCGGTGTATTCGGCCACCGGCAGCCCGCCACTGACCAGCGCCGCCAGCGCCGCGCCACGCGCCTGGCCGAGCAGCAGCGTGCTCTGCGGGTTGACGTTGACGAACACGATCTCGGCACAGGCGCAGTCGGGGCGGTAGCGCTGCACCACCTCTTGCACCCCTTCAAAAATGATCTTCAGCCGGCCCGGCAAGTCGCCGCGCGGCGCTTCCAGCGTGCTGATGGTGCCGCTGGCCACATAGACCAGCCGCTGGCCCTGCGCGTCGATGACGCCGAAGCCGGTGCGCTGCAGGCCGGGGTCGATGCCGAGGATCAGCATGTCAACCCGGCCTGCCTCTGCTCGGGTGCGCCAAGCATGACCGACCGCCAAGTTTCCCGCCACGGAACCGGCTTTGCCGGGCTGTCGGGGGACGCCCCCTCGGGGGGCAGCGAGCGAGAGCGAGCGTGAGCGTGAGCGTTCAATTGAAATACCAGCGCACGCTGTGGAAGAACACGGGTGCGGCAAAACACAGTGGAGCGACACGGTCCAGCAGTCCCACCGCGCCAGTGACCGAGCTGCGGTTGCCCCAGTAGCGCACGCCCGCATCCTTTTTCAGCGCGCGCATCACCAGTTCACCCAGATTGCCGCAACCGCCGGCCAGCGCGGCCATGGCGGCCGCACGCAGCGGGTCCACGGGTGTGATCCAGAACAGCAAGGCGCCGACTGCCGCCGCGGCCAGCACGCCCAGGAAAAAAGCGCGGTAAGAGAAGCTGCGGTCGATCTGCCGCGCCACGGGTCGCCTGCGCAGCTTGCGGCTGGCCAGTTCCTGCACGATCTGCGCCGCGGCCGTGGCCATCACCAGCAAGAACAGCAGGAAGGCCCCGCGGCCGGCATAACGCGGCAGGTCCAGCAGCAGCAAGGCTGGCGCGTGGCTCAGGCCGTAGACACAGACCATGATGCCCCACTGGATCTTGGCGTTGCGTTCCAGAAATCGTTGCGGGGCGCCGGCCAGCGCGCTGGCCACCGGGATGGCCAGAAACACGTAGACCGGCACGAACACCGTGAACAGGTCAAAGGCGCGCAAGCCCACCAGCAGGTACTGCAGCGGCAGCGCGGCAAAAAAGGCCAGCAGCAGGCTGCGGTGGTCGCCCCGGCGTGTGCGCACCAGGGTGATGAACTCGCGCAGCGCCAGGAAGGAAAACAGTCCGAAGGTCAGCGTCGCACCGACGGGCCCGCTCACCCAGGCCAGCCAGAACACCACGGCGCCGATCCACACCGCACGCAGGTCGCGCTGCATGCGCTCGTGGCGCTCGCGCCTTTCAGCCGTGCCCTCGCGCATCGTGTACCAGGCCACGGCCACCGAGGCCATCAGCAGCAGCCCGAACAGGGCCACGAACAGCAGTGCCACCTGGCTGTTGACCGGCCACTCGCGCAGCGGGTGCAGGTTGATGTTCATGTGCGGCCCGGTCGAGCTGCCAGCACCGCCATGCGTGCCCGGTCGAGGAAACTGCGCTTGTCTTCACCCGGCTGCAGCAGCAGCGGTTCACCAAAAGTCACCGTGCACAGAATCGGCACCGGCACCACCTCACCCTTGGGCATGACACGCTGCACGTTGTCGATCCAGGCCGGGATCAACTGCACGGCCGGAAACTGTTCAGCCAGGTGGAAGATGCCGCTCTTGAAGGGCTGTGGTTCTTCCTTGTTGCTGCGTGTGCCTTCGGGGAATATGACCAGCGAATCGCCGTTGGCCAGCGCCTGCAGCAGCGGCTCCAGCGGGTCCTGGTCGTCGACACGGGTTCGGCTCACGTAGACCGCGTTGAACACCGCCGTCGTCAGCCACTGCTTGAAGGGCGACGAAGTCCAGTAGTCGCGCGCTGCGATCGGCCGCGTGCGCTGGCGCAGTTCACGCGGCAGCGCGGCCCAGATCAGCACCCAGTCCAGGTGACTCTGGTGGTTGGCAAAGTAGATGCGCTGCTCGGCCTTGGGCGGGCAGCCTTTCCAATGGCCTTGTGCGCCCGTGATCAGGCGCGCGATGAAGGCCAGCAACAGGCCCATGAGATCGGCACGCGACATGAGCGGGGATGCTAGCGCGGGCCGGCGTTCGGCCCGCAGGTGGCTTCGAACAAGGCGATGCGGCCCTCGTCCGAGCGGTGCTTCAATGCCTGAAGTGCCGCGTTCCCGTGAACACCATGGCAATGCCACGTTCGTCGGCGGCGGCGATGACTTCGTCGTCGCGCATGCTGCCACCAGGCTGGATGACCGAGCCCGCTCCTTCATCGATGACCACGTCCAGCCCATCGCGGAAGGGGAAGAAGGCATCGCTGGCCACCGCCGAGCCCGCCAGCGACAGCCCCGCGTTGCGGGCCTTGATGCCTGCGATGCGTGCACTGTCCACGCGGCTCATCTGGCCCGCGCCCACACCCAGGGTCATGCCGTCGGCGCAAAAGACGATGGCGTTGCTCTTCACGAACTTGGCCACCTTCCATGCGAAGAGCAGGTCTTGCAGCTGCTGGTCCGTCGGTGCAAGCCTGGTCACGACACGCAGTTCGGTGGCGGTGACGTTTTTGATGTCGGGCGTCTGCAGCAGCATGCCGCCGCCCACACGTTTGTAGTCCAGCGTGTGCTGCTGAGACCCGCGCTCGTGGTCAAGCGCGTTGGCTGCACTGACCAGCGCCACCTCGAGCACCCGCACGTTCTGCTTCGAAGCCAGCACGGCGCGCGCTTCGGGCGTCACCTGGGGTGCGATCAGCACCTCGACAAACTGCTTGTTGTCGCCAATGCGGCGCGCGGTGGCTTCGTCCAGCGGCCGGTTGAAGGCCAGGATGCCGCCAAAGGCCGAGGTCGGGTCTGTGGTCCAGGCCTTGCCGTAGGCCTCGGCCAGCGTCGCACCAACGGCCACGCCGCAAGGGTTGGCGTGTTTGACGATCACGCAGGCCGGCAGGTCGAAGGTCTTCACACATTCCCAGGCCGCATCGGCGTCGGCAATGTTGTTGTACGACAGCGCCTTGCCCTGCAGTTGCACCCAGCCGGCCAGCGTGCCGGCTGGCGGTGTGGCCTCGCGATAGAACGCGGCACTCTGGTGCGGGTTCTCGCCGTAGCGCATGTCCTGCGTCTTGTTCAGCTGCAGGCTGTAGACGGCCGGATAGGGTTCGCGCACGGGCACCTCAGAACCTGCTTCTTCAGCGCCGGCTTGCAGTGCACCCAGGTAGTTGCTGATCATGCCGTCGTAGGCCGCGGTGTGCGCAAACACCTTCTTGGCCAGCATGAACTTGGTGCTGCGCTGCAGACCCGTGGTGCGCAGTTCGTCCAGCACCGTGACGTAGTCGGCCGGCTCGATGACCACCGCCACGTCGGCCCAGTTCTTGGCCGCGGCACGCAACATGGCCGGGCCGCCGATGTCGATGTTTTCGATGGCGTCTTCCAGCGTGCAGTCGGCGCGGGCCGTGGCCTTGGCAAACGGGTAGAGGTTGACGATCAGCAGGTCGATGGTGGTGATGCCATGCGCATGCAGCGCGGCCATGTGTTCGGGCAGGTCGCGCCGCGCCAGCAGGCCGCCGTGGATGCGCGGATGCAGCGTCTTCACGCGCCCGTCCAGCATCTCGGGAAAGCCGGTGATCTCAGCCACTTCGGTGACGGCCAGACCGGCATCGGCCAGCAGGCGCGCCGTGCCGCCGGTGGACAGCAGCCGCACGTCCAGGCGGCTGAGTTCGCGTGCGAACTCGACGACGCCGGTCTTGTCGGATACCGAAAGCAGTGCGGTCTTCATTTGATCAGCTTGTGGTCCAGCAGCTTGCGCCGCAGGGTGTTGCGGTTGATGCCCAGCCATTCTGCGGCCTTGCTCTGATTGCCCTGCGCCTGGCGCATCACCACCTCCAGCAGCGGCCTTTCGGCAGCACCCAGAAACAGGTCGTGCAGCGCACTGGGCTCGGCGCCGCGCAGGTCTTTGAAGTACTGCTCCACGCTGTTGCGCACGCAGTCCTCGATCGCTTTTTTGCTCATGCGGGCAGACTCATGCGAGCAGACTCATGCGGCCAGAGATCGCATGTCGTCGTTGGCGGCCCCGCTTGTGTCGGGCAACAAGGTGTGGCGGTCGGCCAGCGCGTCGAAGAAGTCGGTCATCGCGTCCACCTGGGCCCGGCAGTTTTCGATCAGATTCATGCGGGCGCGAAAGTCATCTCCGCCGGGCAGGGCTTTCACGGCCCAGCCGATGTGTTTGCGGGCGCTGCGCAGGCCGGTGTATTCACCGTACAAGGCGTAGTGGTCGTGCAGATGGTCCGTCAGCCAGGTCTGCACCTCGCGCACCGTGGGCGGAGCCAGCAGCGTGCCGTGGGCCAGGAAATGCGCCACCTCGCGGAAGATCCAGGGCCGGCCCTGCGCCGCGCGGCCGATCATCACGGCGTCGGCACCCGTGCGACGCAGCACGTCCTGCACGCGCTGCGGGCTGTCGATGTCGCCATTGGCCACCACCGGAATCTTCAGCGCGGCCTTCACCGCCGCCACGGTGTCGTGTTCTGCCCGGCCGCCGTATCCCTGTTCACGCGTGCGGCCGTGCACCGTGACCATGGCCACGCCAGCGCCTTGTGCGGCCAGCGCCAGGCGCAGCGCATTGCGTTCGTCGGCACGCCAGCCGCTGCGCATTTTCAGCGTCACCGGCACGCCCAGCGGCGCACAGGCGGCCACCACGGCATCGATGATGGCCAGCGCCAGCGGCTCGTTCTGCATCAGCGCAGAACCGGCCCAGACCTTGCACACCTTCTTGGCCGGGCAGCCCATGTTGATGTCGATGATTTGCGCGCCGCGGTCGACGTTGTAGCGCGCCGCGTCGGCCATTTCGGCCGGGTCCACGCCCGCGATCTGCACCGCGATGGGCGCACCTTCTCCGCGGTGATCGGCCCGGCGGCTGGTCTTGAGCGAATCCCACAGCTCGCGCCGGCTGGTCACCATCTCGCTGACCGCGTAACCCGCGCCCAGTTGTTTGCACAGCATGCGAAACGGCCTGTCGGTGACCCCCGCCATGGGCGCCACGAACAGCTTGTTCGGCAGGTGGTGGGCGCCGATTTGCATGGCGGTGGCGAGTGGTCCGGGTGCTGAAAAAAGAGGCGCGAGTATAGCGGGGCATCCCTTGGGGTCCGTGTGACATTTGGCGCGGCGCTTGCTTGCAAGCCCCGTCGGCCCCGGCCTACAAGGGGCCTGTCACAACTGCACATAATGGCCTGCAACGATGGAAGCCTGGTTGCACACGCTGCTGGCCGCCTTGGCCCTGCCTCAATACGGGCTGACGACGGTCTTTGTGGTCTCGATGATCTCGGCCACGCTGCTGCCCATGGCCAGCGTGCCGGTGGTCTTTGGTCTGGTGAAACTGGACCCGGGTTTGTTCTGGCCCGCCATCCTGGTGGCCACTGCCGGCAACACCGCCGGCGGTGTGATCTCTTACTGGATGGGGGTGGGCGCAGAGAAGGCCTACGAAAAGGTCACCGCGCGCAAACCCAGCGAAGCACGCGCGCTGAAGTGGGCCAAACGCTGGGGGCCGCCGGCCTGCCTGCTGTCGTGGTTGCCTTTTGTGGGCGACCCGCTGTGTGCCGTGGCCGGCTGGCTGCGCCTGCCCTTCTGGCCGTGTGTGTTCTACATGGCGGTGGGCAAGTTCTTGCGCTACCTGGTCTATGTCGGCGGGGCGATCTGGTTCATGCCAGGGGCGCTGCAGCTCACGCCATGAGCGCACACAATGTGGCCTCGACCCGCTTCAGCCTAGACCATGAACACTGTCACCCCCAGCTACGACGAACTGGCCGGCACCTGGACCCGCATGCACCACCTGGGGCACCTGCAATCCATCGCGGGCTGGGACCAGGCCGCCAACATGCCGCCCAAGGGCAACGAAGCCCGTGCCGCCGCACTGTCGGAAATGGCCGCCCTGCTGCACCGCATGCGCACCGATGCAGCCTTGCCGGTGCAACTGCAGCGCGCAGAACAAGAGCCGCTGTCGGACATGCAGCGGGCCAACCTGCGCGAGATGCACCGCCAGTGGCGCGCGTCCAATGCACTGCCCGAATCCCTGGTGCAGCGCCAGCAGATGGCCACCTCACGCTGCGAACACGCCTGGCGCACGCAGCGCCCGGCCAATGACTGGACGGGCTTCGTCGAGAATTTCCGCCCGGTGCTGGCGGTGGCACGTGAAGAGGCCGAACTGCTGTCGCAGCTGAACGGCGTGCGCAAGTACGACGCCCTGATGGACCGCTTCGAACCCGGCATGACCTGCGCGCAAGTCGACCAGGTGTTCGGCGACGTGCGGCAGTGGCTGCCGGGGCTGATCCAGCAAGTCACCGAACGCCAGGCGCGCGAGACCGTTGTCGCACCGGTCGGGCCCTTCGACCTGAAAGCGCAGCGGGCGCTGTGCGAGCAGGTCATCCGCTTGCTGGGTTTTGACTTCGAAGCCGGCCGTCTGGACGTCAGCGCGCACCCCTTTTGCGGCGGTGTGCCCGAAGACGTGCGCATGACCACGCGTTTTCGCGAAGACGACTTCCTGGGCAGCCTGATGGGCACGGTGCACGAAACCGGCCACGGCCGCTACGAACAGAACCTGCCCCGCGACTGGCTGGGCCAGCCGGTGGCCGACGCCCGCAGCATGGCGCTGCACGAAAGCCAGAGCCTGAGCTTCGAGATGCAGCTGGGCAGCCACCCAGGCTTCGTCAAGCAGATCGCGCCGCTGGTGCAGCAGGCATTTGGCGCACAGCCGGCCTTCGACACCCACAACCTGCACCAGTTGATGACGCGCGTGAAGCCGGGTTTCATCCGTGTCGACGCCGACGAGGTGACCTACCCGGCGCACATCATCCTGCGCTACGAAATCGAAAAGCCGCTGATCGAAGGCGAGATCGAGCCCGAGGACATCCCGGCGCTGTGGGACGCGAAGATGATGGAACTGCTGGGCTTGGACACCCGTGGCAATTACAGCAACGGCCCGCTGCAGGACGTGCACTGGCCCGAAGCGCTGTTTGGCTACTTCCCCTGCTATTCGCTGGGTGCCATGTACGCCGCGCAGTGGTTTGCCGCCATGCGCCGCGCCATGCCCGACCTGGACGCACGCATCAGCGCCGGTGAACTGACCGCCGTGTTCGATTGGCTGCGCCAGAACATCTGGACCCAGGCCAGCCGCTGGACGACCGACGAACTGGCCATCCGAGCCAGCGGCGAAACGCTGAACCCGGCGCACTTCAAGGCCCACCTGCTGGCGCGCTATCTGGGTTGACCGGCCAGACCACTGCCGCTGTGCGGCTGCGGCCTGATCAGGGCTGCGGCATCGTCTGCGTGGTGGCCTGCTCGTCCGACGCGGCCATGAATTCCGAGTGGCTGATCTCGCGGATGACCACCGTGCGTTCGTTGTCGAAGCCGTCGCGCACGTCCCAGTCTTCACGCTGTGCGTCCAGCCGGTCCAGCAGGCGGCGCAGCAGGTCGTGCAGCGGTGGGTCGTGCTCGGGCAGCGGCAAGCTGGACAGCTGCGAGCAGATGCGGCCCAGCCAGTGCGGCGGCACCTGGTTGACGGCACAGGCACCACGCTCCAGCAGCGAGCGTTCCAGTGCCCCCAGGTGAGGCAACACTTCACGCGCGCCGCGGGCCTGGTCCAGCAACTGGCCCAGCGACTGCGCCATGAGCCGGCCTTTCAGCCGGTCGGCAGGGTCGGTACTGGCGCCAGCGGGGCCGGGCCTGGATGCGGGCGTGGGGGTGGGGGTGGGTGTGGCGGTCACTCCACCTTATCGGCGGCTGCGCATACCGTCTTGAGGCTTCAAGTCGCCGCCGGTGGCGAGTGCGCGCTGCAAGTCGTTCAAGACCTCGTCCAGCCGCCGCAGCGCCTGCGCAGCCCGTGTGCCTTTGCGCGGCGCGCGGCGCTTGAGCAGCGTGCGCCGGCTGTCGTCCAGCACCGCGTGGTCCAGCGTCAGCCCATGGCGCGCCAGCGTGGCGCCCAGCACCGAACGGCGTGACCGCAGATCGGCCCGTGTGCGCTGGTAGGCGTGTTCGGCCAACCCGCGGCGCTGGCCGTAGGCAAAGGTGTTGGCCAGGAAAAGCGCCGGGTCGCGGTGGTCGGGCTCCAGCAGCACGATGTCGGTGCCCGGGTGGCTGCTGCGGTAGCCCTGCATGCCCAGTTCCAGCCGGGAGTGGATCAGCGTGCGGAAGGTCTGACTCAACACCACCGGCAGGCCACCGTCCACCAAACGCGGGATGCGGTCCTCGGCGCCGCCCAGCACGCGGTGGTGCAGGGCGTGGCTGGCGTCGAAAGGAACCAATGGGTTCAGGCACAGCACCAGGTCCAGGCCCATGTCCAGCAGCACGCGGGCATGCAGCGTTTTTTTCAGGGCCCCGTCGACATAGCTGTGGCCGTCGATGGCCACCGGCGGAAACAGGCCCGGCAGCGCGGCGCTGGCGGCCACGGCTTCGGAGATGGGCACGTGGTCCCAACCGGGCAGGCCGAAAGGTGCGGTTTCGCCGCTGTCCAGTTCGGTGGCCACCAGCACCAGGCGGTGGCCGCGCTGCCGCTGCAGTTGCCGGAAGTCGTTGCTGCGACCAGGGGCGGACAGCAGGCTGCGCATCTGGCGTTCAAGCGGCGCATTGCTGAAGATGCCCGTGGGCAAGGCACGGCCCAGGTGTTCCAGCGAAGCCAGCAGCGACCGGCCCTTGAAGACGAAGCCAAAACTGGCCATGGTCACCAGCCCGGGCAGCGCAGCCAGGCGGCGTGCGTATTCAGTGAAGGCCGGGCGTATGAAGAGGTTGGGCTGCACGATGTCGGCGCGCGGGCCATCGTTGTCGATGAAGGCCGCGCACAGCTGACGCGGTGTCATGCCGTTGGCCAGCCCGGCGGCGACAAAGCTGCCGGCCGAGACGCCGACGTAGCCGTCCAGCGCGTTCAGGTCCATGCCGGGCACGGCTTCTTCCAATGCGCACAGGGCGCCGATCTCGTAGATGGCGCCCAAGGGGCCACCGCCGGCCAACGCAAGGCCGATTTTCGGCCTTGCGCCGCGTGATGCAGCAAGGCCGATTTTCGGCCGGGCCCTTTTGGATTCAACAGTTCGTCGTGCCATCGTTTCCATTCCACACGGCAAGAGGGGCGCCGCAGCGCCCCTCGGTGTTCAGCTCGGCATGACGATCAGGCGCCAGCCGTCTTGCGGGCACGCTTGGCGGGGGCCTTGGCGGCCGGCTTGGCGGCGGTCTTCGCCGCCCGCTTTGCGGCAGGCTTTGCGGCAGGCTTGGCAGCCTTGCCAGAAGCCTTCACCGGCGCGCCTTTGGACAGCCTGGCCACGGCAGCAGCCAGTGCGTCCACACGCTGGACCAGCGCGTCCACATCCTTGGCCGTGGGCACGCCCAGCTTGTGCATGGCCTTGGCGGTGCGGGCTTCGAAGATCGACTCCAGCTTGTCCCAGTTCTGGCCTGCCTTGGCGGTCACGGTGCCGGCCATCGCGCTCATCTTGCCGGTGACTTCGCTGATCTTGTCTTCGGCGATGCCCTGCGTCTTCTTCTGCAGGCTCATGCCTTCTTTGACCAGCGCGTCGAAGACCTTGCCGCCTTCTTCTTGCGCCTTGCTGAAAGCGCCCATGCCGGCCAGCCAGATCTGCTGTGCCGAGTCCTTGACCGAGCTGGCCAGGTGGCTGTCCAGCAGGCCCGATGCGGACTTGGCGGACTTGCCGCTGGCTTGTTCTGCTGTGCTCTTCATCTTCTTGACCATGGTGCGTTCCTCTTGCGGTTGGGGCTCGGTGGCCGGGGGTGGGCAGGGGCCGATGCGGCCCAGCCCATGAACAGAAATATAGGGTTCCCCCCTGGGGGCTGCAGCCTAAAGTTCTAGTGAGACGGCTCTATGCTTGTCTCCGATCGGACCCAAGGCCGACACCCGACCTGCAGCAGGAGACCCCCATGCATTACTTCGTCACCGGTGCCACCGGCTTCATCGGCAAGCGCCTGGTCAAAGCGCTGCTCGCGCGCAAAGGCAGCACCGTGCACTTCCTGGTGCGGCCGGGCAGCGAAGGCAAGCTGGCCGCGCTGTATGAACTCTGGGGCCTCAGCGGCTCGGCCAAGTCGCGCGCCGTGCCGGTGACGGGTGACCTGACGGCCAAGAAGCTGGGCGTGGCGCCCGACGTCATCAAGGCCCTGAAGGGCCACGTCGATGCCGTGTACCACCTGGCCGCGGTCTACGACCTGAGCGCCGATGCCGAAAGCCAGGTCGAGGTCAACATCGACGGCACACGCAACATGGTGGACTTTGCCAAGGCCGTGGACGCGGGCCATGTGCACCACGTCAGCAGCATCGCCGCCGCAGGCCTTTACGAAGGGGTATTCCGCGAAGACATGTTCGAAGAGGCCGAAGGTCTGGACCACCCCTACTTCATGACCAAGCACGAGAGCGAAAAGATCGTGCGCAAGGAATGCAAGGTGCCGTGGACGGTGTACCGCCCGGCTCTGGTCGTCGGTGACAGCAAGACCGGCGAGATGGACAAGATCGACGGGCCCTACTACTTCTTCAAGCTGATCCAGCGCATGCGCCAGATCCTGCCGCCGTGGCTGCCCAGCGTGGGTATCGAAGGCGGGCGCATCAACATCGTGCCGGTGGACTTTGTGGTGCAGTGCATCGACTTCATCAGCCACGTGTCCTTGAAAGACCCGAAGACAGACATCAAGGGCAAGGCCTTCCACCTGGTGGACCCGCAGGGCTACCGCGTCGGCGACGTGCTGGACATTTTCAGCAAGGCCGCGCACGCGCCCAAGATGAACCTGTTTGTCAACGCCGCGCTCTTGGGCTTCATTCCCAAGAGTGTCAAAAAAGGGATGATGGCGATGGCCCCGGTGCGCCGCATCCGCGCCGCGGTGATGAAGGACCTGGGCCTGCCCGACGACATGTTCACCTTCATCAACTTTCCCACGCGCTACGACAGGCGCGAGCTGGACGCGGTGTTGAAGGGCAGCGGCATCGAATGCCCCAAGCTGGGCGACTACGCCTGGGTCTTGTGGGACTACTGGGAACGCCACCTCGACCCCGACCTGTTCATCGACCGCAGCCTGCGCGGCACGGTGGCCGGCAAGGTGGTGCTGGTCACGGGTGGCAGCTCGGGCATCGGCCTGGCGGCAGCGCACAAGTTTGCCGAAGCCGGTGCCACCACGATCATCTGCGGGCGCGATCAGGACAAACTGGATGAAGCCTGCGCCGAAGCCAAGGCCAAAGGCTATGCCTTCGTGGCCTACCCGGCCGACATTGCCGACATGGCCGACTGCGACCGCTTCGTGAAGGTGCTGATCGAAAACCACGGCGGTGTGGACTTCCTCATCAACAACGCCGGCCGCAGCATCCGCCGTGCCATCGAGAGCAGCTACGACCGCTTCCACGACTTCGAGCGCACGATGCAGCTCAACTACTTCGGCTGCCTGCGCGTCACGATGGGTCTGCTGCCTGGCATGGTGGCCAGGAAAAAGGGCCATGTCGTCAACATCAGCAGCATCGGTGTGCTGACGAACGCGCCGCGCTTTTCGGCCTATGTCGCCAGCAAGGCCGCGCTGGACGCCTGGACACGCTGCGCTTCGTCGGAGTTTGCCGACCAGGGCGTGAGCTTCACCACCATCAACATGCCCTTGGTGCGCACGCCCATGATCGCGCCCACCAACATCTACAAAAACGTGCCCACGCTGAGCCCCGAAGAGGCTGCTGACATGGTGGCGCAGGCCTGCATCAGCAAACCCGTGCGCATTGCCACGCGGCTGGGCATCACCGGGCAGGTGCTGCACGCGCTGATGCCGCGTGTGGCGCAGATCGGCATGAACACCACCTTCCGCATGTTCCCGGACTCTTCAGCAGCCAAAGGTGGAAAGGACAGCGACAAGAGCGCCAAGCCGCAGCTCAGCGCCGAGGCGGTGGCCATGCAGCAGCTGATGCGGGGCATTCACTTCTAACAGCGCCGGCAGCCGGTGCAACCGCCGGCCATCCGCCCGTCGGGGCTGTTTGTCGCATGCGGGCGCCGCCTGCACTGGTGTCTGTGCAAAATCGCGGCCTTGCTTTCAGGGAGATTCAAATGGCAAGCACAGCCCGGGACTGACGCGCCGGGACTGCCTG
>Ga0105044_10006881_pt1 | contig 15659 bp, 16 predicted proteins | sample MAT01_FD_78092 | JGI IMG/M metagenome (GOLD analysis project Ga0105044, IMG submission 78092) | Freshwater microbial communities from Lake Fryxell liftoff mats and glacier meltwater in Antarctica - MAT-01 | ecosystem: Environmental > Aquatic > Freshwater > Ice > Liftoff microbial mat | place... | reverse complement strand
TCCTCACCGAGACTGGCCGGCTCATCTACCCGCAGACCAGCATCATCTGGACGCGCACGCCCGAGGAAGACCCGAACTCCGATCCGTCCAAACCGTAATTTGCCACGGGGGGCCTGAGAGACTGTGTAAAAAGGCACCGCACAACGGAACACAGGCTTCCAGCCTGTGCGGTCCAGCGGGCATCCTGCCCGCCGGGTGGAAACGACAGGCTGGAAGCCCTGTCTGACCGCACAGGCTGGAAGCCTGTATTACAACCGTCGCAGACTTATTTCACAGTCTCTGAGTGGCTGACTAAAAACTCACGGGTGTCATCCTGAACGGAGCGGAGGCGGGAGAGCGGGCGCAGCGCAGTCGAAGGACCCCGGCGGTTCGTTGACGTGTTGCGCTGGATTGGACCGCCGGGGTCCTTCGACTGCGTTCCGTCCCACCTTCGCCCGCACGGAACTCCGCTCAGGATGACACCCGTGAGTTTCGTCCACCCTCCATGGGGCAGGCACGGGGCTGCGCCTCCTGGCGGCAGGCCATCCGAGTGTCGAAATCGTCTTCCTCATTTCCCCAGCACCGCCGATGTCGTGGAGGAACATATTCATCAGGCAGAGCCGCCGCCGATTCGCCACGATCTCGTGCCCGAAGAAAGTTTCGAGGTAATCACCGTAGCCCACGCCATCGTCGCGCAGCGTCGTGCAGCGTTCGTGCAGAAGCCCCAGACTTTGCCATTTCAGCCTTCGGCCATTTGCCCTTCGTGATCCTGCTTTGCATGAAGCACGCGAAAGACCACGACGCGCACGCCGATGACCTGGTAAAATATCTTGTAGGGAAACCGTCGGAAAAATGACCCGGCGGAAATTGCGGTAGTAGAGGCGCTCGCGTTCGGGATTCAGTTCCAGCGCGCGCATCGCGGCGGCGAATTCATCCAGAAACTCGCCCCCCAGCCCCGGCACTTTCGGCTCATCCCAATCCCGCGCCGCTTCCCAATCCCGTTCCGCCTTCGCGCGGACCAGCACGACCCAACTCATGCGCGTCCGCGCAGCCGTGCTTCCACCTCGCGCCACGGAGCACCGTCAGACGGATTGGCGTCGTAGTCGGCTTGAGCTTCGTTCAGCAGCGTGCGCTCGCGCTCGGTCGGCCCGGCGGCTTCTTCCAGGCTCCAGAGACGCTCCAGAATCTCGGCCCGCTCCTGCGCGGAAAGCCTCGGCAGCTCTGTGAGTATTTCCAGCTTGCTCATGAGCTGAGGCTATCGCCCGGCACATGCACTTCAAGTCCGAAGCCGCTTGGACGGCTCTCGCCGCTCCCCGGAGCCAAGCGCTCCTGCGCGTCCGGGGCGGATGCGCGCGGCACAGGCGCGGACGCGCAAGCCCCCGGCGCGCAGGAGCACTCGGCGCCAGCCTCCTTTTGACGGCGGCTCTGGCTAGAGCATCCGCTCGACGAAATCGCGGCTCTCGAAGAAGGCGAGGTTTTCGAGCTTCTCGCCGGTGCCGATGAAGCGGGTGGGGACGCCGACCTCATTCTGGATGGCGATGACGCAGCCGCCTTTGCCGCTGCCGTCGAGCTTGGTGACGATCACCCCGGTCAGGCCGGTCGCGGCGTGAAATTCGCGGGCCTGCTGGAGGGCGTTGCCGCCGGTGGTGGCATCGACGACGAGGAGTGTCTCGTGCGGAGCCTGGGGGTCGGCTTTCTGGAGGACGCGTTTCACCTTGGCGAGTTCGCCCATGAGGTTGGTCTTCGTGTGGAGCCGGCCGGCGGTATCGCAAATCAGGAACTCGGTGTTCTTGCGGTCGGCGGCCTGGTAGGCCTCGTAGCAGAGCGCGGCGGGATCAGAGTGGTACTGGCCCTTGATGATTTCGATGCCGAGCCGGTCGGCCCAGATGGTCAGTTGCTCGATGGCGGCGGCGCGAAAGGTGTCACCCGCGGCGAGCATGACGCTGTGGCCTTTCGCTTTGAGAAAGTGCGCGAGCTTGGCCGTCGAGGTCGTCTTGCCAGTGCCGTTGACGCCGACGACGAGGATGACTTTGGTCTTCGACGCCAGCGGGCGCAGGGTGACGGTGTCGCGCGGCAGCACTTTCAGAATCTCCTCGCGGGCCACGGCGACGACGCTCTCGGCGGTCATTTTCTCCTCGCGCGCCTGGCAGGCTGTCATGATGCGCGTCATCATCGGCACGCCGAGATCGGCGCGGATGAGCGCTTCCTCGAGTTCGTCCCAATCCACCGGACGCCCGGTGAATTTCTGGAGGATCGATTTGAAAAAGCCGAAAGCCACGGGGAAGGAAGTCAGGACTCCGTGGGAGCGGGAGCCGAGGGTTTCTGACTCCTCGGCGCAGAGGCCTCGCGGGCCGGCCGTTTCAGCTCATTTTTGATTCGGTCGAGGATGCCATTGACGAAGCCGCCGGACTTCTCGGCGCCAAATTTTTTCGCGATCTCGATGGCTTCGTTGATGATGACGACGGGGGCGATGTCGAGGCTGTGAATGAGTTCAAAGATCGCGACGCGCAGGATATTGCGGTCCACGGCGGCGAGGCGGTGCAGTTCGTAGTTGGCGGTGCATTCCCGGATCCGGGCGTCGATTTCCTCGCGATGCGTGGTGACGCCCCGGACGAGTTGCTCGGTGAAGGCGCGGGTCTTGGCCGTTGGCTTCGCTTTTTCCGGTCCGGCGCGCAGTTCCCAGAAACCCTCCGAGTCGCCAGGCTCCTTTTCCCCATGGAGATCGAGCTGGTAAAGGAACTGGACGGCCGCCTCGCGTCCTTCACGTCGTTTTCCCATGATCGGAAAACTAGCGCGCAAACCGCACTTCGCTGCGCGGCCCGGCCGTCTCGCTGCGCGAGCTGCGCAGTTCGCCGAGCATCTGCACCATGCGCGCGGCCACGCGCGCGGCTTCCGTGCCGCGGTTCATCTCCTCGCCCAGGCAGCGCGCGCGCGCCTGCTCCTCGTTTTTCAAAAGCAGCACTTCGTGGATGACCGGGATGCGGTGGGTGAGTGCGAGCTGCTGGAGCGCCCGGGTGATCTCCGTGCCAATGAGCGCGGCGTGCTGCGTTTCGCCCTCGATAATGACCCCGAGCGCGATGATGGCATCGACGCCGCCGCGGGTCGCAACTTCCTGGACGACGAGCGGGATTTCGAAGGAGCCCGGCACCTCGTAAAGCACGATGTTGAAGTTCGGCGAAATGGCCTGGAACTCCGCGCGGGCGTGCTCGATGAGGGCGCCCACATACTCTGGGTTATACTGCCCGGCGACGATGGCGAAGGTGCGCCGCTGGCCCATTTGGCGGGGACGGGATGGAAGATTGGCTGACATGAGGGCCGGAAAGGTAGTGGGGCCGGTGTCAGGCGCAACAACGGATTGGCGCCTGGCCCTCCCCCGGACACCGCCGCGCCCCCGTTTCCCAAGCCGCCTAGGCGAGCCAGTTCTTGAGCGTGGCCAATTCGCGCTTCAGCGCGGCGATCTGCTCGGGGCCGGCCCCTTCCTGGTACTCGATATGTTGCGAAATCGGGCCGCGGTAGCTGGTGGTCTTGAGCCAGTCGAAAAACTCCCGCCGCACCATGCCGGCGCCGAGCGGACACCACTCAGCCGTGAAACCTTTGCCGCCTTTCTGCCACGCGAAGTCCTTCACAAAGATGGCGGTGAAGATTGGCTCCATGAGCCGCGCCTGGAGCGGCCAGGCGGTGCCGGCTTCCAAGGTCGCGTGCCCGATGTCGAAGCAAATGCCGAGATGCTCCGGGTCGATGTCGTGGAGCAGTTCATACACGTCCCAAATGGGCGCGCCGATGTAGCGTGCGCCGGAGTGGTTCTGGATGCCGCCGTGCAGGCCGAGTTCTTTGGCGAGCGCGGCGATGTCGCGCAGCGCGGGCTTTAGCCCGGCGAGTTGCGGCGGGATCGGCTTCGCGAGGTCGTAATACATAAAGCCCAGCCGGAATCGCCGGATGCCGAGCTTTGCTGCAGTGCGGAGGACTTTCTCCGCGCGTGGGTTGATTGCGACGATGTCGCTCGTCAGCACCTCAAGCGTCAGCCCGCGCTTTTTCAGCGCCTCCACCAGTCGGGGCAGTTCGTCCTCGACGTTTTCGGGCAGGATTTGCCCTTTCGCCCGCACCGGGCATTCCAGCCCGCTCCAGCCGACCTCGGCGAGGACGTCGGCGGTATCGTCAAAGTTCAGATTTTGAAACGGCTTGTTGAAAACGATCAGCGGGAAACGCGGTGCCGGCGCGGCATCGGCGACGGTGGAGATGCGCGGAGCGAAAGCGAGGGCCGCCCCGGCGAGTGCGGTCTGGCTGAGGAACGTGCGGCGCGGGAGTTCGGAGGAAGGGTTCATGGACGGAACGATAGGTGAACAACCGTCTCCCCGGCGACGCGCGAATTTGACGGAACAAAAACTTTACGCCGCCCGCCGGGGCCGCTAGAAAACATAACCCTACTAAAAAGATAGGGTTCACTTGACCTTTATGCCACTTCTCCGCTTCCTCATCGCGTCCTGGGCCTTGCTCGCCACGCTCCCGACCGGCGGCGCCCAGCAGACCGTGCTCCGGGTCGGCCACTTTCCAAACATCACTCACGCGCAAGGGCTCATCGCCTCGCAGCTGACGCGGGAAGGTAAAGGCTGGTTCGAGTCGAGGCTCGGTGGCGATGTGAAGATCGAGTGGTTTGTCTATAACGCCGGGCCGTCCGCGATGGAGGCCATCGCCGCCAACTCGCTCGACATGACCTACGTCGGTCCGAACCCTGCGCTGAACCTTTACGCGAGATCGCAGGGCGAGGAGATTCGCATCATCGCCGGCTCGGCAAATGGCGGCGCCGCGCTGGTCGTCCAGGCGGACGGCCGGCTGAGCAAACCGGAGGATTTCCGCGGAAAGGCCATCGGCACTCCACAGCTCGGCAACACGCAGGACGTGGCCTGCCGCGCGTGGCTGAAGAAGCAAGGCTACCGGATCACCCAGCTCGGCGGCGACGTGAAGGTCCTGCCGACCGCAAACCCGGATCAGCTTCAGCTTTTCACCGCCGGCAAACTGGATGGCGTCTGGACGGTGGAGCCGTGGGTTTCCCGCCTCGAGCTGGAGGCGAAAGGGAAGATTTTCATCGAGGAGAAAGACGCGATCACAACCGTGCTCGTCTCCAGCGTGAAGTTGCTCGCGAAGAAGCGCGATCTGGTGAAGAAATTTGCCGCCGCGCACGCGGAGTTGACCGAGTGGATCAACCAAAACCCCGCTGAAGCAAAGAAGCTCGCGAACGCCGCGCTCAAAACGATCACGAAGCGCGAAATGCCCGCGGAGCTGATCGAAAAATCCTGGCCCCGGCTGACTTTCACCGCGGTGATCGACCCGGCGGCACTCGCGCATTTTGTCGCCGAAGCGCAGAGCGTCGGGTTTCTCAAAGGTGCGCCCGATCTGAGCCGGTTGGTCGAGATTCCGAAGTAATCCAGTGGAGAAAATTGAGGCTTGTCCTGCGCCCGCCGGACTGCGAACGCTCTCCGCCCTGCATGAAATCCGTGCCACCAATGCCATGAGCGGCCTTGCCGACGAACTGCAGGTCATCAAGCCCGTAAAATTGTCGATCAATGGAGTGTCGAAGACGTTTCGCGAAGGGGTGGTCGAAACGCACGCCCTCGACAACGTGACGCTGAACGTGGATGAGGGTGAATTCGTCTGTCTTGTCGGCCCCAGCGGCTGTGGAAAATCGACGCTCCTGAACATGATCGCCGGGCTCGAATTCCCCGATCAGGGCTCGATCATGTCGGACGGGCGGATGGTCACAGAGCCGGGGCGGGATCGCATGGTGATGTTTCAGGAAGCGGCGCTCTTCCCGTGGCTCGACGTGGTGGGCAACGTGATGTTCGGCCTCAAGCTGAAACCGAACCTGAACAACAAGGAGCGCCGTGAAGTGGCGCAGTTTTACATCCAGCTCGTGGGGCTCGCGAAATATTCGCGCTCGAATATCCACGAACTCTCCGGCGGCATGCGGCAGCGCGTGGCCTTGGCCCGCTCACTCGCACCGAATCCGCGCGTGCTGCTCATGGACGAGCCTTTCGCCTCGCTGGATGCGATGACCCGGGAGCAGCTCTACGGCGATCTCCAGGAGATCTGGGCCGCGCGGAAAAAAACCATCGTTTTCGTGACGCACAATGTCCGCGAAGCGGCGTGCCTCGGGGATCGCGTCGTCCTTTTCTCGCCGCATCCGGGGCGCATCCGCGAGCAGTTCCTGATCGACCTGCCGCGACCGCGCGACATCAACAGCCCGAGCCTCGCCGCCCACGCGACGGAGATCACCAAGGCTTTGAAATCGCATCGCGAGGAGCAGGCGGAGGTCGCGGAATAGTCCATGAAACGCTTTTTCCACGCGGTCCTGTTTTTCGTCGCGCTCATCTTCGCGTGGCACTATCTGCGCGAAACTATGGTGAGCACGAAAAGGTGGTCGCCCGTCCTCGTACCCGACCCGCTGAGCGTCTGGCAGTATTTGCGCAGCGCCGCCGAAGACCGCACGCTTTTCGAGGCGCTGTGGGTCACCGTGAAGCGCCTGCTGCTGGGCTACTTCATCGGCGTGGTCATGGGCGTGCCGCTGGGCCTGGTCACGGCGCGGTTCAAGTGGGCTGGGGACACGATCGGCGTGCTCGGCCTCGGCCTGCAGACGCTGCCCAGCGTGTGCTGGGTGCCGCTCGCGCTGCTCTGGTTTGGCCAAACTGAGGGCGCGATGCTCTTTGTCGTCATCATGGGCACGCTGTGGTCCGTCCAGATCTCGACCGATAGCGGCGTGCGCAACGTGCCGCCGATCTACCAGCGCGCCGCGCAGACCATGGGTTCGCGGGGCCTGCATACCTGGATCAAAGTCAACCTTCCGGCTTCCCTCCCATTCATCGTCAGCGGGATCAAACAGGGCTGGGCATTTGCCTGGCGGTCCCTGATGGCCGCGGAGATTTACGTGACCGTGCTCACCGGTTTCGGCCTCGGTTTTCTCCTGCATAACGGGCGCGAACTTGGCGCGATGGATCAGGTCGTGGGGATCATGCTCGTGATCGTCGTCATCGGCCTGCTCGCGGACAAAATCCTGTTTTCGCCCTGGGAGCGCTTTCTTCACCGGCGGTGGGGCACCGTGAAATCTTGAGGCGCTGAGGCGCGTCCACCCCGAAAGAAAGCGGGCGGGGTGGTGGCTGAGAGGATCGCTCCGCGTGCTTATTTCCTTTCCTTCCCGGCGCGGCGCTCCTGAAACCCGTCCCTCCGCTGCTCCATTTCGGCCTTCCACTTCCCGACCTGTTCCGGCGTAAGGATCGGCTTGATCGCTTCCAAGGAGGATTTGAGAATTTCGCGCATCTTCCCGCCCTTCTGCTCGCGGGTGAGGGCGGCGTTTTCGCGAAGCGCCACCAGCTTTTCGTGATCCTTTTCGAGGATTGGCTTGATCGTCTCAATCTGTTCCGGCGTGAGGCCGAGCTTTTCTTTCAAGATTTCCAGACGCTCGCCGCGCTGGCCACCAGGACGCCCGGAACCGCCTGCGGGTTTGGCGGCGGCGGTTGCGCTTGCGGGAGGATGGACCGGAGGAGTCGGCGGCACTGGGTCCTCGGCGCGGATGCTGGCAACGGCGGTCAGGAGGCTGGCTGACGCCAGGGTGAAGAGGGCGAGTTTGGTTTTCATCGTGGCGAGGGAAACACCCCGGTCATTGCGGGGTTGCGCGGCTTTGCGAAAAAAGTCACGGGCTCCGAGTGCGGTTTGCGGGCAAACAAAAAGACACGGCGCGGAGCCGTGTCTTTTTGTGGAAAACTGCGCCGCGCCAGGAGGGGCGGTGGCGTGAAAGTTACTTCGCGGTCTTCTCCTCGATGTATTTGACCACGTCGCCGACAGTCTGGAGTTTCTCCGCGTCTTCGTCCGGCACTTCGACGGAAAATTCCTCCTCAAACGCCATGACGAGTTCGACGGTATCGAGCGAATCCGCGCCGAGATCCTCGATGAAGGAGGCGGTCGTCGTGACCTGCTCCGGGTTCACGCCGAGCTGCTCGACGATGATGTCTTTTACTTTTTCTTCGATCGTTTTGTCGGCCATAAAATTGGGTGGTTGGTGCGGTTGGTTGGGTTGGTTTAGGGCGCATGCTTTAGAGTCGCGTCCGGGGGTTGGCAATAACTAATTCCGCATTTCTGACCGGCGAGATTTGCGGGCCAAATTCCGCACTGGCGTCCGCCTGCGAGCGCCGCTACTAACGGAAACCATGAGCGATTTGCCGCAGGAGTTTGATCTCAAATTTTTACCCGACTGGCTGAAAGAAAGCCCGGCCCAAAACCGTTACGCCGACTACGAAGGCGAGGGCGGTGATCGCCCGCGCCGCGACCGCGACGACCGCAGTCCGCGGGGCCCGCGCCCGGCGGGCCGCGGAGCACCGCCGCCGCGTGGAGATCGCCGCGGGCCTGGGCCGGATCGCCCGCCGGGAGATCGTGGCCGCGGGCCGCGTCCGGGCGGACCCCGGCCCGGAGGGGATCGTGGGCGCGGAGACCGACCTCAGGGTGGGGGAAGGCAGCCGGAGCGACGCGATGAGCCCCGCGCGCCGCGCGAGACCGCGTCGGCGCAGTTGAAGATCGAGTTTTTGCCGGAGCCCAATGCGGCGGCCGGCATCGCGAAGCAGATCCGGTCGAGCGGTCGCTCGTACCCGGTTTTTGGGACGGCCAAGCTTTTCCTCGACCGGCCGGAGCGCCATCTCGTGCGGATCACTTCCAGCGATGCGGCGGTGCCGCTTTTCCAAATCGGGGACGGCCCGGTGTCGTTCGATCGCGCCGCGGCCGAGCGCAACGCGTTCCTGCATGCGAAGGATGAGTTCTATGTCGCGGAGACGGTTCAAAGCGAACCGATCAAGGGCAACTTCACCAACGTCGCGCGCTGCCGCGCCACCGGGACGCTCCTCGGTCCCACGAACCACCACGGCTACCAGCCTGCGCTGCGCAAACTCTACGAGGAGCACTTCAGCCGGCAGATGCCGTTTCAGAACTTTCAGCAGTACGAAATCGACGTCGTCAGCGACGAGCAGACGGTCGCCGACTGGAAGGAGCAGGCGCGCACGACGACGACCTACGCGACGGTGACGGAAGCCGAGCCGGTCACGTTCAAAACGGTCTTCGAGGCTGAGCAGCATTTTAAGAAGACCTACCTCCCGCAGCTCGTGAAAAGTGGCCAGACGCTCGAGTGCAGCGGCCAGGCGAGTCGCGCCGCCGCGGATCGTCATGTGAGCGGTGCGGTGCGCGCGGCGTGGGAAGCGGAGAGCCGTTTTCCCCAGCAGATGGTCAATGCGCTGCGCCAGTATTTCGTCGATGCGGGGCTGACCTTTTTCAAACATCGCAAGCGGATGCTTTTTGTCTGCACGACCAAGCCGCTGCGCCATCCGGAGGGCCAGGTTTTTTCCGACGGCATCACGGCAATTTTGCAAACCGTCGAGGCTTCGGTGCGGCTCAAGCGCCCGCAACTCGCGGCGAAGATCCTCGGCGAGGTGCAGGACACCCCCGAGGCGACCGCGCGCAAGGCCCAGCTCGCCTCCGACCTCCACTATCTCGTCCACGCCGGCCACGTCATCGAATTCTCCGACGGCACGCTCGAACTCCCGCTGTCGCCGAATGCGAGGCCAGAGCAGGAGGCCAGACCCGTGCGGGAAAGCCGGCCTGGGCAGAAGCCTGCGGCCGCCGTTTCGCCGGCCGAGCCCACTGCGGAGGAGGTTCCCCTGCCGATCGAGGAGGCGGGTGAACCGGAGGCGGAGCCCGCAGGCTTCGTTGTGCCCTCCGAAGACGCCGCGCCGGCGTCGGCTTCCGTTTCGATCCCGGAAGAAACGACTCCACCCGGACACTCGATCTCTCCGCAGGAGCAGTGATCACCACATCAGGCTGTCGCGCGGAGTTGCTCCCGGATGAGAATCCGCTTGCACGACGAAGCCGTTCCCAATAGCACCCGCAGACACTATGGCTAGTTCATCAATGTCGGAGCAGATGGTCAGTGGCGGCGGCGGCTTCCACGTCAGGTTGGCCGCATTCGAAAGCACCTTTGGTTCTGCCCCGGTTCCGGGCAGCAGTTCCAGCAGCAGGCAGATTGGCAGTCGCTCGTCGCGTTCGCGGTCGTCCGATTCATCCTGGTCACCGGTTCCGAGCAGCAGTTCGAGTTCGAAGTCCAGTTTGAGTTCGCAGTCGAGTTCAGGCTCGAGTTCGAGCATCAGTTCGAAGCGTTCCCAGGTTGGTTCGCATGTGAGATCGAGTTCGAGTTCGAAGCGCCAAGAGTGGCAGCTTTGATCGGGAGTGCTGCGCCGGAATTTTCGCGACCCGCGCGGAAGCTGATCCTGCGAAATCAGCAGTCACCGGGTGACGTGGTCATGCTGACCGCCGCGGTCCGGGATTTGCATCTCGCGCATCCAGGAACTTTCGAGACGGATGTGCGCACCTCGTGCGACGCGCTGTGGGAAAACAACCCGTGGCTCACGCCACTCTCGGATGACGAGCCACGCGCCGAGGTGATCGACTGCGACTATCCTCTGATTCACCACAGCAACGAGCGCCCGGTGCATTTCGTGCGCGCCTTCCAGGCCTTCCTCAGCGAGCACCTCCGCGTGCCGATCGAGCCCACCGCTTTCAAGGGGGATCTGCATCTTTCGCCCGAGGAAAAAAGCTGGATGTCGCAAGTCCAGGAAATCACCGGCGCGCCGGTGCCGTTTTGGATCATCGTGGCGGGGGGCAAGACGGATTTCACCATCAAGTGGTGGGACCAGTCGCGCTGGCAGGAGGTCGTCGATCATTTCCGCGGGCGGATTTGTTTTGTGCAGGTCGGTGAGTCGCATCATGTGCACCCGCCGCTCCACGGAGTCCTCGATTTGCGGGGCCGGACGGATTTGCGCCAACTCGTGCGCCTTGTCTATCACTCCCAGGGCGTGGTCTGTCCGGTGACGGTGCTCATGCACCTCGCGGCGGCGGTCGAGGTGAATGGCGGGCGGCCCCTCAATCGCCCGTGCGTCGTCATCGCGGGCGGCCGCGAGCCGATGCAGTGGGAGGCGTATCCGCATCATCAATTCATCCACACCAATGGCGCGCTCTTTTGCTGCGACAATGGCGGCTGCTGGAAAAGCCGGACGGTGCCGCTCGGGGACGGTGACGACAAGGATGAGGAGCTATGCCTCGACGTGGTGGAAGTGCCGGACGCCGGCCGGGACGGGGAAACTTATTCCCTGTCCCGCTGCATGGACATGATCACCGCCGAGGAAGTCTGCCGCCGCATCGAGCTGTATTTCACCGGAGGCACCGCGCGCTACCTCGATGCCGGGGAAGCGCGCTGCGCCAGCGAGGCGATGGCCCGCTCGGACGCCTCAGCCGCCGAGACCGTCGGATCGTAGAGCCTGCTTGCCGCCAGGCCCCCGAGCGGCTACGCCAATGACCATGGTCGCACTCCCGACCGAGGTTTCCGTTGCTTGCGGCTCCGCGCCGCTGCTGAAATGCGTCCTGCCGCCCGGCGAGTACGTCATCGGCAGTACGCCGGGTGCCGATATTCCCATCGCTCTGGAAGGCGTCTCGCTGCGCCACGCCTTGCTCAGCCTGCGGTTCAATGACTGGGTCGTCGAGGATCTCGGCAGCTTCGGAGGGACCTTCGTCAACGGCGAGAAGATCGCCGACGCCCGGATCGTTTTCCCCAGCCAGAAAATCCGCATCGGCCCAGCCACCATCGCATTGCGTCGGCTGAAGACCGCTGCGGAACCGGGAGAAACTCCCGGCCCTCAAACGGCGACCGTGCGCGGCCTGCTCCCGGCGGAAATCCTCGGCGACGGCAGATATGAGATTGGTCCAATGGCCGGGCGGGGCGGCATGGGAGTGATCCTCGATGCGCACGACCTGGCCACGCAGCGCAATGTGGCGATGAAACTCATGCTCGACTGCACGCGCCCTGAGGACATCGCGCGCTTTGTCCAGGAAGCGCAGATCACCGCGCAGCTTGAGCACCCGAACATTGTCCCCGTCCACGAACTCGGTGTGAACGAACTCGATCAGCCCTTCTACACGATGAAGTTCGTCCGCGGCGTCTCGCTCGGAAAAGTGCTCGACCTCCTCGCGCTCGACGATCCCTCGACCGCGAAAAAATATCCGCTCAGCGCCCTGCTCACGATTTTCCAAAAGGTGTGCGACGCCATCGCTTTCGCGCACTCCAAAGGGATCATCCACCGCGATCTCAAGCCGGAAAATGTCATGCTCGGCGAATATGGCGAGGCGCTCGTCATGGACTGGGGACTGGCGAAAATGATGGGCGCGGAACTCCCGACGCCCACCTCCGGAATGGGGAGCCGGGAACCGGTTCGCCCGTCGCCGTATCGGGACCGGGATGGCGTCGCGGGAACGCCGACAGTCGTGGGCACCATCATGGGCACGGTGCAGTACATGCCGCCGGAGCAGGCGAGGGGTGAGATCGAGCTCGATGCGCGCGCCGACATCTACGCGCTCGGCGCCATCCTCTACCACATGCTCGCGCTGCAACCGCCCTTCACCGGGGAACCGGGTGAGATTTTGGCGAGCGTGCGCTCCGGCACCATGCGTCCGCCCGCTCAGGCGCTGGGTTTGAAAAAGCTCCCGCATTCTCCCGGGGGGCGCGTTCCGGAGTCAGTCGCCGCCGTGGCCATGAAGGCGATGGCGCTCGAACCGCGCGACCGCTACGCCGCGGTTCCCGACTTGCAACGCGAGATCGCCGCCTACCAAGGCGGCTTCGCCACGAGCGCGGAGAATGCGGGCATCTGGAAACGCGCGAGCCTCTTTCTCCGTCGCAACCGCACCCTTTCGATCGCCACCGCGCTGCTCGTGCTCTCCGGCACAGCCTTCACTTTACGGGTCATGCAGGAGCGCGATCGGGCGGAGGCCGAAAAGCGGATCGCCGATGAGCAGCGCGATGCCGCGGAGACGCATCTCTACGATTCGCACATGCTCCAGGCCGGGCAGCACCTCACGGAAGGCCGGCCCGAAGGTGCGCGCGAGCTGCTCCAGCGGCACCGGCGGGAACCCGGCGGGCGGGATTTGCGCGGCTGGGAATGGTTCTACCTCACGGGCCAGCTCAATCAGGACCGGCTCCGCGTGCAGGCCCACGCCGGCGGCGTGCTTTCCGTCGCGGCCAGCGCCGATGGCTCGCGGCTCGCCACCGCCGGCGCCGACGGCGAGATCGCCGTCTGGGGCACGCGCGGTCTCGTCCCGTATTTTCGCTTTCGCGCGCACGCCGGTCCGGCGACCGCCGTGAGCTGGCATGGCCCGGGAAACATGCTCGCGTCCGGCGGTGCGGATGGAATGGTGCGCATCTGGGACGCGGCCACGCAGGCGAAGCTCGCGGAGGTGCGCGTGGGCGATGGTGAAGGCGTGTGCAGCGTCGCCTGGAGGCCTTCGTCCGAGGGTGAACCGCAGCTCGCGGTCGGCAGCCATGGCAAACAAATCCGCTTGTGGAAGCCGCTGGCCAAGGAGGGCGCGAGCCGGTTGGAGAGGATGGCCGAATCGGAGAACGCCGTGGCTGCGCTGCACTGGTCCGCGGACGGGACGAAACTCGCCGTCGGTGCCCTCGAGGCCGGCGACAGCATCGAGGTGTTCAATCTCAAGGATCGATCCCGCTTTTCAGAATCCGCACCGTCGGGCAACGACATCTACAGCATCGCCCTTGATCCCACGGGCCGGTATGTCGCCGCCGGCTCGAAACATCTCACGGTCACCGTGTTTGAACTCGACGGAAAAGCGCGGATTTTTTCCGAGCCGCTGCATCGCGGCCTGGTCAGCGCCCTCGCGTGGAGCCCGGAGGGCCGCCGCCTCGCCAGCGCCAGCCATGATGGCACCATCCGCGTCACGTCGCCCGGTGAAGCGGACGCCGCGCGGCAGATTTTCACCGGACACACCGGCGAGATCAATGCGCTCACCTGGCTGCAACTCCCGGGCACAAATGGAGCGGGCGCGCTTTTTTCCGGCGGCGCCGACGGGACGCTCCGCGGGTGGACTGCGGCGACGAGCGCGGACAGCGCGTTTGCCACCCGGCTCGGAAATTGGATCTCGGGCGCCCGCTGGAGTCCGGACGGACGACGGATCGCCGTCACCAATTTTGAGGACCGCATCCATATTCTCGACGGCGCTTCCGGCGCGGAGATCGCGCTTTTTCCGACCCGCAGCAGCGCGTTTGACGTGGAGTGGTCGCCGGCTGGAGACCGGCTGGCCGCGGCCTCGCGCCATGCGGGCGAGATCGAGGTCCTGGACTCGGCGACGGGAAAAGCGCTCGGCACTTTCGCGCTGACCGGGGTGAACCGGGTCGCCTGGAGCCCATCCGGCAAATTCCTCGCGGCCGCGAGTCCGGACGGTGTGCGGGTCTGGGACGCTCAGTCCGGTGCGCAACTGTGCGAAATTCCACGCCCCACCGGCAGCCTCGCGTGGAGCCGCGATGAGCGCCGTCTGGCGCTCGGCGGCGAGGATGGAGCGATTCAAATCTGGGAGGCGTTCGCTGGCACGATGACGGCCGAATGGCGACCCGCGCCGCCACCGTTGTCCGGGGCGGTGATTTCCTCGCATGAGTCCCCCCGGCAGGTCTTCGACCTCGCCTGGAGCCCCGATGGAGAGTCGCTCGCCTTCGTTACCCAGGACAGCATCGCGGGCCTCATTGAAACCAGCGGCGGACGGCTGGTGCGCACGTTCCCCGGGCATGGCGGCGGCATTTGGCGCCTCGCCTGGAACCGGGATGGCCGCCGCCTCGCGACGTGCGGAAAAGACGGCGTGCTCCTGGTTTTCAATACGCAGACTGGCGATCAGGTCGCGCAGCTCATGCACGGCGCGGGCAGCTTGGAAGTGCATGCGGTCGATTGGAGTTCCGACGGCCGGCGATTGCTCACCGGCGGATACGATCTCACGGTGCGAAACTGGGACGCCTTCCGCGGCCACGCGATCGAAGCCGCCGAGCAACTTGATCGCCGTCTGCTGCTGCAACCGAACAATGCAAACTCCTGGCGCGAAGTCGCGCGCGTCTGCGCGCAACTCGGCTGGGCCGGCCGCGCCCGGAGCGCCTCCGCGCGGGCGCAGGAACTCGCGCCGCAAGACCCGGCCATCCCCGGAGAAGCCGAGGAGGCGGAAACGTGGTTTGAGAAGGCCCTGCAAACGCCCCCGCCTCCGTAGGGCCGGCAGTGCTACCGGCGTTCCGCCACCGCAGCGCCATCCGCGACCGCGTCCGGTGGGTGCAGGATTACGGTCTGGCCTTGATTCAAACCTGAGCGCACCTCGGCGGCAGTGCCGTTCGTGTGGGCGATTTCCACTTTGGTCAGACGCGCTTTTCCACCGGCGAGGACGAAGGTCATCCAATCATTTCCGCGCCGGAAAAGTGCGCCCGTGGGCACCTGCAAAACGCTCGCGCCTCGCCAGGTGAGGATGCGGGCTTCGACACGAAAGCGGTCGCCGAGCGGATGCGTGGCGGGAATCGGGTCGGTGAAGTCCACACGCACTTTCACCCGCTGCTCCTCGACGCCGAGTGCGCTGATCTTCGTGTAGCCGCCGGGTTCGATGACGCTGACTTTTCCGCGCAGCGGCGCATCGCCGCCCCATTGCTCGATGGAAACTTCCGCGCCGGGTTGCACGCCGACGGCGTCACTCGAGAGCAGCTCGATCTCCGCCTCGAGATCGGTCGGGTCACCGACCTCCATGATCGGCACGCCCGCGAGGACGGTGCGCGCGCTCTCCTCATGCAC
>Ga0105044_10006880_pt1 | contig 15660 bp, 10 predicted proteins | sample MAT01_FD_78092 | JGI IMG/M metagenome (GOLD analysis project Ga0105044, IMG submission 78092) | Freshwater microbial communities from Lake Fryxell liftoff mats and glacier meltwater in Antarctica - MAT-01 | ecosystem: Environmental > Aquatic > Freshwater > Ice > Liftoff microbial mat | place... | reverse complement strand
GCCTGGCTTAAGGACTGAGCCAATTACCGCCCGACTTTAGGAGGGCAGTAAAGGTGAAGGCCTGACCGCAGCGGCTAAACTCGTTGCACGTGCATTGAAAAATGTAGATGAGCCGCTGGGGTAAGCCCCAAAAAGAAATGCTACAAAAAAATTGAGACATTATATAACGGCTGAATTTCGGCTTTCATCCTTGAAATTTTACGGTTCGTCGGAATTTATTCAACTTGCGGATTCATTCATTGGAAGTTTGTGCTATGAAACTTAAAATTGTGAATGCAACATTTTACACTTCGATCTTAAAACGCACACTAATACTTTGTTTTGTTGCATTTAGCAACAGTTTGCAAGCACAGCAACTTACCCAAAACATTAGAGGCACGGTGGTCGACAATGCCTCGCAAATTCCTATTGTTGGCGCATTGGTAGTGGTGGTTGGCTCTAGCCCATTGATTGGCGCCGCTACAGATAGTGATGGTAACTTTAAATTAGCAAATGTTACCGTGGGCAGACCTGTGGTGCAACTTAGTTTAATTGGCTACAATCCAGTAAAATTGAGCAATCTGGTGCTGACATCGGCCAAGGAGTTGGTCCTGAACATTCCATTGGAACCGAATGCAATAATTGGAAAAGAGGTAGAAATTGTTGCAAAAATTGATAAGGATAAACCGCTGAACGAGATGTCTGGCGTGAGTGCGCGGACGTTTTCGGTAGATGAGGCGCAACGATATGCGGGAAGTTTTGGTGACCCGGCAAGATTGGCCACAAGTTTTGCTGGCGTTGTTGCGGGAAATGATCAAAGAAATGATATTGTGGTACGTGGCAATTCTCCGCTTGGCGTGCTTTGGCGCTTAGAAGGTGTGGATATTCCAAGCCCAAGTCACTACAGCGGTTCTGGAACTTCGGGCGGTGCAGTTTCAATTTTAAATACCAACGTATTGGCCAATAGCGATTTTGCTTCGGGTGCTTTTGCGGCAGAATATGGCAATGCAACTTCGGCCGCGTTTGATGTTAAAATGAGAAATGGCAATAATGAAAAAAGAGAATATACGGCTCAGGTGGGTTTCAACGGATTCGAATTTGGCGCGGAAGGTCCTTTTAAAAAAGGAAAAAAAGCGAGCTATATGATTAATTACAGGTATTCTACTTTAGGACTTTTTGATGCTGTAGGAATTTCGTTTGTTGAAGGTGGAGTTCCAAAATATCAAGATATAAGTATGAAACTGAACTTTCCACATAAAAAAGGTGTGACTTCTATTTTTGGAATTGGAGGTACGAGTGATATCTTTTTTAAAGGGGAAAAAGACAGCACTTTGTGGAAAGAAAGTCCTGATGATCAGCAGGATTTAAAAAATGGAAGCGACATGGCTGTAGTTGGATTGAACCATGTGCAGTTTTTGAATGGAAAAACGACTTTAAAATTATCTGTTGCTGCAACGGGTAGCAAATTTAGAACAACGGTTGATTCTATTACGCCAAATTATGCGATTATTCAACAATTTAATTCGAGAATTACGGAGCAGAAATTATTTGGTTCCTTGGTTTTAAATACCAAAATTAATAACCGCTCGCAAGTAAGAGCAGGTCTAATTGTGAGCAGGTATTTTTACAATAATTCGGTTAGTATTTTTGATCGCTCACTAAATAATATGCGAAATTTAGTGGCATTTAATGGAAATGGTGATTTAATTCAAGGTTATGGGCAATGGCTCTACAAAGCAGGAAAAAGATGGACATTTAATGCTGGATTGCATACCTTGCATTTTTATTTAAATAATAAATCGTCTGTAGAACCGAGAGGCTCCGTAAAATTTCAACTTTCGGGAAATAAATCTTTGAGTTTTGGTGCTGGAAAACACAGTAGAATTTTACCCGTAAATATTTATTTAAGGGAAACGCTTTTACCAAACGGAACTTCACTACAAACCAATAGGAACTTGGATTTACTACGTTCGAATCATTACGTGTTGGCGTACGATTGGTTAATAAAAGAAAATTTAAGGTTAAAAACTGAAATTTATTACCAAGAACAATATAATGTTGGAATTCAACAAGGCAGACCAAGCAGTTTATCGTTATTAAATTATGGTGCTAGTTTTGGAGATGTAATTGGTCCAGATAGCTTACTAAGCAAAGGAAAAGGAACTAACAAAGGAATTGAAGTTACCTTAGAAAAATTCTTCAATAAAAACTATTATTTCTTATTAACAACAAGTGTTTTTGATAGCAAATACAAAGGTTCTGATGGTATTGAAAGAAATACTGCATTTAATTCGAGATACGCATTTAATTTATTGGCAGGAAAAGAAATACCAGTTGGAAAAACAAAACAGAATGTAATTATTTTGAGTTTTAGAACTGTTGCTACGGGCGGAAACTGGATTTCACCCATAGATTTAAATGCATCGCGAAATGCTGGAACTGAAGTAAGAAATGAAGCAGCAGCAGGAACGGTGCAACTAAAATCCTATTATCGTACAGATATTCGTATTGGATTTAGAAAAAATAAAAAGAAATATACAGAAGAATATGGATTTGATATCCAGAATGTATTGAACAGACAAAATATATTTAGTCAATTGTATAACGTAAGCAGTGGTGAAATTCAGAATAATTATCAAGTTGGATTTTTCCCTATGGCATTGTACAGAATCACATTTTAAATAAACGATTATGGAAAATTTACACACCATTTTATTGTCAATCCATATTCTTGGCGGAATGCTAGGATTGGTTGTAGGAACGATGCAAATCATTCTAAGAAAGTCAGGAAAACTGCATAGAAAAATGGGCAAATACTATGTCGCATCTATGTTTACAGCAACGTTATCGGGCACTGTACTGGCTACGTTTTTAGGAAGTTCGTTTTTATTTTTAATAGGAATATTTAGTTTTTATCTTTGCTACTCTGGTATGCGCATTGTGAAATTTAAAAAGATAGAAAATATAAGTCAATTTAAATGGTATGATAAATTAACGGCACTCCTTACCGTTGGATTTGCGCTATTAATGATTACTCTGAGCTTCTACAATTTAAGAACGATGGAAGTTACATTCAACCCGATATTATTAGTGTTCGGGACGATGAGTTTTGTATTTTCATTTACAGATTTACTGATGTATTTAAATGTAAAATGGAGAAAATACCCAACAAATTATTGGATAGGAACACATATTGGTAGAATGATTGGCTCGTATATTTCTGCAGTAACAGCATTTCTTGTAGTGAATGTTTCTATTGAACAGATGTGGATCATTTGGTTTGCTCCAACACTAATTGGTTCTGCATTAATATCTTTTTTTATTCGCAGATTTACCAAAAGATTTATAAAAGTAACTGCTTAAAAAATGAAAGATTCCAAGAAAGCACTCTTTTTTACAGGAAATAAAATAGCAACGTTTAAAGACCTACTTCTTATGACAGGAGTAGGTTTTACAATAGTGTTTTATTTTATTCTCTCGAATTGGATTGGAAATATAAGCACTCCCGTAGGTAACATTGTATATAATGTTCTATTTTCTGTTGGAATAACTATTATTCTTTACACCATTTTTAGAATTACAATTAAATTATTGAATATTTATTTACCTTGGAATGCTTCTATTTTTAAGAGGTTATTGGTAGAAATTCCTTCCATATTTATTATATCAATTGCAGTAATGTGGATGTATTCCTCCGTTTGGAATGTCTGCACCGACCCCAAAGGAATGTCGCTATTTAACAATATCTCGATAGCTGTAATTGTTTCTATATTATTAAATACTATTTTCGAAAGTGTACAATTGCTTCGCCTGTATAAGGAAAGTATTATTAATGGTGAAATATTGAAAAGGCAAACTATTGAATCTCATTTTGAAACATTAAAAAATCAAGTAGCTCCGCATTTTTTATTCAATAGTTTAAATACGTTAATTGCATTAATTGATGATAATACCCACAAAGCAAAAGAATTTGTGGAGCATTTAGCTGCATATTACAGGTATGCTTTGCAAGTTACTAATGAAGATTCGGTGACCGTTTCAACAGAACTAAATTTGGTAAGAAACTACATCTTTCTTTTAAAATGCCGCTTTGAAGAAAATATTGAAGTAGTGATAGATGTGAATGATGCTTTTAAAAATCATAAAATAATTCCATTAAGCATTCAGCTACTTATAGAAAATGCAGTGAAACATAATATCATAAGTAAATCAAGACCTTTGAAAATTGAAATATTTATTGATGGAACTTTTATTATTATTCGAAATAATTTGCAAAAGAAAGATGCTTTAGAAATGAGCAATCAAATTGGATTAAACAATATCAGTAGCAGGTTTGAGATTATTTTTAATAAATCAATTGTTATTGAAGAAAGTGCAACTTATTTTACCGTGAAACTTCCCATTTAGCATTAAAAACTATGAAAATACTGATTGTAGAAGACGAGCAGCTTGCTGCTAAAAGGTTAGAAAAATTAATCTTATCGATAAAATCTGATGTCGAAATTGTTGGAATAACAGATAGTATAGAAAGCACCGTGGATTGGTTAAATAGCCATGAAATGCCCGATTTATTTTTTATGGACATTCAGTTAGCGGATGGATTGAGTTTTACTATTTTCGAAAAAATAACCATCAATAAACCTGTAATTTTTACTACTGCATTTGATGAATACGCATTAAAAGCGTTTAAGGTAAATAGTGTTGATTATTTATTAAAACCTATAAATGAAGGAGAATTAAAAGATGCATTAACTAAATATGAAAAAATAGGAGGTTCTCAATTAACTGAAAATTCATTAACTGAAATAATTAAGCAATTAACCCAAAAAAATACGTACAAAAACCGGTTTTTGATTACCAAATCAGATGCGCTTATTCCTTTACATATTTCAACTATTTGTTGGTTTAAAGCAGAAGATAAATTGGTATTCATTTGTACTAAAGATTTACAAAAACATATCATTTCGCAAAGCTTAGAAGAAATTGCAACGGAACTAGACCCAAGTCAATTTTTCAGAGTAAATAGGTCATATATTATTCAAAGAAATTGCATTGAAAAAGCGAATTTTCATTTTAACGGGAAACTTAAATTACACCTCAACCCAATAAACAACGAAGATGTAATGGTAAGCCGCGATAAAGCAAATGCGTTTAAAGAATGGTGGGTAAAATAAAATTTAGCATCTTGCGCCATGCTCTACAAAGTATTAGCAGTAATTGTAAGATGGTGGCTTAGCATTCATTACAAAAGAATTTTTGTGAGTGGAATTGAAAATTTCCCAGAGAAAGGTCCTGCACTTTTGGCAGCCAACCATAGCAATGCTTTTTTAGATGCCATAACCGTTTGCTTGAGTGTAAAAAGACCTGTTTGGTTTTTGGCCAGAGCAGACATTTTCAAAAAGAATTGGCAAAAAAAACTGCTTCATGCCATACATATTATTCCAGTTTACCGCATCCGCGATGGCATCGAAAACATGGAAAAAAATAACGATACATTTAATTTCTGTGTAAAACTTTTAGAAAACAATGAAGTCATTTTGATGTTTCCAGAAGGAAATGCTGTACCAGAAAAAAGATTAAGACCTTTAAAAAAGGGCATTGCGAGAATTGCTTTTCAAGCTGCAGAAGAATTAAAATGGGAAAAAGAAATTCCCATAATTTCAGTAGGAATTAATTACGTAAACCATACACAATTTAGGACTGAAGTAATGTTGGGGTTTTCGGAGTCTTTAAATATTAGCCAATACGAAAATTCCTATAAAACAGAACCTAATCAAACTATAAGAAGATGCATGGTGGAGATAGGAAAAAATCTTCAATCAAAAATGATTATTATACCAACCAAAGAACAAGAATATGCGGCTGAAATAGCACTTTATATTGCAAGGAGCGAACGTTCATATAAAATAAGAAAAACCTGGTATTTTGAAACCGATAGATTGGCAGCAGAGCAAATTACAATTTCAAATTTTATAGAACGCGATACGAAAGAATTAAGAAATAAACTATATTCTTTTGCAGAAAAAAGCCACAGTATTTCTATCCCAATGTGGTCTGCTTCAAGCGAAATTCCTGAAGGGAAACTTATTTATTTAATACTCGGTTTTATACCAGCCTTTATAGGAATTCTCCTGAATTTTATTCCAGCTTTCTGCGCAAAGAAAATAACTGCTAAAATTGTGAAGGATCCACAATTTACAAGTTCCATTTTATTGGGAACAGGTCTGTTTTTTACGCTCATTTGGAGTTTAATTCTAGCGGTAGTAGTTGCAGTAATTATTCATCCTGTCTTTCTGCTGTTAATTGTTTTAATTCCAATTTTAGCCAAATTTACATTGCTTTGGTTGGATGCATTAGCGATACAAAGAATACGATTCATTAAATTAAGTTTAAAGAAAAAGAAATAATTTAATCTTTTACTTTACCCAATTTAAGTGTATTCAACATCCAAGTAGGAAGCGGTTTTGCGGGATTTCTTTTTCTCAAATCGAGGTACCAACCAATTTTCTTTATGAGTGGAATTCTATGTGTTTGCACAAATTCTATTAAAGTGCCATCAGGATCTTCTGTGTAAGAGAAATGTCCGGCAGCTTCGCCCATGTCAAAACTGTTGGCACTATTGACTGTGAACGGGAATCCTTTTTCATCGCATTTATGTTCCAGTTCTAACATATTATTTACGTCAAAACAAATGTGAATAAAACCTAAATCTCCCCAAAAGCGGTCGGCATAAATTTTTCGAGGTGTGCCATCTAAAAGCTGCACCAATTCAATTTCTGCTGGACCTAACAAGCGACTAAATGCACCTCCAAATGGAACTTTGGGCCTTAAAGTAACACGTCTAAATTTATGTGAATCGGAAAATTCTGAAAACACACCCGAACTATCTGTAACTACTTCATCAAACCCAAGCACATGCTGGTAAAAAACAAGTGCATTATCCATATTGCTCACCCCTATTTGCACACCTGCACTTCCTCCATGCGGATGTTTGCCTTTTCCAAACCATTCTTCACCACTTACAAATGTAAATCTGTTGCCAAAAGGGTCAACTACCACAAATCTTTTCCCTAATTTCTCATCCGTGTAAATAGCAGAAACAGGAGTGTTTCTATCCATCATTTCTTGATGCGCCTTTTCAACATCACGGCACTTCATCATCACCCCAAATATGCCTAAATCACCCGGCAAAGCGGCAAATTCAGCAGCTTGCGGAGTTCTGTTGGTAAATTGCCAAATTTCAAAACCGCCACCTCCTTGCATGTTCATGGCAAGAATAGCGTACCTCGAAAAAGCTTTTCCACCTGTATATCTAGTCATTAATTGAGCGGTAGAAGCATCTTTAAAAACAGGTACATCCATTCCAAAATGAGTTCTATACCATTTAAATGCTTCTTCTGCATCAATCACTCCAATCCCAACTTGCTGTATTCCGCTTAATAAAGATAAATTGCTCATTTGTTTAAGTTGCTTTTATTCTTTTGATCAATATATAAAAAAGTGGTGGACAAAAGCGCTTCAAAAATACCGGTATCAACTCGAGTTTCCCAATCAAAATTTCATATTGTTTATTTTTAATGGCTTTCTCCATCTTTTGCGCACATCTTGCGGCACTTATTCCATTTCTTTGTCCATCATCCAGTTTCGCATGCGCATTGCCATCAGCATTTACAGCATTGTAGGAAATGTTGGTTAGCACTCTTCCAGGATAAATAAGTGTTACGTAAATTGGAATGTCTTTCAATTCTAATCTCAAGGCCTCAAAATATCCTTGCAATGCATGTTTTGAAGCGGCATAGGTGCTTCTGAGCGTGAAACCAAACTTCCCGGCAATACTGCTTACCACAGCGATATGACCGCTTTTTTGCCTCACAAAATAAGGAAGCAAAGCTTTGGTCAGTGCTACAGGAGCAAAGTAATTTAGTTCCATAAGATTTCTTTCCACACTTTCTGCAGTTTCCATAGCTAAGCCGCGTTGACTTACGCCCGCATTATTGACAAGTATATCAATCTTTCCGAAAATTCCCCAAGCATTTTTTGCAATTTCAGGATGATTTTCTATTTCCAACATATCGAAAACTAAAATTTCAGCATCAGCAGTTGCTTTACATTTTTCGCAAACAAGCTGCAAAGCAGCTTTATTTCTACCACTTAAAATCAGCTTATTCCCATTTTTTGCAAGTTGCAAGGCTAGCGCTTCTCCTATGCCAGAGGAAGCTCCCGTTATCCAAATATTTTTTCCAATTAATCCTTTCACTTCAGTTGTTTTTCGCTATATCTTATTTGCGCCCCCAAATGAAACAGTTTTTTGTAAGATTATGAATCATTTTCAAAAAAAAGTGAAGAAACAATTGGTACTTTTGACCAAACAAGAAAAATCAAATGATTGATACAAAATTACGCTCTTTTCTTCTCCTGCTGATTTCACTTCTTTTTCATCAACTTTCAACTGCACAGACCGATACCGACTTTTGGTTTGTTGCTCCAGAAGTAACTGTAAACCACGGAGACAGCCCAATTTTATTGAGAATAAGCGCACTCGCTACAGCTTCACAAGTTATTGTAACGCTACCAGCGAATGCTTCATTTGTGCCTATTGTTGTAACCATATCTCCTAATTCAACCAGCACCATTGACTTGAGTCCATTTCAAACTTTAATAGAAAACCAACCAGCCGATCAGATTTTGAATAAAGGAATCCATATTTCTGCATCAGCTCCTGTTACAGCATATTACGAAGTAAATTCATTCAATAATCCCGAAATATTCGCATTAAAAGGCGGAAATGCAAAAGGATTAAATTTTTACACGCCTTTTCCTTCAGATTTCGACAATGGCAGCTACAGTCCACCTGCAAATTCTGCATTCGAAATAGTAGCACTAGAAAATAACACTCTTGTAACGATTACACCATCTGCTAGTATTATTGGGCATGCTTCAGGAGTTCCGTTCACAATAAGTTTAAATAGTGGTCAAACTTATTCGGGGGTTGCTTCTAGCGCAAATGCTATTTTGCGGCCAACAGGAACGCACATTACGAGTTCAAAACCAATTTGCGTAACGGTAAAAGATGATTCAGCCATCAATCAAAATTGTCGTGATTTAATGGGCGACCAAATCGTTCCTACTACTGTTATTGGAACAGAATACATTATCATGAAAGGATTTCTGAATAACACAGAGAAAGCTTATATTTTAGCGACTCAAGACAATACAGAGATTTTTGTAGGAGGAAGCGCTACTGCTGCTGCAACATTAAACACAGGCCAACAAGTTACCTTAGATATTATTCCAGCATATACTTATGTAACCGCCTCTAAACCTGTGTATGTTTTGCATGTTGCAGGTTTTGGATGTGAACTTGGAAGTGCCATTTTACCATCTATAGAGTGCACAGGTTCTACAAGTGTTTATTTTACAAGATCTACCAATGAGCTTTTCGGACTTAATATAATGATTAAGACAGGTTCAGAAGGCTTTTTTAGTTTAAATGGCAGCAATACTTTGGTTCCTGCAAGTGCATTTTCCCCCGTTCCTGGATCAAGTGGAGCTTGGGTTGCAGCACAAATTAGTTTTACAGAAGCTCAAATTCCTGTTGGAAGCACTGTAACATTAGTTAACACTTCTCCCAATCAATCTTTGTTTCACCTTGGAATTATTCATGGAGGAGCTTCAACAGGCTGCAGATATGGTTATTTCTCAGATTTTTCAGGTATTAGTTTGGGTGGCGATAAAACAATTTGTATCAACGATTCTATTACTTTAGATGCTGGCCCTTTAAAAGATAGTTATGAGTGGAGTACAGGTGATACAGTGCAAACCATTACGATTACCGACCCAGGACAATATTGGATAGTTACGGTTAAAGATGGTTGCACGTCCGCTGATACAATTAATGTATTTGAGGAAAATCCAATTATTTCTTTAGGACCAGATACTATTGTTTGTGGTACACCACCATTTTTACTTACTCCAGGAACTGGATTTGCGAGTTACTTATGGCAAGACAACAGTAATTTCCCATTTTTTCAAGCGCAACAAAATGGGACATTTGCAGTAGAAATTTCCACATTTGCAGGTTGCATAGCACGTGATACTGTTTCTGTAGAATTCAGAGCCATACCTCAAGCATTAACAATTTCTGGGAATACTCCTATTTGTGAAGGCGACACGCTTCTAATTTCTAGTTCTCCAGGAACTGACATTGAATGGACAGGTCCAAATGGATTTACATCAACACAACAAAATTTAACATTTAATCCTTCAACTTTTAGCAATAACGGAACGTATTCGGTTACCCAAACGGTGAATGGCTGCAGCAGTTTTGCAACATTTTACAATGCTATTGTTAACCCAACTCCTGAGCCTAATATTATTGGCGACACATTAATATGCGCTGGAGTTCAAGTAAACTTATTTGCTTCGCCGGGTGGTTTCTCTTCTTACAATTGGAATACAGGCAGCAATGATGCGAGTATTTTTGTGTCGGAAGGGGAGTATTGGGTAGAAGTTATTTCTGTTGCTGGTTGCATTGGAAGCGATAGTGCTACTGTATATCTAGTAGAACCAATTGCTAATTTTGTTTCTACTCCCCCAACAACAGCTCTTGTAAATACTAACGTTCAATTTACAGATTCTACATTGGTTTCACCTTTAAGTCCTTTGGTTAATGTTTATTGGGATTTTGGTGATAGTACAACATCTACTGATACAAATCCAATACATGTATATCCAGATACAGGAACATACACTGTAACTTATGTAGTTGTAAATGAAGAAGGTTGCATAGATACCATCACCAAGCAAATTAAGATAATTGACAAGGTTATTATTCCTAATGTATTTTCTCCAAATGGTGATAATATAAATGACTTATTTGTAATAGAAAATCTTGAAGCATTTAAGAACGTAAGTTTAAGAATATTTAACAGATGGGGTAGATTATTGTACCAAAGTGATGATTATGAAAACACTTGGAATGGAGAAAACGTAACAGATGGTACTTATTTTTATGTATTGTTTATACCTGATGCTTCTACAAAAGAATATAAAGGAACTATAACTATTCTAAGTAAATAGGTTCGATAAAAAACGGATTATGTAAAAAATTCACAACAACTCTTCTTTTTTTGATAGATAGTTGTAATTTGCCTCCTCTTCTATTTTTTTATATCTACCTATATGCAGAAAGTTTTCCCTATACAAAGGACAATAGCATTATTTAGTTTTCTTATTTTATTTCTTTGTATCAATAAGTTAACTGCTCAAAACTTATCTGGAAAAATTTCTGACTCTAAAACGGGAGAAACTTTAATTGGAGCAACTATTGCCTTAAAAGGTACAACTATAGGTGCCCAAGCAGATGTAAATGGAAATTTCACCATTTTAAATCCAGGAGCAACGCCATTTACAGTTGTCGTTTCTTTCATCGGTTATACTAATAAAGAAATTGTTATTACGGATATTACCCAAAAATTGAATGTTAAATTGAGCACTAATGAAGCAATTTTAAGGGAGGTTGAAATAATTGATAATAGGTTAACAGAGAAGCAAAGAGAATCTGCCCTTACAGTGGAATCGCTTGATTTACTTGCAATAAAAGAAACACCTGCAGCAAATTTTTATGATGGTTTAGGAGCTCTAAAAGGTGTTGATTTGACTGCGGCTAGTTTGGGTTTTAAAATTATCAATACACGTGGCTTTAATAGCACTTCGCCTGTTAGGTCATTACAAATAATTGATGGTGTTGATAATCAGGCTCCTGGTTTAAATTTTTCTTTAGGAAATTTCTTGGGAGCTTCTGAATTAGATGTTCAAAAAGTTGATATTATTGTTGGTGCAAGTTCAGCATTTTATGGACCTAATGCCTTTAATGGAGTTATAAGTATGACGACCAAAAGTCCTTTTGATTATACTGGATTAACAGTACAATCGAAAGTTGGTGAACGTAGTTTATTTGAAACAGCATTTAGGTATGCCCAAAAGTTTAAAAATAAAAAAGGCGATGATAAATTTGCATATAAGTTGAATGTTTCCTTTTTACGTGCTTACGATTGGGAAGCAGAAAACTACAGTCCTGTTGATGATTCACCTGTTGGAAGCAATAATCCAGGAGGTTATGACGCTGTAAATATTTATGGCGATGAAGATTTAGCGGGTGGAAATGACCAATCAAACGACATAAAAACTTATCCAGGTTTGGGCATTTTTTATAGAAACGGATATCAAGAAAAAAATTTAGTAGATTATAATACACGCAATTTAAAACTTGGAGCATCTTTTCATTATCGATTTAAACCTGATTTGGAATTGATTTATACTTCAAATTTCGGAACGGGAACAACAGTTTATCAAGGAGAGAATAGATTTAGTTTAAAGAACATTTTGTTTTTTCAGAACAAATTAGAATTGAATAAAAAAGACAAATTCTTTCTTCGTTTTTATGCGACCAATGAAGATGCAGGAGATTCTTACGATGCTGTTTTGACTGCATTTAAAATGTTAAATACTTACAAAACATTAGAAAAATGGAACACTGATTATTTGACTAATTATTTCAATATTGTTCAAACGAGAATCAAAACCGATCCTGATTACCCACCTTTTGTATTTGGTCAACCCGCAAGTGAATATCTTGGAGCGATTGATGAATATTTAGCAAACAATTATGACTCCTTAGTCGTTTGGCACCAATCAGTGAGAAACCAAACGAATAATAATTTATCCGTAATAGGACAAGCACCATTTGCGCAACCAGGTACGAGTGCGTTTGATTCTACTTTCAAATTAATAACATCTACACGATTCAACGATAAATCTACACTGAAAAATGGAGGTTCCTTATTTTTTGATAGATCTGCACTTTACCATGGCACAGGCGAATATAAGTTTAAGCCAAAATGGGCAACAATTGTAATTGGTGGAAGCGCTAGAATGTACAAACCAAATTCTCAGGGCACAATATTTAGAGATACTGGAGGAGTGCGATTAAGTAACTTTGAATATGGAATTTATTCTGGAATTGAGAGAAAGTTTTTTACAGATAAATTAAAAGCCAGTATTACTTTCAGAACAGATAAGAATCAAAATTTTAAGCGCATTTATTCCCCTGCGGCTTCTTTGGTTTATACTCCGAACCAACTTAACACGGTTAGATTTTCTTTTTCTTCAGCAGTAAGAAATCCGACGTTGGCAGACCAATTTCTATATTATGATGTGGGTAGAGCCATCTTACTTGGAAATACCTCAGGTTATGATTCCTTAATTACGATTTCTTCCTTTCTAGAATATAAAAATGGTAAAACATTAGATAAATCTAAATTATCTTATTTTGATGTTTCCCGCATTCGTCCTGAACAGGTTAGGACTTTTGAGATTGGATATAGAACTACTTTATTTAAAAGACTTTTTGTTGATGCAAGCTATTACTACAGCATTTATAAGGATTTCATAGGCTTTAAAATTGGAATAAAATCCGACTTCGATTCTCAGAATCTTCCGTCAAACCTTCAAGTTTACCGTATTTCTGCAAACACTTCAGATTTAGTCTCAACACAAGGCTTTTCTATTGGAATGAATTATTATTTTAAAGAGAAATACGCCATCAACTTTAATACTTCTTGGAATGAGCTCAACAGAAGAGGTTCTTTAGATCCTATAGTTCCAGCATTTAATACACCTCGATTAAAATTCAATTTAGGAATATCATCAAGAGAAATAAAATTAAAACCTGCACACCAGAATTTTTTCGGATTTAATACAAATTACAAATGGATTGAAGGATTTTTATTTGAAGGATCACCTCAATTTACAGGAAGAATTCCTTCATATGATATGTTTGATGCCCAAATAAATTATACTGTAAAAAAATGGAAAACAGTTTTCAAATTAGGGGCTTCCAATCTTTTCGGAATTCTTCCATTTGTTAATAACAAAGAACTTTCAACGGGTGAGAGATTAAAATCGATGTTTAAAAACCAACAATATCAAGTATTTGGTGGACCACGTATTGGAAGAATGGCATATTTTTCGGTGTTAGTAGATATTCCATAAATACCCCGTGGAGGGTAGATTATTGGTATCTTTGAAAAATAAAACCAACTCTTATGCAAAAAACAATACGTAATCTTTTTTTTATTGCAGCTACTCTTTCTTTGAGCAGTGCAATAGCACAAACGGGAAGATATTATGAAGAAGTATTTACGAATGTAACCCGACAAGCAAACGTACAATACGGAACTAATTTCTATTTCACACCGCCTGTTTCACCAGACCCAACAAATCCTCAACAAGGCCCTTTAGTCTTAGATTTGTATACACCAACTGGTGATGTGGCAACCAATAGACCTTTAGTAATTTATTTACACACGGGAAACTTCCTTCCGAAATATTTTAATGGAGGAATTGGAGGTTCAAAAGATGACAGTACTTGTGTTGAAGTTTGTCGTCGTTATGCAAAACGCGGCTTTGTTGCTGCTTCTGTTCAATATCGTTTAGGTTGGAATCCAATTAGCTCTGACCCAGATGTGCGTAGAGGAACGTTGTTAAATGCGGTTTATCGTGCAATTCACGATGCCCAAACAGCAGTTCGTTTCTTTAAAAAATCTGTAGATACTGGAGGAAACATTTATGGGGTTGATACTACAAAAATCACGTTGATGGGTCAAGGTTCTGGAGGTTATGTTGCATTAGCTTACGTATCTTTAGATAGAATTCAAGAAATCCAGATTGAAAAATTTGTAGATGTTAATCTTGTATCTTACATCAATACTGCAATAGTAGGAAACGTTGATGGTACAGGAGGAGTTGTAAATACTTACAACCACGCAGGTTACACAAATGATGTTTCTATGGCTGTAAATTTAGCTGGTGCAATTGGAGATAGTAGTTGGTTAGAAAATACAAGTAAACCAATTGTTTCTTTTCATTGCCCATTAGATGGTTTTGCACCATTTGATCAAGGTATTGTAATTGTTCCTACTACAGGAGAAAGTGTTGTACCGGTTTCTGGTTCTAAATGGATTATTAAAAAATCGAATCAATTTGGAAACAATGACATATTCGCAAATGCACCTTTTAATGATGCATTTTCTCTTGCAGCAGATGCAAGACTTGCAAGTAATTACCCTGGTTTAAGTTTAAATCCTTCCCTTTACAAAGGTTTGTATCCTTTTATCCGTCCTATTATTCCAATTTCGCCTTTTCAAGAAAGTGCTCCATGGGAATTTTGGGATTCAGCAACAGTCGTAAATCAAGCTAATGCATTTGGATTAAATGGCTTAGGTATTCACTTACAAAACTTAGGAACCAATCCAGATATGTCTCGTGCGAAAGCTTTTAATTACATTGATACAATTGTTGGTTTTGCAACACCAAGAATGATTTATGCAATGGGAATTGATGGAGTTGGAATTAACGATATTGGAGCTAAAACAAATAATATTAACGTTTATCCAAATCCTACATCTACAGATTTTACCGTTCAAACTACTGATGGAAATAATATTGAATCGATTAGATTGTTCGATATAACAGGAAGAGTTGTACTTGTTAAAAATTACAATGCTGGTAATTTATTAATCATAGAAAAAGGTAATTTAAAAAATGGAGTTTACATGCTTGAAGTTTCAACGAAAGCAGGAAAAGCTACTCAAAAAATTATTTTACAATAAATTACGGTAT
>Ga0105044_10006879_pt1 | contig 15661 bp, 10 predicted proteins | sample MAT01_FD_78092 | JGI IMG/M metagenome (GOLD analysis project Ga0105044, IMG submission 78092) | Freshwater microbial communities from Lake Fryxell liftoff mats and glacier meltwater in Antarctica - MAT-01 | ecosystem: Environmental > Aquatic > Freshwater > Ice > Liftoff microbial mat | place... | reverse complement strand
TATGCCCTGCGTTTCCGCAAAAATATAAAGCAGCGCTCCCAATACCAGAAAAACGAGATTGACAGCCACGAGCACAATGGTAAAGGATACCATATTTTTTTGCGCTTCCCTGATATTGCGGCAGCTCAGGTTTTTTTGCATCATATCCTGATCCAGTCCAGTCATTGTGATCGTAATAAACATTCCGGCCAGAAACTGTTTCAGGAAAAACTTCGGATCATTCGGATCGTCGAGAAAGAATATGCGGCTATACCGGCTGTTTTCAACTGTTTCCATCAAACCCGCTGCATCCAAACCGAGTGCAGACGAAATGGCATATACAGAAATGCCGACTGCAAGCAACATAAAAGCTGTCTGAAATGTATCTGTCCAAATGATAGTTCTTATGCCTCCGCGAAAAGTATACAGCCAGATAAGCAGGATGGTAAGAAAAACGGTGACAAAAAAAGGCACTTCCATATCCAACCGATCAAAAACAGATAATTGTAAAACGACTGCCACGAGATAAAGCCGCAAAGCGGAGCCAAGCATGCGCGAAAGCAGGAAAAATGATGCCCCGGTTTTGTATGCGTGTCGGCCAAAACGCCTATCCAGATATGTATAAATCGAGGTGAGATTGAGCCGGTAGTAAAGCGGCAGGAGCACAAAAGCCACCACCAGGTATCCCGGAATATAACCCAACACCATTTGGAAATAGGAAAACTGGGCATCGCCCACCCAACCAGGGACTGAAATAAATGTAACGCCGCTCAAGGAAGAGCCGACCATACCAAATGCCACGACATACCACGGTGATTTCCTGCTACCAACAAAAAAACTGGCGTTGTCACTCTTGCGGCCTGTAATTCGCGCAATGAGAATGAGGGCAGCAAAGTACCCCAATACGAACAGGATGATGGTAGTCGGACTCATGGGTCAAATGACCGAAAAAACCGAACGGTCACGCCGTGGAATTTTTCAAGATATAAGCGAAAGGATGTGCAGAATTATAACCAGAGCACTTTCCCGGTGAGCATTTCACCTTGAGCTGATTGAATTTGAACCACATAAAGACCCGGCTCAGATCGCTGAAGTGCCCTGGTCAATATGAGATTTTCGTCAGCAACCCCGATCTGAATGTTTTGTTGGTACACCACCCTGCCTGCGACATCCACAAGGCTGAGCGTGGCCGGACCTGAAAAGGTTTGGGGCAACAACATCCGCACCTCGTCTGAGGCGGGATTGGGATAAATTGTCAGGTTCATCCGGGCGTACTGGTTTGTCGTGGAAACTGACGTGGCGAGAATATCACGTGCTATTTCAAAATCAGGAATGCCGTAACCCAGGCTGTCGTTGGGATTGGAAAAAACATGCGCACTTTGTTCGATCGCCTGGTGTACTTCCCATGCCGTAGCAGTCGGGAAAGCCTGCCACAGACTCGCCGCCATTCCACACAAAACAGGACCAGAAAAGGAGGTGCCATTGCTGAAAGTGATGCTGTCGCCGAGGTTTGTAATGGCTGTGGCAGCGCCTTGTGCCATCACATTCGGTTTCACCCGACCATCGAAACTCGGGCCGCGCGAACTGAAACTTACCACATTTCCAAAAGCATTCACTGCTCCCACCGCCAAAACACTGTCGCCATCAGCTGGTGCGGAAATGTAATACCAAGGGGAATTGCCCTGATTTCCAGCAGAAGTGACAATGAGTATTCCGCGGGAAGCAGCCACATCACTGCCCCTCGTGATCAGCGTGGTATTTCCGTCCATATCAGCATAGCTGTAATTATCTGCGATACTATCGAAAAGTGTATAGCCCAAAGACGTATTGATGATATCTATTCCCATACTGTCAGCATATGCTGCTGCAGCCACCCAATTGGCTTCTTCTATTCGACGCTCGATCGAAACATCTTCGGTAATGCACAATAAATAAGAGGCATCAGGTGCCGTTCCGATCATCAATTGCGGTTGGTCGGCCGCCATGGTCGACAAAACGGCGGATCCATGGGTACTGTAACCAAACACAAAATCGCCGCCATGGACAAAATCAACCATGCCCAATACGCGGTCACTGGCAAACAGGGGATCGAGCACGCTCGCACTCATCGAATTGCCGAAGCCACCATCGAATACCCCAATCCACTTTCCGGCACCGCGAAATCCATCTTCGTGCAGTTGCAAACCATTGAGCATTTCTATTTGATTCAAAGCAACGCCGTAATCTGCGTTGGATTTACTTTGTACAGGATGGGAAGAATCGTATTCCACTGGATCATCGCCCGTGAGAACCGGACTGACTTCCACCGCTTCCACAATTCCGAGGCCGTCAAGGCCGTCGAGCACATTTTGATCGGTGGTTTCAATCAGAATGGCATTAAACCACTTCAATTGATACACGATGAGCACATCGCCCAGATCGCGGACTTGCTGAATGTAAGCCGGATCGACTGGCAAATCCCGAAGATCGATAAGTATATTTTGATTGTTTCTGCGGTCAATGGCCCTTTGGGACAGGTAGACCTCAGGCGCATCAAGGCTAAAAGGTGTATTTTCCTTATCGGAAAAATATACGAGGTATCTGTCCTGCCCTACCTGACCGAATAAAACCGGGGTGAAAAGACCAAAAAATAAAACCAAAGAAAAAATCCTATTGCACACCATAATCAAGTATCTCCCATTTAAACTCCACTCCGAGGCGTATGTTCGCCGCAGTTGGAAAATTTGTATAATCAAGTCGGGTATCAAGATCCCGGAAATATCTGTAAATCAGGCCCACATCGGCGGCGTATATTTCAAAAGCCAGCTCGTCTTCCACAAAATTTTTATTGTCGCGCTGCAGTACTTTGATTGTTTGCGGAAAAACTATTTCATTGTAAGTTCTTTCCTGGAAAAGGCTGTCGTACTGATATATCCACGGTCCCAATGTGTTCAGCGCATTGCCATCCCAGGTAGCCGGGGCAGACACAGGAAATCCAAGTTTGACAAATCGGTTGTTTTCCTCCACCTTCTGCGCGTTTCGGTCGGTTCTTTTGGCAAACCACACATCGCTCAAATTCCATTCCTCTTCTTCATTTGATCGGGTATAACGCTCGATTCGCTGACTGGTCTCACCCATGGCATCCAGAAATTCCGATTCTATGACCTCCCGGATAAAAAAAACGGTTGTGTCGTGGATGCCGGGAATGTTTGGGTCGGGTTGATCGTGGTAAACAGAGTCGGCGCGATATTCCACGAAAGTGCCAACAGCAATGGGAAAAAATCCATATCCCGCATTTGCAGGTTCCGTGTCCCCATCATCTCTAACGCAAGAGACGCATACCAATACCGACAAATACAAAATACAGCGTAGACTCATAGACTCGATATATACAAATTACGGGACCGGAACCCCCTTATTAAACTTTTCCCGCGATATTACCTTTCCACTGGTGTCGTATGTCACAATTTCACCGTGAAGTTCGCCGTCCAGATACTTGCCCTCCCGCTGGACCTGAGTTCCATAAAGTCTTTGCACCGGAAAGGTGTTGCCAAATTCATCCTTATCCTCTTCTGTGCGCCATTCGCCCTGGGCAAAATATTCCTTATACGAGCCGTGCTTTTTCCCGTTTTTATAATTGTACGCCGACCGCAGAATATCGTTGGGGTAATATTTTTCGAAACTCCCGTTTTGCAGGTGCTCCTCAGTGATATTTCCATTTCTGTACACGTAAATCACTTTGATTGAGCCGTCTGGGTTGTATTCATACCACGAACTTTCCTTTTTCCCGTTGAGATACGATCCTTCGATTTGCTTTTTGCCATCATCGTAATACATGGTGTATTTGCCCTCATATTGCACACCATCCACCACAGTGGCTTTGAGTTTGGGTTGACCATTTTGGTAAAATTGTTCCCAATCCCCATGTGGTACGTCGTCCTTATACGTCAATTTTTCAGCGACGCTGCCATCTGCAAAATAGACACGTGACAATCCATTTTTCTTTCCCTTCCTGTATTGCTCTTCGGAGGTGAGGGCACCTTCCGGTGAATAAAATCGCCAGGTGCTGTCGCGCTCCTGACCGATATACTTTCCCTCCGCCATCAGGATTTCATCGCCGGGATAATAGAGTTTGGCGCGTCCAGATTTGCCATTTCCATAGTCCACTTCTACTTGCAGGCTTCCGTCTTCGTAGAACCGCTGCATCATTCCCACAGGCTGGTCATCTTTAAAAGTGGCTTTGTATGCGGGCTTTCCCGATTCGGGGTGAAATTTTTCCCAATAGCCCTGTTTTCGGTTTTTGGCGTCGGTTTTATTGGGCCCTGATACAGATTGCGCTTTCGCGGAAAAAACCACGAGCAGGAATGCCATTGTGAGCGGTATAATGGAGACCTTATATTTCAAATAGGTCGGAAACATACTATTATTGGTTCTTTTTATGGCCATGTATTGAATCGGCAAAATTGGTGAATTCTTTGGCAAAATGCGACCATGAAAACGCCTGCTTTCTCGCGTCAACCGCCCGGGCAAAATCGACCTCTTTATTTTCTGTAAAGAAACGCACCAATGCATCGGCTATTGCTTCGGGTTTGGGATCAGCCACATATCCCACCTCGCCGTGCGGTACGATTTCAGCCAGGCCACCTACATCAGTCACCAACATGGGTCGACCGAAGTGATAAGCGATTTGTGTCACGCCGCTTTGGGTAGCGGTGCGGTAAGTCTGCGCGACAATGTTGGCTGCACAGAAATAATTTTTCACTTCCTCCTGTGGAATGTAGTCATCGAAAATGAGCACCCTATCGCGTATACCCAGCCGATCAATCTGATCCATAAAAGCTGCTTTCGGCTCATAAAATTCTCCCGCCACAATGAGTTTTAGCCCGAGTGCTGTGATCCGGCTGTCGCCAAATGCCTCGATGAGCAAATCAAGACCTTTGTATCGCCTCACAAATCCAAAAAATAAAACATAGGAATCATCTGCCGACGACGGAGAAGTCCGTATTGAAAGGCCGAGCGCCTGCCGCGCTTGCGCTTTGGTGACAGGTGCACCAAAAACATCATAAACCGGATGGGGATGGGTATGGGTGGGTCGTCCGGGGGCGAGCATTTCCAGGTCTTTCGCCACACTTTTTGAGAGCGTGAAGAATGCATCACAATGCCTGAAAAACCATTGCGACAGGGTTTTATCGAAGCGATGGGGTTCGTGGGGTATGGCATTGTCTACCAATCCAATCACCGGGATGCCGTGGTTTTGAAGATATCTGGCAAGGGTGCCCTGTGCTGGTCCCATTTGCGGAAGCCAAAACCGGATGGCCACAAACCGCGGATTGAGTTTGATGATTTTCCGGGCAGTTTGAATCCAGGATAGTGGATTGATGCTGCTTAACCAAGGATGAACCACGAGATTTTTTGGAGGATCGCCTACGGCATTTTGGTTTTTTCCCGGGAAAAAAAAACTGGGATACTGCAAATAAAAACTAACGATTTCGCAGCGCTCGCCCCGCGCGATGAGGGTCTCGCAAAGCGACTCGTTAAAATTGGCAATGCCACCCCGCAACGGATAGGCCGGGCCAACCAGAATGATGGGTCTTTGGGACTTCACGCGGCGAAAATAAGGATAATGTGGTGAGCCAGGGAGTCTAAAGAAGTGCGATGTTCACAATAGTCTGATCGCAAACTTTTTTTCTAAAATGAAGCCCGCAGAGAGAGAATCAGATTGCGACCCGGCGCCACAATGCCGCTGCTGTAAGGTCGGTATCTTTGATCCGTGATGTTTTCCAAGCCAAGTCCGGCAGAGATGTGCCTGGAAATCTGATAAGCGGACTTGAAATTCAGGGTAAACCAGGATGGCGAAAATGGATTTCCATCCGCATTGATGGCATAAATCTCTGGTTTGCCCTGCTCTTCAATATTGAGATTGGCAAAGGAAACCCCTCCGCTATACTGCCCATAAATTTGCAATTGAAGTTTGCCACTTTCGTAATGGAGCCGGGTGAGGCCAAACCATGGAGCGGCATGGCGGGAGGGAGAAATCGTTCCATTGTCCATTTCTTCCTCTCCTTTTTGAAAATTGAAATGGGAGCTCAGACCAAATCCGTTATCGAGTTTCACTTCCACATGCACCTGCACGCCGTACACGTATGCCTCAGATGCATTCTGAACGGCCTGTACCTGAGACAATATGCCATCATAAACAATACTGTCCATGCCGTTTAAAGTGAAGTCGCGCCTCACGAGGGCATTGGTGAGCAAGGTGTAATATGTGGTAAAATCCACTTTCAGATGCGAACCAAAAACACGGGCCACTCCGATTTCGGCATTGTAAGCATATTCTGCGCGCAGAGCGGTGTTGGGCACCACCACTGAGCCCTGCTCAGAATCGAAAACTTTTCCCATATCATCCACATTTGGCGCGCGGAAACCTGTGCTCAGATTGGTTGAAATGGCCCATAATTCGCTTGGCGTGTACACGGCGCCGAGACTTCCAGTGAGCGCACCTTGATTGGAAGTCGACTGCGCCACGGGTAAAGGGTAAAACGGCAGGTTGTCTCGAAAATCGGCATCCAGCCCAAACTGATTGTACCGCGCGCCCGTATTGATCGCCCATTGATTGGAAAGATTGTAGCGATAATTGGCGTAGATCCCTGAAGATAGCCAGGTGGCATCCGGATAGCGTGAAGGGCCTGGAAGTTTAACGCCTGTATCCACATTCACGTTTGAGCCAGTGGAGGTCACATCGTTCATCACCCATTCGAGACCATAGAAAAAATGGTTTCTTCCGCTGGATTTGTTAAAGTCCAGGTTGACAGAATACGCATCTACTTCTTCCGATCGAATGGCTCTCGTAACACTGTTGAACCTGCGGTCTATTCGGCTTTCGGCAAAAAACTGATGAGCCAGACGAAGTGCCACCTCATCAAAAATGGCGGTTGGTTTTTTATAGTTCACAGCGAAATTGTTCATGACCCATTTCTGTGGTCCATAATTCCACTCAGCACTTTGAGGAAGGCCAGCATCGGTAAGGCGTATAAGCCTGTCGTACCGGCCATATTCGGAGGTTTCTGAATAGTGGATACCATATTGAATATCCCAGAATTCATTGGGGCTGAAACGGATTTTTTGCATGAGGTTGATCTGTCCGTAACCGGTGGGCACCTGCTTGCGGGGATCCTCATTTTCTATGAGCTCGTCCACCCCGTTCACCCGGCGCACAACAAACGGGCGGAGGTATTCATCTGGCCCGTCACTGCCCATGCGCAAGTCGCTAAAATTATTGTTGGAAATGCTGCTCACAGCAGCCCACTTTTTCCATCCCAGATTGACATCCACATGGGCGGTTTGTTCCTGATTGGCGGTGGCATAGCGCATGGCGGCATTTCCGTTTACTTTTACTTTATTCGTACTTGAAAATACAGGCGTCAGGGTCTGAAAAGACATCACGCCACCGATGGCATCGCTGCCGTAAGCCACAGAACCGGGTCCAAAGAAAATCTCGGTGCTTTCGATGGCAAATGGATCGATAGAGATCACATTCTGAATGTTTCCCGAACGGAAAATCGCCGTGTTCATGCGCACACCGTCCACGGAATAGAGCAATCTGTTTGTGGCGAAACCCCTGATCATCGGACTTCCCCCACCCTGCTGACTTTTCTGGATGAAAACTTCACCGGAGTTTCCGAGCAAATCTGCGGTGGTCTGCGGATTTTGGAGAGTCACATCCTTGGTTGTCACAGAGGTAATCCTCGTCGGCAGGGTTCGTTTGTTTTGATTCCAACGCAGTGCAGAAATCACGACCTGGTTCAACGATACCGAATTACGGAACAACTTCACAGTGAATTCAGCCGATTCGAGATCGGCGTAGGACAATCTTTGGGTAACAAATCCGGTCATGCGGATCTCTATGAGTTTGCTGCCTTTAAAGGCTGTAATATCGGTCTTTCCATTCGCATCGGTAAAAGCCTGGGCTGGAGGATTTTGAGATATCACGGCGACAGCACTGAGCGGGTTGCGTGTATCTTTGGATATGATGGTAAGCACCTGAGCCTGCAGATTGGCCGCAAACAATTGAAAAATAAGGGCGACAAGAAAGTATTTCATTTTTGCAAAGATCAAATTACGCATGGAAAATTTGACACATTTATATGCTTATCGGCTACATTCTCTCAAATAAATGTGAAAGCCTATTACCGCTAGCTATAGCCGCCCGGCATTTTGGAGAATTCTGACATGAAGGATGATCACAATGAACCAAAAACTTTCACACCAGTAATAAAAATTTGGCTAAAGCCTTCGGAAGATATTAATGATTCCATCATTTGCCGGGCGGCTTTAGACCCCGGCAAATGGATTCTGTGCAATTGGGCTTTAGCCCAACAATTTAAAAAGTTATTCATTTGGCTTTAGCCTAAATTTTTTCTACAAAAGAGAAAATGGGAGCCACGGGTGAAAACCGTGGTTGGAAGAGGGAATCAGGCCCGTCGATTTGCCAGCAGCGGCGGCGGTTCTCCATTGAAGGGATTGCTCCGCCCGATGGTGCGGGCCTCGATACCAGCAGCCCGGATCACAGCCCTGTCTCCAAACTGAAGCCGCACTTTGTCAAGCGCCTGATAGAGTTTCACCATTTCTTCGGTATCGTCAAACAGGTTGATCTGATATCCCCCGCTCACCAGGTTGCTGAAACGCACGCCGATGAGACGAACGAGTAAACGCCGGTTGTAAAGTTTGGCAAACATTTCTTTCACCTTGGCAATGATGATGTGATCGGCTGCTGTATAAGGAATGCTCACCTGCATGGTGCGCGTGTCAAAATCGCTGTACCGCAGTTTGAGCGTGATACAGGAAGTGAGCTTTTCGCCGCGACGCAACTGGAAAGAGAGGTTTTCGGCCATGGCGATCAGGATGCTGTCGAGTTTTTTCACGTCGGTGGTGTCCCGGTCAAAGGTTCGTTCTGTAGAAATGCTTTTGCGTTCGCAAAATGGCACCACAGGCGAATTGTCAATTCCGTTGGCCTTGTTCCAGATAATGCCTCCGCTTTTGCCGAGGGTTTTTTCCATCATCTCCTGGGGCATTTCCTGGATGGTGCCTATTTTTTTCACCCCAAGGTTGCAGAGGGTTTGGTAGGTTTTGGCGCCCACCATGGGGATTTTTTTTACCGAAAGGGGAGCCAGAAAAGGTTTTTCTTCTCCATTGGGAATGAAGAGTTCATTGTTCGGCTTGGCCTGCCCGGTGGCGATCTTGCTCACCGTTTTGTTTTTGGAAAGCCCGAATGAAATGGGCAATCCCGACTCGCGCATGATGGTTTGGCGCAGCTCAGAAGCCATTTTAATACAACCGAAAAACTTGTCCATCCCGGTGAGGTCGACATAAAATTCATCGATCGACGATTTTTCAAACACCGGGACCCGGTCGCGGATGATGTCGGTGACGAGTTGGGAGTATTTGGTATAATTGGCCGAATTGCCGCGAATCACGATGGCCTCGGGGCAGAGTTCGCGCGCCTGCCGCATGGGCATGGCGGAGTGGATACCAAACTTCCGCGCCTCGTAGCTGCATGAAGCCACCACCCCACGGTCGGTCACCCCGCCAATCAGGATGGGCTTGCCCTCCAGCCGGCTGTCGATAAGGCGCTCTACGGATACGAAAAACGTATCGAGATCGAGGTGGGTAATGGTGTTCACGGGGGTAAAATTAAGGTTTTTCAAAGGTGGGAAGGCGGTAATTTCACCAGAATAGAAAAAAAATAAACAATTTTTTTCTGGCACGATGGATGAAACTTAATATCAGGAAACAAGCAAAATCAATGTAACGAAAGAGAATTTTAGGCGTAAGCTAAGGCAATAAATCCCAATGTTCGATGTTTCATGTGGATAACTCGCCCCAAAAGGTGTAAATTATTCGACAGGAAAACTATACATTGCGATTTTAAAAGTAAGCCCTGCAAGGCTCAAATTTAACCTTACGATTCATTCTATGAAGCCATTCATCCCGGTTGCGGTATGTATGTTAATTGGTTTTTCTGCGCTTGGGCAGAACCAGTTTGCAACAACCAAAGGAAGCAACAATAAATTCGAAGAGGGCAAGGCCCTGACCGGTAGTGATTTAATGGAATCAATCTCCTGGAGTTTTGAAGATTCCGTGATGAATATTCCAGCTTACACCACTTACAAAACCTGGAACACCACCCGCGTACATCCATACAATTATAACCTCACAAAAATGCGCGACACTTTAATGATTCCCCTTGTGGTGGATTCATGCAGTTTTGCGCCCCCTTTTATAGGACACAAAACATCCGACTTTGGAAATCGCCGATACCGGTATCATTATGGTGTAGATGTAAAATTACTCACTGGCGATCCAGTGGTCAGCGCTTTTGAAGGCGTGGTACGTGTATCACATCACGATGGAGATTACGGCAAAGTGGTGGTAGTAAGACACAACAATGGTCTTGAAACACTCTACGCGCATTTGTCAAAACTCGAAGTACAGAAAGGTGATTGGGTGGAAGCAGGCGACATCGTAGGTCTTGGCGGAAATACAGGGCGCAGCACGGGAAGCCATTTGCATTTTGAAGCCCGATATCTCGGAGAACCCATCAACCCAAATACCCTCATCGACTGGGAGAAAGGAACGCTAAAATCGGATACCCTGATGCTGAGCAGCTCCAATTTCACGTATCTAAAAGAAATTCGCGCGGTAAAATATCACACCATTAAAAAGGGGGATACCCTTTCGGGAATCGCACGAAAATATGGTATCAATGTGAGCGCACTTTGCAAGCTAAATAATATGCGAACAAGTACTACCTTGCGCGTCGGGAAGCAATTGCGTTACAGATAAACTTCCCCTTCCGGGAAATGGCAAAAATACCGTCAAAAAAACCGTCAAAAAGACCCACAAATAAGACAAAGAAAAAGCGCGCCTGGTGGCCCCGGATTTTGCGCTTTTCTCTTTTCGGAATTGGAGCAGCCATCGTGCTGCTTTTTGCATTATTCGGCGCAGTCTACATCGGCCTTTTCGGTAAATTGCCCAATGCGGAAGACATCATAGGTCTGAAAACCAATAATGCCTCAGAGATTTATGGCTCAGACGGGGTGCTTTTGGGGAAATATTTCGTGCAGAATCGATCAAGCGTGGCATTCTCCGAAATACCCGAAGTGGTGATAGACGCCCTCGTTGCTACCGAAGACAGCCGGTTTTTTGATCATGAAGGAATTGACTTTTACAGCATTCCGAGGGTGGTGGTAAAAACCATCATACTCGGTGATCAATCCGGTGGCGGAGGAAGCACCATTTCGCAGCAGCTGGTGAAAAATCTGTTCGGGCGGGAAAATTTTGGTGCGCTTTCGATGCCTGTAAATAAACTCAAAGAGAATATCACCGCCCTGAAAATTGAGGAAGTATACGGGAAGGAAGAGATCATCACCTTGTACCTCAATACCGTGAGTTTTGGTGAAAACGTCTACGGAATCAAATCGGCGAGTCAACGCTTTTTCAGTAAATCGCCGTCCCAACTCAACACCCTCGAATCAGCTACTTTGGTCGGAATGCTAAAGGCAAATACAAGTTACAACCCCCGATTACATCCAGAAGCCTCACAAAATCGCAGAAATACCGTCTTGGCACTCATGGTGCGCGAAGGATCACTACCACCTGAAGATCTTAACAAACTTTTGGATGCCCCGCTTGATCTGAAATACCAGCGAATGGAAGGTCAATTTGGTCCCGCACCTTACCTGCGCGCACATCTCGAACCAGAAATAAAAACCATTTTGGGAAACCTGAAAAAAACCAATGGGGATTCCTATAATTTGTATGCAGACGGCTTGCGCATTCGGGTGGGCGTGGACAGCAGATTGCAGAAAATGGCAGAAGACCATGTGAAAAAACAGTTGACCAAACTTCAGACAGACTTCAACAATCATTGGAAAAATTCCAAACCCTGGGGCAAGGATGATACATTTCTCTGGAAAGAAGCAGCCAAATCTGTGCGTTACCAAAGGCTAAAAGCTGCAGGAAAAACGGATGCTGAAATCCGGGCGAATTTCAATATAAAAACCACCATGATGCGTTACACACCGCAGGGAATGGAAGTGGCTGAAATGACTCCGTTGGATTCGGTGGGGTATCATCAGATGATTCTGCAGGCCGGTTTTGTTGCCATGGATAGCAAGACGGGCAAGGTGTTGGCCTATGTGGGAGGTGCTGATTTCGGACATTTCCCATACGATCATGTGCAGTCGAAACGACAGGTGGGCAGCACATTCAAGCCTTTCGTGTATGCTGCCGCGTTGCAGGCAGGTCGTAAACCGTGTGATTTTATCGAAAATGAGCCCATCATTTTTTCCAATTATGACAATTGGTCGCCGGGGAATTCAGGAGGCGACAGCAGCGGGTATTACAGCATCCGTGGAGGGTTGGCGAATTCTGTAAACATTATCGCGGCGCGACTGATTTCCGAAACCGGTTTTGAACCGGTACGAGATATGGCACGCAGAGCGGGTATCACATCTTATTTGCCCAAGTTGCCAGCCATTGCGCTGGGCGTTGCGGATATTTCATTGATGGAAATCGTACAATCCTATGCTATTTTCGGAAACGGCGGCCTCGCCATTAAACCGTGGTTTATCGAAAGCATAGAAACCAGTACGGGCGAAAAAATATACGAAAGGACACCTGAGAAAGGAAAATACGTCATAGACGGCGATATTTCCAGAACCATGTTGAGTATGCTGGAAACCGTGGTGGACAGTGGAACGGCCCGATCAGCGCGCACCCGATTTGGCGTTCAGACCGACCTGGCGGGTAAAACAGGCACCACACAAAACAATGCGGATGGCTGGTTTGTCGCCATCACGCCCAACGTCGTTTGCGGTGCCTGGGTGGGCGGGGAATCACCCAAAGTTCGTTTCAGAAGCACAGCCCTCGGACAGGGAGCAGCCACGGCCCTGCCGATTGTAGCGGGTTGGATTCGGGAGGCCGAAAGAGATAACCGCGTTGCGAAGGCGATTGGGAAATCTTTTCCTGAAGCCGGGTATGACATCCAACTTTCACTCATTTGTCCCCTTTATATGTCAAGCCAAACAGACATATTTCTGGATGAACTTTTTAATAAAGATGCCCGACAGGAAAGACGCGCCCTCCGCGAAGAAGCCAAAGAAGCTGAAGCTAAAGACCCAAAAGATCAGGAAAAAGAAGACCGCTGGATGAAGCGGCTGCTTGACAAAATCAAAAAGCCGGAATAATTTAGCTGGAACACCCGGCTATGACTGTATCGTTCGGACGACTTTCGTTACCAACCGACGTGGAATAAACCGCACCGAATTAACCAAAATCGCGTTCATCAATCCATGCACTGCCACAGATTTCCCCTGCAACATGGTTTTGTATCCATATTCCGCTACTTCACGGGAAGTCGGGATGTTTTTGCCTTTAAAGAGCTTGCTAGCCTGCATATCAGCGGCATTTTGAAATCCACTTTTCGTTGGGCCCGGACAGAGCGCTGTGACGGTCACACCTTTTGATCTGGCTTCGTTGTCGACAGCCTCGGAAAAATGCAGAACGTATGCTTTTGTAGCAAAATACACTGCCAAGGTTGGTCCGGGCTGGAAAGCTGCAGTGGACGCCACATTCAAAATTCTCCCACCACCTTTTGCAATCATATCCTGCAGGAACAATTTGGTCAATTGGGTAAGCGCTGTAATATTCAGATTGATCATCTGCAACTCTTTTGCCCAATCGGTTTCGTAAAACATCCCATAGTCGCCGAATCCTGCATTGTTGAGTAGGTAATCGACAGCTATCTTTTTGGCTTTCAATTCGGCATGGACTTCCGCGGCCGCATCGGGCAAACTTAAATCTTTACTGATAACATGCACAAAAATGCCATGCGATTTTTCCAGCTCTGATTTGATCTTCTGGAGTTTGTCTGTGCTTCTGGCCACAAGGACCAAATCGCCCCCTGCGACCGCATGAATCCGTGCGAATTATAAACCAATTCCGCCCGAAGCGCCTGTAATCAATGCTGTTTTTTTCATGATTTTCTGTTTATGATGAGAATAAATGATGAATTTTGATTCATTTTCAAATAGTCATCGTCTGATACTGCCCCAAGCCATTTCAAAATACTGGGCCTGATGCGCTTCGGTTAAAGTTATATTTTGATCGATATGGTATTTAACCAATTCATGCACGGCGCCCATCAACTGAGCAAAAATTACTTCCACCCCACAATCAACGATGATGTGCTGTTGACGAGCAGTTTCGAGAATGCCGCCCAGAATCTGGCTGAATTCATCGCTGGTTTTCATCGATTCTTCCTGAAGTATAGGACTTCGATACGTTTGTTCGAAAAAAATCATTATCTCCGGATGCATATAATTAAACATCAGATAATTGGTCCATATAATTTTAAATCTGACAAAAAATCCTTCATCTGGTGCGGCATCTTTAAGGAGATAGTCAAGTTCCATCTTTTTTAACTTTGTATATAGCTGGTTCACAAGAACCTCCTTTTTATCGAAATAGAGGTAGATGGTGCCGGTGGCCATACCCGCCAATTTGGCTACGTCGGCCATCTTTAGCCCTGTGAGGCCGTTTTTCATTACCAGGCTCAAAGCAGCACCGTATAGGGCCTCAATTTTTGCAGGTTCTTTTGTTCGTGACATGGGACAAAAATAATGAACAATGATTCATTTTACGCATAAAGTTTATTCAGAGAATTTGGATTTGGGAATGCAGATTCGGCATTCTGTGTGAATAACACCGACCAGAATATGTAATTCTTGTTCATTAGTTTACACAGATTACACACGGATTTTGAGCTTTTTTGGCTCAAATTGCTGGCCCGAAAGGCCAAATTCGTTTGATCTTTTGCGTTGATAAACTCTGGAAGCAGTGCGGTTAAATTTTACGATTTTTGCACTGCGTTCACTGAGATTGTTTTATTTGCCTGCTACTTCACTGATTTGGAAGGTTGAATGGGAAAGTTGTCATGGAAGGTATATTTATGATTATTAATTTAATGAAAAGTCGGCATTTTCCTTTTATTTCAATTCTGGTGGTCTTCCTGACCATTTTCTGGTGGTTCGGCCTTTCGGCAAAAAAACAAACGCCGGAAAAAATAAACGGCATTTCCCTGGAGTCCCCTCCAGAAAGAATCAATCCCACGCAAATGGCAGAAGTAAAGAACCTCGATGTCAATTGGGTGGCTGTAATACCCTATGCTTTTTCCCGGCAGGGCGAACCGGAAGTTTACTTTGACCATGGCAATCAATGGTGGGGAGAGCGCAGTGATGGGGCTGCTGAAATGATTCAAATGGCGAAAAAGCAAAATCTTCGGGTGATGCTAAAGCCGCAAATCTGGTTGCATGGGTCGTGGATTGGTGATTATGCACTTTTGACCGGAGATCAATGGACGCTTTGGGAAATATCGTATGCCGATTATATTCTCCATTTCGCCACTCTTGCAGACAGCATGCAGGTGGATTTGTTTTGTATTGGTACAGAGTTGAAAAGTGTCAGCCTGACACGTCCGGCTTTTTGGCGAAAGCTGATACAGGACGTTCGAAAAGTCTATCGCGGAAAAATTACGTATTGCGCCAACTGGGATGAGTACCAGCAAGTCGATTTTTGGGATTCTCTGGATTATATCGGTGTTTCGGCGTATTTTCCGCTTTCGCAAAAAGCCCATCCTTCCCAG
>Ga0105044_10006875_pt1 | contig 15669 bp, 9 predicted proteins | sample MAT01_FD_78092 | JGI IMG/M metagenome (GOLD analysis project Ga0105044, IMG submission 78092) | Freshwater microbial communities from Lake Fryxell liftoff mats and glacier meltwater in Antarctica - MAT-01 | ecosystem: Environmental > Aquatic > Freshwater > Ice > Liftoff microbial mat | place... | reverse complement strand
GTGATCCCAAAGACTATTGATCCGGGAAATGGCCTTTCGTTCGACATCAAAGCGAGTAGCGGACACGAGCGAATCCTGACCGGACATTTAGACGGGAATATTACGCTCAATCTCGCGGAAGCGGACCCCGCGCAACGCGAGCAGGTACGCATGGCGATGAGGGAGCGGTACCGAACGCTGTTGGGCCACTTTCGCCACGAGATCGGTCATTACTACTTTGGCCTGATGGTGCATGAGCCTTACATCTTAGCGCGCTGCCGCGAGCGCTTTGGCGACGAGAGCGTCGACTATGGGGAAGCGCTTAAGGAGCACTACGGCCAAGCGAACCATCTCATGTATCAGGACGCTTTCATCAGCTCCTATGCCATGGCGCACCCCTCGGAAGACTTTGCGGAGACGTTCGCGCATTACCTGCATATGGTGGACACCTTGGAAACGGCGCTCGAATTTGGATTTGTATTTGAGCGCTTGACGAAAGCGTTTCCGCAAATCCAGGCGAGCTTCGATCTATTGATGCGGGAGTGGATGGGGCTTTCGATTGCGCTCAATTCGCTGAACCGAAGCATGGGCCTTCTGGATGCCTATCCCTTCTCAATCTCCGGGAAAGTCGGGGAAAAGCTACGTTTCATTCATGATCTCATTCACAGTTTGGAGCAATCGGCGTCGATGCCGCGTTCGTCGGAGAGCGTTGCGGCGGCCCCTCAACTTGCGGCTCCATGATGGGTTTCCTTGGGGCGGTTTAGGGTGTGCAATGCATAATTCAATAAAACTTGGTTCATCGGGCAAAACTTGGGCGGCTTTGGTTGGCGTCGCGGCTCTCTACGCGTGCTCTTCGGAAGGCGATAGTAGCCTCTTCACCAGCATTTCCGAAAATGCCACGGATGCCGTCGCACCGGGACAAGCCAAGTCTGGAGGGAATGGTTCGGGTGGTAGCCTATCGCCGCAAGGAAGCGGCGGAAAAGGGAGTGGGAGAGTAGCCGGAGGTGCATCAGCGAGTTCGGGCGGCGTGTCCTCGGGCATGGGCGGCGTGTCCTCGGGCATGGGCGGCGTGTCCTCGGGCATGGGCGGCGTGTCCTCGGGCATGGGCGGCATGTCCTCGGGCATGGGCGGCATGTCCTCGGGCATGGGCGGCGTGTCACCCGGTCCATCGAGCTCTGGTGGGGCTGGCGTGGTCGGCGCGGTTTCGATGTGTCAGACGGGCAGCGTCGACCGTTGCGACGGCCGCGATCAAAATTGTAAGGATGGGACCGCCGATGAACATTGTCCCGAGGGCTGCAAAGGAGCCGGTTTTGGCAATCACGGGTATATGTTCTGCCTCTACAATTCCAATCGCGGCGAGGCTCGCGCGGTGTGCGAACGGAATGGGCTCTACCTAGCTTCAATCGAAAGCAACTTGGAGAACGCATGGGTGCGCGCGACAGCCAGGGGGGTCGGAATAGAAACGGCCTGGCTTGGCGCGCGTGACACGGCGGCGGAGGGCACGTGGCTCTGGATCGACGGGCGCCAATTCTGGCAAGGCAACGCGGCAGGAGCACCGGTCGCGGGCAGATATGCAGCGTGGTTCAGCGGGCAACCTATCAACGATGGCGGCGCTCAAGATTGTCTGCTCATGCGTACGGACGGCCTCTGGGAGTCCATCGAATGCTCGGAGCCCCAGTCAGGGTTTGTGTGCCGGGCTGATTAACGCGCCCAGGCTCACGTCTCCGTGCGTGTCCCGTCCACCGAAAAGTGGTCGGTACTCCGATTATGCGCGGCCTGTACTCACAAGGAACTCGAGCTCTTCGTCAGTGATCGGCTCGCCCGCCAACAAGAACTCGGATAAGTTGTGTGTGAGAGTGGATGCAGGGCGCGCTTCCGTCCCACGGGAGAGCCATTCACGCCCGAGTGCGTCGGAATAGAATGAGTCGTAAGGCTCCCAATCGGTGATATCGCTGTTTAGCGGATTATCTCCGTACATCGCACTCATCAGCGATTGGTCGACCGAGGTGTCGGCTTCAAATAGAAAAGGGTCTTCCCATGGTTGAAGCTCTGTCAAACTACCGGGAAGTGTGGTTCGTTCGTGGATGCCCGGCTGCTTCAGTGTTAAAAAGACAAGGGCGGCAGCGCTCAGTGAGAGCGCCGAGACTCCGAATAGTATCCAAGGGTATTTCATGGGGTTCCTCCGATTTGGTGTGGGCGGTTCGCTGCAATTCTGCAATCGGCGTGCCGCGAGCGCTGCTGGACGCGCCCGCTTCATTGCGAAGGTATTCAAGGGCCCGCGACACACGACGAGGGCCTCACTGTTGCGTCGACGAGAGTGCGCCGCCAAATCGCCCCATCCGTGTCGCATCTGCATTGTACGGGACGATCCTTATCACTGGCGGGACGAAGATGGCTCATGGCTGGACAAGCGCGAGCGAAGCCTGCACCAAGTGTGTGATGGTGGCTTGCGTTAACAGCACCCAACGCGCTGCCCAGGGCCACCAAACGTCAGGATTCAACGCCGCAAACGTCCCGCCGACGGCCGCAATGGCTACAATACACAACCACAGGCCCACGTTTGCAGACGTATTGAGCGGCACCACATCGGAAACTTCTTGCTCGGGCATATCCGCGATATCCATCGCGTCGAGTTCTGGTATCGAAGGAGCCTGAAGCGAGTGCGCTCGTTCGGAGAACTCGCCGGCAAAGGGTGCCAGGGCGGAAGCCAACTCTTGAACTCGTTGATAGCGTAAGGCCGGGTCCTTCGCTAAGCACCGGCTAACGATGTTTTCGATCTCCGGCGGCAGATCCGCACGCAATGTTCCGAGCGCCTTGGGCTCTCCCGAAAGCACGAGCGCACAAGTGTGCGTCACGGTGCTTCCGTCAAAAGCGCTGACGCCCGAAAGGAGTTCGTAAAGCACGGTTCCTAACCCCCAAATATCTGCCCGCCCATCGACCACCGAAGATCCTCCGAGCTGTTCCGGTGCCATATAGCTGGGCGTTCCGAGTGGCCCCCCTGGATTAGTCGGCTGCCGCTCCGGATTGATCCCCTTCGAAATGCCGAAATCCAGAATTTTGATTCTCTTGGCATTGCTGCAGAAGAAAAGGTTATCTGGCTTCAAATCCCGATGAACGACGCCTTTTTCGTGAGCTTCCTCAATCCCCATGCATGCCTGGATCACGAAGGAAGCGGCCGTGGAAATGGGCAGTGGACCCTCTGTTGTTAAGAGCGCGCGCAAGTCCTGCCCCTGCAAGTACTCCATCACCATGAAAGGGACTCCAGAGGGGAGGCGCCCATAGTCCAGGATGCGTGCAATGTGCTCGCTCTCGAGCGAGGCTAGAACACGCCCTTCTTCGACGAATCGGAGGGCGAGCGACGGATGATGGGCCAGGTCCTCACGCATCATCCTCACGACAACCAGCCGGTCCAACGCGATGTGGCGCGCGCGCCACACCACTGCTTGGCCTCCCGTGGCAATATGCTCCAACAGCTCATACTTTTGATCGACGAGCTCGCCCGGCAAATAGGAAACGCTGGGTGTGGGCGCGGGAAGCCCACCCATTGCTGGAATGACTCCTGTCGTCACGATGTGAAGTTGGGGCAAAATTGCAGGGTTCACTTTTGTTCACGCTCCGCCTCTGCGAGGCAACCTGCATCAGGGAATCATTGATAAAGTATCTGCTCTGCACTGAGCGTGCCAGCTCCGACGAGCTAGCGCTTGACCGCACGTCTGGGCTACAGAGTGGTCTCATGTCTCGCGTGCTGGTGACCGCAGCCCTTGGAAATGTCGGAAGCGAGGTCGCGCGCGAATGCACAGAGCGCGGGTTGACGGTTCGAGCGGCTGGTCTCGCGGAGGCTGAATTAAAGGCCCGTTTCCCCGCCCTCGAATCAGTTAGATTCGATTTCCTCGATCGCGCGACGTGGGCCGGAGCGCTCACGGGGTGCGACGCGGTCTTCTTGCTGCGGCCGCCACCACTCGGTGACATGGACGCGACACTCAACCCATTCGTCGATGCGGCGTACGCCGCTGGCGCTCGGCACATCGTGTTTCTGTCGGTCGCTGGCGCGGACCGGATGAAGTGGGTTCCACACCGCAAGGTCGAGCTTCATCTCGCTTCGACGGGCAAGGCTTGGACGGTGCTCCGACCGGGCTTCTTCGCGCAGAACCTGAAGGACGCCTACCGACGCGACATCGTAGAAGATGGGCGCCTCTACGTCCCGGCAGCGGACGGCCGGCTGGCATTCCTCGACGTTCGCGACGCGGCAGAGGTCGCGGCGCTCATCTTCGAAGATCCCAGCGCCTACCAACAGAAGGCGCTCACCTTGACCGGGCCAGAGGCCATCACATTCGCGCGTGTTGCTGAGCTGCTCTCGGGCACACTCGGCAAAACCATCCGCTACGAGCCGGCCAGTATTCTGGGCTACATTTGGCACCTTCGCACCAAGCGCAAGCAGTCCTGGATGCAAGTGATCGTGCAGACCATCCTGCACGTCGGCCTCCGTCGCGGTGACGCTCAGGCCGTCGAGCCTACCGTCGAGAAGCTGCTGGGACGACCCCCACGATCGCTGGCCGACTACATCACCCGGGACGCCAAGGTCTGGCGATCCTGACGAGCGCTCCGACGCGCGCAAGCCTGGCGTCCTTCATTCTGGACGCTCCCGCTTCGGAAGGCTCACGCAAAAGATGGTGCCAGGCTCCGCCGGCTCAACCCAAATGCTTCCGCCATGCGCTTCAATAGCAAGCTTGCAAAACGTCAATCCAAGGCCGCGACCCAGGCGTGAAACAGTGCGGTAACCCGCATCGACTTGTACAAACCGTTCGAAGATCCGTTCGCGCATCTCAGGCGAAATACCGGGGCCCTTATCGGCGACGCGGATCTCGATGGCATTCTCGCGCTCAATCGCGGTTACGCGAATTTCACTCTTCTCAGGCGCATGCCGAAGCGCGTTGTCGAGCAGGTTTTCGAGCACCCGCCGCAGTAGATCCACGTCGGCCGAAAGCACTCCGACATTGATCGCGCGCCCGAGCGTGACACCAGCAGTTCTTGCCTTGAGATCGTGGGTGTCCAATAGGTCCGCGACGAGTGCATCGAGATCAACGTCTAAAAAGCGGGGTGCCAATTCTCCTTCTTCGCTCTTGCTGATGTCTAGCAAGTTCAGAACCAGACGCATGAGGGAGCGCACTTCGTCGCGGATGCGCTGCACTGAATCTCGGGCTCGCGCCGGCAACTCCGGATTCCGAAGCAACAGCTGTGCGTGAAGGTCCATCGAGTTCACGGGGTTCTTCAGATCGTGCACGACAAACGCGCTCAATCGCTCCTTTTGGAGCTGCAGACGCATCAGGTCATCGCGTTGACGACGCACGATCTCATAGTGCTCGCCAAGTTCAGCGCTCATTCGTTTCAGCTTGAGCGCAGCTTGAATGCGGAGCACAAGCTCGGTCGGGCGTATCGGCTTCGTGAGAAAATCATCGGCTCCGGCCCGGAGGGCTCGATCAAACGTATCGACATCGCGTGACGCGGTGAGAAACACGACTGGCGTCTCCCGACCGCCTGGCAAGCTTCGGATTCGGGCGCACACCACAGAGCCATCGGGACCCGGTGGCATGTGCACATCTAAGAGCACACAGTCAGGCTTTTCCGTCTCGAAAACACGGATCCCCTCGTCGCCGTTGGCGGCCAAGCACACCAGGTAGCCTTCGCCTTCAAGCGTTGCACGTGCTAACGCCAGGTTCTCGGGATTGTCATCCACGACGAGGATCTTGGGACTGATCTGAACCTTATCCATGATCCTGCCTGCCATCCGGACCTCCGAGCATCACTTGGACCTGGTGTTGCGCACCATCGTCGCAAAGCCTGAGAAGATTCCCAGGCACCAAGCGCCCATCCACTTCGAATCGAACCACGCCGCGACACACGCCATTGGGGTTCTCTACGCTGATGTGATAGGTCGCCCGCTTGTACCGATACGTCGCCTCAAAACGCTTCCAAGCTGATGGAATACAAGGGTCGATCTGGAGTTGCCCCGACGCTAGTCGCAAGCCCAAAATGTGCTGAATTGTGATGGTATACATCCAGCCTGCGGCGCCCGTATACCAAGTCCATCCCCCACGCCCCATATGTTGAGGTGACGCGTAGACATCGGCCGCCACTACATACGGCTCCACTTGGTAGGTGCGGACCTTCCCTGCGCCATCACCGTGGGAAATGGGATTCAACATCGCCATTAACCGATGGGCACGATCCCCTTCTCCGCTCATGCAAAGCGCGAGCACGGTCCATAAGACGCCGTGGGTATATTGGCCGCCATTCTCACGCACGCCCGGAGGATACGCGCTAATGTAACCAGGATCGGGCGTTGAGAGATCAAAGGGCGGCGTGAGCAAACACATCAGCCCCTGCTCCTTTCGGATCAGGTGAGTTTCGGCTGCCTGAAGCGCGCGCTCGGCGCGAGCTGGATCTCCGATCCCAGCGATCGTCGCCCACGACTGCGCAATCGCATCGATGGTGCACTCGGCTGCGGTGTGCGTTCCAAGCGGCGTACCGTCGTCGAAGAACGCTCGGCGGTACCATTCTCCATCCCAAGCGTGCTCGTTCACCACATGCGTCAAGTGCTTGAGCTGATTCTCACCGCGAACCATTGTGTCCGTGTCGCCGCGTAGCCGTGCCACGCGTCCGAATTTCTGTAGCGTGGCCGCCAGAAACCAAGCCAGCCAAACGCTCTCGCCCTGGCCACCGGTTCCAACGCGATTCATTCCGTCGTTCCAATCTCCAGCGCGGATGGTTGGCAGCCCATGGGGACCCTGGGTAGTGCCAACCGACAGCGCGCGCAGGCAATGCTCGTAGAGAGAGAAATGCTCGAGAGATGCTGGTGGACATCCGAAGAGATCCTCTTCACCCGGTTTCAAGCTTCGCTCTTCGAGAAACGGGAGAGCTTCATCCAATACCGAAAGATCGCCCGTGGCCAGCACATACTCTGCGGCAACGTATGGCAACCACAGCATATCGTCCGAGCAATTCGAACGGATACCTTCTCCCGTTTCTGCGTGCCACCAGTGTTGGACATCGCCCGCTGCAAATTGGCGCCTCGCGGCCCGAAGCAGGTGCTCGCGAGTGAGCTCCGGTCGGCAATGCAAGAAGGCCAAGGCATCTTGAAGCTGGTCGCGAAAGCCGAACGCACCACTTGCCTGGTAAAAGGCCGCCCTGCCCCAGAACCGACAACTGAGGGTCTGGTAAAGCAGAAAGCGATTCGTCATCAAGTCTAAGGCTGGATCAGGTGTCTTGATGCAAATATTGCCCAGCACATCATCCCAAAGTTTGTTGACGCTCTCGAACTCTGCCTGCACTTTTGCCGAGTCCGAATACTTGGCCGCAAGGGCGAGAGCCTCATCAAGAGAATTGCCCTCCGCCAGCACGAAGGTGACTTCGAAGGTTTCCCCAGCCTCGAGCTTTACGGGAAGCTGAAACGCAGCACAGGGATCGTAACCCGAACCCTTAGTGCCCGAGAGCATGACGCGTTGGAGGGCTGCGGGTGCTTCGTGGGAGCCGCTCAATCCGAAAAACTCTTCTCGATCGCAGGTCATGCTCTCGACCGGTCCGGAGCACGCAAACACCGCGCGAGCCTGCGGGAAAGGGGAAAACGGATTGGACGCCACGATGGCCCTGTCGGCTTCAAACCACTCGGTCGTCGTGGTTAGGCGGGTGACCTCACGCTGCCCACCGAGCACCCATTCAACGATTCCATACAGCGAGTGGCGCCGGGCTCGTCGACCCTGATTTCGAAGGCGGATCCGAAACAGTTTCGCTGGCTCCTCCCGGGCGACAAATACCAACAGTTCGTGCTCGATCTCACGCTCCGTATGCTCGAATGCCGAGTAGCCCGCACCGTGCCGCACGATATAGCTTGCAGGCGACCGTGCTGGCCCAGGCGTCAAGGATCGGGTTACGCCGTCCTCCTCATCACGCACGTAGAACAGCTCCCCCGGCGGGTCGCAGATAGCATCGTTGCTCCATGGAGTCAGACGATGGCGTTGACTATTTCGGTGCCAAGTCGCTCCGGAGCCAGCCTCGGATACGACACAGCCGAAGTTGGGATTCGACATCACGTTGCACCAAGGGGCCGGAGGCCTCTGACCAGGCCCGAGCACCATGAGATACTCGCGACCGTCTGCGGTGAAGCCGCCTATCCCGTTGTCGAAGGTGAGCTTGGGGCGTGTCAGGGTTGGAGGAGCGTAAGTGCGAGGATACGCCTGCTTCAGGCGAGGGGGTAACGTTGACGTCGCGGCGCCGTCGTTTCTTAACTGCTGCGCCAGCGCACCTCGGGAGGCGGACAGCACGACCCGCGCCATGTGACAAATCAGCTCCAGATCGGCTTCAGCGATTAAAGACGCTGTACGCAAGAAGACGCCACCAGGTTGGTCACGCAGGCTTTCAGCGGCGCTCGCGCCTATGAGATCGAGGAGTGCCTCCTTGAGGGGTTGCAGGTACCCCGACGGCTCATGGTTCACGATCATGAGGTCGACAAATACGCCGTTCAGCCGCCAAAATTCGTGAGCCAATAACAACTCGCGCGTGAGCTGAATGAAATCGGGTGAGTCGATGCGCAAGATGACAAGTGGCAAATCGCCAGATATGCCTTGAGCCCAAATCGCGGAGTGGCCCACGCCGCTGGAGCTTGGTTTGGTTAACAAGACCCGAAGCGCACGCTCGGGAAACATGATGCGCGAGAGCAACCGTTGAAACAGGTGCGATTGAGCAGCGCTGATGCCCACGTGCTGCAATTCCACCCGCGAATCTGCCCACGCCAGTTCGAATGTCCGATCAAACATATGCGGGGCGGCAAAGCTTTCTATTAGTTCGAGTGCGACCTCACGTGACCCACAAACCAGAGTCGTGAGCGAGAAACTTGCGCGCTGACCTGGTAACAGTTGCGTCTCACGTCGAAGCACGATCGCCGGATCAAGCACCGAGCCCGATGTTCCGCTGAGCCTTGCCCCCCACCCCACGCCGACAGGGTTCGCCAGGGTGTGTCCTCGGCCGACAAACAGCGCTCGTGATGTTTCGAAGGTCAGCCCTCCAATGCCATCGCCTTCACCTGTCAATATCTGCGCCACCCAGACAGGCTCTTCCTCAGGCTTTCGGGGACGTCGTCGTGCCAGAATTGCGCCCTTCAAGGGCAAAGCCTCCGTCTCAATGAAAAGGCTGTTGAAAGCTTGGTGTGTGCGATCCGCGGCGCGCGGCGCGAGGGCGAGCTCAAGGTAAGTCGTGAGATCGAGGCGGTGCGGAACACTATCGTGATTGATCAAGGTGAAGCGCCGCACTTCGGCTGGAAACTCAGGGGACAAGACGACCTCAGTCAGAGTCTCAATGGCGCCATCCCGTCGATGGAATTCGACTCGATCGATATGGAAAGAAGCTTGATAGGAATCTGGCTCTGCGTGAGTGGGTTGGTAACCTGCGGACCAAAGGCGTTGCGTAGAGAGGTCACGGACATAGGCATAGGAACCGCCACAGCCGAGCGTCGCGTCTTCGCGAAACCGGTTGATATCGTGACCCTTCCATGAGGTGTATCCGCCGCCATGTCCCGTAATGACCGTCGTAAGTTCACCGCAGCCCAAAAGATGCACCCGCCGTGCCCCGTCGGCAATTCCTACGTATTCACTTCCGTCCAGGTCAGGTTCCGTCGCTTCCGCTCGAAGCATCTCGACCGCTGGTATGTTGACCAGAGGAGTACTACTAGGAACTCGTTCTTCTAGCAAAAGCGCGGTGGCCTTGATCCGGGGATCGACGTGAAAGCGACGTTGCATCGGTTGATCGTGGAGTACATTGTCTAACGCAACCAACGACATTCCCTGATGATGCGCCATGTAGGCTTTCACGATCACGCTGCGGCGGCCCGGCGGCAAATGGGAAGCCGTGAAATCAATGGATTCGTAGTACCCATACACGCCTTCCAGATTCTCCAAGCACAACTGCTTGAGGTTTGCCAATGCTGACTTCGGCTCGATCAGCAGAGCCAACACACTGGCGTACGGCGCAACGACCAAGTCCTCAGCAAGACCAGACTTGAGGCCTAGCCCAGGCACCCCAAACGCCCGATATTGGTACGTCATCCCGAGGTCCATCACGTTGTACGCGGCCTCGGAGATGCCCCAGGGCACATCCCGCTCCTTGCCATACGCGATCTGCTTGGCGACCGCTGCATGGCATGTTTCGCTCAACAGCGTGCCACGGTAAAGCTTCGTGACCAAGAGCGGCATAAGATATTCGAACATGGAGCCGCTCCAAGATAACAACACTGGGCGTCCAGCTGTGAGCGTGCGAGGCCGCCCCAGCCGAAACCAATGCTCTTGTGGCACATCCCCCTTCGCAATAGCGACGAGACTCGCCAAACGGGCTTCAGACGCCAATAGATCGTAGTGCGATGTGTCGAGGCGCACGTTGCTTGCGTTATAACCAATCGCGAATAGGCGGCGTTCCGCGTCAAACAGAAAGCCGAAGTCCATCGCATCGGCAAGTGCGCCTAATCTTCCTGCAAGCGTATCCAGCTCTCCGCAGGTCTCCGCGTTGGTGTTCCGGCAGTCTTCTAGCTCGGCCCGAAGCTTCGCAACGTAAGCCTTGCACACGGAATGCTCTTCAGTTGCGGCGGTCGTTCGACGTGCTACGGCGTGCTCAAGCGTATCGAGCCACTTTAGCGGGTCATTCAATACAGCAACGAGTTCCGCGGGAGTTCGGCACTCGCCAAGCGCTGAAGCGAGAGCACCAAATGCAGCTTCGTCGGCAAGAGCGTCAGGCACCGCTAAAAGCACCGAAGTAAACGCCAGATGGCGACGGGCGTCCGCATGCGACTCTTGCAACCCAAGCTGCGCGCGCATAAGCCAGGAGCGTGTTTCCGCGTTCTCTTTGTTCACCAACTCCCCAAGGCTGAGACACTCCGCAGCAAGGCGTCCAACTTCAGCTAACTCTGCGTCAATCGAGCCCAAACGCGACCAGTTTTCAAACGCGGTCTGGAGCGTTTGATCGACCTTATTTATCGCTAAAACCAGAGGAGCGTTCGTTTTTGATTGCTGGGCCGCAGAACGGCTCAAGCTGAGGGCGTCCCGGGCCGCCAGAAGACAAGCGCGATCGAGCACGGGCGCATTGGCAAGCTCGCGACAGGTGACACGCAAGGTCCAAAGATGGGCAGCGAGGTTTCCGCTGTCGACGGTGGAAACGTATCGGGGCTCGAGGGGCGCCAACGTCGTAGTTTCATACCAATTCAGCAGGTGTCCGTGATTCTTTTCGAGAACCTCCAGCGTCGAAAGCGTGCGTTCGACGCTCTGCACAAATGCCCGCAGTGTGATGAAGCCAAAGTCGCGAGCTGCTCCAAGCCCCAAAAGGTAGAGGCCTATGTTGGTTGGGGATGTGCGATGCGCAACGACACCGCGCGGCTCCTCCTGAAAATTGTCGGGGGGTAACCAGTGGTCTGCTTCGCTCACAAACTCTTCAAAGAAGCGCCACGTCCTGCGTGCGACGGTGCGCAAAAACGCGCGCTCCTCACGGCTAAAGGCCAGACTAACGTCTCGGCCTTTTTCGGGGAGCATCAGCCACAGCGCCAAAAAAGGTGCCGCCAACCAAGCGCTGAGAATTGGCGCTGCCACCAGCAAGGAACCGCGCTCGAAGACTGCAATCGCCCCCAGCAAGCCAAGAACCAAGCCCACGCCCACTAGCGCGCGTGGTTCGAGGCGTGCATTTTTGCGCTTCATACTGCGCGTGACCTGACTCATCGTCGTCCACTCGAGCAAGCGACGATGGCTGAGAAACAGGCGGAACAGAGTGCGCACAATCCCATCAATGGAAAGCAACGCTTGGTCGAAGAGGAAGGCCGTGCCGAGCAGCCATTGAGGAATGCTGATGGCAAGATCTCCTCGGGCAGCAGTTATTCGTGATTCACCGCGTTGAGTGCTCCGAGTTAGATTAAACAGGATGCGGAAAGGGACAGGCGCCAAGTACGTGCATAGGATCGCCAACGTAACAACAACCGCTGACCGACCGCCGACTAGCCAGCCGAAAGACGCAGCGAGAACAAGCGCAGGGGCAACCAAACTCCTCCGAAGGTTATCGCCTAATTTCCAAAGATCGATCAGGCGGAGCTCATTTCGCACAAGGCCATCGCGTGAGGGAACCTTCGAGCGAAGCCACGGCAAAAGCTGCCAGTCGCCACGTATCCAACGGTGTTGACGCATGGCGGCCACGGCGTACGAAGACGGCTGCTCGTCCAAGAGCTCGATGTCCGTTGCCAGCGCTGCGCGAGCAAAGCAGCCTTCGAACAGATCATGACTGAGGAGCTGATTATCCGGTACACGGCCATCCAGTGCGGCCTGGAATGCATCTACGTCATAGATACCTTTGCCGACGTAGGAGCCCTCTCGAAACAGGTCTTGGTACACATCTGAGACGGCATGGGTGTACGGATCGATGCCCGGCGGCCCGGCGAATATCCGCGCAAAGCGCGACTGACGGGAGCTTTGCGGCAGGGTACCTACCCGTGGTTGAATAATACCGTATCCACGCACCGCACGCCGCGTGATGGGGTCAACCACTGCGCGATTCAGCGGATGTGCAATGGCACCGATGAGCTCACGTGCGACGTCGCGCGGAAGCGCTGTATCCGTGTCGAGGGTAATTACAAATTGGACGTGGGGGAGTGCCTCTCCGGACACAGTGATGTGAGCGAAGGAAGTATCCCTTGCTCCCCGCAAGAACCGATTGAGTTCTTCGAGCTTGCCTCGCTTTCGCTCCCAGCCCATGAAGCAGGCCTCGCGAGGGTTGAGCACGCGCCTTCGATGAAGAAGCCAGAAACGGGGAGCGCCCGTCTTAGGATGGCGAGCGTTCAAAGCGTGTATCCCATCGACTGCGCACGCCAGAAGCTCGCGATCTCCCGCTACTTCTTCGCTTTTTGCGTCCGTGAAGTCGCTGAGCAATGCGAAGTACAAGTGCGTCTCAGAATTCGCCAAAAATCGCACTTCGAGGTCTTCCAAAAGTTGTGCAATCCCTGCCTCGCTCTCCAAGAGCGTGGGCACGGCGACCAACGTTGTGTTGTCACTTGGCAACCCCTGCTTAAATTCAAGCTTCGGCAGTATCCGCGGTGGCAGGAGTGCCGTGACCACAACGTTGCAGAGACCAACGGCCACCTCACTGGCTGGGAGGATCAGCAACAGTATGAGGGGGATGCTCAGTCCGAACGGTGCATGAACACCAAGACCCAGGCCAACCAAGGCCACCAGGGAAAGAGTGATAGCCGCAAGTTGCCCAAAGTAGAAAAACGCCGGATGCGCAACTATCATGCGCAATGCTCGCTCTCTCAGCTTGGGTCGGTAACCAATGGTCGCCTCCAAGATCTGCTCGCCCGCATCGTGCAAGTAATAACCTACGTGGGCTTGCGCCAGATCCACGGTGGCACATTGAGACGCCTGTTTGGCAAGGCCAATCGCCGTTCGAGCGACGTCCACTTCCGAAGCAGGCGACCGACGCGCCAAACGCTCAACGGCGTGTCGACATCGATCACGCGAACGGTCGTCTATCTTCGGGTAGGCTAACGCGGGATCGCTCGCTAAGATGGCTTCTACTTCGCTCACTTGCGAAAAGAACTCGTCCCATTCAAGCGCACCGATGACGCGCATGCTGGTAATAACGTTGCCGATGGAGACCTGATTGGCGGCCTCCCAAAGGTGTTGACTCCGCGTCAACTCTTCAGGCGTTGCGCCCAGCTTTTCGCAGTGAATCTGAACCCATTCGTGCACTTCAGGCAGCGGTCCGTGATGCTCACGCAGTCTACGCATGAGCTGTACGAGGAACGCTTGACGTTGGGCGAACGGCGACTGCGAAAGCTCCTTCAAACACTCCTCTGCATGTCTGGAACTGGGGCTCTTTAGTAGTCTACTCGCGAAGTGGTCAGCGTGCGCGCGAATGGGCGTGGCGAGGTCTTGCTCGACCATGGATCCAATGATGACCAAGAGGCCCAGGCGCAACATGATGGGAACGGCCCAGAGCTCACCAATCGTAAGAGGCGTTACCCGTTGATAGGCGGCGACGTAGCTAATGAGAATCGACTGATCAATGCGCGCATCCGTGTGTCGCAGGTAATCTAAGCACAACACGTACACACGAGGGTAGCCCTGCATCGCGCCACTCGAGATCCGCGGCAGCTCAACGAGGTAACCTCGAGGCAAATCCTCATGAATCTCGCGGATCTGCTCTTCCACAACGTGCGCATTGTCCAGTAACCATTCCTCGGCGGGTGATGGATCACGCCTAAGGATCTGATCATCGCGCAGATTACGATAAGCGGCGTCGATAAGCTGCCGCGTCTCCGCTAGGCGCTTCAGCAGCGGGCCACGCGTCGCTTTTTGGATTGCCGGACCGTGGCTGCGAGCCACATCTTCTGCGTGCTCACACAAGCGCTCGGTTGTGTAGATTTCACCTCTTAGGTGCGGGTGGCGATCGGCCTCTGAGGATGGATCGACCCCTGGGCACAGATGCACTATCGCGGGCTCGCCCGCCCCAGCTATCAACGTGCTCACAACCGCGCGGGCCGGCCCAGTTCCTCTCGGGGCCTCGTCAAGATGGTGACTTCCCTGCGTCGCGCAACGGTTCCAAGCGGTGAAGCCATGACCCACTAGTTAACGGCCAGTCGGAAGGTTTGTTAGCACAGCCAACAAACGGCGCTTGGCCATGGTAGGTACAACCGGACGGGCCACCACAGACGGGGCAGGGTTTGTGCAATGAAACGGCACGCCAATCGATGTCTATGGAACTTTTAGAAACGACGCGAGACATTGAATTTCTCCTCCAAATCAGGCGGCACCCAATTCAAAAAGAGCAGGTGCGTCCGAGGAGGGCTGGTGCACATGTTGTGCCAAAGAAGTAAGCGAAAAGATGGCCTGTTTCGTGTCGTTGCCGTTTCATTTTTGCCTCACTGTGGCAGACAGGTACGCTTCGGCTCGCTGGCGAACTGTATAAGCTCGGAAACTCGCTGGCTAACGCCTCAAACAAGAAGAAATGACAATTGCCGGTTCGCTGGTGGCCCAAAGGCAACGCACGCAGGTTCTGCGCAAATGGCCTACCGCCCGCGAAGCATCAGGTGGCTTAATGCCGATTTTCATCGGTGGCACGTTGCGTGCTTAGGTGTTGATCGTTTCCGGAGCCATTCGAGGAATCGAGCGCGGTGCCGGATCAAACGGTTGAACTTTCAAGGAGCAGCACTCATGAACAAAGATCAAGCAAACGGCGCGTGGGATTCGATCAAGGGGAAAGCGAAGCGCATCTGGGGCGAGCTTACGGACGACGACATTATGAAGGCCGAAGGCTCCGCAGATAAGCTTTATGGCACCATTCAGAGCCGTTTTGGGGACACCAAGGAACAAATCAAGGCAAAAATCGACGCGCTTCACATTTAAGTGAGCGAGCAATCATCAACCCTTTCCTGAACGCATTTGAGGTTATCATGTTGTGGACAATTGCAGTAGTTTTAATGGTCCTTTGGGCTCTCGGGCTCGTCACTTCCTACACGATGGGTGGGTTCATCCACATTCTGATCGTCGTGGCGGTGGTGATGGTTCTAATCAATCTGATCAGCGGTCGGCGGTCGTCAGTCTAGCAATCATCCACTCGGCCGAGGCAAACAACCTCGGCTGAGGCAGAATGCCACACACGGGTTTGAGCGGATTT
>Ga0105044_10006873_pt1 | contig 15670 bp, 14 predicted proteins | sample MAT01_FD_78092 | JGI IMG/M metagenome (GOLD analysis project Ga0105044, IMG submission 78092) | Freshwater microbial communities from Lake Fryxell liftoff mats and glacier meltwater in Antarctica - MAT-01 | ecosystem: Environmental > Aquatic > Freshwater > Ice > Liftoff microbial mat | place... | reverse complement strand
CCGCTCCACCTGCCTGACCTTCGTCTTGTGTCTCGAGGAGCTGGAGGCGTGGTCAACGTCACACCCCCGACACCTTCCGATCGTCATCCAGATCGAGGCCAAGGACGGCGAGATCGCGGATCCACTGAACCTTGGCTTCGTGCAGCCCATCCCCACCACCGAGGCCACGTTCGCGGCGCTCGAGGCGGAGATCCTCTCGGTGCTCGACGAGGACCAGCTGGTGACGGTGGGCGACGTGCAGGGCTCCCATGACACCGCGCGGGCCGCGGTCGAGGCGGAGGGCTGGCCCGACATCGACGACCTGCGGGGCCGCTTCGTGTTCACCCTCGATGACCGCAGTCCCAAGCGCGACATGTACCGGGCGATCCACGCCGACACCCGGGACCGGCTGATCTTCGTGTCGGCCGAGGCCCCGGACGACGACGCCGCCTTCACGGTCGTCAACGATCCCGTGATCGACGGCGACCGCATCCGGGAGCTGGTGGCCCTGGGCTACCTCGTGCGCACTCGCAGCGATGCGGACACCGCCGAGGCCCGCACCGGCGACACCACGCGCCGGGATGCCGCCTTCGCCAGCGGGGCCCAGATCATCAGCACCGACTACGAGCGCGAGGACCCTCGCTTCCCCGGGTTCGTGGTGGCACTACCCGGCCAGGGCGGCGCGGCGCGATGCAACCCGGTGAGCGCCCCCGGCTGCGACGCGTCGGCCCTCGAGGAGTAGCGCCGGTCAGACGATGCGGCGCTCCGTGGCCCAGCGCGTCAGCTCGTGGCGACTGGAGAGCTGGAGCTTTCGCAGGACGGCGGAGACATGGGTCTCCACCGTCTTCACGGACAGGGTGAGGCGGCGGGCGATCTCCTTGTAGGTGTAGCCCCGAGCGATGAGCCGCATGACCTCACGCTCGCGCGGGCTGAGCTGATCAAGCTCAGGGTCGCCCACCTCGGGGGGCGCCTCACCAGAAAATGCATCCAGCACGAACCCCGCGAGTCGCGGGGAGAACACCGCGTCTCCGTCACGCACCCGGGTGACCGCCGCGGCAAGGTCGACCGAGGAGATCGTCTTGGTGACGTAGCCCCGAGCGCCGGCGCGGATCACGGCGATGACATCCTCCGCGGCGTCGGATACCGACAGCGCAAGGAACACGAGGTCGGGCCGTTCGGGCTTGAGGGTCTCGAGCACGGCCTTGCCCCCTCCGCCCGGCAGGTGCACGTCGAGGAGCACTACCTCCGGGTCGGTCGCCCGGATCCCCTCCACGGCCGACTCGACGTCGGCCGCCTCGCCCACGATGTCGACGGCATCACCGAGCTCGGCCCGCACGCCGGCGCGGAACATCTGGTGGTCGTCGACGAGGAACACGCGCGGTGCGGTCATGCGCTCGGCTCCCGCTCGGGGGTGCGGCCCACCTCGAGCACGACCTCGGTGCCACCCCCTGGGTTGGAGTGCACCTCCGCTCGACCCCCGTGGCGAGCCATTCGCCCGATGATCGACTCGCGCACGCCGACGCGCCCGGGCTCGACCTCGTCGGGTACGAACCCCTGGCCGCGATCGCGCACGTAGGCGGTGACCTTCTCCGCCTCGACCTCGACGTACACCGACACGTCGTCGACCCCCGCGTGGCGGGCCGCGTTGAGCGTGGCCTCCCGCACGGCGGCCACCAGTGCGTCGAGCCGCGGCTCCAGAGGACACTCCCCCACCACGACCAGATCGACCTCGACGTCGTGCTGGTCCTCCACCTCGGTGACCACTCGCTCGAGCGAAGCCGCGAGGCTCGCTATCCCATCGACGCCGTCCGGGGGACGCTCGTCGAACAGCCAGGCCCGCAGCTCGCGCTCCTGCCTCCGAGCCAGCGTGCGCGCTCGCCCGGGCGCATCGGCACGCTGGATGAGTGCCAAGGTCTGGAGGACCGAGTCGTGCAGATGGGCGGCGATCTCGGACCGCTCCTCCGATCGGATGCGCTGCCGACGCTCCACCCCAAGGTCGCGCCAGAGTCGCAGGATCCACGGACCCAGGAGCAAGGACACGCCTACCCCGGTCGCCAGCACGGCCAACCCGAGCTGACCGATCGTCTCGAGAGCACCGCCGGAGGCGAACAGGAGCCCCAGACCCACCACCAGCAACACCCCACCACCGAGGCAGCGGAGGAGCAGGCCGCCGGTGCGGTTCGTCTCATCGGTGCGCGCCCATACGAGGCCCAGACCGACGGCGGCGAGGGCCACGGCCCACACGAACCCAGCCGGCAAGAGGAGCCCCGCCTGTCCGAAGAGCAGCAGGGTGCCGATCGTCAGCAGCCCGAGGCCCACCGTGCGCTCCGCCGATGGCGAAGGCCGATGGCTCACCCGTCCGGGGGACGCCGTCGGGAGCATGCCCCACCCCACGAGATAGAGCGCGAGGCCCAGCCCGTTGGCGAGGCTCAGCACCACCAGCGCCAGCCGCATCGCGATGGGATCCACCCCGAGATACCCACCCAGACCGCCGGCCACCCCGGCCACCACTCGGTCGTTGGGCGAGCGCGCTAGGTCCGAGGGAAGCCGGAGGAGGCGTTCGTCGAGGTGGAGGCGGCTCGCCATGATCTGACGATGATCGCACGACCAGCCCCCCGCGGACATCGGGCCCTCACCTGGATCGACCCTGGTTCCAGCCGCGCGGTTCAGGGTCATCCCCGATTGTCGAACGGACCGCTCGGCCCGATCCTGAGAGCCATGGAGCCCCCCACCACCGACGCCGGTCCCCGCCCCGGGCCGCTGCCCCCGCCATCCGCGCCCCCCGGCGGATGGCCCGGTCCACGGCAGCTGCGACGCCGCCCCGAGGACGGCCACGTCGCGGGGGTGTGTGCCGGCGTGGCGGAGTACTTCAACGTGGACCCCGTGATCGTACGGATCGCCGCCGTCGTGCTGCTCGTCAGCGGTCCCGGGGCCTTCGCCTACATCCTCGCCTGGACCTTCGTACCCGCCGCCGACCCGTCCGAGGTGCACGCCAACCGCGGGCCGATCGATCGCAAGGACCGCGGGACCCAGATCCTCGGGATCGTGCTGCTGGCCCTGGCGCTCAGCGTGCTCTGGGGCGACTCGTGGTCCCCCGCGCGCCGGTGGTTCTTCCCGCTCGCCCTGATCGCCATCGGGACCTGGCTGCTCCTCCGCCACGACCAGGGCAACGAGGAGCTCACCGACGAGGAGCTCACCGACGAAGAGCTCACCGACGAGGTCGTGGTCGGGCCGTTTGCTCCAGCGACGCCCCCGACACCGGCATGGGGCTCGGCCTCGCCCGAAGCCACCGACGCCCCGCCACCGCCCGAGGAGCCCGTGGATTCCGCCGGCGTCGGCGGTGCCCCTCCCTCGTCGCCCTGGGACCTCGCCGGTCCACCGCCGATCCCACCGGTGCCTCCGCTCCCCTCGACGACGACCTCGCGGCGCCGGCGGCTGCTCGGGCCGATCGTGTTCGGCGCCCTGCTCATCTGGGGTGGCCTGGCCTGGTTGTTCGGCGTCTCCGTGCAGAACGGGCTGGCCGTGGGCCTCTGCCTCACCGGGGTGGGCTTCGTGCTCGGAGCCTTCGTCGGCGGGAGCCGGGCGCTCATCCTCCCGGCGATCGTGGTGGGGGCTGCGCTGGCGTTGACCGCCCTCATCGACATCCCCCTGTCCGGTCCCATCGGCCAGCAGGCCTGGGCTCCGGTTCGCCTCGCCGACGTCCAGGAGCGATATGAGGTGAGCGTCGGGGAGGGACTGCTGGACCTCTCGGCCATCGAGGTGGCGGGGGGCGAGCGCCTCTCCATCGAGGCCAGCGTCGGTGTCGGTCAACTCGTGGTCGTCGTCCCGGAGGACACCGCGCTCGACATCACCACGTCGGTCGGCGGCGGCGAGTCACTGGTGCTCGGCGTCCCGCAGAACGGGTTGGGGGTCAGCACCCAGCAGTTCGTCGAGGACGGCGCCACCGGCGGCACCCTGGTGCTCGACCTTGAGGTCGGCGTCGGCCAGATCGAGGTGACGCGCGACCCGACCGCGGCGAAGCGCTCCCTCGACTGACGCAGGGGCGAGGAGCTACCCAAGCAGGGCGCGGGCGATGAGGTCGGTGCCGAAGGCGGTGAGGATCGCCAGGTAGAGGAGCCCGGTGGCGGCCATCACCGCCGCGTACTGGCGCTCCTTGAGCGCCGCCCGGGTGACGCCCACGAGCACGATCGTGCCCAACGCGCAGGCCACCCACATCCAGCCCAGGATCCCGGCATAGCCATCGTCGATCGTGCCGTCGATCACCGAGAGCATGCCCACCGGCCACAACATGGCGAGCACCTCGAACGGCCAGATGAACGCCAGCAGCCGGATCAGCTCGAGAAGCGGTCCGCGGGGCATGCCCGGCTGCACGAGATACCAGTGGCCCAGCAGCATCGCGTCGGTGACCGCGCCGAGGAAGGCCGCGCCGATCACGACACGCGCCACCGATAGGACGGCCGGGTCGCCCGCGGCGATGCCCGCCGCTACCAATCCCACCAAGCCGATGGCGGGCGCCACGAGGTCGAGGCCCGGCGGGAACTCGGCACCGGTGGCATCGATCTCGTCGCGTTGGCGGTCGATGCCGGTCATGGCCGTCACGCGAGCACTGCGCTCCTCCACCCGGTCACGCTCACCTCGCACCCCGCCGGCCCGTCGCTGTACCGACACGATGAGCGCTCCGAGCGACGCCAGCACCACCCCCCCGCTGGCGGCATCCCGGACGGGCACTGCCTCGCCGTACCGAAGCCCCGTGATCAGGGCTCCCACCGCCATCAGCAGATACGTGCCTCGCAGCAGCCACCCGTACCCCAGCGACACCTCCCGCCGCCGAGTGGTCACCCAAAGGAACAACAATCCCCCGGTCGCCCATTGCAGGAGCACGGTCGCGGCATCCAGTCTGATCACAGCCCACCGAGGCTAGTGCCGCGTCAGGTGACCTTCAGTCGGGATCGACTACAAGAGGGCGAGGTCGTGGTCGGCGTGGTTGAGGGGGTCGGGGCCGGCCTCGGTGGCGACGACGATGTCCTCGAGGCGGAAGCCGAACTGGCCCTCGACGTAGATGCCGGGTTCGATCGAGAAGGCGTGCCCGGGTTCGAGCGGGGTGTCGTTGCCCGTCACGATGTACGGGTCCTCGTGCTCCTCGATGCCGATGCCATGGCCGGTGCGGTGGATGAACTGATCTCCCCACCCGGCCGCCGCGATGATCCGACGGGCGGTGGCGTCGACCGCTTCACACGGGGTGCCGACGACGACGGCGGCGACGGCCGCCTGTTGCGCGTCGAGCAGCACCGCGTAGGCCTCGGCCATCTCCTCGCTGGGCTCTCCGAGGTGGACGCAGCGCGTGATGTCCGAGCAGTAGCCGATCCCGTGAGCGTCGAACATCGTGCCGCCGAAGTCGCACAGGACGACCTCGCCCTCGGCAATGACTCGCTCCCCGGGGTCGTGGTGCGGGCTGGCGGCGTTGGCGCCAGCGGCCACGATGGCGAAGTTCACCCGATGGTGCCCTTCGGCCCGGAGCCGACGGCCGAGCTCGGCGGACACCTGCGCTTCGGTGCAACCAACGAGGTCGATCTCGCCGGTCTGCAGGGCCAGGGCCACCCGATCGGCCGCCGCGCCGGCGGCGCGCAGCGCCTCCACCTCGGCGGCATCCTTGCGCGCCCGCAACGGACCGAGCACGACGCTGGCCTTGCTCCAGGCGGCCTGAGGCAGTGCCACCTGGAGGTCCACCACGAACCGAGCCCAGGTGCGATCGCCGATGGCGAGACAGCCGGCGGCACCGACCAGACCGCTCACGATGTCGATCGGATCTTCCGTCTCGCCCCAGGGGCGCAGGGTGAACTCCGGACGGTCGACCACGCGGGGCGCCTCGAGGCGGGGAACCACGAGCGTGGCCTCACCCTCGGCTGGGAGCACCAGCATCGTGAGCCGTTCGAGGGGCATGGCCTCGTAGCCCGTGAGATAGGGGAGGTCGGGGCCGACCGACACCAGCAGGGTGTCGACGCCGACCGCGTGCATCTGCTCACGCACACGGCGGAAGCGATCGGCGAAGGGATCGGCGCGCATCCCCCCAGGATGCCAGGTCAGGGACGCAGGGCCTCGGCGATGGCGCCAGCAACGGCAGAGCTACGTGTCTGCGGAGGGGATCAACGACCGCCGATGGCGACCGGCACGGACGGGACGACCCCGTCGGCGGCCTGGCGGGCGTGGTAGCTCGATCGGACGAGCGGACCGGCCTCCACGTGGCCGATGCCCATGGCCTCGCCGGCCTCCTTCATGGCCGCCAGCTCGACGGGTGTCCACCACCGAGCGACCGGCAGATGGTGCGACGTCGGGCGGAGGTACTGGCCGATGGTGACGATGTCCACGCCCACCCCGCGCAGATCGACGAGGGTCTGCATCATCTCCTCGGTGGTCTCCCCCATTCCCGCGATCAATGACGACTTGGTGATGAGACCGGCGGCCTTGGCGCGGGCCAGCACCCCCAACGACCGGGCGTAGGACGCCGACGGCCGCGCCGCTCGTTGCAGGCGCGCCACGGTCTCGATGTTGTGGTTCAGGACATCCGGACGCGCCGCGAAGATCACGTCGAGCGCATCGGGATCACCCTTGCAGTCGGGGATCAAGACCTCCACCGAGACACCCGGAGTGCGGGCTCGGATGGCCTGGATCACGGCCGCGAACTCGGCCGCGCCACCATCCGGAAGGTCGTCGCGCGCCACGGCCGTGACCACGGCGTAGCGCAACCCCATTCGATCGACCGCCTCGGCCACCCGCGTCGGTTCTCGAGGATCGGTGGGACCAGGAAGCTGCGTGTCGACCAGGCAGAAGCCGCAGGCCCGAGTGCAGCGCTCGCCGTTGATCATGAACGTGGCGGTGCCGTCCGACCAGCACTCCGAGAGGTTGGGGCAGCCCGCCTCCTCGCACACGGTGACGAGGTCGAGATCCCGCATGGTCTTGCGGATGGCGGTGACCTCGGGGCTGAGCTGCAGTGGCGCCCGCATCCAGTCCGGCTTGCGGGCGGCGATCTCGATGCCCTCGGTGACGCCGGCCTCAGTGAGCCGGGCGACCCGTCGTGCCGTGGTGCCCGCCGCTGGCACGACGGCACCGGGACCACCACCGCGGCTGAAGGCCGAGAGGTCATCGGGAGTGTGCCGCCAGACGACATCGGCCCGGTCGACGCCGCCGCTCCCCCAGCGTTCTGTCGCGCGGGCGACGACGGCGTCCACGACCTCGTGCATCGTGGCCGTGATGCCCTCCGCCCGCAACGAGGTGACTCCCTTGTCGGCGATCCCACACGGCACGATGTGCCCGAACATCGCCATGTCGGGGTCGACGTTCAGCGCGAAGCCGTGCATCGATCGTCCCCGGGACAGCTTGATGCCGATCGCACAGATCTTCCGGGGGGCGGCGGACGTCGGCTCCACCCATACACCGGGGAAGCCCGCCACCCGACCCGCCTCGGTCAGCCCGAGATCCTCGAGCACGTCGATCACGAGCTGCTCCACCGAGCACACGAAGGCGACGGTGTCCGCGATCCCGCCGCCCCGCTTCCCCGGCACCGTGAGGATCGGGTACCCCACGAGCTGCCCGGGCCCGTGGTAGGTGACGTCGCCGCCTCGGTCCGTGTGCTCCAGCTCGGCGCCCACGTCGGCCGGCGGCCGCAAGAAGTGCCCCAGGTCCCCGCGGATCCCCAGCGTGTACACGTGCGGGTGCTCGAGGAGGAGCAGGTGATCGTCAGCCGACGACGTGAACAGCCCCTTCTGGAGCGCGTACGCGTCGCGGTAGGCCACCCGCCCCAACCACCGAACGTGCAACGCCCGCCCAGAAGCAGTGGGGGTCGCGCAAGCCGTCACAGAGCCGAATCTACCGGGAGGAGCCAAGAGGGGGTCTGTCCGACGCAGTTCAGTCGAGATCGAAACCTAGAGCTCTTGCAGCCAATCGCGGGTTTCCAAGAGCTCCTTGATCTTGCGGAGGAAGGCGGCGGCGTAGGCGCCGTCAAAGGCACGGTGATCCCAGGAGAGGGCGAGGTTCCCGACGGAGTGGATGGCGATGCTCTCGGAGCCGTCGGGGAGCTCGACGACGACCGGACGACGCTTCACGCCGTCAGTGGAGAGGATGGCCACCTGGGGCTGGTTGATGATCGGCATCGTCAGCAACGTGCCGTAGGGCCCCGGGTTGGTGATGGTGAACGTGCCGTTGGAGATGTCGTCGGGGGTCAGCTTCTTCGACCGCGCGCGAGCCGCCAGATCGCTGATCTCTCGGGCGATCGCGCGCATGCGCTTCGACTCGGCGTCTCGCACGACGGGCACCATGAGACCCTTGAAGTCGAGGTCGACCGCGATGCCGAGGTTGAGGTAGTTGTGCACGATCAGTGCGTCCTCGGTGAAGGTGGCGTTCACCTCGGGGAACTCGTGGATGGCATCCACCACCGCTCGCGCGACGAACGGCAGGTAGGTGAGGCTGAACCCCTCCTCTGCCTTCCATGCATCGCGGCGCGCTCGGCGCACCTTGTCGATGACCTCGAAGTCGACTTCGATCGAGGCGTACACGTGAGCGGACGTGTCGAGCGAGCGGCGGAGGTGCTCCGCGCTGCGCCGGCGGATGTTGCTGTGCGGGATCACCGTGTCTCGATCACCCGGCCGCGCCACTGGCTCAGCCGCAGGCTGGGGGGCCGGCGAAACGGGATTGACCGGCGCCGCGGGGGCCGCCGCGGGGGCGACCAGAATGGGGGGCACGGGGGCCGCCGGCGCGTCCGGCACGGCCGGCGCAGAAGTCGGCAGAGGGGGAGGCGGGGAAGGGGTGACGGCTCGGCCGCCCGACTCCGCTACCGCGAGCACGTCGTTGCGGGTGATCCGCCCGCCGATCCCGGTGCCGGCAATGGTGGATGGGTCGAGCCCATGCTCGGCGATCAGGCGCCGGACCACGGGCGACAGCAGCCGGCTCTCGCCGTCGTCGACCTCGAGGGTGCGATCGGGGGTGGCAACGACCGGAGGCGCGGCGATCGTGGCCACCGAAGCCGCGGGGGCCGGGGCCGGGCCGGCATCGCCGATCACCGCCAGCACGACACCGACGTCGACGGTCTCGCCTTCGGGGACCTTGATCTCCGTGAGCGTGCCACTGATCGGGGAAGGCACCTCGGAGTCGACCTTGTCGGTGGACACCTCGAAGAGCGGCTCGTCCTCGGCGACGGTGTCGCCCACCGCCTTGAACCACTTCGTGATGGTGCCTTCGGTGACGGTCTCACCGAGCTGGGGCATCGTGATGTCGGCCATGTGCCTGCGCGCCTTCCTGGCTGCTTATCCGTGTAGTGGGCGACCCGTGAGGCTGATCATGGCCTCACCGAGCACCTCGGTCATCGTGGGATGGGGCTGGATCAACGAGGCCATGTCGTCGACGGTGGCCTCCCAGTTCACGGCCAGGTAACCCTGGCCGAGCTGTTCGGTTACCCAGGGCCCCACCATGTGGACGCCCAAGATTCGGCCCGCCCGGCCGTCGGGCATCTTCTCGGCGATGACCTTCACCATGCCCTCGGGCTGGTTGACGATCATGGCCCGACCGTTGTGGTTGAACCGGCTCTTCTGGGTGACGACGTCGAAGCCCGCGTCCTTGGCCGCCTCCTCCGAGAGGCCGGTGAACGCGGCCTCCGGTCGGGTGTACACGGCCCAGGGAACCTTCGCGTAGTCCACCGGTGCGGGGTTCTCGCCGAGGATGTCCTGGATGGCGATGACGCCTTCGATGAAGGCGATGTGGGCGAGGGCGGGGGTGGCGATGGCGTCGCCCACGGCGTACACGCCGGGCTCGCCCGTGCGGCAGCCCTCGTCCACCTCGATGAAGTCACGGTCCGAGATCCGCACGGCGGTGCCGCCGAGGTCCAGGTCGCCGGTGTTGGGGCGGCGGCCCACGGAAAGGACGACGACCTCGACCTCGAGTGACTCCCCGCCCACCGACACGGTCGTGCCGAACCCTCCGGGCGTGTGACCGTCGACCATCACCCCCGTGCGGATGTCGATGCCTCGGCCCTTGAACGACCGCTCGATCACCTTCGTCAGGTCCTTGTCGAGCCCGGGGAGGATCTCCGGCATGGCTTCCAGGATGGTGACCTGGGTGCCGAGGTCGGACAGCAGGGAGGCGAACTCACACCCGATCACTCCACCGCCGATGATGGCAGCCGACTTGGGGAGCTGGGCGATGGAGAGGAACTCGTCGGAGGTCATCACGACCCGGCCGTCGACGGCGAAGCCCGGGAGGGTGCGGGGCACCGAGCCGGGCGCCAGCACGACGGCGTCGCCCGTGAGCTTGAGGTCGCCCGAGATGCCACCGGACACCGTGACCCTCTTGTCGGCGTGGAGGCGACCGTGGCCATCGAGCACCGTGACCTTGCGGCTCGCGAGCAGGGAGCCGAGCCCCGACACCAACCCGCTCACGATCGTGTCCTTGCGGCCGAGCGAGGTGGCCCAGTCGATCTGCGGCTCGTCGGCCACGATGCCGAAGGCGCCGGCCTCCTTCACGTGGAGGTAGGTGGCCGCCGTCTCGAGCAGCTCCTTGGCCGGGATGCAACCGACGTTCAGGCAGGTGCCGCCCAACTTGCCCTTCTCGATCATCGCGATCTTGAGCCCCGCCGACGCTCCGTAGAGCGCCGTGGCATAGCCGCCGGGACCACCGCCGATGATGACGACGTCGTAGTGCTCGGCCGTGGGAACCACCTCCAGAGGTGCAAAAGGTCGCGAGTGGGGACTGGGTCGGACTCTACCGGAGGGTCCTCGGCCGCCCTGCTGAGCTACTGCTGTTGCGCCTGGAGCTGTTGAACGACCTGGCTGTGACGACGAATCTCCACGAGAGCGTCGGTGCTGGGACGGCCCGCGCCCGAGAAGACGCCACGCACTGGCGGGACGTCGTCGTAGTCCCGGCCGTGGCCGATCGTGATGTGACGTTGGCCCACCTGCTGGGCGTTGGTGGGGTCCAGCGCCAACCAGCCCCAGCCCGGGATGGCGGCCTCGAACCAGGCGTGGGTCTGCACCTTCACCTCGTCGCCATCCACGTCGGCGCCGGTGGCATCGGAGGACGCGAAGAAGTAGCCGGAGACGTAGCGAGCCGGGATGCCGATGCTCCGACACAGCGCCACGGCGAGGTGGGCATAGTCCTGGCAGACGCCCTTGGCCTTGGCGAGCACCTCGTTCACGTCGACGCCGATGTAGGTGGCGCCTGGCGTGTACTGGAGCGACGTGTGCACGAAGCGGTGCAGGGCGAGCACGATGCCCACGACGTCGTCGCCCGTGATGGCGGCGATCCGCTCGGCGGCCGACGCGATGTCGCCGTCCCACTCCGTGTGCATCGAACGGCTCAGGTACTCGACGTACTGGTCGCGGAACGACGCATTGGACAGCTCCACCACTCGGGGCGACACGGTGACCAGAGGCCGGGGCATCGTCTCCACCGATGCCTCCGCCATGAGCTCGAGCGACACATGCGGCTCGCGCACGCCGAACGTGTCGACCCGGGTGCCCCAGTAGTCGTGGTAGGCGAGGATCCGCGCCGCCGGGTGGGTGGTGACCCGGTACGCGATGAGCTGCTGGTACTCGTCGGACGCAGGGCAGGCCCGCATCTCGTTCTGCGAGCCCCGGACGATGTCGTCGTAGTGGATGCTGGTGCGGTAGCTGACGTCGTAGCGGTTCGTTCCCATCGTCTAGCCCACCTCCGCCGCGGGGCCGTAGGGGTCGAGGGCGTGGATGTCGTGCTCCTGAGCGCTGCGGAAGTACTGGAGGGCCACGGCCTCGGCCACCTGCCGGACGCCGCTGAGGAGCTGGTCGAGGAAGACGTGCAGGTCGCCCTGGAGCAGCTCGTGGGTGTCGAGGAACTCGAGGTCGGAGCGGGTGCGACCGAGGATGCGCTGCGGTCGGGCCAGGTTGGGGCTGCCGGCCTCGAGGCGCGCGAGATCGTTCTCGACGGCGCGCAGGCAGAACAGCACCGAGCGCGGGAACGTGCGGGACAGGAGGAGGAACTCCACCACGTCGGCCGGGTCCATCGAGGCCCGGTAGCGCCGCCGAAAGGCTTCGGATCCCGACGCCGACTTCAGCGTCTGGAGCCAGTGGTGGAAGCCGCCGGTAGCCCCCGCGGTGACGAGCTGCGAGTAGCGCACGTCCAGGAGGCGCACCGTCATCTCGGCTCGCTCGAGCATCCAGCCGAGCATGAGGAACCGCCAGCCGTCATCACGCGGCATCGTCTCGGTGGCCACCCCTGAGATCATCTGACAGCTCCGCTTCACGAAGCCGTAGAGCTCGTGCGGCCGGGCCTCGACGTCGGCCCGGAGGTTGCGCGACCGCAGCTCGAGGTGGAACCCGTTGATCGCCTCCCAGAGCTCACTCGAGATCAGCTCGCGAGCGGCGCGGGCGTTCTCGCGCGCGTTGCCCACCGCCGACACGATGGCGCCGGGGTTGTCGGGATCGAAGACGAGGAACTCGGACACCGTTGCGGCACGCATGCCCTGCTCGAGCTCGGCGAAGGGGCGATCGAGCCACAGCACCTTGAGCAGATCCTTCCAGGACCGCTCAGCCTCCCAGGGCATGGCCTCGAGCAGGCCGTGGTAGGTGACGTCGAGCATCCGAGCGGTGTCCTCAGCGCGCTCGATCTGGCGCCCGGCCCAGAACAGCGACTCCGCGTGACGGGCCAGCATCATCGGCCGTCACCATCGGCGAGCACCCAGGTGTCCTTGCTCCCACCACCCTGGCTGGAGTTCACCACGAGGCTTCCCTTGCGCAGGGCCACGCGGGTGAGCCCTCCGGGGATCACCTCCACCTTGTCCCCGCACAGCACGAAGGGGCGGAGGTCGATGTGCCGGCCCTCGAGGTGATCGTCGACGAGGGTGGGGTGGCGGGAGAGCTGCACCACCTCCTGCGCGATGTAGTTGCGGGGATCGGCCTCGATGCGGCGCTTCATGGCCTCGATCTCGGAGTCGGAGGCGGACGGTCCGATCATCATGCCGTACCCGCCCGACTCGGCCACCGGCTTCACGACGAGCTCGTCGAGACGACCGATCACGTGGTCGCGCTGCTCCTTGTCCCACAGGAGGTAGGTGGGCACGCTGGCCAGGATGGGCTCCGCGCCGAGGTAGTAGCGGATGAGATCAGGGACGTACGCGTACACGGCCTTGTCGTCCGCCACCCCGTTGCCCACGGCGTTGGACAGGGTGACGTTGCCCGCCCGTGCCGCGCTCATCAGACCCGGCACGCCGAGGATCGAATCCGACCGGAAGACCACCGGGTCGAGGAAGGAGTCGTCGATGCGGCGATAGATCACGTCGACCCGCTTGAGGCCGTGAGTGGTGCGCATCGAAACGACGTGGTCGTCCACCACGAGGTCGCGGCCCTCCACCAGCTCCACGCCCATCTGACGGGCGAGGAAGGCGTGCTCGAAGTAGGCCGAGTTGAAGACTCCGGGAGTGAGCACCACGACGGTGGGGTCGGGGTCGGCCCCCGCCGGGCTCACGCGCCGCAGCGCGTTGAGCAGGGACGGGCCGTAGTGGTCGACCGGGCGCACCAGATGGTCGTCGAACACACGGGGCAGGACGCGCGTCATCGCGGCCCGGTTCTCGAGCACGTAGGACACGCCGCTGGGGTTGCGGAGGTTGTCCTCCAACACCCGGTAGGTGCCCTCGGCATCCCGCACGATGTCGATGCCCGCCACGAGGCAACGGGCTCCGTGGGGCACCGAGATGCCGTACGCCTCCCGCTGGAAGCCTTCGCTGCTGGTGATGAGCCAGCGCGGAACGATGCCATCGTTCACCACCGCCTGGTCGCCGACGTAGAGGTCGTCGAGGAAGCGGTTCAGGGCGGTGACCCGCTGCACCAGCCCCTCCTCCAGATGGGCCCACTCGTCGGCGGGGATGATCCGGGGGAGCAGGTCCATCGGGAACGTGCGCTCCACGCCCTCCCCCTCCCCGTACACGGTGAAGGTGATGCCCGCCTGACGGAACGCCGCGTCGCGAACGCGCTCGCGCTCGGCGAGCTGGTGCGAGGTGAAGCCGTCGAGGCGACGGACGAGCGCCTCGTAGTGCGCCCGGGGCTCGCCGCCACTGGTGATGGCCTCATCGAAGAACGACTCCGGGTCGTAGCCGTCGAACAGGCCGGTCATCATCCGGGCGAACCTAACCGGGCCACCTTGCCGCCGGGTGGCGAAACCCTGTCGGGTTTCTGACGTCGGTTACTTCTGCGCGATCAGGAAGAACTGCAGGCCGCCAGCGATCAGGATCGCCATGCCGCAGAGCAGTGCCGCCAACAGCAACCGCCGGGTGGACATGCCGATCTACCGCCCGGTGAGGATGGCCTGGACGCCGGCCTCGCTGTCCGGCGTCACCAGCACGAGCACCTCGTCGCCCGGGAGCAGGTGGGTGTCGCCCCGGGGGAAGATCACCCGGTCCTCTCGCAACACCGCCACGATGGTGGAGTCGCGCGGGAACTCGAGGTCGACGATGTCGCGGTTGGCGGCCTTGGCATCGCTCGCGAGGGTCACCTCGATGAGCGTGGCCCGCCCGCGCTCGAAGCTCAGCAGCCGCACGAGCGTGCCCACCGACACGGCTTCCTCCACGAGCGAGGTGAGCAGGTGGGGCGTGGACACGGCGACGTCGACGCCCCAGTTCTCGTTGAACATCCAGTGGTTCTTGGGGTTGTTCACGCGTGCGATCACGCGCGGCACGGCGAACTCCTGCTTGGCCAGCAGCGACACGACGAGGTTGTCCTCGTCATCGCCCGTGACCGCCGCGAGGACGTCCACATCGTCGAGCGGAACCTTGCGAAGGTTGTCGACCTCGCAGGCATCGGCCAGCACCCAGCGCACACCCGCCGGCTCGCCCGACTTCTCGGCTCGTGCCACGCGCTCGGCCTCGAGCTCGATGATCGCGATCTCATGGCCCCCGCGGGTGAGCTCCTCCGCGATGAACGTGCCGACGTTGCCGCCTCCGACGATGACGACCTTCACGAACGTCCTCCAGTGGTACCGCCAGCGAGATGGGCGTCGAGGTCGGCGATCTGACCGGCGCTGACGGTCATGTAGACGACGTCGCCCTCCTGCGTGACGAGGTCGGCGGCGGGCACCTGGCCCACGCCGAGCCGAGACAGGGCGGCCACCCGAGCGAGACCGGGGAGATCGAGGTCGGAGAGGCGACGACCCGCCCAGCTCGGAGCGACCGGTCGCTCCACGAGCACCACGCTGGCGGAGGGGTCGGTCCACTCGGTGGCGGGGGCGTCGGGCAGGATCCGGCGCAGCACGCGGTCGGTGGTCCATTGCACGGTGGCGATGGTCGGGATGCCGAGCTTCTCGTAGATCGCCGCCCGGCGAGGGTCGTAGATCCGAGCGATCACCCGCTCGAGGCCGAAGACCTCGCGAGCGGTGCGCGCCACCATGATGTTCGAGTTGTCGCCGCTGGTGACCGCCGCGAGGGCGCCGGCGTCCTCGATGCCCGCCGCCCGCAGATGGTCGCGGTCGAACCCGACCCCTTGGATGGTGCGACCCGAGAAGCCCTCGGGCAGGCGGCGGAAGGCCTTGGCCTGCTTGTCGATCACAGCCACGGTGTGACCGCCGTCCTCCAGGATCCGGGCCAACCCGGACCCGACCCGGCCACATCCCACCACGACGACGTGCAACGTTCGCTCCTCCGCCCCACCGGCGTGGGTTCGAAGGCGTGATCCTAGGAGAGGGT
>Ga0105044_10006872_pt1 | contig 15671 bp, 14 predicted proteins | sample MAT01_FD_78092 | JGI IMG/M metagenome (GOLD analysis project Ga0105044, IMG submission 78092) | Freshwater microbial communities from Lake Fryxell liftoff mats and glacier meltwater in Antarctica - MAT-01 | ecosystem: Environmental > Aquatic > Freshwater > Ice > Liftoff microbial mat | place... | reverse complement strand
GGATCGGGTCAACGCCGACCACGGAGAAGGAGTGGACCTTGGCGCGGGGCTTGAGGCCCAGCTCCTTGGCCTTCTCTTCGCTCATGATCAAGATGGCCGAGGCGCCGTCGGTGATCTGCGACGAGTTGGCCGCGGTGACCTGACCGTTCTCGGGGTCGAAGGCCGGCTTGAGCTTGGCCAGGGATTCCATCGACGAATCGGGTCGGATGCCCTCATCAGCGGTCACCATCTCGCCAGTCTCGATGACCTTTCCGGTCTCGCGGTCAAAGCGCTTCTCGAGGACCGGGATGATCTCGTTGTCGAAGCGCCCCTCGGCGGTGGCGGTGGCGGCACGCTTGTGCGATTCCACGGCGAATGCGTCCATGTCCTCGCGGGTGATGTGCCACTTCTGGGCGATGAGCTCGGCCGAGGTGCCCTGCATGACGACGCCGCCGCGTGGGGCGTAGCGCTCCATCACCTTGGGGCCCATCGGGAAGCTGCCCGGGGTGACCGAGGCGCCCATCGGGGTGGTGGACATGACCTCGACGCCAGCAGCCACCACGATGTCGTAGGCCCCGGCGATGACGCCTTGAGCCGCGAAGTGGACCGACTGCTGCGATGAGCCGCACTGGCGGTCGATGGTCGTGGCCGGCACCTCTTCGGGCCAGCCGGCGGCCAGCACGGCCGAACGGCCGACGTTGACCGATTGGTTGCCCACCTGCATGACGCAGCCCATGATCACGTCTTCGACCAGGGCCGGATCGAGGTTGTTGCGCTCGGCGAGAGCCTTGAGCGTCTCGGCGGCGAGGTCGGCAGCATGCCAACCCGAGAGCTTGCCGTAGCGCTTTCCGCCTGCGGTGCGAACAGCGTCGACGATGACAGCGGTAGCCATGTGGCCTTCCCCTTCCGGCCCCTGTGGGTCCGATTGGCGTTTCTAGACCGATCGGTCAAGTGCCAGTCAAGCGTCGGTGCTGGGGGCGGCGCAACCTGGGTAGACCCGAGCGGAGCGCCAAACGTCACACGGTTCTGCTAGTTCTATACCCGTCATTACTACCTATGCAGGGGACCTCGGAAGGCCACCATGACCTCCACCATTGATCACGCCGACCTGACCACCATTGCGGTGGCGTTCGCCGACACCGTCGCCGCGCACCCCGAATCGGTCGCTCTGCGCTGGCGCGACGGCGAGGAATGGAAGTCGTGGACCTTCGGCGAGGTTGGCGATCTCGTCGCCCGCGCCGCAGCGGGGATGGCGGCGCGCGGGGTGGGTCGTGGAGACCGCGTCGTGCTGATGCTGCGCAACTGCCCCGAGTTCCACGTGCTCGACATCGCCGCTCTGATGCTCGGTGCCACCCCGGTGTCGATTTACAACTCTTCTGCGCCCGACCAGGTCGAGTACCTCGTCAACCACTCCGGCGCCGTGCTGGGCATCGTCGAGGATGACGGGTTCTTGGCCCGCTTCGCCGAGGTCCGTCCGGCACTCACTGCCCTCAAGACGTTGGGCGTGGCCCGCCCGGGCGACCAGCCAGCGGACTTCACCTGGGATGACCTGATCTCGGCCGAGCCCATCGATCTGGCCGAGGCCGCATCGAAGGGCGATCCCAGCGATCTGGTGACGATCATCTACACGTCGGGCACCACCGGTCCGCCCAAGGGCGTGATGATCTCAAACGCCAACGTGGTGTTCTTGGCCAAGGAGGTGCGCGGCCTCATCCCGATCGAGGACCTCCACGGGATGCGCATCGTGTCCTACCTCCCGATGGCCCACATCGCCGAGCGCTCAGTCAGCCACTACCTCCAGGTGCTCGAGGGATGCGAGGTCACCACCTGCCCCAACCCCTCCGATATCGCGTCGTACCTGCGCGAGGTGAAGCCGCACCTCGTGTTCGGCGTGCCCCGCGTGTGGGAGAAGATCAACGCTGGCGTGATGGGTGCGCTCGGCGCAGACCCCGAGAAGGCACGCCAGTTCAGCGAGGCGGTCGAGGCGGCCAAGCCGATCGCGCTGCGCAGGGCGTGGGGTGAGGCCCTTCCCGAGGACGAGGCCACCTACCAGTTCCTCGACGACGTGGCCTTCCGGCCGGTCCGTGAGCTCCTCGGGCTCGACGAGTGCCTGATCGCCATCACAGGCGCCGCCCCGATCCCCGCCGACCTGCTCATGTGGTTCCAGGCCATCGGCGTGCCGCTGTCGGAGGTGTACGGCATGTCCGAGAACGCCGGCGCCATGACGTGGGCCCCCATCAAGATCAAGCCGGGGACGGTGGGCCCAGCGGTGCCCGGCACCGAGGTGCGCCTGGCCGAAGATGGCGAGGTCATCTGTCGTGGCCCTCACGTCTTCCAGGGGTACCTCAACGATCCCGAGAAGACCGCCGAGGCGCTGTCCGCCGACGGCTGGCTGCAAACCGGCGACATCGGCGAGATCGACGAAGACGGCTACCTCAAGATCGTTGATCGCAAGAAGGAGCTGATCATCACTGCGGGCGGTAAGAACATCAGCCCGGCCAACCTCGAAGCGGCTCTCAAGCTGATCCCGTTGGTCGGCCAGGCCGCCGCCATCGGCGACAAGCGTGCGTTCGTGTCGGCGCTCGTGGTCCTCGACCCCGATACCGCGCCGGCGTGGGCCGCCCAACAAGGCCTCGAAGGCAAGACCCTCGAGGAACTCGCCGAGCACCCCGACGTCATCGCCGAAGTCGAGCGCGGGCTCGAAGAGGTCATGGCCGACTTCAACAACGCCGAGCGAGTCAAGAAGATCAAGGTGTTGGGCGAGGAGTGGCTCCCGGACTCCGAAATGCTCACCCCCACTTCCAAGCTCAAGCGCCGTGGCGTGAACCAGCGCTATGCCGACGACATCGAGGCGCTGTACTCCTGAGGCCGCACATCCCCATCACATCTGCGGTGGAGGGCCCGGCCCGACCTGCCAGGAGAAGGACATGACCCCACGCTTCACCCGTTCGTCTCGCCTGGTCGGGGCCGTCGGCCTGGCCGGGGTGTTGGCCATGGCGCTCACCGGCTGCAACCGCAGCACGCTGGATCGGCCCTCGCAGCCGGTCGTGCTCACGGGGGCCGACATCTCCCCGCTGGTCGGCGTCGATCCGGACCGGGTGGTGGCGTTCCGCCACTCCCTCGAGGGGTCGACGCCGACCTGGACGCAGATCCCGGTGCAGGTCGACGAACGCAAGGTCGTCCCGTTCGGATCCCAGCCCTCCAACAACACCAGCGCCGGTGTGGTGGGCACCGTGTACGGCAACGGGTCGGGCGGTCCCACGGCGTTGCAGTACGCGGACGCAGGCACCTTCGTTGGCGCCGACGCCGATCCGCTCGTCGATGCCAACGACGAGATCGTGTTCATGGCGTTCGACGCCGGCGGCAAGCCGAAGGCCGAGCAGGCCACCGAACCCGCCGGCGCGGTGCCCGGGTCGGGCACCGCGATCTTCGTCAACGACGCCCGAGGGTCCAACGAGTGGGGCTGGGTCTACCTGTTCGAGTCCGACGGCAGCCTCGACCCCTCGGCCGGCCAGGACTACGTCGACTACGACTTCGAGCTCGCCAGCGGGCCGTACCTCACCACCTACAAGCGGGCCGACGGACCGAACCTCGAGACCTCCTCGGTCGTGACCGACACCTACGAGATCGGCTACACCGACCGGTGGAAGGAAACCTCGTGGCGGGTCCTGGCCGACGATGCCACCGGCGTCGACATCCTCGATGGGCACAAGAACCAGTTCGCCACCACCACCTGTGGGCGCAGCAACCGGACCTTCGCCGGTGCCGAAGGCGCCTTCGTGGCGAACACCGACGGGCCGATCCGGGGCATCCGCAGCTACATCGGTGCGAACAGCGGACCGCTCACGCAGCGCACCCACCTGATGTACCGCGACCGCACCGACGTCATCACCGATCTGCGGGTGCACGCCATCCCGGGGATCATTGACTTCATTGACTACAGCGCGGCGGCGGTCGGCATTACCTACCGCAGCTCCACGCTGCCGGGCGGGGTCACCATCGACGGTGCCAGCGACGCCGTGGGTTCGGCCGTCCCGTCGTGGGAGGCCGTCGACGGTCCCCAGGGCACGGTGTATACCCGCAACACGTTCACGTCGTCGCAGTCCTCGCTGGCGTCTGGCACCGTGCACTTCTACCGCGACCAGACCACCCCCACCGAGCAGCAGTGCTGGGGTGACGGCTCCTACTACGGGGCATCGGGTGCCTGGATCGCCACGGGCATCAACAACACCGATCCGCGCAACCCACCCTTCCAGGCGCTGCAGGGGCTCCGGGTGACCGAGTTCTCCTCCCCGGAGGCGACCCCGGCGGACATCCCGACCGACGCCGCCGACTGGGCCGACGACCTGGCTACGCCGCTGGTCGTGACCGTCACGGACTACACCCCCTGACCGCCTGATGCGAGCACACGGGTGATGCGGGCGGTGGTGCTGGGTGAGGATCGACCCCCGCTCGAGTTGGTCACCTTGCCCGACCCTTAGCCGGGTGATGGGGAGGTGTTGATCCGGGTCACCGGTTGCGGGATCTGCGGCAGCGACCTCCACGTCGCCTCTGCGGTGGCGCCGGTCGGCACGGTGCTGGGGCACGAGATCGCAGGAGTGGTAGAGGCGTTCGGCGAAGGCGACGACGGCGGATTGCGTCGACGAGCTCTACCGGCTGCCCGCGGCGGGCGTTGGCGCTGCGCATGGGGGCGACCGGGGCAGTCGACCCACTCGGCGACGAACTGGGCATGCTCGAACTCGCGCTCACGGGAGCCGATGTGGTCTTCGAGTGCGTGGGACGTCCGGGCATGATCGGCCAGGCCATGGACCTGGCAGCGGTAGACGGACGGGTGGTGGTGGTCGGGGTGTGCATCAGCGACGACACGTTCTTCCCCTTCACCGGCCTGCGCAAGGAGCTCGATGTTCGCTACGCGCTCTACTACGAGCGTTCGGACTTCACCACCACCATCGACGTCCTCAGCAACCACGGCTTGGCCCTCGACGGGTTCGTGGAAGGCGCCGTGTCGCTGGCGGATCTGCCGGGACGCTTTGCCGAGCTGGTGGCAGGCGCCGACGGCGGCAAGGTCGTCCTCCAGCCCGGGTAGGAGCCGACCATCTCGGTCGTGCGAACTCAGCCCGGGGTGGCGCCGAGGATCGAGATGAAGCTGACCATCTCGCCGGGGTAGCCGCCGAGGTTGTGGGTCAGCGCCAGGTTCTTGTCGCCGGAGATCGATGAGATCGTCCGGTCGGCGGGAGCCTCGCCGCGCAGTTGCAGCCACGCCTCGAACATCATCCGCAACCCGCTCGCACCCACCGGATGGCCGAAGCTCTTGAGGCCACCGTCGGGGTTGACCGGGAGCTCGCCGCCGAGGTCGAAGCGTCCCGCCTCGATGTCTTTCCAGCCTTGTCCTCGCTCGGAGAACCCGAGGTCTTCCATGAGCACCAACTCGGTCGGGGTGAAGCAGTCGTGCACCTCGGCCATGGCGATGCGATCGTTCGGGTCATCGATGCCGGCCTGGGCGTAGGCGTCGGCCGCCGTTGCCGCGATCTCGGGGAAGTGCGTGTAGTCGTACGACGGATCCACCAGGCCCGAACCATTGCCGGCCACGAAGCTGAGGGCCTTGATGAAGATCGGCGTGTCGGTGTAGCGGTGGGCGTCCTCGGCCCGCACCACGATGGCTGCCGCAGAGCCGTCGGCCACACCGGCACAGTCGAAGACGCTGAGGTCACCGGCCACATTGGGCATGGCGCAGATCTGTTCGACGCTCATCTCGCGGCGGAACTGCGCCCGAGGGTTGCGAGCGCCGTTGTAGTGGTTCTTGCTGGCGATGCGGGCGAGCGTGCGCTTGAGCTGTTCCATGGGCACGCCGTACTTGGCGGCATAGGCGGGGGCCACCATCGAGAACGAGCCGGCGGCGGTCAGCGTGCGGGTGGTGCCGTCGTTGGGGATCGGGAAGGCGTTGAGTCCCTGGTAGCCGGAGTCCTTCACCTTCTCGACGCCCACCGCCATGGCCACGTCGTACGCGCCCGACGCTACGGCGTAGGCCGCCTGGCGCAACGCTTCGGAGCCAGTGGCGCAGTAGTTCTCGACCCGGGTGACGGGCTTGCCCTGGAGTTGCAGGGCGCGAGCGAGCGTGATGCCGCTCATGCCGGATTGAGCGGTGCCGAGCCAGTACGCATCGACGTCGTCTTTGGTGATTCCCGTTGCGGCGAACGCCTCGTTGCTGGCCTCGAGGGCGAGGTCGTCGACGCCCTTGTCCCAGTGCTCCTTGAAGGGGGTGCACCCCATTCCGACGATGGCGACCCGATCCTTGATGCCGTGGCTGGCCATCTCAGGCCTCCTTCGCTGCTGCGCCGTCGTCGCCGGCCGCGGCGGGAACCGGGCGGGCTTTCCAGAAGTAGTTGTGGATGCCATCTGCGGTGAACAGCTTGCGGAACGTCATCTCGACCCGATCGCCGATGTCGACGGCCGCGGGCTCGACGTCGGTGAGCTCGACGGGTGCCCGACCGCCCCCGTCGAAGTCCACGATGGCAAATACGACGGGCGGGCTGGGCGAGTAGACGAGCTTGTCGATGGTGTAGGTGGCCACGGTGCCGCGAACATCGGCCATCGCCACGGGCTCCATGTCGTCGATGGCGCCGCCTTGCATCGATACCCGAGCGGGCGGCAAGTGGATGGCTCCGCTCGTGCGGTCCTTCGCGCCGACGAAGCCGAACTTCCAGTCCTCGCTGCGCGCCGCGGCGGACGCAGAGGGCCGGGCGGGCTCGGGGCGACGAGGTGGCTCGGGGTGCAGGTGACCACGCCAGGCCAAGAACTTGCCGTACGCGACGGGCGCGCCGGCGAGTACCTGGTCGGTGACGGGGAGGTCTGGGGTAAACGAAGCAATGGCTTCGGTGGCCCGAAAGACGAGGGCATCGGCACCGTCGGCCAGCGACAGCAAGACGATCACCTGGCCCGGCGTGGCCACGTCGAGGGCCGAGGCGAGCAACAACCCGGCCTGAGCGGAGCCGGGGTTGCCGACGGTGCCGGTGAGGTCATCGACGATCTTGGCACCGTCGATGCCACTCTTCTTGGCCGCCGCCTTGTTGGCACGGCCGTGGAGGCCCGACACCACCAGGGCGTCGACGCCTTCGGGCTCGATGCCGGCGTCGCCAAGCGCAACCCGCAAAGCCTGCTGGGCAAGGGGTAGGTACTTCGTCTCGCCGAACTTCTCTTCCCACTGCTTCGAACGGTTGTCGCCGGGGGTCCGCCAGCGATCGAGGAACTCGTCGGTGGCCGTGCCGGCCCCGATCAGTTCGGCGATCACCGGACCGTCGGACTCGTCGCCCACGATGATGGCGGCGGCGGCATCACCACCGGCAGTTTCGTCCGCGCTGCCGGGCAGGCCGGTGCGCACGTCCGCGGTGATGACCAGGGCCGCGGGTCCGCCTGCCAGAGCGGCTCGCAGCGCGGCGATGCCCGATCGCACGGCACCACCGAAGTCCGCAGCGATGACGTCGGCGGGAAGCTGCAGCGCAGCGTGGACCGTGGTGGCGTTGGTCTTGTCGAGGTAGGCAGGAGCGACCGTGGAAAACCACAGGGCACCAGGGCGTGCGGTGGTGGCCCTCAGCGCCCGGCGGGCGGCCTCGACCCCGAGCGTTGTGGTGTCTTCGTCGTAGGAGGACACCGTCCGGAAACCCTTGCCGCCGCCGGTACCCGCCACCGCTGCGATCGTCGAGCGGTCGAGCCGGCGGTGGGGGAGATAGGCCCCGTAGCTGATGATCCCACGCATGGGCGCCGAGGCTAGGCCGCAATCTGACGGATCGTCAGATCCGCGACTCGGCGGGGACCGTCTTGGGCCATGGGGGCGATTGGCGGGCGAGGCGCGCCGTAGTCTGACGGTCCGTCAGGACCGGTGACACCCAGGGGAAGCACGCATGGAGCTCGGAGACATCGCCAATCAAGGTGCCGCACCGCTGGGCAAGCCACTCGACGGCGTGCGGATCCTGGCGCTCGAGCAGATGCAGTCGCTGCCGTGGGCCACGCAATTGCTCGGTCGCCTCGGCGCCGAGGTCGTGAAGGTCGAACATCCCAAGGGCGGCGACTCCGGCCGCGGGTCTTTGCCGGCCATGACCGACCCTGACGGCCGGAGCGTCGGCGCCACCTTCTTGCGCAACAACCTGTCGAAGCGGTCGATCTGCGTCGATCTCAAGCACCCTGAGGGGCGGCAGCTGATCTTGGACTTGGCGCCGCACTTCGATGTGGTGTGTGAGAACTTCAAGGCGGGAACGCTCGACCGGCTCGGACTCGGCTGGGACGACATCCACGAGGTGGCGCCGCGTTCGATCTACCTGTCGGTGTCGGGCTTCGGCGCGAGTGGCTCGCCCTATGACCGCTGGCCGGCCTACGCCCCCATCGCCGAAGCCATGTCGGGCATCTACGAGTTCAAGCGCCAGGGCGACGATCCGCCGCTGGTGGCCCCCATGGGTGGGTTGGGCGACATCGGCTCGGGCCTGTTCGCGGTCATCGGGGTGCTCGCTGCCCTGCGCCACCGTGAGGCCACCGGTCGAGGCCAGCGAGTCGACATCGCCATGCTCGACGCGCTCGTGGCCATCTGCGACATCGTCCCCAACTTCTGGTCGATGGGGCTGCGCAACGGCGACCTCGGGCCGCTGATCATGCACGGGTTCCGGGCCTCGGATGGGTGGTTCATCATCCAGGTCGGCCGCGAGAACCAGTTCGCCAAGCTGGTTGAAGCCATCGGCCACCCCGAGTGGGTCACCGACCCTCGCTTCGCCGAGCGCCAGGGATGGCTCGACCACCTCGACACCGTGCTGCGCCCGGCCATCGAGGGCTGGGCGTCGACGCGAACCAAGGTGCAGGCCTGCGACGATCTCGCCGTCATCGGCGTAGCCGCTGGGCCCTGCTACTCCGATGAGGAGGTGGTGACCGACGAGCATGTGGCGGCGCGGAACATGCTCGTCGAGGTCCCACGCACCGACGGGGTGGCCCAGCCTGTCCTGGTGCCGGGCAACCCGGTGAAGCTGTCCGATGTGAGCGAGGGGCCCGAGCACCGGGTGCCTTGGCTCGGCGAGCACACCTCGAGCGTCATCGCAGCTGAGTTGGGCTACGACGACGACCGCATTGCTGCGCTCCGCGACTCTGGCGCCATCGCCTAGCCCGCCCCACCCGCCATGCTGGGAGCCATGGCTGCCGGTCGCTTTGCTCCGAGCCCGACGGGGGCGCTGCACCTCGGGAACCTGCGGACCGCCTTGGCGGCTTGGCTGTTCGCCCGGTCAGCGGGCTCGACCTTCCTCGTTCGCATGGAAGACCTCGATCGCGCCCAGGCCAGCCGGGAGTACGAGGCGGCGCAGCTTCGCGACCTCGAGCGGCTGGGACTCGACTGGGACGGCGTGGTAGTTCGCCAGAGCGAGCGGTTCGCCCGGTACTCCGAGGCGATCGCCCAGCTCGACGCCGACGGTCTCACCTATCCCTGCTACTGCACGCGCCGGGAGATCCGGGATGCGGCCGTCGCGCCCCACGAGGTGCTGGCACCAGAGGGCGCCTACCCCGGAACCTGTCGCAACCTGTCGGCGGCTGAGCGGGCGGCCAAGCAGGCCAGCGGGCGACCGCCCGCGCTGCGGTTGCGAGGTCCGAACACCGTGCGGGTAGTAGACGACGACCTGGTCGGCCGCGTCGAAGCGCTTGTGGACGATGTGGTGCTGCGCCGCAACGACGGTGTTCCCGCCTACAACCTGGCGGTCGTGGTCGATGACGCGGCACAGGGCATCGGCCAGGTGGTGCGCGCCGACGATCTCGCCAGCTCCGCACCGCGTCAGCGGTACCTCGCCAACGTGCTGGGGCTGGCCCCCGTTCGCTACGCCCACGTCCCGCTGGTGCTCGGCCCCGATGGCCGCCGCCTGGCCAAGCGCGATGGGGCCGTCACGCTCGACGACCAGATCGCGCTCGGCCGCAACCCGGCGCAGGTGGGCGCGCTGCTGGCTCGATCGCTCGGCCTTTCGGTCATGGGCGACACGGCCACGCCCCAGGGGGTGTTGGCGTCGTTCCACCCCGAGGCCCTCACCGGTGATCCGTGGAGGCTCGATTCGGGTCTGCTGCACTGATGGCGCCGATACCGTGGCGCTCATGACCGACCAGGGTGCGTCCATCGACGGAGGGACCGACACGATCGTCTTCGTCGCCCACGGCAGCCGAGCCGAGGCCGCCAACTCGGCCCACGAGGCCGTGGCCCGCCAGTTGGGGGACCGCCTCGGGGCGCCCGTGGTGGCCGCCTTCCTCGAACTCGCCGAGCCGTCGATCGCGGCTGGTATCGAGCAGGCGGTGGCCACAGGAGCCTCGCGGGTCCTGGTCCTGCCCTACTTCCTCTATCCGGGTCGCCACCTCACCCGCGACATCCCGGAGTTGGTAGCCGCAGCTGCGGCCAGCCATCCATCGGTCGCGATCGAGGTGCTCGATGCCTTCGGCGCCGACCCAGACGTGGTGGGTTTGCTGGCGACCCAAGCCGAACGAGCGCTCCACCCCTGAGGGGCTGGCGGGCGGGGCTACTCGACGATGGTGTACGCCGGGTTGAGCACGATGAGGCGCCCGCGCTCGCTGCGCCCGACGCCCTCGATGAGCACACGTCGGCCGCAGTCGACGCCGGCCAGTCGCCGACGACCGGTGAACACCGCGACCGCCCGTCCGGTGCCGTCGCTCACGGTGACCTCGAGCGACGGCGAACCGGCCCGAGGCACCACCTGGAGCCCTTGCACCTCGCCCGCCAGTAGCACCGGTGTGCGCGTTGGGGCACTAGCGATGGACTGGATCCCGAGGTCCTTGAGCCGTTCGTGCAGGCGTTCGCCCTCGAGGTCCTCGCGGCTCTGGCTCAGCTTGCTGCGCAGGTTCTTCAGCACCCCGTCACTGTCGCACGCCGTCATTACCGGCACAACGTCGATCGGAAGAACCTGAATCTGTGTCATGCGACGGTGTCGTATCGTCTTGTGTGAGCGCACATCACAACTCCCGACGACTTCCAACCAAAGGAGCTATCCCATGGGTTTCATCGACAAGGTCAAGGGCGCACTGCAAGGCAAGGCCGGCAAAGCCGAGAAGGCCATCAACAAGGCGGCAGGTGTCGTCGACAACAAGACCGGCAACAAGCACACGGACAAGATCGACAAGGTGGCCGACAAGGCAAAGGACGCCGTGAACAAGATCGACCAAAGCGACAACAAGTAGCCCACCCGTTCACAGGCATGCGCGCTGGCGGCCGCCGTTCCTGCCGCCAGCGTGGTGCTCAGCCCAAGAGGGTGGAGATGACGTCGTCTTCGGCGTCGGGCGTGGTCAGCACCAGGACCTCGTCGCCGCCGCGCAAGATGGTGTCGCCCCGGGGAACGATCACGTGGTCTTCGCGGATGATGGCGACGACAGAGGAGTCGCGCGGCATCCCGAGCTCGGCCAGGTCCTTGCCGTTGGCAGGGGAATCCGGTGCCAACGTTGCCTCCGACAGGCGTGCTCGCCCGCCCTCGAACGACAGGAGCCGGACGAGGGTGCCGACCGAGACCGCCTCTTCCACGAGTGCGGTGAGCAGATGGGGGGTCGAGACCGAGACGTCGACCCCCCACATCTCGTTGAACATCCATTCGTTTTTCGGGTTGTTGACCCGGGCTACAACGCGAGGAACGGCGAACTCCTGTTTGGCGAGCAACGAGATGACGAGGTTGTCCTCGTCATCACCGGTGACCGCGGCCACGACGTCGGCCCGATCGACTCCGGCTCGGGCGAACTCGCTGACCTCGCAGCCGTCGGCGGCGATCCAGGTGACGCCTGCGGGTTCACCCCGGGTGACGGCAGCGGCGACGCGGTCCGCGTCGATCTCGACGATGACGACCTCGTGGCCGGCCTTGACCAGGTCTTCGGCGATGAAGGTGCCGACGTTGCCGCCGCCGGCGATGACGATGCGCATCAGTGGGATCCTCCGGTGGGGGCATGGTCGAGGTGGCGATCGAAGGCTTCGATGGCGCTGCCGTCGATGGTGAGATGGACCACGTCGCCCTCTTGCAGCACCGTGGAAGGGCTCGCCACGGAGCCCTCGGCCAGCCGGGTGACGACCGCGATGCGAGCGAGGCCAGGAAGGTCGAGTTCAGCGACGGTCCGCCCGGCCCACCCGCGCGGGATCGGACGCTCGATGAGGCATACCCGAGCGCTGCCGTCGATCCACTCCGTGGTGGGACGGGTGGGCAAGATGCGTTGTAGGACCCGCTCGGTGGCCCACTCGACCGTAGCGATGGTGGGGATGCCGAGGCGTTCGTAGATCTTGGCTCGCCGGGGGTCATAGATGCGGGCGACCACGTTCTCGATGCCGTAGGTCTCTCGGGCCACCCGCGCCACCAAGATGTTGGAGTTGTCGCCGTTGGTGACCGCCGCGAGGGCGCTGGCGTCGGCGATGCCGGCGGCGTCGAGGCGGTCTCGGTCGAACCCGACGCCGAGCACGGTCCGGCCGGTAAACCCCTCGGGCAACCGCTCGAAGGCCTTCGCCCGTCGATCGATCACCGCAACGCTGTGCCCGCCCTCCTCGAGGATGCGGGCCAGGCCAGACCCGACCCGTCCGCACCCAACTACGACAACGTGCACGGCACTCACCTCGCTCAGGCACCCGGAGGGGTGCGGCGGTCGACACTACGCGCGCGCGAGCGCCCGGCGCACCCTGTCGCGCAGGTGCTCCGAAGGAGTGGCGTATCCACCTGAGCGCCGCGCCCGTCCGAAGTCATCGGGTTGACGACGGTCGATGCGGTGGTCCTACGATCACTGATCCGCGACCCATCGGCCGCGAGCCGGGTCGAAGGGAATCGGGATGGCGTCTCCGTTCAAGCGGATCCTCGTCGGAAAGCCGATCGCCAGTAACGAAGAACAGCACCAGCGCTTGGGCAAGCCCACGGCGCTCGCGGTGTTTGCGTCGGACGCCATCTCGTCGACTGCCTACGCCACCGAGGAGATGCTCCTCGTACTGCTCATGGCGGTGGCGTTCCCTACGTCGCACAGCTACCTCGTGCCCATCGCGATTGCGGCGGTGATCCTGCTCGCCATCGTGTCGGTCAGCTACATGCAGACCATCCACGCGTACCCCGACGGCGGCGGCGCCTACGTGGTGAGCCGGGAGAACATCAGTCCCTTCGCCGGCCTCGTTGCTGGCGCCTCGCTCCTCGTCGACTACACGCTGGTCGTAGCGGTGTCGATCTCTGCCGGTGTGCTGGCCCTCGGCTCGGCATTCGGGTTCAATGACAATGCCCCGCTGCGCGTCGGGTTCGCGGTGTTCTTCGTGGCGGTCATGTGCCTGGGCAACCTGCGCGGGGTCAAGGAGTCCGGCAAGGTGTTCGCCGTGCCCACGTACTTCTACGTGGTGATGCTGGCGCTGTTCCTCATCGGCGGCTTCTACAAGCTGTTCACCGGAGATCTCAATGAGCTGAACACCAGCGCGGAACTGGCCACACATTTCAAGGAGGAGCACGCCCTGGTTGGCGCGGCCAGCCTGTTCGTTTTGCTGCGGGCCTTCAGCTCTGGCGCGGTGGTGCTCTCGGGTGTGGAGGCCATCTCCAACGGCGTGCCGGCGTTCAAGAAGCCCGAGTCGCGCAATGCCTCGCAGGTGCTGCTCATGATGTCGAGCATCCTGGCGGTCGGCTTCCTCGGCATCTCCATTTTGGCCCACCACCTCAAGCCGGTGGTCGACGAAGGCGGCGAAACCGTGTTGTCGCAGATGGCCGGTGCCATCTTCGGCCAGGGCAACGTCCTCTACTACGGCCTGCAGTTCGGAACGTTCGCGATCTTGATCATGGCGGCCAACACGGCCTACGCCGACTTCCCCCGTTTGAGCTCGCTCATCGCTCGCGACGGCTACCTCCCGCGTCAGCTGGGAAACCGTGGCGATCGACTGGTCTTCTCCAATGGGGTGCTGGCCCTCTCGGGCATGTCCATCATCCTCATCGTGGGTTTCCAAGCCCAGGTATCGGCGCTGATCCCGCTCTACGCCGTGGGCGTGTTCACCGGCTTCTCGCTCAGCCAGTTCGGCATGATCAAGCACCACCTCCGCTTCAAAGAACCCAACTGGCAGCGGGGACTGGCCATCAACGCCCTCGGCTGTACGGCCACCACCCTGGTGCTCGGCGTGGTCGTGGTCTCCAAGTTCAGTACCGGTGCATGGGTCCCGGTGGTGGTGATCCCCATCATCGTGTTGATCTTCCGACGGATCCACCGGCACTACGTCCGCATCGACGGCCGCCTAACCGTGGCTCCCGGCGAGAAGGTGCGCCGCCGCACCAACACGGTGGTGGTGCTGGTGGGCAAGGTGACGAAGGGTTCGCTCACGGCCATTGCCTACGCCCGGTCGCTCAACCCCGATCGGCTGGTGGCGGTGACCGTCGTAGCCAGCCCCGAGGACCAGGAGCGCATCACCCAGCAATGGGAAGACCATCAGATCCCGGTCGAGCTTCGGGTCCTGTATTCGCCCTATCGCGAGCTCACTCGGCCGATCCTCGACTACATCGACGAACTCGATGCCCAGCACACCGACGACTTCCTCACCGTCATCGTTCCCGAGTTCGCGCTCGACCACTGGTGGCAGCAGTTGCTCCACAACCAGAGTGCGCTCCTTTTGAGGACCCGCTTGCGGGGCCGCCCCAACACGGTGGTCACCTCGGTCCCGTTCCACGTGGACGATGGGGAGACGCCGGCGCCGGTGGGTCCCTGAGGCCAGGCCCGGAGGAAGGGGGCGGTCAGCTGAACACCCTCAGCTGAACATCGTCAGCCACTGCTCGAGGCTGTCGGGGCGGAAGACCACGTTGCGCTGCCGGGTCTCGGCCATGGTGGCCGACGGCTTCTCGGAGTAGAGGTGGCCGGGGTACAGCACGGCGTCATCGGGTACCGCGCCCAGGCGCTGGGTGAGGCTGTAGTACATCTGCTCGGGGTCGCTTCCGGGGAGGTCGGTGCGCCCGCAGCCGTTCAAGAACAAGGTGTCGCCGGCTACCAGGTGGCCGTCGACCAAGAAGCACTGGCTGCCGGGCGTATGGCCGGGTGTATGGATGAGCGTGATGGGGATCTCGCCCACCATCACCGTGTCGCCACTGGCGTGAGCGACGAGGTGATCGGCCGACACACCCGTCGTCTTGGTCACCCACTCCACCTCTTCGGACTGGAGGTGGATGGGCACCTGCGTGCGATCGAGGAGGTCGGCAATGCCGACGATGGCGGTGCCGAACAGGTTGCCGCCCACGTGATCGGCGTGGAAGTGGGTCCCGAGCGCACCCACCAGGCGCATGCCGTCGGCCTCGAGGAGGTCGAGGATGGCTTGGGGGTCATACGCCGGGTCGACCACGACGGCCTCGCCGGTCTCTCGGTCGCCGATGAGGTAGATGAAGTTGACCATCTGCTGAGCGATTGGATCGTCGGGGGCGATGTCCATGCCAGCGAGGATCTGGCGGAAGTAGAGGCGGGGGGTCGCAGCCATGGGGCGCATCGTAGGTCCAGGCCCCGGGTGCGAGGCGTTGTCATCTCCGCTTTGCCAGGCGGTCACCTGCTGGACCGCCGACCGTGATGGTTCGCCGCCCGGACCGTGGATGGCGCCATCCCTGCGGTGTTGGGGCGGGTCGGGTCGGTTCGGTTCTGCCGCGCCCAGGTGGCGTGGGTGTCATGTGTGCGCGGCAGAACGGTGCGGTGCTGGGGTCGGGTCGGTTCTGCCG